>WNFD01005991.1_pt1 | contig 20165 bp, 17 predicted proteins | sample 5400491 | NCBI WGS metagenome assembly WNFD01 (sample SAMN13153343, study PRJNA577476) | soil metagenome | isolation source: 120 cm saprolite under Douglas fir tree site 2 hole 2 replicate 2 | place: USA:California | collected 2015-04-18
TCCAAATCAAACTGCAGCGTGATCATCGAGCTCCCGAAGGAACTCGTGGAGGTCATCTGATTCAACCCGGGAGTTTGGCCGAACTGGCGCTCGAGCGGCGCGGTGACCGATGAGGCCATGACTTCCGGGCTGGCCCCCGGATAAAACGTTTGTACCTGAATGGTTGGGTAATCGACTTGGGGCAATGCCGAGATGGGCAACTGCCGGAAGGCCACCCAGCCCACGAGTAACACGCCGACCATCAAGAGCGTGGTGGCGATCGGCCGCAGAATGAACGGCCGCGACGGACTCATCGCGGCGATCCTCCCCGCTTGCCGCCGGATGGATTTCCGGATTGTGGCGAGGCTTGGCCGGAGGATTGCGCAGCACCGGTGCGGCCAGCACCTGGGCTACCGCCAGCGGGCGTGGGAGCCACTTTGCTGTCATCCTGCAGCTTGTCCTGGCCATCGATGACCACGACGTCGCCTGGATTCAATCCCGTGCTCAAGCCAACGCTGTTGCCGGCGGTCAACGCGACTGCCACGGTCCGAATTTTTACTTTGTTGTCGTTACCGACCAAATAGACGTAAGTTCCCTGGGGCCCTCGCTGAATCGCCGGAGTAGGAACGATGATCAGATTGTGCCGGGTGTCAACGAGAAGGTGGACATTGACGAATTGATTCGGGAAGAGCGAGTTGTCCGCGTTGGCAAACATGGATTTCAGCTTGTACGTGCCGGTGGTGAGATCGATCTGGTTATCGATAGTGAGAAGTTTTCCTGTGGCGATCTTGGCGGTGTCGTCGCGATCGTACGCTTCGACGGGGAGCTGGACGCCCAAGCGCAGCTTGGAGTTCACATCCGGCAGCTGATCCTGAGGCAGACTGAAAATCACGGAGATGGGTTGGAGTTGGGTGATGACGAGAAGACCATTGGCATCCGTGGCGTGCACGATGTTGCCAGCGTCGACGAGCCGGAGACCGATGCGTCCGCTGATTGGGGCAGTGATGTGGGAATACGTTAGCTGGAGCTTGGCGTTGTCGATCTGGCTTTGATCTGACGCAATAGCACCATCAACTTGGCCGACCAGTGCAGCCTGCGTGTCGAGTTGCTGCTTGGGGATGACGCCTTCTTTGAAGAGAAGACCGTATCGCTCAAGATTGACCTCCGCATCTTTGCGCTGAGCCTGATCCTTGGCGAGTTGTCCCTGCGCCTGCTCGAGCAGGACCTGGAAAGGGCGCGGATCAATCTGGGCGAGAACATCTCCTTCGTGGACGAACTGACCTTCCTTGAACGCTACGCTGATCAGTTGTCCATCGACGCGACTGCGAACCGTGACGGTGTTGAAGGCCGTGACAGTGCCAAGGCCATTGAAATAAACGGGCAAGTCGCCACGCTGAGCGGTAGCAACGACAACCGGCACAACAAAATTCCCGGCGCTCGGACCGCCTTTGGACTTATTGGCGGCTCCAGTCGCCGGAGGGTCGGCAGCTTGGCTGGCATTTCGGGAACTGCGGTAAAACCATCCGCCCGCGGCGATCCCGCCGATGATGAGAACCCAGAGCCACAAGCGGCTCCTGGAGGGGGCGGTAGTCGCCGCGCTGCGGGTGCCGGGTTCGGGAAGGTCCATGGAATTAATCTGACCCATTCATTCACTCCTGTCGGGTACTCGGCTATGGCCGTGCGAGCGAGTCTGCCCAAGGCAGGACAATCGCAACTAGACGCTACGGGCTGCTACGACTGGTGCTGGCAGCCTACGGGGAATCAAGGTCTACGCTTAGATAAGACGGCTCTTGAAGGATAAAGGTTACGAAGAGCGGGAGGCCACAGGGTGGGAGGCCGGCGGGTGCGCGGATGGCCAAGCGAAGATTAGGACTCCAGAGATTCTTGCAATTTGTGGAATGCAGAACCGACCGGGAGAAAGTAGACTATCGTGGAAGAATAAGCCCAGCGAACGGGTCCAAAATCCTATGAATGGGAGAGTGAAGCGCAATGATCAAGGGCTTGATTCTGGGAATTTTGTTGGGAGTATTGCTGGTTGGCGGCGGCGTCTATTATTACTTTTCTTCAGGGCGTGCGCCGGTCGCCACGTCAGCAGCACCTATGCCCCTCGAAAGGCGGCTTACGCGCGTGGGGCTGCACGCCTACCTGGATAAACTTCCACATCCGGTACCTCAGGTACCGGCGGATGAAGCCAACCTGATTGCGGGCGCGAAGGTATACAAGGAACAGTGCGCCACATGCCACGGGCTCCCGAACGAGTCTAAGACTGCGGTGGCACAGGGCATGTATCCCCCGCCTCCGCAGCTCTTTCACGGCACCGGCGTGACGGACGACGACGCCTGGGAATCTTACTGGAAAGTGGAGAACGGCATCCGGATGTCAGGGATGCCGGCGTTCAAGGAGCGGCTGACGGAGGCGCAGATCTGGCAGGTGGCCGTTCTGGTGAAGAACGCCGACAAGATTAACGACCCGGTGCGAAAAGAACTCGCGGCGGGCGCGAGTACTCCGATGGAAATGGCGATGCCAACGAGCAAGCCTGTGCCAACCAAGAAGAAAACACCGTAGGAGAGAGTTTTCAGTTTTCAGTTTTCAGTTTTTACGTTTTCAGTTTTTACGTTTTGGGTGTGCGGTCTTAGGTGTTTCGTTTCTTGGTTTTTTCGTTTCTTCGTTTTTTCGTTTTTTTTGTTTTTTTGTCTTTCAAGGAATTAGAAGTTAGTGGCAGGCGCCGCTGCCGGAATCGGTGAAGGTTTTCCCGGCCTCGGGAATGAATTGCCAGTCATAGGAGTCGGGCTTGAGGGTGAGCTTCAAGACGCCGAAGGCGGACGCATCGCGCAATTCGCTGTTTGGCTTGGTTGCGCCGAACGGGCGATGATTCTTACCGCCGGTGCCGACCACAAATTCGCGAATGCCGCGTTTTGGATCGGCAGTGCCGTCTGGACCTTGCGGCGCGAAGCGCTCGTAGTCGTGGTCGTGTCCGCCGATAATTACATCGGCATTAGCTGCGTAAAGCGCTTGCCAGAGCGGCTTTACGGTCAATTCGTCGCCGTGGGCGCCCCCGGAACTGAAGAGCGGCTTATGCCAATAGGCAAGCGTGCAGGCTGTGGGATGCAACGCCAGGTCAGCGCGAAGCCACGTTTCTTGTGGTGAGCCCGCTTCGCAGCCAAGAACGTCCTTGCACTCACTATTCAGCACGATGATATGCCAGGCACCCAGTTCATAACTGTAGTAGCCGGTCTTCGAGTCACCAGCAGCGGAACCGAAATAATCAAAATACGGCGTTGCACCGAGAGCATGAAATTCGTGATTGCCGGGCGCGGGCCGGGTGCGGGATTTGGCGCGGCCCCAGGTCTTGTCGTAGCAGACGAAATTCTCCTTGCTGCCGTCCGGGTACGCGAGGTCGCCGACGGCCATTACGGTTCCAGGGACCTGGTCGAGCAATTTCGCGGTGGCTTCCGCGCCGGAGAGATCCCTGCAGTCGGCGATGTCCCCGGCGCCAACGAGGATCGCTGTTTGGTCCGTGGGCGGTGTGGCCCGGGACGAATTTCCAGGCCCAAGAGCAAGCATCCCGAAGGCGGCAGCTGCCAATATCACGCCTACTAAGAAGCCCTTTTGCATATCAAGTCTCTCGATTCCGGAACTACAGCTAGGATGCTAGCCAGGAGTACCCCCTCTTTTTTGTAAGTGTTGCATCTAAAGAACTTAAGTATTGCGTAACTCCTTTGTTTGCAACACATACGATGTGGTCAGGAAGTGTTGCATCTAAAGAACTTAGAAGTCAACACAACTACGAAAACGGAGTTGCTTTTCCTGCGCAAGGTCGGGACCGGGGCTAAGGATGCCTTGCGTGGCGACGCAAAGAAAAGCGGCACCAAGGTGCCGCACTGTAAAGGAAAAGGAAATCGCAGAAGTCCCAGACGAGAATTGTAGCATGCCAATACATTTGTCAAGGGCGATCTTGGGCGGTAGCGGTAGCCATGGCGAAGGCAAAACGGTGGATTCGCCAGGCCACACGCGCCTGGTTATTTTTCGTGCAGCGGCGACCAGCGGAAGCCGGCGGCTACGGTGGGCCGGTAGTATTCACGCTGATGAAAATACTGAGGGCTGCCGAAATAAAAACCGAACACCTCGTTGGTAAGATTGAGCCCATACATAACGAACTGCAGGCCATGCGTCATGCGGACGCTGCCCTGAGCATCGACTTGGAGGTGGGCAAAAAAGTAGTCATCTGAGAAAGGCCCGCGGATTCCCCCGGAGGCGCCGTCTTGGAACCCATAGGCGTTTATGTTCGCCGCATTGTAAGACAGACCGAGGCGGGCCGAGAGGCGGCCACGGTCGTACGTGGGGCTTATATTCCAGGTGTGCGGAGCATTGCGAATCAGTCTTGGGTGATCGGAACGTCCAGGCAATCCGCTCGCGCGTGAGGCGGTATAGCCATAGTTCGCGGAAATTCCGAAACCACGAAGCATTCCCGTCAGAAACGTTAGGTGCTGTAGATACGCAGCTTCAAATCCGTTCAACCATGCGCTCCCAGCATTAATGGATTGACTGACTCTACAGGGGCAGTTGGCGCCGGGAAAGCTGCTTACGGCAGATGTTTCGGAAACGATGGGGTCGGTCAGGTTCTTGTAGAAGTAACCGGCGGTGATGATTCCAAATGGGTTTATGGAATGCTCGATCAGAATATCGACGTTGTCCGCCGTCTCGGCCTTCAGATTGGCGTTGCCGAGTGTAATCGCGTTGGGCGTTACGGTACTGTCGATTGTAAATGCCTGGGCGATGTCCTGTGGGTCAGGGCGTGAAAGTCCGCGGCTGTACACGACACGGAGGTTTGTGTCGCGAGTCAAAGCGAAGCGAACGGAGGCGCTTGGCAAGATTTTTACATAGGAGCCATTAGCCCTCACAAAGCCGGATGTCGTGGTTGTGGTGCCGCTGCAACCGGAGGGTGTGACAGCGCCGTTGCACACAGTGGTTTGCTGAAAAGTAGCTGTATCCAGGTTTGTGCCCTCGAATCGCACGCCTGCTACCAAGCGTAGGCGACTTGTAAGATCCAGCGTGTTCATCAAGTAGCCCGCGGAAACTTTTTCAATCAAATCATAGTTTGCTCTGTTCCCTCCGGAGCCATCTGTGACCGTGAAGCTACTCAGATTGCCGTTCACGAAGGCAAAAACGTCTTGAAAGGAGGGATTTGGGCCCAACTTGTAAGCCCCGTCATAATAATTGCTGTTGATGAGTCTGCTTGGGAAATTGGTCATCGGGACCGAAACGTTGGGCGCGTAGTCGACCTGGAAAGTGTTATCGAACTTGTGAGCATTGCGGAATTTACCGCCGATTTCAATGGTGGACAGATGGGATCCCAGATGATAACGCTTGGCCATGGCGCCGGTGGCCTGTAGGTTAAGCTGCGCGCTCAACCCTCTGTTGATACTGACGTCACTCAGAGTGAAATTGGATTGATTGTAGGCTTCCGTAAAGCAGGCGGGAGTCCATTGGGGCACGTATTTGTCTTTGGTATTGGCGAAGTCATATTGGCAGTTGCTGGATGAGAGGTTAGTGTCGGAAAAAGAAGCGTTCTTATCGCCGACCTGGCCGGTCTGACTCGAGCGGGACACGGAGAGGTCCCAGGCATACCAAGTTGTGGACAACACGTGCTTACCGCCAAGCACTACGCTTCCAATCGCATAATCCGGCCGTCGCAACTGGGTGTTGAACGTTGGTGTGCCGGGAGTGGGAGAGACCGCGATTGGGGGGGGTAGTGTTGTCAAACAAGGTGTAGACCCAACGATTGCCGTAGTTGTGGAAATCAGAATACAGGCCCCGAATGTAAATACTGGAGCCTTCAGCCAGCTTGTAGTCAGCGCTGCCAGCCAGCCCCCAACGGCTACGGTAGTAACGGTATTCCCGAATGTCGGTCTGGTCGAACCAGCGTGCCTGTGAGGGAGTGCCAAGGTTGGCGATGTCCGGAACAGGCTCGATGTCGTCAATGCCGCGGCCGTTCCAATCGTAGGACCCGCCAATCAGAACGCCCAGGCGCTTGGCCGAGCCGAAGCGCTGGCCGACGGTCCCAGTGGTTTCAACGAGGCTGCGGCCATTCACGATGGGGGTGTACCCGCCCATCCCGCTGAGATTGACGGTGGGGCGCTCGCCGGCGGTCTTGGTTACTAGGTTTACGGAGCCGCCGATGCCGTCCCCATCCATGTTGGCTTGCAGGGTTTTATTGATTTCGACCGACTTGACGATGTCAGCCGGAATGGCATCAAATTTGATCTGGCGGACACCGCTTTCGGGCGAAGGAACATTAATGCCGTTGATAGTGGTGTTGGTGAGACGCGGTTCCGTACCACGAACCTGAACGTATTTGCCTTCACCTTCGTCACGCTCGATGGTCACGCTGGGCAAGCGGCCGAGGGCGTCAGCCATGTTGGCGTTGGGCAAGCTGCGAATCACATCCGCGGGAAGAACCTGCACAATGTTGTCGGCAGTGAGTTCGCGGTTGACGGCTTCGGCTTCGCCGGAAGCGCGCTCGGCGGTCACGAGAACCTCCAGGTTTTGAGATTGCACCTCGAGTTTGGCGTCAGCGTTCGCGGATTGACCGGCAGTAACTACGACAGTTTTCGTAACGGGGGCGAAACCAACGTAGGTTATCGTGACGGTGTAACTCCCAGATTCCAGGTCGTTAACGAAGAATTGGCCCTGAGTGTCGGAAACCACGGTTACACCTTTGGGCTGAACGGAGATTTGGGCCCCAATTAGAGCGCCACCGGAACTATCGGTGACGTGCCCAGTGATGGCGCCTTTGCGTTCTTGAGCGTGGAGAGACGAGAGCAGCCATAACGAGCTGGCTAGAAGGAAGAACAAATTGCAAAAACGACGCATGGGGGCTCCTTCGATTTTAGTTTGGATGGAAAAGTGTGACTCAGGGGCGAACGGCGCAAGAGTTCACCTCCGAAAGGGGGAACCAAGGATCAGATTTTCGAGCACACGCCGAAGGCTAGGCGAAACGAGTAAACGCCGGATATGTGAATGAGATATGACGCTGGAATGAGAAAAGTGTGAAACGAACAGGTCCTGGAGCGGGCTCTGCCAGAAGAATGCAGTCCCAGTTCCGGCTAGAGCAGAATTATTCCGGCGCGGATGTTCGCGGCTGCAGATAGAAATGAATGGCGGGCGTGAGGATGAGAGAGAGCACCATGGAGCTCACGATTCCACCAACGACGGCGATGGCAAGGGGTCTAAGCATCGCGGTGCCAGCGCCGATGCCGAAGCTACGGGGGAGAAGACCAGCGGCGGCCAAGGGGAGCATGCCGGCGACGGTGGCGAGAGCGGTCATGGCGATGGGCCGTAAACGGCGGCGGCCGGCCTGAATCATGGATTCTTCGGCCGAAAGGCCGAGAGCACGGAAACGATGCTCGGCGTCGAGGAGCAGAATGCCGTTCTTCGCAACGATACCGATGACCATGATCATGCCCATGAAGGAGGCGACGTTAAACGTGGTACGAGTAACAAGAAGAGCGAGCAGACCGCCAAAGGTCGATAGCAAAGCGGAAGCGAGAATGGCGGTGGGCGCGGAAAGTGTCCGGAATTCAAACAAGAGGACCGCGAAAAGCAGCACGAGCGCCAGCAGGAGCACCATTAAAAGGTCGCGGAAAGACTTCATTTGTTCGGCGTAAGTGCCGCCGTATTGCACGCGGATGGAAGACGGCAGGTGCAAACCGTCAACCGCTTTCTGGACGGCAGTGATACCAGAGCCGAGGTCTACGCCTTCGAATCGTCCCTTGACTTCCACGAGCCGCTGAAGATTCTCCCGGCGGATTTCCGTCTGCCCCGGGTCAGTGCTGACGGTTGCGAGAGAACCGAGAGTAGCCGTACGTCCGGAGGCGCTCGCGAGGAGCGTGTTGCTCATGCGGTCCAGGGTGGCGCGAGTTTGCTCGGGGAATCGCACGCGGATGGTGTAGGCGCGATCGTTGACAACCACGGGAGTGGCAGCGGGTTCGCCTTCCAGAATGGCGGAGGCGTCTACCGCGACTTCTTCAGGAGTGAAACCTGCGCGCGCGGCCACGGCCGGATTGATCTGAAAAGTGGTCGCGGGACCGCTGATGGTGTTCTCGATGCCGTCAAGAACGTCGACCACGCCATGGACTCTCCGTATGGCTTCGGCCACGCGAGGCGCGGAATCGGCCAAAAGTTTGGGATCCTGGGAAAAGAGCTTGATGACAACAGGCTCGGGCTGGCTGGTGAGATCCCCAATCATGTCCTGCAGAACCTGAACGAACTCGACCTTGGTGGCGGGCTCGGTCTGTTCGATCTTCGAGCGTATGTCTTCCATGATTTCGCCAATGTCGCGCTCGCGGTCGCCCTTGAGCTTGACGGTGAAATCGCCACGATTGGCCTCCGTGACGGCCGACAAGCCTAGTTCCATGCCTGTGCGGCGCGAAGTGTTTTCAACTTCGGGCTGAGACCGAACAATCTCTTCGATGTGCAACAGGATGCGATTGGATTCCGAGAGGGAGCTGCCTGACGGCGTCCAATAGTCGAGAATGAAGCCGCCTTCGTCCATTTCGGGGAGGAGGTCGGAACCAAGCGCCTTATAGCAAACGAAGGCAAGAATGACGATGACCACAGAACTTCCCGCTAGCAGAACAGGCCGCTTGAGAATCGCTTCCATCGCGCGCGCATAAAACGCGACAATCCTGCCGAAAAAGCCGGAAAGATGGGTTTCTTCCGCAGATAGGAGGGCTGCGGCATCGCCGGCGGATGGGGATTTACTGATGGCGATGGGTGTCTCTTGAGGCCGGACAAAATACTGGCTGAGCAAGGGCGTCCAAGACAGGGCGAGAAGAAGGGAGGTGAACAGAGAGACGGTCATGGTGACGGCAAGCGCGCGGAAAAAGCTGCCGTAAACGCCAGCCATGGAAATCAACGGCACGAAGACGACAATCGGAGTGATGGTGGAGCCGATCAGGGGAACGGTCATTTCCTTGAGCGCGCTTTGAATGGCTTCGAAGCGGCCCTGGCCGGCATCGCGATGGAGCACGATGTTTTCGAGCACAACAATGGCGTCATCAATGACCAGGCCAACGGCGGCGGCCAGACCGCCCAGCGTCATGAGATTGAAACTTTGTCCGGTGAGCTTCAAAACGATGAAAGTGATGAGAAGCGTGGCAGGAATCACGAGGCCGGCAACAAGAGAAGTGCCCCAGTCGCGCAAGAAGAGAACAAGGATGATGGAAGAGAGAACGAGGCCAAGCAATACGGCGTCGCGAACGCTGGCGATGGATTCGTGAACGATGGTGGACTGATCGTAGAATGGCTCGATATGCACGCCGGGTGGCAGAGTTGGCCGAAGCTCCTCGATCTGGGCGTGAACTTCGTCGGCGACGTCGAGCGTATTGCTGTCCGGCTGCCGATGAACACTCAGAAGAACGGCGGGTTTGCCATTGGCGGTGACCATGGTGTAGACGGGTGCGACGGACGGAGAAATTTTTGCAATATCGCCAAGACGGATGGGAATGCCTGCCGTCGTCGTCTTCACGACGATCTGGCCGATCTGTTCCGGCGTGCGAACCTGGCCGCTGATCAGGCCGAGCACCAATTGATGATTGTTTTCGATGAGACCGGGCGAGTCGATCAGATTGGTCTTGCGAATGGAGTCGAGAATATCGTTGACGGTGATGCCTGCGGCAAGCAGACGCGCCGGCTCGGGCGTGACATGGAACTCTGGAACGCGGCCCCCTTGAATGAGAACAGAGGCCACGCCATCGAGGCGGTTGACGCGTGGCTTGAGGTCGTAAGTGGCGATTTCCCAAAGCTTGCTCTGCGGGAGGGTGTCCGAAGTGAGGCTGTAGCCAAGAATGGGAAATGTGGCGAAGGTGAGGCGGTGAGTTTCGACTTTGGCGGTCGGCGGCAATTCAGACTGCAAGCGGGCGACGACGGCGTCGACGCGCTGCAACGTCAGAATCATGTCGCTATTCCAGTTAAAGAAAAGATCGACCTCCGCGGAACCGCGGCTGGTGATGGATTGGACTTTTTGCAGACCGGGGACGCTGTTGACGGCTTCCTCGAGAGGGCGCGTGATCACCACGAGCATCTGGTCGATGGGCATCACGCCGTTGTCGATGCCGATGACGATGCGGGGGAAATCGGTGTTGGGAAAAACCGCTACGGGAATGGTGAACGCGAGATACGCGCCGACGAGCATCAGACTGACGATCAAAAAAAGAATGGGGCGAGAGAGCCGCTGGAACCAGGGCGCATCGGGCCTGTTGGCGGAACGCGGGACGCGCGGTGAATCGGGAGGAAAGCCCATGCGCGCCTACTCCTTTTCCTTGGCGCTGGGCTTTGCGGAGGCTTCCGGCTTTTTCGCGCTATCGGATTTGTCCGCGCCTTCTTTTTCGGCTAGAGCGGGGGCTTCGATCTTGATTTGCGTGTTATCGGGTAATGCGTAGCCGCCGGAGGTGATCACGGGATCGCCGGGGGCGAGGCTGCTTATGATTTGCGAAAATTCCGCATTGCGCACGCCGACTTGGACAATTTTAATGTGCGCATGACCGTCGGAGGCTGCCAGCAGAACAAACTCGGCACCGTCTGAATTCTTGAACACGGCTGCGGTAGGCACGACCAGCGCGTTCTTTTCCGTCTTCGAGATCATGGAAACTTCCACGGTCATGCCGGGTCGCAGCGCGGGGTCGGGCTTCGACGCTTCGACCCAAACCTCAATCGTGGTGCTGCCGGGATCAAGAGCCGGACTGACCAGGCTGACGCGGCCTTTGAGGGGCTCGTCGAGGCCGGCAATTTTGAGTTCCGCGGGATTACCTACTTTCACAGTCGCCGCCTCGGCTTGTGCGATGTGCGATTTCGCAATCAGCCGCGAGGTGTTCATCACGGTGAGGATCGCCTGGTTCGCGGTGGCGAGGTCGCCCTCATAGAGCGGACGATCGGTCACCACGCCATCGATGGGGCTGGTAATTCTCGAATAGCTCAGTTGTGCTTCAGCACCGCGCATGTGGCCTTCGGCCAGCAAGCGCGAGCCCTGCGCGGCTTTGAGCGCCTGATCTTTTCCAAGACGTTGCAGGTCAGCGAGCTGCTTCTGCGCCTGCTCGTTCTGGCTGCGGGCCTGCAGAAAGGCGACTTCGGCAGCGTCCAAGTCTTTCCGGGGAATAGCGCCTTGCTGGAACAATTCCCTGCGGCTGTCGTAAACTTTTTGTTGCGCATCGAAACTTGACTTCGCGGCAACGGCGTCCAGTTCCGCCTTTTGAATCTGCTGCGGCAAACTGGCGCCGACGGTCGTAGCGTAGTTAGCTTCCGCCTGCTGGAACTCGCCCTTGCTGGACTCCGCGGCCGCGGACAAATCCCTGTTTTCGAGTTCGGCAAGCAATTGTCCTTTTTTCACTCGCGCGCCTCGTTGCACATAGAACTTCTTTATGGTCGAGGTGATTTTTGGAGCGACGATGGCTTGCTCCAGCGGATAGACGACCGCCTCGGCGGAAACGGTTTGAGAAATGGGCGCGCGCCTCGCGGGTGTAGTTTGCACCGACACGACTGGCTCTTTTTCCTTCTCGGTCTTGCCGCAACCGCTCGCGAGCAGGAGTATGGACGCCGTAGCCAGGGCGGGAAAGGCAGAACGATAGCGCCAGAGGGTTCGAAGACTGTTCGTCAGTTTCATGGAGTTGTGAGCACTCCCGTCAGAGTTTGCAAATTTGCCAGCGCCACGCGATAACGCACCGCGCCGTCCTGATAGGCGGAGCTCGACTGCGCAAAGGTCGTCTGGGCATCGACAACTTCAAGAACGGTAGCTTCGCCGCCCTTGTAACGTAGCGTCGTGAGACGCAGGCTCTCCTCCGCCAATTCCGCGGAGCGGCTGAGGCCGGCCTGTTCGTTCAGGACGGTTTCTGCTTCCGAGTAAAGCGATTTAATCTCAGCAAGCAGTTTGCGGTGCGCAAGAGAGAGTTCCCGCTGCGCCTGAGAACGCCGCAGTTCGGCTTGCTTGATGCGGCTTTGCGTGGCGCCCCAATTCCAGATCGGGATATTCAACGTGGCGGAAGCGGAGGAACCGAGGTTCGAAAACTTCTGACCGTTGATGACGGTATTCGCGGAATATCGCGTGGCGTCGATGCCGTACCAATAATCGAGTGTCACCGAAGGCAAATAACCGGCGCGCGCGCCGGTAACTTCAGCGCCGGCCGCGCGGTAGGCAGAGCGACGGAAGAATGCAGATCGTCGGCAACTTCGTAGTTGTCATTGAAGTCGGGAAAAATCAGGACCGCCAGATCAAGCCGCGCATTCAAGAGGCCCAGTTGAGCTTCTTGAAATTGCCGGCGGCGCTCCTGCATCTGCAATTCGGCCTTGATGACGTCGGCATGCGCCACTTCCCCGCCGCGTTCCAGGTCCTGCGTGAGTTTGAGGAAGCGCTCGCCTTCATCTGCTGCTTTTTGCGCGGAGAGCAGCTTTTGTTGAGCGGCGGCCACGGAGTAAAAACTCTGGACCACCGTGACAACGAGTCCGCGCGAAGCGATTTCTGCGCGCGCGCGCGCCGCTGCCGCGGCAGCCGAGGCGCGGCGAAAACTCGAGACGCTTGCAAGGTCCAGGGTCTCGTGCACGTTGCCCTGGCTGATGTATTCGTGCACGGAGTTGTTGGCGATGTAGCGTACGCCATTCCCGGCCCCGTTGCTTTGCGTAGTGAGCGCCTGCGTGGTGTAGTTCACGCCGGGAAGCAATGCGGCCGCCGCCTGGTAGCGATCCTGGCGCGCAATCCCGGCGTCTGTCTGCGCCGATTGAAACTGCGTGCTGTTTTTGCGCGCAAGAGTGAGAGCATCTTGCAACGTCACACGGAGCGCTTGGGCAGTGGCAGGAGTTGCCTGCTGCGAATCTCTGGCGACTGAACCACTCGGAGGATTGCCAGCCTCTTGCGCTGGAGCAATTACCGCGTGGACCAGCAAGACGACAGCAATCAAGCCCCAAGCTAGAACACCAATGCGGAAAGATTTCATGAATCACGACTCCTGGGCCAGGCGCAAACGGCTACCAGGCCGGGAACTATTTACGCTAGCGAAAACAAGATAAACGCCGGATTAACCGGCAGTTCCGCTGTGTCCAGATTGCGTGGGCAGATAGGCGGTGAAAGTGCTCCCCGTGGAATCCGACCGGGTCAGCTCAAGGCGACCCTGATGAGCCTCGGCGATCCAGCGGGAGATGGAAAGGCCCAATCCTGCGCCACCGCCATCGTTTTCCGCCCGGGAGCGGGCTTTATCGGCGCGGAAAAAACGCTCGAAAATGCGGGGTTGCAGGTCCGCAGGGACACCTGTTCCTGTGTCCGAGATACTCAGGACATAGTTCTCTCCCTCGCGACGGCAGGTGACGACGACACGTCCGCCATCGAGCGTGTACTTGATGGCATTGTCCAGCAGATTCAAAATCATGCGCCGGAGCAACGACTCATCCGCGCGCAGGGGAGACTCGGATGCGCCCTCGAAATTCAGCGAGATGTTCTTTGCAGCGCCAGCGTGCGGGCGGCGTGCACGCATTCGGCGATGAGTTCATCGAGGTAGAATTCGCTTGGCTGCAGCGGATACTGTCCAGCGTCCGCGCGTGTGAGCGTAAAGAGGTCTTCGACGATGTGCGTGAGCCGCTCGGCTTCCTGGTGTAACACTCCGAGGGATTCGCGGTATTCCTCCGGGGAGCGCGCCTGCTGCGAAAGGGCGACCTCCGCCTCGCCGCGCAAAATCGCAACCGGGGTCCGCAATTCGTGCGACGCATCGGCCATGAAGCGGCGCTGGCGTTCGAACGACTGGCAGAGCCGGTCGAGCAGGCTGTTGAACGACCGCGCCAGGTGCCCCAATTCGTCCCTTTCATTCTGCACCTCGAGCCGCTCATGAAGATTCGCGGCGCCGATGCGGCCCGCCTGGCTGCTCATGGCCACCACCGGTGCCAGGCTCTTGCGCGCGAGAAAGTAACCGCCGGCACTTGCGAGCAGTAGCGCGATAGGAATCGTCCACACAAATGTGGCGCGAATATCTTCGAGCATTTCTTCCCGCGCATGCAGCGACTGCAGGGCAATGACAGTACAAGACCGATCGTCGAGAGAAATCTTTCGAGAAAATCCGCGATACCCGTCCCTGCCGCCTCTCAGGGTGATGAATACACTGTCAGGCCGAGAAGATGCCTGAACGGAACGAGGATGAGAACTTTCGCGGAGTGCCTGATCAAGCGTGAATTTATCGAGAGGAGCAGCGGCAGGAAGATCCCACGAGCTCACAACCGGGTTTCCGGCTGCATCGAGCACAATAAAAACATGATCCCGGAATCGGTGTTCGAAGATAGCCTCTATACCCGCGCTCTTCAGGGCGCCGGAACCCTGTTGATCTTTCAACTCCGCCTGCACAGTGGTCACAAATGCGTCAGAGAGCTCAACGAGATCACTGTCTGTCCTTTGCTCGCTGTTCCGTGAGTAGATGAAGTAGGTGACGCTGGTAACCAGAATCAAAACCAACGCCAGTACGGTGGTGTACCAGAATGTGAGCCGGACGCGAACCGAATCAAGCATGGCTCTTCCGAACGGGAGCACCTAGTTTAGCGCGATGCCGCGGTGGCGCATTCTCATCTTCGGCACCGGCGGCATCCGGATCGATCGAAGGGCCGAAGAAGTACCCAGCTCCGCGGCGCGTATGGAGCAAGGGCTTGCTGGAGTCCGCATCTATCTTCCGGCGCACGCGATTGACGTAAACTTCAATCAGATTCGAAAAGGGATCAAACGTTTCGTCCCAGACGTGCTCGGCGATTTCCGCGCGTCCCACCACGCGCCCGGCGTTGCGCGCCAGATATTCGAGCAACGCATACTCCTTGGCGGTGAGCGTCACAGTTCGGCCGGCTCGGGAGACGCTTTGCGCGGCAGTATCCAGGACCAGATCCGCAACGGTAATTTTGGCGGGACGAAGTTCGCCAGAACGGCGCAACAACGCACGAAGACGCGCGAGCAATTCCCGAAACTCAAACGGCTTGGTGAGGTAATCGTCCGCGCCGTGATCGAGGCCGCTGATGCGGTCCTCCACGGCGTCGCGCGCCGTCAGCATGAGAATCGGCATGCGCTGACCGGACTTGCGCAGCTCGCGGCACACTCCGAAACCATCACGGCCCGGAATCATTACGTCGAGAATCACCAGGTCGTAGGTGTTGATCGCCGCCTGATAGAGGGCATCGTCGCCGGTGCCCGCGACATCGACAGCGTAGGCTTGTTCCCGCAGGCCCTTGGCCACGAATCGCGCAATGCGAGCATCGTCTTCCACAAGCAACAGCCGCATGCGAGCATCATACGGCAGGAGCGGGAAAAAGTGAGATTCTTACTGCCCGCGCGCGACGCGCGCCCGTCGTCCTTGCCAGATACAATGAAGTGCGAATCGGCGAGCGCAGGCCGCCGCTGCTCGCGTCCAAAATGAACCCAAGGATGTCCCTCAGGCATCGAATTCCATATGAAAGTGAAGAAGATCAGCCCTGAACAATTCGACTGCACGGTCACATCCATGCGCCCCTTCGGTTGCATGGAGCTGTGGGCCGGGAATGAGAAAGCCCACCGCTCCTTGAACCTGGCGGGGCTGGAGAGTGATGTGATCGCCGTTCCTTCGGGCGGCGAAAAGGGCGGCGATCTATCCGCCGTATTCTCGTGCAGCGATAACATCGCGCGCGTGATTCTTGCGGATTGCATCGGCCATGGCTATACCGCGAGCGCTGTCGCCCGGCACGTCCATCATCTCCTCCACAAGTTTCAAGACATTCGGGACACCGCGGGTTTGCTGGCGGCTCTAAACGACGCGTTTACCCTCTCGAACGAGGAGTCGGTTGGTCCGCTCCGGCTGACCACGGTCGTCACGGGAACTTTTGACGGAACAAGTGGCGAATTCAACTTTGCGTATGCGGCGCATCCGCGGATGCTTCTCTGGCGCGACCGTGACAGGCGATTCCTGGAGTTGGGGGAAGGGCTTGAGGGCTTCCCTCTGGGATACGTCACTGGTGAAACCTACAACCAACAGAGTGTGCGGCTGCACCACGGAGACATGATTCTGGCGTTTTCCGATGGGGCCACCGAAGTTCAGTCGCCTGTAGGAGAGCAACTCACCTCCAAGGGCTTCCTAGGGCTTGCGGAAAATACCCTGAGCCGATTGCCGCAGCCTTTCGTGCTCCAGGATTTTTCTCGCGCGCTCCTCGAAGGAGTTCATCTGTACCGTGGCCATTCAGGCGAGTTGGAAGACGACATAACCCTGCTCACTCTCAGACGCGTGCCGTAGTTGCTCTGTCCCGCAAGCCAGGACCGCTCTTTGCGACATTCCCGCGCTATTTGACAGGGTGAGACGCGAAGTACTGGTCTAAGCTTTCCACAACTTCTTTCACGCCCCGCTGCACATTCGTATCCAATGCCGCAACGATGGCCGGCACATCCTTTCCGCTCGCGGGTTCATCGTGGGTGTAGTAATGATTCCAAACAGTTGCGCCGGTTTTCAAATCGCGCATTTCAAGTTCCATTGTGACTCTCGCGGACATCGCGCCGCCTTCGACCTCTTTGAAATCATAAAGGCGCCCGCGAATCGCGAAGTCTCCTGTCACGTTGCTGCGCCGCACATGGACGGCGCGGTAGTGGCCGGTGGCGCGCAATTCACGCAGCAATACTTCCTGAATCATCTCTGCTGGAGGTTCAGCCCAGCGTTGGTATTCGTAGGTGCCCAGCTGCTCGGGACCGTTGCCGTAGACGATGCGATCCTCTCGATACAAATGGGAGGTCACCAGTCCGCTCAAGAGCAACCTAACGGGAACCGCCCCCGCTTTTTCAATGTCGCCCGCATCCGCGGGGACCGTGAGCTGATAATACTTCACCGGGCGTGCGGCGCCGCAGAGCAATCCAACCATCAGCACAAGGGTGGCGCGGCAGCCTATCCAGGCCGATAAGCGAAAGTATTTTCTGTGTCTCGTTGGCACGTTTCGCAAATCGCGCAGGTCCGTGTTCTGAGGCGCCGGGATCACTGTAGTTCTCCCGGTTTGTGCTCGCGTGGAGCAGCCGACCGAATGAGCGTGTAAGGCCTTGTCTTGATCGTGTTCGTAAATTCTTTGAGGTTTTGGCTAACGTGGCGCAGGTTTTCCAGTAGCTCATCAATATTGTCGGAGTTCACGTCGAGAGTCTGGTCGAGGCGCCCTGTCAGATCCGTCACCGTCGTGAGTGACTGCCGCAGGTCGATCACCGCCTTGCGAATATCCGCTCGATTCTCCCCGACCAGGGAATCGATGTGATTGAGCGCCTCATTGGCTTGCGCGGATGTTTTCCGCAAGTCCTGAAGCAGGGGCTCCAGTTTTTGCGTGGCGGAGTTCAAGTTCTGTACCGTCGACTTCACCGCGCCGCGGTTCTCCGCGATCATCCCGCGCGTTTCGGCGAGCGTCGCCGACATGTTCGCGCGATTCGAATCGTTGAGCAGATCGTTGACGCGTGCCAGAGTCACCTTGACTTCGCTCGCGCGGTCGTTGAGCGTCTTCAGAAGCTCCTGCGCCTGCGGGGCCAGTTCGTTGATCTTTGCAGTGATAGCGTTGAAATCCACATATGGATCGGATGGCAAAATCGCGCCAGTGGGGGCAAGCGCCGCCCTCTCACTCCCAGGAACAATTTCCAGATGATTGTCGCCCAGCGGGCTCAAGCTCATGACTCTCACATGGCTATCCGTCTTCACCGGTAAGCCAGACTTCACGCTGAAGGTTATCTCGATGCGCGTGGAATCCTTGGCGTCAAGCTGCAATTTCTCCACGCGGCCGACTTTCGGGCCGCCGGCGTAGCGCACCGTGGCCCCAGGTTCCAGTCCGCCTGCAAACGAAAAGTAGGCGCGGTACGTCGCCGCGGTGCCGCCGAACGCTCCCGAGAGAGCAAATACTGTGGCCACCAGCACGGCAGCGGCAACCAGGACAAACAATCCCACCAGGGCTTGCTCGCGTTTTGATTCCATTAGAAACCTCTCTTCCCCGCTATTTAGCGGCCAGGATGGCGGTGTTCTTCCGTCAGCATCTGCAGATAATCCAGTTCCCCGGAAACTGCGGGTTCGGCGATGCGGTTGAGGAATTGCCGCACGCGAGGATGTACGCTAGCACGCATCTCGTCGGTCGTGCCGATCGCCACCACATTCCCCTTGTCAATCAACACCATGCGGTCGGCGATCAGGAATGCACTGGCCAGCTCATGCGTGACCACGATAATGGTCATGTGGAAAGCTCTCTTGAGATCGAGAATTAGTTCGTCGACGCCGGCGGCAATAATCGGATCCAGACCCGCCGATGGCTCATCGAAAAAAAGAATTTCGGGATCCATGGCTAGCGCGCGGGCTACCGCCGCTCGTTTCTTCATGCCTCCGCTCAGTTGCGCGGGCATGTAGTTTTCGAATCCGGACAAACCTACCTGATCCAGCTTCAATCGCAATTTCGTCCATTTCCTCGGTTGAGATGGCCGCGATATTTTTCCCTTTGAGCCAAATTTCGCCGGAACTGGGCCTCTCCAGCCCTACGAGCGTGCGGAGCAGCGTGCTCTTGCCGGAGCCAGATCCGCCGAGAATGACTAAAGTCTCTCCACGCATCACATCAAAATTGATGCCGTGAAGGATCTCGCGGTCACCATAGCTGACGCGCAGATCCCGCAAGGAGATCATCGCATCAGATTGCATTGCCGGGTTGTTGGTGTGCTCCATGCGGTATTCCAATCCCTACTTTTCACTGAGGAAGAAAAAGAGCGCCGTAAAGACCAGGTCCAAGCGCCGTAAAGACCAGGTCCACAAGAATCACCAGAAAAATGGAAACCACCACGGCGCGGGTGGTCGAACGGCCGACCTGCTCCGCGCCTGCACCGGTAGAAAGCCCTTCGTGGCATCCCACGGCTGTAATGGTTATGCCAAACATGATGCTCTTGATCAATCCGGTCGCGATGTCGCGCAGAAAGAGCGCGTCCAGGGAAGACTGAATGTATCGCACCACGGTAAAATCCGCCTGCGCCACGCCAAAGAGCGCTCCGCCGAGAATTCCCATGGAGTTCGCCCAGATTGTCAAGCACGGCAGCATCACGATCATGGCGGTAAATTTCGGCGCAACCAGGAAGTGAATCGGATCGATGGCCATGGTCTCCAGCGCGTCGATTTCTTCCGTGACCTTCATCGTCCCGATTTCCGCGGCGAACGCCGAACCGGATCGTCCGATGACCACGATCGCGGTAATCAGCGGCCCGAGTTCCCGCGTCATGGAAATGGCCACGGCGCTGGCAACAAAATTCAAGGCTCCGAACTTGCGCAGCTCGTAAGCGCTTTGCAGCGCCAGAATCAGTCCGATGAAAAAAGTAATCAGAGAAAGGATGGGGAGGGCCCCCACGCCGGTCTGCATGGCTTGCGAAATAGCCCGCTGCGCGCGGAGCGGCTTGCCCCGGAAAGGAGCGACAAAGGTGAAATAGGCCGCGCGGACGCCGAGCTTGGTCAGAGCTCCCAGGTAAGCAAGCCCGTCGGTAACCGATCCCCCAATTTGCGTTGTCAGTTCCACTGTGCTCTCGACAGGCTTCCTCGGTTTGTGGTTCGGCAGGCTCAGGGAGCCACGGACTGCGCTTCGTCCTCGTAAATCTCAAAAATTTTCACCAGTTTGGAAAGCTGCAATACCTCCCGCACCGTGCGATTCAGCCCGAACAAGACCAGGCGCGACCCGACGTCGCGCGACGCCTTGAGGCCCTCCACCAGCGACGCTACGCCGGAGCTGTCGATGTACCGGACGGACTTCAGATTGAGAACCACACGCGGCATCCTCAATTCGCGCAGCTCGCGCAAAAGCGCCTTCCGCAGTTCCGGAGATGTCGCAAGATCGATGTCTCCCGTAATATCGAAAATTGTTATCTTGTCCAAGTGGCGCGCGGCGATCTGCACGTTGGATTCTCCTCAGGATCCTTTTCCAGGTCCTTGCACATTCAAGAATTTGACGAGGCGAAGCTGATTCCTGCCTTCGCTGCGGCTGAATTCTACCGTATCCATACACTCGCGTATGAAGTGCAAGCCCAGACCCCCCGGCTTCACATCTTCGAGCGCGCGACCGCACAGTTTTTCAGGGTCTACCGCCGGACCGCGATCTTCCAGCAAGATTTCCAGCGCCTCTCTTCGCTGGCCATTTTGCGCCACCTGAGTCCGGTGGAAGGATGCCTCTATGGG
>WNFD01004236.1_pt1 | contig 20164 bp, 14 predicted proteins | sample 5400491 | NCBI WGS metagenome assembly WNFD01 (sample SAMN13153343, study PRJNA577476) | soil metagenome | isolation source: 120 cm saprolite under Douglas fir tree site 2 hole 2 replicate 2 | place: USA:California | collected 2015-04-18
CATCGGTCACCATTTCCAGCGTCAGTTCATCGTGATTGCGCAGGAACAGCGCCCATTGTGAACTTTCATGGATTGGCGGAGTCTGCGCCCAGATATCGGTAATTGGAAAGCGGTCCTCCATCCGCACGGCCATGAAGATTCGCGGCATTAGTGGAAAATGGAAGGCCATGTGGCATTCGCGGCCCTCGCCGAGATAGGCAGCTGCGTCCTCGGGCCATTGGTTAGCTTCTGCCAGCAGCATCCGGTCGCTAAACTCGCGGTCGACGTGAGCGCGCAATTCGCGCAGGAAGCTGTGCGTCTCGGGCAGGTTCTCGCAGTTGGTGCCCTCGCGTTCGTAGAGATAAGGCACCGCATCCAGACGCAGCCCATCCACGCCCATCTCCAGCCAGAAATCCAGGACCCGCATGAGCTCCTTGCGTACCTCCGGATTATCAAAGTTCAAATCTGGTTGATGGGAATAAAAGCGATGCCAGTAATAGGCTTTCGCCCGCGGGTCCCAGGTCCAGTTCGACGGCTCAAAGTCCTGGAAAATGATGCGCGCTTCGGCGTAGCGCTCGGCCGAATCGCTCCAGACGAAAAAATCACGGGCCGGATCTCCTTTGGGCGCACGCCGGGCGCGCTGGAACCACGGATGTTGGTCCGAGGTGTGGTTGATCACCAGTTCGGTGATGACCCGCAATTCGCGGCGGTGCGCCTCGCGTAGCAAAGCCTTGAATTCCTGCAGGCTGCCGCAATCGGGATGCACATCCATGTAGTCGGAAATGTCGTAGCCGTCGTCGCGCAGCGCTGACGGATAAAACGGCAACAGCCATAGCGCGGTGACTCCCAGGTCGCGGAGATAATCGAGCTTCTGCGTCAGTCCGGCGAAATCGCCGATCCCATCGCTGGAAGCATCGTAGAAGGAACGGACGCGAACTTCGTAGAAGATTGCATCCTTGTACCACAGCGGCTGTTCGCGGATATCGTTGCGGCGCTTCATGCACCCCTCTCCACCCTCATGATATGCGCAGGTGCGACTTGTGGGTCGAGTCTGACGTAATTGCGCTCGCCCCATGTGTAGACGGCCCCGGTCAGAAGATCGATGACGCGATAGTTTTGTCCCGGAGCAATTCCCACCAGGCTGGGCGGCACGGTCACCGTGCATTCATGCCATTGCGCGGGATCGAGGTTTACCGCGACCAGGAGTACGTTGCTGCTGTCGCTGGTGGTTTTTGCATAAAAAAGAATCTGATCATTATCCGCCGGTAGAAACAGCAGGTTGGACAACTGATGCAGCGCGGCGTTGTGGTTGCGAATACGATTGAGCAGAGCGACGAACTCCTTGATGTTGCCCGGCCGGTCCCAATTGCGGGCCTTTATCTGGTATTTCTCCGAATCCAGGTACTCCTCAGTTCCGGGTACCGCAGCATTCTCGCACAGTTCGTAGCCACTATATATTCCATACGACGGCGACAGCGTCGCGGCCAACACCAATCGCATCGTGAAGGCCGGGCGCCCGCCGGTCTGCAGAATATCGGTAAGAATATCCGGAGTGTTAGTAAAGAAATTAGGCCGGAAATATTCAGCCGCCTCGCCGTGAGCTAGTTCAGTCAAATATTCAGTAATTTCGGACTTGTTATTTCGCCAGGTAAAATAAGAGTACGATTGCGAGAAACCGGCTTTCGCCAGCGCCTTCATCATCGTCGGCCGGGTAAACGCCTCCGACAGAAAAATCACCTCGGGGTTCCGCGCCTGAACCGCGCCAATTAACCATTCCCAGAATCGTACCGGTTTGGTATGCGGGTTATCCACACGAAAGATCTTCACGCCGTGCCCAACCCAAAACATCACCGTATCGCGCAATTCCTCGATTAACTCGAGCTGATGCTCGGTGTCGAAGTTGATGGGGTAAATGTCCTGATATTCCTTGGGAGGATTTTCGGCGTATTTGATCGAACCATCAGGGCGATGACGAAACCATTTGGGGTGCTGGCGGACCCAGGGATGGTCAGGTGAGGCCTGGATTGCGAAATCAAGCGCGACTTCAAGCCCCAGACGATTCGCCGTAGCCACGAAATGCTCAAAATCGGCCAGTGTCCCCAGCAACGGTTCTATCGCCGTATGGCCGCCGGCGGGGCTTCCTATCGCCCATGGACTGCCGGGCGGCGAGCCGTCACTCGCGAGGCGATTGTTGGGACCCTTGCGGTTAGTCAGGCCGATGGGATGAATCGGCGTCAAATACACCACATCAAAACCCAGGTCGCGAATGTAGGGGAGATGCCGCTCGGCGACACGCAGCGTAGCCTGCTGCCCCGGTTCACCGAGCGACCGCGGAAATATTTCATACCATGCACCAAACAGTGCGCGCGGGCGATCAGCGATAACCTCCAGTAGTTGCACATAACTGTTCGCTTCGAAGCGTTCACCGTATTGAGCAGTTATAGCTTCAATTTCGGCGGTGCCAATGAAATCCGCAGCGTCGGACGGAAGTGTATCCAGGCATTCACGTGCCTTCGTCAGCGCCGTTTCGAGCCTCTTACGCATTGTCCCGGTTGTCTTCGCGCCGATCTCCTCCAGCAGGCGGATTCCTTCGAGCAAATCAGCGGCAACATCGCGGCCGGCAACGGCCTTTTTGCTGAAATCTTGAAGCCACGAAGCATAGCGGTCAGTCCATGCTTCAATGGTAAATACGTAGCGGGTATTTTCGCGCAAAGGGAACTGCCCGCGCCATCGATCGTTGCCCACCGGCATCATCGGCACCTGATTGAAGATCGTATCCTGCTTACGGCGCCACTTTATCGCTGCCCGGATCACTTCATGGCCATCGCGAAATATATCCGCTTCAACCATGCATTGGTCGCCAACAATACGCTTGGCCGAAAATCGCCCGCAATCGACACAGGGCGAAACCGCTTCAATGATATGCCGTGCGAGCCTGGCCGTCGGCGCGTGTGACGATGCGCCGGTTTCGATGGCTGCCGAAAGTCTGTCATCCATTGCCCTAACTCGGAAATCTCTCGCCTACTTTCTCCGATTACAGGCCGTTCTTGTGCGTATTTGGAGCCCACTCAAGTGCAGGATGACACGGTCCAGGAATGTGCCTTCAATCGAGCGAGCACCCGCGACGGTGGACCGTAAATTATGTTAGCAGACCGTGCGGCCCGGAGAAAATCTTGAGGATTTCTTCTCACGCGCCATCAGGGCTCTGTTCAATCGAGTTGCTTAGGGTCACCGATTTCGGCGCTTGGGCCAATGCCTCTGTTAGCAGCGGTTGCCTGGATCTAATCAGCAAAGCGAGCGAACGCCCTTGCAGTGGGAATCGTCCGCCACCGGAAAAGATCCGCGGGTCCGCCCGGCCACCGTCGGCGCGCGCTGTATCAACTACTACATTCCAGACACCCGGCGCTGGCAACGCTGGGATGACGAAGTCGATCCGCTCATGATGAGCATTAAGTAGTAGAATGAAATCATCGTCGTGCAGCGGCAGTCCGCGGTCGTCATCTTCGCCCAGGGCATCGCCGGCCAGAAACATGCCGAGGCAACGTGCGAAAGACTTGCTCCACTCGTCATCGGTCATTTCGTCACCGTTCGGGCTTAGCCAGGTCATATCTTTGACCGCGGCGCCTCGGATCGGACGGCCCTGAAAAAAGCTGCGGCGGCGGAAGCTCGGATGCGCCCGGCGGATTTCGATCAGCTGCTGGACGTAATCGATTAATTGCGGATTTTCTTGCGCGAGCCGCCAGTCAACCCAGCTCAGTTCGTCATCCTGGCAATAGGCGTTGTTGTTACCACGCTGCGTGCGGCCAAATTCATCACCGGCGAAGAGCATCGGCACGCCCTGCGAGAGCACCAAAGTTGCCAGCAAGTTGCGGCTCTGGCGCGCGCGCAACTGGATTATCGCCGGATCGTTGGCTGGACCCTCAACTCCGCAATTCCAGCTCCGATTATTTGACTCCCCGTCACGGTTGTTCTCGAGGTTCGCTTCATTGTGTTTGTCGCTGTAACTGACCAGATCCTGCAGGGTAAAGCCGTCATGACAGGTAACAAAATTAATACTGGCGTACGGACGGCGTCCGCTCTTCTCGTACAAATCACTCGACCCGCTCAGCCGGTAACCGAGTTCGCCAATGAGTCCGCCGTCGCCTTTCCAGTAAGCACGGACCGAGTCGCGATATTTGCCGTTCCATTCGGTCCATCCCGGCGGAAAATTCCCGACCTGATAGCCGCCGGCCCCAAGATCCCACGGTTCCGCAATGAGTTTGACGTGTGAGAGCACAGGATCCTGATTGACTACTTCAAAAAACGCGCTGAGCCGCTCAACGTCGTACAATTCCCGGGCAAGCGCGGCCGCCAGGTCAAATCGGAAACCATCGATATGCATTTCGATGACCCAGTAGCGGAGACTGTCCATAATCAGCTGCAGCACCCGCGGATTAACCATGTTCAACGTGTTGCCGCAGCCTGTGAAGTCCATATAGAAACGCGGGTTGTCAGGCATCAGCCTGTAATAGGAGGCATTATCAATGCCGCGAAAGCTCAGGGTCGGGCCAAGCTGATTGCCCTCGGCGGTATGGTTGTAAACCACGTCAAGAATCACCTCGATGCCAGCCGAGTGAAAGCGCTTGACCATCGACTTGAATTCGCCCACGGTGCCGCTTTCCGAATAGCGCATCTCGGGAGCGAAAAACCCGATTGAATTGTAGCCCCAATAGTTACGCAGTCCCTTTCGCACCAGTTGCCGATCATCCACAAAAGCATGTACTGGCATCAGCTCGATTGCGGTAATCCCGAGACGCTGGAGATGTTCGATTACAGAATAACTCGCCAGTCCTGCATAGGTGCCCCGCAAACGCTGCGGAACCTGGGGATGCAGATAAGTGAAGCCCTTCACGTGCGCTTCATAAATTACCGTATCGTGCCATGGGGTGCGCGGCGGCCGATCGTCGCCCCACGAGAACGCGGTATCAATTACGCGGCACTTCGGCAGACCGGCGGCGCTGTCGCGGCGGTCCATGATCAGGTCCTCGCGGGTGGAACCAATCCGATAACCAAACAGGGCATCGCTCCATGTCACTTGCCCGATGAGCTGTTTGGCGTAGGGATCGAGCAATAGCTTATTGGGGTTGAAGCGCATGCCGTTTCGTGGCTCGTAAGGCCCGTGTACGCGATAGCCATAGAGTTGCCCTGGCCGCGCCTCGGGCAGGTAGCAGTGCCATATTCGATCGGTCTGCCACCGCACAGGGATACGAGCGATTTCATGGCGTCCACCTTGCTCGAACAAACACAACTCGACTTTGTCGGCGTGTTCGGAAAATACCGAAAAATTAACGCCCTCCCCGTCCCAGGTCGCCCCGAGTGGATACGGCTTGCCGCGCCAGACTGCCAAATGATTCATGAGCTTCGCTCTTCTTCGGTTTTGAATAAACGTTATCGAAATACAAACTCAATGTGCCGCCTGTTAGGTCTTACGGCCGGCTTATGCGCATACTCATATTTAATTGTAGGAGGCCGATAGCTATTGCGCTACGAAATACTTTCGCGGCTAATCCAGCAGACACTCCGGGTGTTCGAACTTCAAGCGACTGCCAAGAGCCGGAGGCGGGCTGAGGATGGCCAATAAGCAGGATGGTGGACTATAGCATGGGCTTGTTGGCGAGCTTATGCAGCGCCAAGAGCGGATGCCCATTTCAGCATCTCGCGGGCAACCTTCACATGTGCGGTATCCACCATCATGCCGTTGAACGTCGCGACCGAGCGTCCCTCACGCTCGCATTGCTCAACGGCGGCGATGAGTTCTTTCCAATGAGCAATCTCCTGCTTGGTCGGAGTAAACACCTCATTGACGATAGCCACGTGGGAGGGATGGATGAGCAACATGCCATTATAGCCGAAATTTCTGGTCCGTTCAGCTTCGACCCGCAGTCCCGCGAGGTCCTGAATATCCCACCATCCACGTCCACCGAGCGGATACGGGACGTTAGCGGCGCGCGCATCGAGCAGCACTTTGGCTATGTAATAAAAGGCTTCGTGACCCTCATTCGTCCATCGGAATCCGATCGCACGCGCTATATCGCCATCCTTGCCGGTGAGACCGCCTAAATGTGCCACCCGCTTGGAGGCAACGGCGACTTCGTAAGCCTGGCGCATTCCTTGTGCCGTCTCCAGGACCGGATCGATAAGGACGGAACCGGGTTCCATTCCATTTTTGCGTTCGAGGAACTCCAGGATGACATCGGTTTTTTGTACGTCTTCAGGACCGGTCACCTTCGGCAGCATCACGCAGTAGAGCTCCGCGCATAGGATTGCGTCGAGGTCAGCCCAGGTCAAACCGGTTTCAAAATCGTTAACCCGCACAAACACGGTCTGCCCCGCCTTGCCCAGTTCCTCGACCATCTTGCGGACCAGCGGGCGGGCCTTGGGCTTGTCGGGCACGGCGACCGCGTCCTCGAGGTCCAAAATCAGCGCATCGGCGCCAAAGCGCGGCGCCTTTTGCATTCGATCTTCGCGATTACCAGGAACGAACAAGGCCGAGCGCACCGGTTTAGCCTGTCGCATTTGCTTATGTCCTTGCGGAATTCCGGGCAGCGAGGAAGATCTCTGGATCTTCTGCCCTGCCTGTTGAGATCGGCGGTCTGCCCGCAGGGCCGATCTGGCTAAAAGCGGAGTACTGAACGCTGATGGCTCCTGGTGGGGTGTAACATTGAAATCGGTATCGCTGGAAATCCACCCTGCCATAAAAGTGAGCGTTATAGAGTCGGCCGCCGGTTCTGTCATCCCGACCGAAGCGGAGGGATCGCGCGCCGTCTGCGGCGCGCAGGCGCGAGTCTTTCGCCTCGCCGGGCTGCCTCGGTCGTGCAGAGATCCGAGCATGCACCCCGAGGACGGGGCGCGATCCCTCGATTGCCCCTTCGGCTTCGCTCAGGGCTTCGTCTCACCGGGATGACGGACATATACGGTGTACTTTCGTGCAGCGTGGCGGGTCCGACGGACCCATGAAACCTCTGAGGAGAGCCTGCCCTGAGGCTCGCCAGCGACGAATGGGTTAGGTGGGGGTCGTGCGGCTTCGTTTCGATACGACACGCCAATATCGTCTTCAACGTTACAGGCTCCTAGTGAATGAAAATCCCGGCCGGATTCATCGGCGACCGTCCGCGCAAGGCGCTGGCTGGTTTGACCTGACCGTCGGGGTTGGGTTCGAAAAATAAAATTCCGCCGATCGTGCCGACTGCTACCCGGCCCATCTGATCGGCGGCGACCCCGGTGGGCTGCCGCATGTCGGCGCTGGTTATGGTGCTGCTGGGGCTCCAGCTCTGGGGACCGGTAGTGATAAAGACCCTGATGCTATTGTCGCCCTTGTTGCTGACGTAGATATTCAAAAGTTGATCAACGAACAAATGATCGGGTGAATGAAGCCCGGTCAGCACTACCACCGGGGTCGCATCGCCGATGGCATCAGGTTCGAATACCAGCACCTTGTTGGTTGTCTGGTCGGCGACAAACAGGCGGCCCGAGCCGTCCAGCGCGAGCCCGCGTGGCGAGGTGATCCCGGTATGCGGCCCACTGATGACACGATTGGGGAAAACGTTGCCATTTTGCCCGGCGGGAAACCATTCTACACGCGGCTTGTCGACTGCGCTGCCGGCGTCAGCGACGTAAAAGGTGCCGTCGATATTCGCTACGATCGAGGTCGGGTGCTGGATTCGGGTGTGTGGACCTTCCACCGTATGTATCAGTTCGTAGTGAAAGTCTCGCCCGCCGTATGCTCGGATGTTGCCATTCTCGTTAGCCACGAACACTTCGCCGCTCAGGTCCACCGAGACGTCGATTGGCTTGTCCGGCGGATTTTCCTTGATCGTCGCCTGTGGTTGCGCAGCGCCTGAGGCAGTCATCGGGTAAACAACGATTAGCCCGGTTTCTGGGATGGCCGCATAGAGATACTGGCCAGGCGCACTTTGCTGTCCATGTGAACACCCGGCCATCGCCGCAATCAGCAAGAGACAGGCACCTATGATAGATCGGGGCTGTACCCACCAGTGTCGCATCGACGCCTCGCCGCTCCCGAAAAAACTCTCTCGAAAGGCGTCCTAGCATAACTGCGGTCAACCCTCTAGTGCTCAATGTGCGGCTTCTTTGCAGCCAAGCCTTTGAAGCAGGGACTTCTCTCTTACCGAGGATGGCGCGGGCCACGCCTGGCGAGGGTTTTCAGGCGACCCGCTGCCACGCTTCGGGCATTATCCCAGCGCCACGCCGCCGTGCGTTATCTGTCGCGCAGGGAATCGGCGACCTGCGACAAAAGCCTCGGGTCGAGTGATGTTTCAGCAGCGTCGGCAACTACCGGAACCAGGTTTGCGGGCTGCTCGCTGCGAGCCTCTACGCTCTCTTCGCCCTCACGTGCGCGCGCAGCCATCTGGAGGTCCGTCAGCGCCTTGTTCGAAACCGGCACCCTGAGCGCAATCTCACGGCTCACCTCATCTTCGGCTCGGGCCAAGGTGACGTCGCGGAGTTCCAGCAGTGTAAGTACGGAATTGATCCCAAAATCTATCGGGTCAATAGCCGGGCAGGCGTCGACAGCGTAACGACTATCGCTTGACTGAAAGAGCTGACGGCCATCCCGAGTCGAAACCAATTGTACCTTCACGCCGACCTCCCATGCAGAGAGCAGGAACGCATAGTAGGCGTCATAATGCAGCACTTCGCCGTAAACTACGGTGTCGGCGTCGAGCCATTGTCCAAGCTCCTGAGGCGGCACCGCCATGAGTTTCTTCCAATTATCAATCCCGTGGTCTTGAAGCGCGACGTCGATCTCTGGCAGCGGGACCAGGGTAAATTCCCGCTGGGCCAGTTGCCCGGTGAAGGACCTGCGCAAACGGTTCGCATAGGTCCAGGCCCATGCTTCCTGCTGCAACTCAGTACGATGAGTCAGTGCGATTTTGTTCAGCCGAAATTGCGCGCTGCCGTGATCGACAAACGGTAGGACGGCGATGCGTTCGGGCGGAGTCGCCTGGTAGTTCGCCGCTACCTTGAGGCCAGCCTTGCCGAGATCGAATTCGACCAGATGGTCGAACCAGGTCTTCCGCCCGTGAAGCGCTACACCCTGCTCAGGTTGAAAAAAAGGCCGCGCATCGTAGTTCGCGGCCGTCGCTGAACAACCAGCCATTAAAGTCAAAGCCAGGATCAGAATGATCATATAGCTCCGCACTCCGACAGGTCGCTATGTAAGCCCGATGCAATGTCCGTCAGCCCAACGAGGTTTCTCCGACGACGCTACCGGCCTCGCTGCCAAGGCTGCGACGCCAAAGCCAGCAATGATCTTGCCATGTCAAGAAGCTGCAAGTTTGGCGTGTTGAGAACTAGGTGGGGCTAGTAGGGAGTTGCTTGAGATACTAGTTACGACAATGCCGGGCCAGGAGCTGATCGCGCCGAGGTTAAAATACGCACGAACAATGTAAATTTGTCAGCGGAGAAACCCTTCTACTAATACTTAGTTACCCAAATCGTAAGGTTCGTAGGGCTAGCGCCTTCAATCCCTCCCTTGACCAGGGAATACCAGGCGGAGCGCAGCGGAGCCGAGCTCGCCAGGCGGAACGGAAGTGCAGCCGGTGAGCCGAAGCCCCGAGTGCAAGCCGAGGGGAAACGAGTCCGCGAAGATGACGTATAAAAAAGAGTCTGCTCGAGTCGATGAACCCCGCGTGGCGGGATTTGAGCCAAGCGTGAGAGCCGCCAGCCCCGGAATCCCGGGATTCCTCGCGTGGCAGCCTTTTGAGTGCGCACCTCGCAGACTCGTTAGCTCGGCTCCGTTGCACTTCGCCTAGTGGGCGCGGGAATGACAGAAAGTGCAGAGCAGTGGGTGAATTAGCGCTGTACTGACCATGCTCGTGGTCGCCTGCGGAAATGTGAGCTACGCACCTCGTGGATACGCGCGGAAGACGCCTAGCGCATCGGTCGCGCAGGGCGCATATAATGAGGTAGGCCGAAAGGCCGGAAAGTCGAACCGGGAGAGAAAAACCGCACAAAAGTCGTCTACGGCGGCTTGAATGTGCGGCGTTGGAACGTGATTTATGCCGACCGAAAAACGGATTCTTGTCGCCGAAGATGATCTTGCAACAAGCCAGGCGTGGAGTGAGCTCATCGCGGCGTGGGGCTTCCGCGTCGAGGTTGCCGAAGACGGCAAGCGAGCGCTGGAGTTGGTCGAGAGCTACGAGCCGCATATCCTCCTGCTCGACCTGCGGCTGCCGCAAAAGGACGGCATTCAAGTCCTTAGCGAGTTGCGCGAGAAAGGGCTTCAGGTTCCGACCGTAATGATTTCGGGTGAAGGCGAAATTCCCGACGCGGTGCAAGCGATTAAACTCGGCGCTTACGACTATCTGCGCAAACCGGTTGACCCTTCCCATTTACGGCTTCTGCTGAACAATTTGAGCACCCATCTGACGGTGAGCGAGGAAAATCAGCGCTTGCGCCGACGTCTGATCAATGCGGGGCAACTCGGCCCCATGATCGGGCAATCGCTGGCGATGCGGCGAGTGATGTCACTGATAGAACAGGTCGCGCCTAGTTCTGCTTCAGTCGTCATTGTCGGCGAGAGCGGCACCGGCAAAGAACTGGTGGCGCGCACCATTCACGAGCTCTCGCCGCGCCCTAATGGTCCCTACGTTGCGATCAACTGTGCGGCGATGCCCGAAACCTTGATGGAGAGTGAGCTGTTTGGCCATGAGCGCGGGGCTTTCACCGGCGCCGACCGTCGGCGTGAAGGCTGTTTTGAGCTAGCCAACGGCGGCACCCTGCTGCTCGATGAAATAACCGAAATGAAACCGGAGCTCCAGGCGAAGTTGCTGCGCGTGCTCGAGGAATCTAAAATCCGGCGCCTCGGCGGGTCCGCCGAAGTCGCGATCGATGTGCGGGTCCTGGCTGCCACCAACCGCAATCTGGAGACCTCGATAAAGGAGGGCCGCTTCCGCGAGGACCTTTATTACCGGCTCAACGTCTTCGCCATCGAACTCCCCGCCTTGTGCGAACGCGCTGAGGATATTCCGGGCCTGGTTGATCATTTCCTGCGCGAACTCAAACAGCCGGAAGGCAAGAATATCAGCGGGGTGGATGCTGAGTGCCTCGAAGTGATCAAATCCTATCGATGGCCGGGTAATGTGCGCCAGTTGCGCAACGTGATCGAGCGAGCGCTGATCGTCAGCCGGGGACCACTGATTACTGTCGCTGACCTGCCGCCAGATATGAAGCGCAGCACCGGTTCGAGTTCGAGCTTTGAGTTGCGGTTAGGCATGTCGCTCGACGAGGTCGAACGCGAACTGATCATTCGGACGATCGACTTCACCGGCGGCAACAAATCCCGTGCCGCGGAAGTGTTGGGCGTCAGCCTCAAAACGCTCTACAATCGCCTTGAGCGCTATCAGGGCAAAGATGCGCAGGAGGCGCTCTAGCACGTCACGGCCGTCCGGTGGTTTTTTCGTCCCCGTTTCGCACCTGCTGAGTGGTGGACCAGCCTTCGTGTTGGACATCATCGCCAATTCTTTTGTACCCTCGCATTGAGTTGATGCGGCTGAATTAGTAGGACAGGCGTCCCTGCCTGTCGATGATGCGCGAGCGTCTGTGCTCGCGCCGCCGCCAATGCCGAGCGGCCGGCATCAACGTTGGGGTAAGCCGATGACGAATTTTGATCTGAAAGATCGGTCGGCGGTTGTGGGTGCAGGCAACTCCGCCTTTGGCCGCCGCTTGATGCGAAGTCCTATCGACCTCGCCGGCGAAGCTATCGCCAATGCGCTTGATGATGCTGGGCTTGCTCGCCGCGAGCTCGATGGCATGATTGTCAGCTTCGGTTCACCGATTGGCGCCGACGGCGATACGCTGGCTCAGGTGCTCGGGCTTAGGTTGCGCACGTACAACCAGACCTGGGCGCACGGCCGGTTCACCGCAAGCTGCATTCAATGGGCCGCGATGATCGTCAACGCGGGTCTTGCAAACGCAGTCGCCTGCCTGGCGGCGGTGAGCTTTTCCGGACTGCGCCGGCCGATGATGGGCGGCAGCGGCGACCGCGAAGGTGCGCGCGAGGCTGGCGGCGGTCATGGGGAAGACCCGGTCTACGGCATGACCTCGCCCGGAGCCGGCGCCGCCTTGGTCGCGCGCCGCTACTTCGAACGCTACCGCTGTAGCAGCCGCGACCTTGCCGCAGTGCCGGTCGCGTTTCGCAAGCACGCTTCTTTAAATCCGGGTGCGATCATGCGTGACGTGTTCGACATCGACGACCATCAGCAGTCTCGCTTCGTTTGCGAGCCGCTCCATTTGCTCGATTACTGCCTAATCAACGACGGGGCTTCGTGCGTGATCGTCACCACCGCAGAACGGGCGCGTGATTGCAGGAAGCCGCCGGTTTATATCAGCGGAATGCAGGGCCTGCCTGGCGGCCACGACGAATTCATCTGGGCCTACCCGGGGTTAGGTGTCGCGCAACAACCGGCCTTCGAGTACCAGGCCGAGTTGCAGCCGGTTTACAAAATGGCGGGAATCACGCCGAAAGATATCGACGCATTGTTTACCTATGATGCTTTCTCGATCCTGACGTGGATAGCGCTGGAGCGATGGGGGTTGTGCAAGCCGGGCGAGGCCGCCGCTTTTACGCAAAACGGCCGGATCGAGCTGGGTGGCGAGTTGCCGATGAACACCAACGGCGGACTGCTCTCGGAAGGCCACATCATGGGCTGGAATCACCAGGTGGAAATCGTCCGGCAATTGCGCGGTGACTGTGGTGCGCGGCAAATCCCGAACGCCGAGACTATCCAATGGGCGAACGCGTATGGTGATTCGCTGATCTATCACAGATGACGCAGCAGGTGCGCCGTGTGAGGAAAAACAAGCGATGGCCGAAGCGCAATATCAAAAGCCGCTGCCCGCAATCTCGTCTTTGAACAAGCCCTTTTGGGACGCCCTTAAAAAGCGTGAGCTGCGGCTTCAGAAATGCGACGGATGCGGCAAAATCTGGTACCCGCCGTCACCGCTCTGTCCGGAATGCTGGTCGCGTAAATTCACCTGGACACGCTTAAGCGGCCATGGCCGCGTAAATTCATGGGTAGTGTTTCATCAGTCATACTTCCGGGGCTTCGACAGCGAGCTGCCCTACAACGTCGTTGAAGTTGAACTCGACGAGGGTCCCCGTTTATTGACCAACCTCGTCGGCATCAGCAATGACCAGATCCGAGCCGCAATGCCGGTCGAGATTGTTTTTGAAGACGTCACCAGCGAAATCACATTGGCGAAATTCAGACCCCTGTAGGGGCGGCTCTCGAGTCGCCCTCTGCGCAAGATCACCGGAGCCGAAATTATGGCTAAACCACTCGATGGGATCCGTGTGTTCGACCTGACCGTCGCTGCGGTCGGTCCGTGGGCAACTAAACTGCTCGGCGCAATGGGCGCTGATGTCATCAAAGTCGAGGCGCCCGGCGGCGATCAGCTCTCACATGCGGTGCCACCCCGAATCAAAGGCAATTCGGTACTCTACATCTCGGGCAACCACAACAAACGCATGATTGAGCTCGACCTCAAGCAGGAAGCCGACCGTGCCATCGCACTCCGCATTGTGGAAAAGAGTGATGTGTTCGTCAACAACATGCGCCCGGGCGCGGTTGAGCGGCTCGGCCTCGGGTACGACGTTGTAGCGAAGGTCAATCGACGCATCATTTATGTCCTCGCTTCCGCTTATGGGCGCAGCGGCCCGATGGCAACCGAGGCCGGTGTCGACCCGACCGTGCAAGCGTTCTGCGGATGGTGCAGTATTACCGGACCGGAACAAGGCCGGGGCGAGATGTTCCGCCATCTGGCGCATATTGATCTCACCACCGCCACCACTATCACGCAGGCTGTGCTCGAAGCGCTGGTCGCGCGGGAGCGGGGAGGTTTGGGTCAGCGGATCGAAATCGAGATGCTGACCGCTGCGATGGCGCTACAGACGACGCGCCTGGCTGAATATTTCGCTACCGGCGAACAACCGCAGCCGCTCGGCAGCGCCTCGCCGACAACCGCGCCGCATCAGGCGTTCGAATGCGCGGACAGACGGTTTGTGGCGATCGGCGTCGAACGCGACGAGCAATGGCCTGCGTTCTGCCGTGCGATGAAGCTGCCGGAATTAATCGCCGACCCGCGCTTTGTCAGCAATCCGATGCGAGTGCGGAATCGCGTTGCGCTCGTCGAAATTCTCCAAGCGCGCTTCAAAAGCAAACCGGCGGCATGGTGGATGCTCCGGCTCACGAACGAGAAAATCCCCCACGGCCCGCTGATGAGCTTCGACGAACTCCGCTATCATCCGCAGGTCCGCAACAACGGCCATATCGTCGAAATCGACACACCGCATTGGGGCCGTCTCAACGTTGACGGGCTCCCATGGCAATTCAGCCGCACACCCGCCGGACCGATTCGCGCGGGAGGCAAGCCTCACCGAGGGGATCTGCGGCCCGTTCAGCTCGATGCAACTTGCTGACGCCGGGGCCGAAGTAATCAAGGTCGAACCGCCCAAGGGCGATTATTCGCGCCAGATCGGTCCCCCTTTTGTCAATGGCGAGAGCGCGGTCTTCCTAAGCGTGAATCGCAACAAGAAGAGCGTCGTGCTCGATTATCGGCGTGAAGATCAACGGCGCATTCTGAGGAGACTCGCCGCAACCGCAGATATTTTTCTCGAAGACCTTGGACCCGGCCAAGCCGAGCGGCTCGGTTTCGGATACAGCCAATTGAGCCCGCGAAATCCACGGCTGGTGTATTGCGCGATTAGTTCGTTCGGCGAAGAAGGTCCGCTCAAAGACCTGCCCGGCTCCGAACTGGTGATTCAGGCGATGGCGGAGTATACGGCATCGTTAGGCCGAATCGGCGATCCGCCGATTCGAGTCGGCGCAGACGTCGCGTGCATCAATACCGGGATTTTCGCGACACAAGCGATTCTCGCCGCACTGTTCCATCGCGAGCGCAGCGGCGACGGCCAGCGCGTTGCGGTGAGCCAGTTCGGTTCGCTCCTCCATCTGCGCGGCATCATGTGGCATTCGATGACTGACCCGGACGACTGGTACGGATTCCATCTCGACCATTACACCAATCCTCCCGACTACGGTTACCAGGCTCAGGACGGCGCGCTCTATTTCATCTTGCGGCGCGGCAATAGCGAAGATTGGGACCGGCTGGTGCTGGAACTCGGGATGGAGCAGGTGCTCGCCGACCCGCGCTTCGCGGATTATGGCCGCCAGGCGACCAGCATTGGCCGTTACGCGCCCGAGGTGAAGCCGCTTTGGGAGGAGGCGTTCAAACACCGCTCGCGCGATGAAATTATCAAGTTGATCAAGACCATGGGCGGTGACGCCGTTCCAATGATGGACTATCCGTCGCTGCTCGCTCATCCACAGGTCGAGGCCCTCGGCGCGATCATCGAGGTGCCCCATCCCAGCGGCGGCACCTTCAAGACCATCCGCCCAGTGGCCCGCTTCATCGGCGCCCCCGAGCCGGTGATGGTCGCCCCTCCCAAACTGAGCGAGCACACCGCAGAAATTCTCGCATCGCTCGATGCTGCTGGCGAATAGATCAAGCCGCCACCTTGGGCACCAAGCCCTTCCCCGAACGGCTAGCATGACTTGAAATCGCCACGGCCTTGTTCTTGACAGAGGCGAATAAATAGCGAAATAATTGCCAGATGAAAGCCGCGCTTGTGTTGCCCCTTGACACTGCCCCGGCGCGAACCGCGACGCATCTGCGCGACGTCGAGTTCGTCGACATGCCGGTCAAACAGATCCTCAACCGCTGTACCAGTCCACGCATGCCGTTCCGGTGGACGATCAATCCCTATCGCGGATGCGAATTTGGCTGCGTCTACTGTTACGCCCGTTATACCCACGAATTCCTTGAACTCCGCGATCCCATGGATTTCGAACGGCGCATCTTCGTCAAGCGGATGGCGGGTGAGGTGCTGCAGCGAACGCTCTCGCGCACTCCAATCGGCGCCGACCAGATTGCGCTCGGCACCGCGACCGATCCCTATCAACCGGCTGAGCGTAAATTCGAGTTGACCCGGGCGATGCTCGAAGTGTTTGCCAAGGTGGGCGGCCTCAACCTGTCGATTACCACCAAGTCGGCATTGATTGCGCGCGATTTCGATTTGCTCCAGGAGATCAATCGCCGCTCGCGGCTCAGCGTGAATTTTTCGCTCATTACACTTAACCGCCGGCTCCAACGAATCCTCGAACCGCGCGCGCCGCGCCCTGCCCTCAGACTGGCTGCCATCCAAAAGCTGAGCGGTGCCGGAATCCGTTGCAACGTCCTGATGATGCCAATGATTCCCGGACTGACCGACGCTCCGCTTGCGATTGAAGCCGTGATTCGCGCAGCACGCCGCGCAGGTGCATCCGCGGTATGGTGGCGCTCATTATTCCTTAAGCCGGCGGCTGCGCGCCGCTTCCTGCCGTTCATCAAAGAGAACTTTCCGGCGGAACAACAACGGTTCGCCGAATGGTATTCGCGGTCGGCATATCCCCCACACAGCTATGATGACAGCCTGCGGCCAATCTTTGACCGCCTGAAGCAGAAGTACGGCTTCCAACTTCATGATGAGCGTGAAGCAGACGCGGGGCAGACGTCAGCGCCACTCGACGAGAGCGCGCCCAAGGGCATCCAGCTAAGTCTGACCAACATCCGCTAGCAGGCTGCGGAAAAAGGCCTTCCGCAGCCTGAAGATGGGGGTGCTCGCGAGCTTTATCGGCGATGATTTCGCCCTCGACTTCATTAGCCCACACCGATTCGCTGAACTGAAAGAACAGTTCCTCGAACTCGCGACCCGCGCCAATCGCCTCGCCTTCGAGCCGTCGCCCAGCCCCGAGCTGATGGCGAATTTCAAATCGTTGCTCGCCACCGCGCTCGAGCGCCGCGGCGAGATGTTTGCCGGCCGTCCCGCCGGCGATTGGCTGCCGTGGCTCTCCGGCTGACGTTCTGATTGCCAGTAGTGCGATGGACCCCGGCCCAAGAAAAGGTCCCTGACCGTCATTCCGACCGGCTTCCCCTTCGGCTCCGCTCAGGGCTTCGGCTCACCGGAATGACAAATAGGGCATGGTCATTCTTCTGTCATTCCTGGCTGAGACTGGTCTGCTGGAAGGATTAAGGCGCGGTCCGCTTCAACCCAATGACAGGCAAAAGACTCCTTTATCGAAACAACTTCCGCGACGCGATTTGCGCGCCCTCGGCCATCGATTGAAACTTCGCCCACGCGATTTTTGGATCGACCACGGAATAGCCGGCCACCGTGGCGAAGCCGCAATCCGTGCCCGCGATCACATTCTCGCGCCCGACCACCCGGGCGATATTGCCGATACGTTGGGCGACCAGCTCGGGATGTTCGATGAAGTTGTTGACTGAGTCGATCACGCCCGGAATCAGTACCTTGCCGTCGGGCAGCTCGACCTCCTCGAACACCGCCCATTCGTGTTCATGGCGCGGATTCGACGCTTCGTAAGAAATACCAGACACATTCGCCTTGAAGACGATATCGATAATATCCCGAAGCGGCACGTCGCGATGATGGGGACCCTCGTAATTGCCCCAGCACAGGTGGATGCGTGTACGTTCGGCGGGAATCCCTTGCAGGGCGTGATTCAGAGCTTCCACGTGCCCCGTGATGTTCTTGCGGAACTCGGCCAGGCTCGCATCCGGGAACTGGATGTGGCGGCCCATCGCGAGGTCGGGGCAGTCAATTTGCAAAATTAAGCCCGCGTCGGTGATTGCCTTGTATTCCGGCTTCATCGCGTCGGCCAATGCTGCGAGATAATCTTCGTGGCTCTTGTAGTAATGATTGGCTAGAAAAATCGAGATCACGCCAGGCGAGGCAGCGCTCATGAATGCCTCGGCCGCGTTGCTGCGAGCGAGCGCTGCCTTGAGATTTGCGATATCTCTTTGAACGGCGCTCGTGTCTTTGCAGCTCACCGGCCCGGTGCAGGCGGGACGCGCGAGCTTTTGCATCACACCCTGGTTCATGAAGCGTTCGCCATACTCCGGGTAATCGGCAAAATCCGCGATCGCCATCGGCGCCGCTTCGCCGTCAAAACCCGAAAGCCGATCCTTGACGTAGGTCGCATACGAGGGTTTGCTCATTTCGCCGTCGTTGACCACGTCGACGCCAACTTCGACTTGCCTGCGGACGATATCTCCGACAGCTCGCGTCACTATCGTTGCGATATCCCGCGCCTTGCCCGCCTCGTTTGCGTCCAGCGCTTCGAGCAAATCGGCCGGGCGCGGCAAACTACCGGTGTGCGTGGTCAAAATGCGTTCAGTGCTTCGCTTCATAACAATCTCCATCTGAGGCCTCTTGCTAACGGGAGAGGCCGCAAAATGTAGCAACTTCAGAGGGTGGCTCGAGGGCCGCCCCTACAAGACTCCATCGCGGTCGGCTGTCTCAACGGGAGCGCGGCGGTTCGCTGGTACGATCCGGACGTTGGAACGATGGCCCAGAAAAACCCGGAGCGAAGTTGATCCGCACATTGCCGGTGTTCATGCCGCCGTCGACCACCATTGCAGTGCCGGTAATCCATTCCGCTTCATCGCTGGCCAGGAAGGTCGCCATCGCGGCAATATCCTCGGGCTTGCCGGCACGCGGAATCGGTTGTGCGCGCGCCATATTGCGCCGGGCCTCCTCCTCACCGCCGCGCATTCCGCGGTAGACGAGCGGGGTGACAATACCGCCCGGACAGATGCAGTTGACGCGGATACGATCGTGGCCGAGCTCGATCGCCGCGCTCTGAGTGAGGCTCACCACGGCCGCTTTCGCCGCGCTGTAGGCGTGAAGTCCGGCGGCGGGCTTGAGGCCGGCGACCGATGCGGTCGAAATGATTGAGCCGCCACCGGCCTTGCGCATCGGCTCGATCGAATACTTGATCCCGAGGAACACGGCGCGGGTGAGGATCACGAAAGTTTTGTCCCAGTCGTCGGCGCTGATGTCGCCGAGTTTGCCGGTGGCGCCGCCGATGCCGGCGTTGTTGTAAGTGATGTCCAGCCGTCCGTACTCCTTGACGGCACGGTCGATCAGCGCCTTGAGGTCGCGGTCGCTACTCACATCGGTGTGCTGAAACACTGCCCGTCCGCCGGCCGCGGCGATTTCCGAGATGGTTGCCTCGCCGGCCTGAGAATTCAGATCGGCGACAACTACGGCCGCGCCTTCTCCGGCAAAGCGAATCGCAGTCGCGCGGCCCATGCCGCTGGCCGCCCCGGTTATCACCGCGACTTTTCCCTCTAGCTTGCCCATAATTGCTCCTATGTTCTGCTCCGTCGCCGCTAAGCGAGAGTGTCGATTGTCGCTCTTTGGGATTTCTTTGTCATCCCGCCGAACGACCCAACGCCGTGCGCAATCACGGCCGCGCAGCCTTGATGAGCCGATAGCCAGAGAACAGTCGAAGGTGGCCACCGGCCGCGGGAAGCGAAGCTCAGGGCCCGAGAGCGTTTTCCCTGGCAGCGGGTGGCCCGTCACTTACGAGCGCAGGACCTGGCCTGGAAATGCGCCGGTGTGGCGCTGGTCCTCGTACAGAATTTCGCCGTTGACGATCGTGTAATTAACGCCGTGGGCTGGAACGACCAGGCGCCGGCCACCGCCAGGCAGGTCGCGGCGCACCTCCGGGCGTTCGGCGCACGAGCCCACTGTGTTGAAGTCGAAAATAGCAATATCGGCGGCCTGGCCGGTGACGATTCTGCCGCGGTTGCGGATGCCGAAGAAATCGGCAGGCTCGGAGGTCAGGCGCTTGACCGCCAGTTCCAGACTCATCAGTTGTTTTTCCCGGACAGCGCTGCCCAGCAGTTCAGTGCAATAGCCGGCGTCACACAGCATATCGACGTGAGCACCGCCATCGGAGAGCCCGATCATCGTGCGCGGGTCGGCAAGCAGGTCTTCGGGGACGTCGAAGCGCGCCATGGTGTAGATTAACTGCAAGTTATCTTCCAGCGGCAGATCGAGGAACGTGTCGAGTCCGTCCTTGCCGCGTTGTTGCGCAATCTCGGCGACGGTTCTGCCCTCGAGTTCCTTCAGACGTGGATTTGCCGCCTCCTTGACCCACAGCAGTGACCAGATGCCGTGGAATACACGCGGGGTCTTCAAATCATGGCGAAAAGCCGCGCGGAAATCCGGGTTCGCATAAAGCTTCTGCTGCACCGCGATCGGCTGATTGAAAGCGGG
>WNFD01005620.1_pt1 | contig 20151 bp, 15 predicted proteins | sample 5400491 | NCBI WGS metagenome assembly WNFD01 (sample SAMN13153343, study PRJNA577476) | soil metagenome | isolation source: 120 cm saprolite under Douglas fir tree site 2 hole 2 replicate 2 | place: USA:California | collected 2015-04-18
GCTTCAACTGCGGGAAGCATCTCGAATAACCAAAATTCGACGATCTCCGGCAGCAACGACTCAATTGGCGCAAGTGGCTCAACGGCGTTGTTTGCTGGAGGATTAGCAGCCATATTGGCCTCAACGTGCTGCCTTGGGCCTTTGATTTTGATTTCTCTGGGATTTAGTGGCGCGTGGATTGGAAACCTGACCGTTCTTGAACCCTATCGCCCGTTTTTCATCGTCGCTGCGGTTTTGGCGTTATTCCTCGCGGGAAGGCAGATATTCCGTCCTGCGCACCTTTGTAACCCAGGAGAAGTCTGTGCACTGCCGCGAGCGCGTCGCATTTACAAGTTTCTGTTCTGGAGTTGTGCGACTCTTGTGCTCGTGGCACTTGTTTATCCATACGTTGCTCGGTTCTTTTACTAGATTTACGAATGAAAGGAATTTGCTATGACCAAACTGAAATCCGCCATCGCAGTGATTTGCCTTGCCGCTCTTTCTGCTCCCGCTTGGGCAGCATCGAAGACCGTGACCCTGAACGTACCCGGAATGACCTGCCCGGCCTGTCCGATCACGATCAAGAAGGCTTTAAACAAAGTCAACGGAGTATCCAAAGTCGAGGTTTCGTATGAGAAGAAAGAAGCCCGAGTCACCTTCGATGACGCGAAGACCGACACTAAAGCCCTCGTAAAGGCCACAACCGATGCAGGCTTCCCCTCAAAGGCAGAATCACAGCAGAAATAAGTGAGGCGAGTAATTGCAAAAGTTCGACCTCATCGTGATCGGGACGGGAGCTGCCGCATCCGGTGCTGCTTTCAAGTGCCGCGCCGCTGGCTGGTCGGTTGCAATCATTGACTCACGACCATTCGGCGGAACCTGCGAGCTTCGTGGATGCGACCCAAAGAAAGTTCTGGTCGGAGCCGGGGCTCTAATTGATGCCTTGCGGCGGATGAATGGGAAAGGAGTTAATACCGAAGAAGCGCACATTAACTGGGCCGAGTTAATGAGCTTCAAGAGGACTTTTACGGATCCGGTACCACAGCAGCGGGAACAGGGATTTCAGAAGGTTGGGATTGCCACTTTCCATGGCATAGCTCGCTTCACGAAACCGGGCAGCATTGAAGTGGGATCAGACGCACTGGAAGGCCGATATGTTGTGATCGCCGCGGGAGCCAAACCACAGCCACTGGACATTCCCGGCGAAAACTACCTCGCCACGAGCGAGCAATTTCTGGAACTTGACTCCTTGCCCCGCCGAATTGTGTTCGTAGGGGGTGGTTACATCTCTTTTGAGTTTGCCCACCTTTCCGCCAGGGCGGGAGCAGACGTCACGATTCTGCACCGCACAGAGCGTCCACTTGAAAAGTTTGATTCCGACCTGGTTGATCGCCTCGTGCGTAAGACACTTCAGCTTGGAATCAAGGTTGAACTTCAAAGCACGGCGACCCGAATCGAACGCAAGGATGGAAACTTTGCGGTTTGCGCTTCTACAACTCGGGGCCAGCGCGAGTTCGCGGCCGACTTGGTGGTGCACGGAGCGGGCCGAGTCGCAGATCTCGACGACCTTAATCTTGCCGCCGCCGGTGTCCAGGCGGACAAGCGAGGAGTGAAGGTCAATGAATTTCTTCAGAGCGTTTCGAATCCGGCTGTTTATGCGGCAGGTGATGCGGCGGATACTGGACTACCCAAACTCACGCCTGCGGCAGGTTACGGTGGTGGAATAGTCGCAGCCAATCTGTTGAAAGGAAATCATCGCAAGATTGAGAATGTGCCAGTTCCGACAGTCGCATTCACCGTGCCTCCTTTGGCGGCCGTGGGTATGAACGAAGAATCCGCGAAGAAGCAAGGATTACGATTTCGTGTCCACCAGGAAGACACGGCTAGTTGGTATTCATCTCGGAGAGTCGCTGAGGATTGCTCGGCGTTCAAAGTGCTGATCGACGAAAATACTGATTGCATATTGGGTGCACATCTCTTGGGACCAGAAGCCGATGAGTTGATAAATGTGTTCGCATTGGCGATGCGGGCCAACCTATCGGCAGAGACTCTCCGACACACCATCTTTGCCTATCCGACGCACGCATCGGATGTAAGCTACATGTTGTAATTTTGCAAATGGAACGTGAGTGCTTAGTTGCGGGACTGCATGCTCAGGAATATCATGACAAATGATGTTGAAACGCAGGCTAGCAGCGATTGTCCTCGCAACGACGCTTTTCAGCGCCAACACAGCGATGGCTTCCGTTTGCGAAGCATACTGTGCCATCGTTGCCAAGAACAATTTCGGTCATCACCATCCAACGGCAGCCACATTTTCTTCACCCCATCATCACTCGCACGTTCAGCGCGCCAGTGTCGATTGCCCGGAGTGCCTGAATAGTGTAGGGAACTCGGCGTTGCATTCCCCGCGTTGCGGAATGCTTGCTGAGGTTCAACTTCCCCAAGAGGCTGGGCGAGCTTATTTTACTCACCGCGGAGCATTGCAGCCCAATGCGCCTCGGTCCTCTAACGGTTTTTGGCAAGGACCAATCGAGACTGAAGGATTTTTGCCTTTCCAATCCCCTCCAGAGATCAGTAGCTTCCGGCCCACTCAAGTTGCCCTTCGTATCTAAAAATCTCTTCAACTAAGCATCTGTCCTTTTCAGCGTAGGCCTCCACCTGGGGTTCGTCCGTTTGAGGATGCCCATTGAGAGTGCGCTACAACTCGAATCCAACTTTCAACACATAGTTTTCGAAGGTGCAAACATGAGCAGCAGACGCGATTTTTTGCGAAATATTCTTGCCGGAGCTGGCGCAATGGCCTCCGCGAGAGTGCTTTCCGCCCAGGAGATGGACATGTCTCAAGGGATGCAGGGAATGAAAATGAACGGTAAGAAGCAACCAGAGCACGGGCACTCTTCTCCTATGCTCGTCGAGACGCCGGACGTGGCCCACCTCCCGTGGCGCATGGACGGAAACGTGAAGGAATTTCATCTCATAGCCGAGCCGGTCAAACAGGAGATTTTTCCTGGCCGAATCGTTGACCTCTGGGGTTACAACGGCAGCGCTCCGGGCCCGACGATTCAAGTGAATCAGGGTGATCGCGTTCGGATCATCGTGGACAATCACCTCCCCGAAGCGACATCAATGCACTGGCACGGCTTCGAAATCCCGAATGAGATGGACGGCGCGCCGGGTTCGAGTCAAGACCCGATCCCTCCCGGTGGCCGCTTCGTTTACGAATTCATGCTCCACCAGGAAGGCACTTATTTCTACCACTCGCACATGGCGATGCAGGAAATGATGGGCATGATCGGTGCGTTCATCATGCATCCCAGGGAGTTATACAAACCGCGCGCCGATAAAGACTTCGCAATCATTATGCAGGAGTACGCCATCCTGCCGAACATCAAGGTACCCAACTCCATGAACATGGAGTTCAACTGGCTCACCTTTAACGGCAAAGCGGGGCCAGCGACGACCCCTTTGATCGTGCGGCACGGGGAGCGCGTCCGCATCCGCCTTATCAATCTCGGCATGGACCACCATCCGATCCACCTTCACGGGCACCAGTTCGTCGTTACGGGCACGGAAGGAGGCCGCCAGCCCCAATCGACTTGGGGACCGGGTAATACCGTTCTTGTTGGAGTGGCACAGTCACGCGACCTGGAGTTCGTCGCCAGCAATCCTGGCGACTGGATGCTGCATTGCCATCTCCCGCACCACATGATGAACCAGATGTCGTCGATGGTCGGGCCGATGTCACGCCGAAATGGAATGCCCGCGGGTCTTGACATGGAGCGAGGCATGGGAATGCTGCGACAAGGGAGTGCGACGTCCCAGGAAAACGGTCCGAGCCTGGGGCGCGGACTAGGAGTCGGTTCGACGGCGGAGCAAACCACGTCGAATTCTCCGCTGAAACCCGCGAATCCGACACAGCACCAAGATATGCCCGACATGCAGCATCAAGGGATGCAGATGGGCAAGCCCGAGGTCAGCAAGGACGCGAATTCCGTGCCGGGCTTTCCGCAGGATGCCTTCATGGAAGGTCCAATGATGGCGATGGATCAAATGGTCGACAAACCTGAAAACTTCGGTCTGCGTCCCGGCTGGAGCGGCTTCATGGCTGGAATGATGACCTTCGTGCGCGTGCTACCGCCAGATAAGTACGACCAAATCATTGAACTTCGAAAAAAGCAGGAAGGCAATAAGCCGATGAAGATGGAAATGCCGGGGATGGAGCACAAACATGAATAACTCGATTACGCCAGTGAAATTTTTGGAATTGAGGTTCGAAACGGTGGCACCACTCCGTTCTGTCACCCGATTCGTCCTTTGCTTTGCCATGTCTTCATTACTCGTCGCCTTGCCGGGGCGAGCCCAAACTCCAGCTTCCGAGCAGAAGACAATCACACTCGAAGAACTGCAACAGATGGCCTTACAGAAAAACCCCACGTTCGGGCAATCCGCCGCCAATATTCAAGCGGCGCAAGGCAGGAAGAAGCAGTCGGGACTCTACCCGAATCCGATCGTCGGCTACCAGGGCGAACAGATCCGAGGCGGCTCGTTTCACGGCGGCGAGCAAGGGTTTTTCGTTCAGCAGGATATTGTGCTGGGTGGAAAGCTGGGCCTGAATCGGAAGATTTTTGACCAGGAACTCAAACAGGCAGAGACCGAAGCCGAGGAGCAGAAGCTCCGGGTAGTCACAAACGTGCGGATGTCATACATCCAGGCCCTTGCTGCACAACAAACGCTGGAGTTGCGGCAAAACCTCAGCAAGCTTACTAATGACGCGGTTGAGACATCGCATCAGCTTGCGAATGTCGGCCAGGCGGACGCTCCCGATGTGCTGGAATCGGAAGTGGAAGCGCAGCAGGCACAACTTGCGGTCACCATCGCTGAACAGAGCCAGCGTCGAGTCTGGAAAGCACTGGTCGCAGTAGTAGGGAATCCACGGCTTCCCTTGATGAGGCTTCAGGGAAAACTCGAAGACACACCCCCGGTAAATGCGGATGAACTGGTGGAGAAAATCGTCAGCGAGAGTCCGGCTGTCAGAATCGCTGAACTCGGCGTGAAACGCGCCGAGGCCGCCTTGGCTCGCGTGAAGCGGGAGCCTATTCCCGACCTGCAACTTCGGGGTGGAATACAGCAGAATGGCGAGTTGTTGTCTGACGGTAGGTCTGTTGGGCTGCAGGGCTTTGCCGACGTAGGGGTAAGAATTCCCATTTTTAACCGCAACCAGGGAAACATTGCCACAGCTAAGGCTGATGCAGAGAGGGCGAAGCGCGAAGTGGAGCGCGTGAAGCTCGTTTTGCGGGAACGGGCGGCAACCGTCGTCCAGAATTACACCTTCTCGCAAAGCGCCGTCGATCGCTACAAGAACCAGATGATCCCGAGGGCGCAAAAGGCGTATGCGATGTATACAAAAAAATACCAGGAGATGGCAGCGGCCTACCCGCAGGTGCTTATCGCTCAGAGAACCCTGATGCAGCTAGAGGTCTCCTACATTTCTGCGTTGGAGACCTTTGCCACCAGCTCGCTTTCCCTTCAGTCCTACTTGCTCACGGACGGCCTCGAAGCTCCTTCGCAGCCAGGCGGAATCGACCAGCCGGTGCGTGAGGTCAATCTCCCGCTCCAGATGGGCGCACCCCCCCAGTAAAGGCAGGCGCATGAGAAAACGCACTCTTCTTCTATCAATCATCGCTGCGGGTATAGTGGGAGCCGCTGCGTTCGGATGGGCGACAATCCGGGCGGGTGGCCCGGCCTTTCTTACCCTTATGTCCCTCACAACAATGTGAGGGTGCCCCACCCTTATAGATAGTCAGAGCCGCGGTTGAGGAATTAGAAAATATCCACAGCAGTAGCAGCGGTCGCGGCTGTGGAAATCGAGGCAAAAAAATGCATAGAAGCTGTGCGGGTCGGGAAACGCGTTCCCCCGACCCTTGCATCTCCGCTATTGAAAAGCCAAACCAGCTCTGAGTGTTGTATATGGGTTCGCCACTCCGCCAGGAAATTCACACTGTCCCCTCTCCTCCTCCTCAAAAAACGGGGCTCGTATATGGAAGAAATGAACAACCTCGGTCAACTCATGTTTGGTGCCTCTACAGCTTTCAATGGCTCGTCACCATGGTTTATGCGGTCGTGTGGGGCTATGCCATCGTAGGCGTCGGCACAATTTTCAAGACGCAAGAATGACAACATCTCAGCGGCGCGAAATGCGCCGGTCGAAAATGAAGGAGACAATTATGAAAATCGTAGTGATCGGCGGTACTGGACTCATTGGATCAAGGCTTGTCAACAAACTTCGTGAGCACGGACACGAAGCGGTAGCGGCAGCACCCAACACAGGGGTCAACACTCTCACGGGCGAAGGACTGGCCGAAGCGCTGAAGGGTGCATCGGTGGTCGTTGACGTATCTAACTCTCCCTCCTGGGAGGACGCAGCAGTACTGAAGTTCTTCGAAACATCAACTCGTAACCTCCTCACCCATGAAGCGGCCGCAGGCGTAGGACATCACGTTGCGTTATCTGTCGTAGGGACTGATCGGCTGTCTGAAAGCGGTTACTTCCGGGCAAAGATTGCTCAGGAGAAATTGATCAAAGAATCCTCAATCCCCTACTCCATCGTGCACGCGACGCAGTTCTTCGAGTTCCTCAAGGGCCTCGCCGACATTTCCACCGATGGCAACAAGGTGCGTTTGGCACCTGTGCTTTTCCAGCCGATGGCCGCCGACGATGTCGCGAGTGGCGTGGGCAGGATTGCAGTAGGTCAGCCGGTAAACGACATCGTCGAAATTGGAGGCCCAGAACGGTTTCGCCTGGATGATCTAGTCCGGCAGCGCCTGGCCTCGCTCAAAGATCCCCGCGAAGTCATCGCTGATCCAAACGCGCGTTACTCTGGAGCGAAAGTCAGCGAGAAAACACTGCTTCCGGGCAACAACGCACGACTCGGCGAGACCCGTTTCGAAACCTGGCTGACTCAGTCCGCAGCAAAAATTCCGAGTGCTGCGTAGTCAGCCTACCCGTGCCGCAGTGGTGGCCAAGCCTTTGCGGAGGCTGCAGGTTACGCTGAGCGCATCTAAAATAGGTGCGAGAGTTGGCGCTTTATATGAAACAAGCCCTCGCGATGGAATCTGCCTCTGCATTCATTGACGCGAAGATCAAGGAACTTGGGGACTGGCGCGGGAAGACGCTCGCGAAAGTACGCGAAATCATACACCAGGCAGACCCTGAGATCGTCGAAGAGCGGAAGTGGGTCAAGCCGACATCGCCTGGAACTGCCGTCTTTTCCCACGGCGGCATCGTCTGCACGGGAGAGACGTACAAGAACGTTGTCAAGATGACATTTGCCAAGGGAGCTGCGTTGAAGGACCCTTCAGGTCTATTCAACTCCAGCCTCGACGGGAATGTCAGGCGGGCCATCGACATCCACGAAGGCGACACGATCGATGAGGCGGCCTTGAAGGATCTCATCCGCGCTGCCGTGGCGCTCAATCTCAAGGGTAAAACCAAGCCCAAGCCCAAGCCGCGGCGAGCGAGCAGCAAGCGAGCCGACTAGCTTCATCCCACCCCAGCAAGGAAAGGCGCCTTGCCGGGGACCCCGGATCGCAGCTCCCGGCCAAACCCTGCATCTCCTGCGGATCGTTCCCTACCGATATAATTAAGTAGGGCCACTGCGGTAGTGGTTGTCGGTGTCAGGTAAACCCTGAATACAGGTGATGCCTCCAATCGGCAGCAGAGCCGCATCTGATTGCCCTGGGGAATCATGACGAAATCACATCAACATCCACTGGAGAAAATCCTCGAAAGTCGAATCGCCATCATTGACGGCGCGATGGGCACCACCATCCGCACCTATGGCATGACGGAAGCGGACATCCGCGGCGAGCGCTTCAAGAACGCGACCAAGGGCCTGCTGAACAACGGTGATCTCTTCACTCTGACCAAGCCAGAGATGATCGGTGACATCCATCGCCGGTTTCTTGAGGCCGGAGCGGACATCATCGAGACGAACACCTTTGGCGCAACCAGCATTGCCCAGAGCGAATTCTTTGTGGACGATCCTCGGGAGCGGGGCGGCCGTAAAGACCCGGAGTTCTATCAAAAGATCATCGATGATTCGTCCCTCGGCAATCTGGCCTGGGATATTAACGAGCAATCCGCGCGGCAGTGCCGTGAATGGGCCGACCGTGTTGGGACCGCAACCTCGCGGCAACGCTTTGTGGCGGGAGCCATTGGGCCGCTCACAGTCTCTCTTTCGAACTCGCCCGACGCTGATGATCCTGGCTTCCGTGTGGTCACCTTCGATCAGGTAAAGACCGCCTACGCCCAGCAGGTGCGTGCTCTCATTGCCGGCGGCGTGGACCTGTTGCTGGTTGAGACGATCTTTGACTCGCTGAACGCCAAGGCGGCGCTGGTTGCCATCCGCGAGGTCTTTGATCAAGACGGAAAGAAATTACCCGTCATGATTTCAGCGGCCGTGGGTCGTGGCGGTGAGACCATGATCTCCGCTCAGACCACGGAGGCATTCTGGAACGCGGTACGGCACGTGAAACCATTGTCGGTAGGGCTCAACTGCTCAATCGGGCCCGATTTGATGTATCCCTTTCTGGAAGAGCTCTCAGACAAGGCGGACGTCGCGATCTCTTGCTACCCGAATGCCGGTCTGCCGAATCCGTTATCGGAAACCGGGTTTGATCTGGGCCCCAAGGATATGGCCCGATACCTCGGCGAATTCGCACGCGGAGGATTGATCAACATCGCCGGCGGCTGTTGCGGCAATACGCCCGAGCACATTGCGGCGATCGCCAAAGCGCTCGAAGGGCAGCCTCCGCGAAAGTGGGGGACGGCGTGCGCTGAGCAATCCTTCGCCCAGCAGATTGAGAGTCGCGCGTGAGCGTGTCCGATCCGGTGAGGGTGCCAGATACTGTGAGCGTTGCCGGGCCCGCGAAATTCAAGCCGCTTCGTCTCTCAGGCTCACAGCCATTCACCCAGCAGGCCAACGTTTTCATCATGATTGGCGAACGGACCAACGTGGCCGGGTCGCCTAAGTTTGCCAAGCTGGTCAAACAGGGCAAATTTGAAGAAGCGGTCAGCGTCGCCCAGCAGCAAGTCGAGAACGGAGCGAATGTTCTCGATATCTGTATGGACGAGGGCATGATTGACGGCGTCACAGCAATGACGCGCTACTTGCAGTTGCTGGCCAGCGAACCCGAAGTCGCCAAGGTGCCGTTTATGGTGGACTCCTCGAAATGGGAGGTCATCGAGGCAGGCCTGAAGTGCCTGCAAGGTAAGGGCATCGTCAATTCGATTTCATTGAAAGAAGGCGAAGAGAAGTTTCGCCAGAACGCCGCTAAAGTCCTGAAATACGGCGCCGCGGTGGTGGTGATGGCCTTCGATGAAAAGGGCCAGGCCGCGACTTACGAAGACAAGATCCGCGTCTGCGAGCGCGCCTACCGGATACTGGTTGACGAGCTCGGTTTCCCGCCTGAAGACATCATCTTTGATCCAAATATTCTCACCGTTGCCACCGGCATGGAGGAGCACAACAACTACGCGGTTGACTTCATCAACGCCACGCGCTGGATTAAGGCCAATCTGCCGCACGCCAAAGTCAGTGGTGGCGTCTCTAACATCTCTTTCAGCTTTCGCGGCAATAACAAAGTCCGCGAGGCCATGCACTCCGCATTTCTATATCACGCCATCACGGCGGGTCTGGACATGGGCATCGTGAATGCCGGCATGCTCGAGGTATACCAGGAGATTGAGCCGGAGCTGAAAGAGCTGGTCGAGGATGTGCTCCTGAATCGTCGTCCCGACGCGACAGAGCGCCTGGTGGAGTTTGGCGAATCGCTCAAGGGTGCAGGCACTGCTGCCAGTGAAAAGAAGGCCGAAGAATGGCGCAATGGCACGGTTGAGGAACGTCTTTCTCACGCGCTGGTCAAGGGCATAGACACGTACATAGAAATTGACGCCGAGGAAGCTCGCGTCAAGTTGGGCCGGCCGCTCTTGGTGATCGAAGGCCCACTCATGGCCGGTATGAGTGTGGTGGGTGATCTGTTTGGCGCCGGCAAAATGTTCCTGCCTCAGGTGGTCAAATCCGCCCGCGTGATGAAGAAGGCCGTCGCACACCTGACGCCGTTTATGGAAGCCGAAAAAGTTGCCATGGCTGCATCTGGCCAGGAGGTCAAGGCACAGGGAAAAATCGTACTCGCCACCGTCAAGGGTGATGTGCACGACATTGGCAAGAACATCGTCGGCGTTGTCCTCGCCTGCAACAACTATGAAGTGATCGACATGGGAGTGATGGTCCCCTCCGAAAAGATCCTCGAACGGGCTAAGGCGGAAAAAGCCGACATGATCGGGCTCAGCGGACTGATCACTCCGTCACTCGATGAAATGGTCCATGTGGCGCGCGAGATGGAGCGTCAGGGATTCAAGTTGCCACTGCTCATCGGCGGCGCAACCACCAGCCGGGCGCACACGGCCATTAAGATTGCCCCGCACTACAGTGAGCCGGTGGTCCACGTGCTCGACGCCAGCCGTGCAGTGCCAGTGACCACCAGCCTTCTGAGTGACGACGGCAAGTCGGGATTCGTCACGCAGCATCGTGCCGATTATGAGGCGCTTCGCAAGGCCCATTCCGCACCGCGCCAAACGGTCGTCTCCCTTGCAGAGGCTCGCGCCAGGCGCACTCCCATCAAGTGGCGCGCAGAAGATTTACCCGTGCCCGAATTTACCGGCGTTCGCGTGCTGGACAACTTCCCTTTGGCTACTCTACGCGACTTCATTGACTGGTCGCCGTTCTTCCACACCTGGGGACTGAAGGGCGTTTATCCCCGGATTCTTGACCATGAGACACAGGGGGCACAGGCGCGCCAGATCTTCACAGAAGGCAATGCGCTTCTGGATAGGATTATTGAGAAGGAACTGATTACCGCGCGTGGCGTTTACGGCTTCTTTCCCGCCAGTGCCGTAGGCGATGACATTGAGTTGTACAAGGACGCGAAACGCGGAGGAGTGCTGGAGCAGTTCCACTTCCTCCGCCAGCAGGCAAACAGAGAAGGCAGCGAGCCGTGCCGGTCTCTGGCAGACTTCATCGCGCCGAAGGAAAGCGGACTACGCGATCATATCGGCGCTTTCGCGGTAACCAGCGGGATCGGCCTTAAGGGATTGTGCGACCGCTTCAGGTCTGAGAATGACGACTACAACGCGATCATGGCGGAGGCCCTCGCTGATCGTCTGGCTGAAGCATTCGCCGAATGCCTGCACAAGCGGGTGCGCGATGAATGGGGTTATGGCCGTGAAGAAGGGCTGAGCAACGCGGATCTCATCCAGGAGAAGTACCGGGGAATCCGGCCGGCTCCGGGGTACCCGGCGTGCCCGGACCATACCGAAAAGGGCACACTCTGGCGTTTGCTCAATGTGCAGGCGAACACCGGAATGATGATTACTGAGTCGTTTGCAATGTGGCCCGGCTCAAGCGTGAGTGGCATCTACTTCGCCCACCCGGAATCGCGCTATTTCAGCCTCGGCAAAATCGATCGTGACCAGGTCGCCGACTATAGCCAACGCAAGGGGATGACTGTTGCAGAGGTTGAGAGATGGCTTGGGCAGAACTTGAACTACGACCCTGCTGAATAACGTCCTGCCAATCGAGACCAAGTCATAATTCGCTCTTACTTGCCCCTCGATCCGGCAACCACTAATGCGATCCCTCCTACCAGCGCCAGCGTGCTCAGAATAGGTGAGATCGGCAAGGTATCTTTTTGCTTGTGGGAAACCTGCAAAGGGCCGAGATCAACATCTTTCTTTTCGTGGGTGAAGCTGATACCGCCCATGGCAAATCCCGCGATGCCAAGGATGATCAGTAAAATTCCAACAATCGTTGCAGCTTTCATGTTTTCTCTTTTCTCTACTGCCAGATAATTGCCTCGCGGCCAGACACTCTTCCTGGGGAAACGTGCTGTTCTGGTTGGATGCAGTTTCCACTCTCAATTGACGGACGTCCGGAGGTAATAATGCGACTCGGTTTTCTCTTGGCCGACGCGCCGCGCGGGATGGGCTCGCACCTTGGAGATTGTGGACATATGCCGGCAAGCCGGCTCTTACTGGAAAACATCCTGTTTCTGGCTGCCATCCAATCACTTCTGCACAAATTCATCTCTGCCAGGGGAAAGCAATGAGAGACATAGGTAGCACCGTGAGAGAAGTTCAGGATCGAGTTCGTAACTTTGATCCTCAGAATGTTCGCGTTGTCGGCGAACGGATCAAGTCTGGGCTCGATGCCATCGAGAGAATTCCCATCAATGAAGCGACTGTTCCCGATTTATTCGCAAAAATGCCAAAACTTATTTCTCCCAGGGTCCATGCGTGGCTTGATGGCGCCGTGACGGCATACTTTGTCGGCGTTGGCGCATGGTACTTGCGACGGGGAAACAAAGGAGCAGCGACTACGGCGTTTGTGAACGCCGGCATAGTTGCCGGCGTGTCACTACTCACTGATTACGACGGGGATGGGAAGAGGCCGATCAATTTCAAGATGCACGGCACTCTTGACGCAGTTCAGGCCGCAACAGCACTGACTGGGATGCAGGCATGCCATTCTCAGAACAAAGATTGGCTGCTTAGAGATTGGCCGCTTAGAGATTGGCTGCTTCGAGCCTGGCCGCTTGGGTTGCGCCAAAAATCAATGCGCAGGAGGAGGTGTTAACTAATCCCAAATGCCGTCTTGGCACAAGCCAGGCGTCGCTCGTCCACCCGGTCGTGTTGGTTCTCTGCGCGTGCAATGAGGTGACTGAAATCTGTAGCTCTCAGGCGAGCATCGAATGGCGCAATCACGGATAGCGCACGCCAAAGGGCACACTTTCCGTGGATTCCTAACATAATAAATTCAAGCGCTTCGAAGGTCCCGAGGCTGTCCCCAGAGCTGTGTTTCAGCTTTAGCCGGCTTACTTTTTCAGTGAGCCAGGCGCCCCATTCTTTCATGCCGCCGGGCGTGCTACCCGTGTGTTGAATCAATGCAGCCAGCACGCCGCGATCTTCCTCTATCTCAGCCAGCAACTGCTCTGCGAACTTGCCCAATGGTTCGCCGGCGTGATGATCCCGTATCGCTGTTAGAAGCTCGATTGCATGCACCGAGCCAGCTAGATGGTCCTGGAGGTAAATCGTCAAGGAATCACTCATAAAACACTCTGCCTGATTTCGTACTTATCGATCATTTGGATGACCTGTGGAGCCGCGCAGGTAGTCCTTGGAAAGGTAACGGCTTGATGAAGATGATTTCTGCCGGTGTAACCGTGCAATTCGAAGTACTTCATCCGGCACTCTGCGTGAATGCGGTTCCACTCACTGGCCGCTGGAATGTCGGCGCGGGCAGAAAAGGCCCGGCATGGACACCGGGCCTCTTTTGCACTGAACGTATACTGGGCACTCTTACTGCATACTGGCGCGCTGATTCTTTTGCAAAACAAAGTGTGCGCGCCGGTTCTGTGACCAGCAGGATTCATTGTTGCCGCTGGAGCAGAATGGGCGTTCCTTGCCAAGGCTGATGAGTTTCACCGAACTGCCGCGGACCCCTTGCCTTACCAGGGCATCCATCACCTGCTGCGCCCGATTTTGTCCCAGTGCCATGTTGTAATCCTCTGAACCTCGCTCATCGCAATGGCCTTCGATGGTCAGTTGCCAATCCGGATGCGCCGCCAGGAACTGCGCATCGGCGTCAAGAACAGACTTTTCATCCCCGCGAATGTCGGAATTGTCATACGCGAAAAATATATCTTTCACCTTTTGAGCGAATAGCTGTTCATCTGTGAGTTCGGCCCGCTTCTGTTCGGGAATCGTTACCGTCAAACGTGCGCTGGCTCCCGTCGAACCGCCGTTCCCTTTGGCTAGAAGATGATAGGTGGTGGACTCACTGGCGGTAACCTGCCGGCTTCCGGATCCCCCCACCGGGCCCATGCCATCAATGCTTACGTCAGAGGCATTTTGGCTGCTCCAGATGAGTTGTGCGGTCTGCCCGCGCTGTACGCTCTGTGGTGACACCGTGATGGTGGCCGAAGGAGCCGGCTGGATTGCCGGTGCCGGCGGATTCACCTTCGCGACTGGCGGATGGTGGTGGCATCCCGCCAGCAGGATTGAGAGCGTGGCGACAAGAAATATCGAGCAAATTGGTTTAAGCATAAATTCTCTCCTCAAAGATAATTGCAGGCATGCAGAGCATGGCCGCATGGTGGGCTGGTTTGAACGAAGGCAAAAGCTATTGAGAGAAGAATTGAATCAGCAGCGCATAATGAGGGAGTCAAACATATATCGGCAAACGCCGTCGCCGGATTCAATCGGGAAATCGCTGCGGCAAATCAGGGCATTTGCTAGCCCGTCAAGCCTTGCACAAACACTCATCCCACACTGAATGATCGATAAGATCAGAGCAAGGACCGCCCTGCGGGCGCGAAACGCGGTGTTGGGACCATGCGTTGCCTGAAACGGACCATGCACCAGCGGGAACAGAAACAAAAGTAGCACGCAGACTGCAAGCCAGGGAACCATCCGGCGGCTGAACAGTGAGGCGAGCATGGCGAAAGTATGATCCAGAGTTGCTGTCCCGGTCAAGACAGGAATACGCCCTAGTGGCAAGCATCACACCGCTGCGGAATTTTGTGACGTAACCCGCGCCGGCCGCGAGCGGTTTCCTTCGATGATGCTGCCCAAACACGTGACTTCGCCGGGATTGTTCAACTTTTACCGTTTTCAGTTTAATCTGGATGTGGATCATTCCGGACTAATTGGCGATGGCTCAATTTTCAGCCAACTCCGGATACAACTTTTGCCGTCCTAGTCAGTTCGCCTTCTAATGCAGGATTGGTACAAAGACGCAATCATTTACGAAGTCCATGTCAGGGCCTTTTTTGACAGCGTGACCGATGGGATCGGTGACTTCGGCGGACTTACGCAAAAACTGCCTTACCTGGAAGACCTTGGCGTCACCGCTATCTGGCTACTGCCATTCTGTCCGTCTCCTCTCAAAGACGATGGCTATGACATCTCCGATTACACGGATATCCATCCGTCCTACGGCACTTTGAAAGATTTTCAGCGCTTCATGCGGGAAGCGAAGCGCCGCGGCCTTAAAGTGATCACTGAACTGGTGCTTAACCATACCTCTGACCAGCATCTCTGGTTTCAGCGATCGAGACGGGCGCCGCCGGGAAGTCGCTGGCGGGATTTTTATGTCTGGAGTGATACGCCGGACCGGTATCGTGATGCGCGCATCATCTTCAAGGACTTTGAAACGTCCAACTGGACATGGGACCCCATCGCCAAGGCATATTACTGGCACCGCTTTTATTCTCACCAGCCCGATCTCAACTGGGACAATCCTGAGGTCCGCAAAGCCATGTTTGCCGCCATGGACTTCTGGTTTGACATGGGCGTGGATGGTCTGCGCCTGGACGCAGTTCCCTACCTGTTTGAGCGTGAAGGAACCAATTGTGAGAACCTGCCGGAGACCCACACCGCGCTGAAAGACCTGCGCAAGCACGTGGACGAAAAATATTCGGACCGTCTCCTGCTGGCCGAAGCCAATCAGTGGCCGGAAGACGCCGTTGCTTATTTCGGCAATGGCGATGAATGCCACATGGCTTTCCATTTCCCCATCATGCCGCGTCTGTTCATGGGATTGCGGATGGAAGACCGCCATCCCATTACGGAGATCCTGCGCCTTACGCCGTCGATTCCAGACAGTTGCCAGTGGGCCATGTTTCTGCGCAACCATGATGAGCTCACCCTGGAGATGGTGACGGACGAGGAGCGCGATTACATGTACCGGACGTACGCTCATGATCGCGAAATGCGCATTAATCTCGGCATTCGTCGCCGGCTTGCGCCCCTGCTGGAAAATGACCGCCGGCGCGTCGAGCTAATGAATGCTTTGCTCCTGTCTCTGCCCGGCACCCCGGTCCTTTATTATGGCGACGAAATTGGCATGGGCGACAACATCTATCTGGGCGATCGTAACGGCGTCCGCACTCCCATGCAGTGGAATCCAGACCGCAACGCAGGGTTTTCGCGCGCCAACCCGCAAAGGCTTTATTTGCCGGTCAACATTGATCCGGAATATCACTACGAAGCGCTCAATGTTGAGACACAGTACAACAACTCACACTCGTTGTTGTGGTGGATGAAGCGCATGATCGCGCAGCGCAAGCAGCATCCGGCATTCGGGCGGGGAAAGATGGATATCCTGTTCCCACCCAACCGCAAGGTGCTGGCGTTTGTGCGTGAATTTGAAGGCGAGAAAATCCTGGTGGTGGCCAATCTTTCCCGCTTTACCCAATGCGTGGAATTGGACCTGTCCAAACACCGTGACGCTGTTCCCGTGGAAGTCTTTGGCCGCAATCGCTTCCCCGCCATCACCGACCAGCTTTATATAATTTCACTCGGGCCGCATGCCTTTCAATGGTTTCACCTCCAGCCCCGTGAACAGAGCCAGGAATCATTCGCGATCACTGCGCGAGCGGAAGAAATACCTGTCCTGACCGTGGATCCTCAGGACATCTTCAGCACGTCAACGCGCAACACCATCGCCCGCCTGCTGCCGCAAATGTTGCGTGCGCGACCCTGGTTTAGAAGCAAGAACCGAACCATCCGCGTGGTGCGCATTGATGACGTGATTGCTCTTCCTGACACAAACGCTTACATTCTTCTAGCCAGCATTGAATACAGTGACGGCGAACCAGACATGATCACCATTCCTCTTTCTCTGGCCACGGGTGAGCAGGCGGCAGCAATTCTGGCCGACAAGCTGCACACTGTTCTGGCAAAGTTGCAGGGAATGCCTGATTCGCAGTCCATTCTTTACGGGGCCATCTTTGATCGCCAGTTCATGGATGCATTGCTGAAGGCGATGCTGCGACGCCGCCGTATTAAAGGCGAGCATGGAGACATTGTGGGAGCGCACACGCGGTCCTTCCGTGAAGCCTGGGGACGCGTCCGCTCCAATCTTGATCCTCAGCCGCAAACCCTGGACTTGCATAAAATCATGGTCACGCTGGGTGAAGATTTTGTCCTGAGTCTTTATCGCGAAGTTGAACCAGGTCCCAATCCTGACCGGGAAATGGGTGAGTTCCTTACCAATTACACAACGTTCTCACAGGTTGCCCGCAATCTGGGCGCTTTGGAGTATCGCGTTTTGCAGGATGATGCAAGCGAAGAGGTAACCACTCTTGGAACGCTCACCGCATACGTACGCAACGCGGCTGATGGATGGGTTTACACGCTTGACCATCTTGGTCTTTTCTTTGAGCGTGCTCTTGCCGTGGCCGACAGTGATCCCCGGATAAAGGATCTTACGTCCGGCACTCCTCTTGCCCTCGCCTCTCAGCCGGTTCCTCTCATCATGGCAGAATTGCTGGGCGGTCATGCCGAAACCGCAGTTCTCCTGGGACGGCGCACAGCCGAGTTGCATATTGCCCTCAGCAGCCGTCCCGAAATGCCCGACTTTGCTCCAGAACCTTTCACTGAGTTCTATCGTCACGGCATGTATCACGGACTGCTGGCTCAATTGAATAAATCAATGGACACACTGCGCCAGCACGTGGACCAGCTTTCCGGGTCCGCGCAGGATGAAGCCCGGGAATTGCTTGCGCGCCGCGACACTCTGCGCGATCGTTTCGCTGCCCTGCGTGACACACGCATCTCCGGAATGCGCACTCGTCACCACGGTGATTACCATCTTGGCAATGTGTTTTACACCGGCAGTGATTTCATCATCGGCAACTTTGACGGCGATTTTACCCGGCCCATGAGTGAGCGGCGCATCAAACGGTCGCCGATTAAAGACGTTGCCAGTATGGTCCGTTCCTTTCATTACGTCTCACACGCCGTACTTTTTAATCATGTGCCCGGCATTGTTACCACGCCCGATGCTGATTGGCGGCTGGAGCGCTGGGCCAAAGCCTGGTACCAGTGGGTAAGCGCGTTGTTTCTGCGCGGTTACTTTGAAACAGCAGCGGCAGGTAATTGTCTGCCCAGGACCCAGGAAGAAATCAAGGCCGTGCTGGACGCTTACACACTGGAAAAAGGCTTAATTGAAGTTGAGTATGAACTTGAGCATCGCCAAGACTGGGTGCGCATTCCACTGCACGGAATTCTGGAACAACTGCAATGAAGTTTCCCCGTTCAGCCGGAGTCCTGCTTCATCCCACCTGCCTGCCGGGCCCTTTCGGAATCGGTGATCTTGGTTCTGAGGCTATGCGCTTTCTCTCTTATCTACACCGGGGTGGAATCAAAATCTGGCAGGTGCTGCCGCTGAATCCCACCGGCTACGGTGACTCTCCTTATCAATCGCTCTCGGCCTTCGCTGGAAACCCGTTGCTCATCAGCCTGGAAAATCTGGTCACGGAAGGTCTGCTTGATGCGTCGGCGCTTCGATCAGCGCCCATCTTCCCCGAGGATCGCGTTGATTTCAGCCTGGTGATCCCATGGAAATTTGAGCTTCTCCGCAAGGCGGCAGACAAATTCTTTGCCTCCGCAAGCGACAAAAGGAAAGCAGAGTTCCATGACTTCACGGGACAGAATCAAGCCTGGCTCGAGGACTATGCGCTTTTCATGGCGGCTAAAGATGCACATCAGGGTCACGTATGGACTGCCTGGGAACCAGAGCTTGCTGCGAGGCGTCCATTGGCGATGACAGCGTGGAGCGAGAAACTATCGTCAGAGATTGCGACGTATAAATTCTGGCAGTTCACTTTTTTTCGACAATGGAATGCCATTCGCGCTGATTGTGCGAAGCGCGGCATCCGCATCATGGGTGACATCCCGATCTACGCCGCTCATGATAGTGCCGATGTCTGGGCCCATCCCGACATGTTCTGGCTGGATGAGCAAGGCAATCCACTGAAGCTGGCGGGCGTTCCGCCTGACTACTTCAGCGCCACGGGTCAACTCTGGGGCAATCCCGTGTATCGCTGGGACGCCTTGAAGGCCAACGGCTACCGCTGGTGGATTGACCGGCTGCGTGCCTCGCTCAACATGTTTGACATGGTGCGTCTGGACCACTTCCGCGGCTTTGAAGCTTACTGGGAAATTCCCGCCGGTGAACCCACGGCCATCAACGGCAAGTGGGTGAAAGGCCCAGGCGCGGACATTTTTCAGGCGCTCACCAGCGCGCTGGGTCCATTGCCTATCGTGGCTGAAAATCTTGGCGTGATCACTCCAGAGGTTGAAGGCATACGCAAGCAGTTCGGCTATCCCGGCATGGCCATTCTGCAATTCGCGTTCAGCACGGATCCTCAGGCGCCGAGCTTCCGTCCGCATAATTACGAGCAGCAACTCGTGGCCTACACCGGCGGCCATGACAATGACACCATGTTTGGATGGTGGCGATCAGGCGTCTCCCAGAGCACGCGCTCTCAGGCCGATGTGAAAAAGGAATACGCCGACGCGCAGAACTATTTTGGCGTCAGCGCCGAACAGCTTGATCATGAAGTGAATTGGATCTTCATCCGCGAAGTGATGAAGTCCGTGGCAGACACTGTTCTGTTCCCCATGCAGGACGTGCTGGGTCTGGGCAGTGAAGCCCGCATGAACACTCCCGGTACACTTGGCGGCAACTGGACGTGGCGTCTCAGGGGTGACGGACTTCGCGAGCAGGACCAGCAGCGTTTAAAACTGTTCGCCGATATCTATCAGCGCTAACACGTGCGGGTTGCATCTTGCCCGTCATCTTCGAATGTTTACTTGCTTCCCGCAATCTCCGTGGTCGCCACGTAAAGAAACTCCACGAACTTTCCGAACCCGGCGATCTGTATGCGCTCGTCGTTTCCGTGAACGTGTTTCATATCCTCCGAGCTGAGCACGGTACCGATGTCATACGCCTGCACTCCCCTGGCACGCAATTGTGCTGAGTCGGTGGCTCCAACCTGCATGATGGGAATAGTAGGCACGCCGGGAAAAACTTTTGCCTGCGCATGCTCCAGGGCGTGAAAGCCGTCAGTGTCCAATCCTGAAGGCTGTCCCGTGGGCCGCGCGTGAGCGCTCTCCTGGTCCACAATCTGGATTGCTGGATCATTGATCAACTTCGTTAACTCTGCCTTCAGGGCATCCATGTTTTCGTCGGGAAGCGCCCGTACATCGAACCGCGCCTCTGCGTCCGCGGGGATCACGTTTGAGCGGAATCCGCCTTTGATGATG
>WNFD01002094.1_pt1 | contig 20150 bp, 18 predicted proteins | sample 5400491 | NCBI WGS metagenome assembly WNFD01 (sample SAMN13153343, study PRJNA577476) | soil metagenome | isolation source: 120 cm saprolite under Douglas fir tree site 2 hole 2 replicate 2 | place: USA:California | collected 2015-04-18
CGGGCGACCGCACTACGGCACTGCCCTTATCGGCTGTGGTTTGCGCTTAGAAGTTCTCGTCCACATGCGCTTCCATGATCACGCGGTCGAGCTCAGCCCTCGCCTGGGTTTCTTGCACGCTAAGGTCAGCGGACTCTTTACGCAAGACTGCCAGGCGGCTCTCCTGCGCGTCAAACTGGCCAACGTAGCGCTGCAGCAAGGCTTTTTCCTCGGAGCTTCCTTTCAGCGCCTTCATGTTCTCGCGGATACGATTCTGGTCAGCCGCAATCTGGTCGCTCTCACGCTTGCGCTCCGAAATATGGCTAGAAATCTCCTCCACTTTCTCCTTCTGCTTTAAGATGCGGTCGAAGGCCTGCTGCATGGGAGGAGTCATTCGCTTCTGCTGCACAAGCAGTGCCACTTCGTCGTGGTCGAGGTTGGTCAACGCGAAGGTAGTTTCCTCCGGGTGGACAGACTCGACCGTCAGTTCAGCCGTCTTGCCGGCCTCCACCGAAACGCGGAAGCGGTGAAACCACTCCGAGGATTCCTCGGGCTTCGGCGTGGAGGGGGTGAGTTCCCATTCTTCCTCCGCCGGGTGTTCGACAATGACTTGTCGGGGTTCGGTGTCGGCGTTGCGAATGGTGTACTTCTTGGCGTTCCGCTGTTCCCTGGTCAGCTGCATGATTCCTTTAGCAATGCGGACGCGGCTGAACGGCTTTTCGGTAGAGTCTTCTGAGTACTTAACGTGCACCGCCGCATCGCTGGCATAGGAAAGCAGGCGCCGCTCATCGGGATGGATGGTCTCCAAAACTCCTTCGCCTGCGAACGTGTCGGCCTCGAGCACGTTAAATGAACCCGCGTCAAGAACCTGCCCGCTGGTGTTCTTGATCCACAGAGCGCGCAAGGGGGCGGAGTCTTCATTCCAAAGTGTGACCTTCTCGGCTTCAATGTGCGCCTGCAAAATGGGCACCAGCGCTGACTGGTTCTTCCCAATCGTGATTCTCTGCTTGATCTTGTATTCGAAAAAGTCTCCGGCAGACTTGCCTTCGGCCTCGGAGCCTTGCTTTCCCGCGACGCCGGCGACCGAGGCTGAGCTTGTGTTGATCACAGGGGCTGATGCTTGCACCTCCACACTCTCATTCACGCTTCCCAAGTTCAGCGTGGCATCGATTTCGTTGGTGCGGCCGACGCCGAGATAGACGTTGGTCAGATTGAAGCTCTGAAAGCCAGGCGCGTTCACGAAAAGGGCTGAGTTCCCCGCTTGCAGATCGTTGAACCGATAGTGCCCACGCGCGTCGGTTGTACTGACCTGAGACACGCCCGTCTCCTCGTTGCGAACGGTTACGTGGGCGCCGGAGACCGTCGCTCCGGAGGGATCTTTGACTACTCCTTGGAGGCTGGTGGTGGCGTTGCCGACTCTGAATAGGCCCCCGCCCACCCCCCCTCCCGAGCCCGCTCCAACGCCGCCTGCCGATCCCGCTTGCAGCTTTGCGAATTGCTCCATGCGCTCGGACTCCATGGTTGCCTGGTGAGATTGCGGCGTTAGCATTACCGACTCAGGCAGAGGCACCACCGGCCGGCGAGCATAGAAGGGCTGCGAGATGTTTTGGACAAAAGATTGCGGCGCGCCTGCGACGAGCGAAAGTTGGACATCTTTCCAGTCCTCGCCGATGGTGTTGTCGACAATCGCCCAGCCCTGCAACAGCGGCTTCTCGCCCGCTTTCTCGGGAAAAAGGATGCGGTAGGTGCTCTTCCAGATCGGCACCTCGCTGATGTAGCTCACGAAGACATCGCGATTTCCGGATCCGGTGGCGGTGAAACTCATGCGGCGCACGTCGCGAGCCCGCAAAGAACCGATGAGGCTGAGATAACGCCCGACCTCGTCAGTGAGTTCGCGTTCGGCGATGCGCACCGATGTGCCCGCTCCGAGTTCGAAGTTCCTCATTTCGCCGGCGTCGGTGACTATCGAAAAGGTCGTGATGTCCTCAAAATCGTCCTTGGATCGCTGCTTGCGGATTTTCTCCACGCTGAGCAGGCGGCCTGCCGCCGTTGTTGAGCCGCTGCGGACCTCTACCCGCGCCCCGCGAAGAGCCGAGAGGTATTCCGCCTGCGTCACTTGCTCGCCAAAAGGCAGGCGCAGCGACTTGAGGCGCTCATCCAGCGGCGCAATCGAGTTGTAGCGAACTGATGAAACTCGGCCCTCACCCAGATCTACCGCCGTCAGCGATTTCAGCACGTCGTTGAGCTGCGAGGTGGTGAAGTCGATGTTGAGGTCCTGGGTGCCGCGCACCTGCGTCGTGTGCTCGAAGTAGCCCATACCGTTCTTGTAGAGCACCACGCGCTTGACAGGCAAGCGATTGGAGGAATCCGACGGAACCGGGGCCGGCTTGGGTCTATCAGTTGTCTTCTGAGAAAATGAGTTGACGGCCAGCAACCAAAGGAACAGGGAAACCACGATCGAGTGACGCATGAGCACCTCCGATTGTGTAGAACCGGAAGTTTAGCGTTGGGTTGTATGGGCACTACTCAGGGAACGGCGGAGGCGACTCTCGCAACCATGGGCAGTTCCGCGCTCTGGGCGCGGACTGCCTTGAGGTCGCGCAGGGAAAGTTCCAATCCGCCGTACTCGGGGTGATCGTTCTGTCCGATCGTGAAGGCAACGTCGATGGCGTCGCCGGCAAGCAGTGGCGACTGCCGCAAGCGCTCGGCCATGTTCCAGCCCAGGGCGTCAAGCACGATCGAGGCTCGCCAAGAGCCAGTTTTGGATTCCCGGTTCTCCGTTCTCGGCTCAAAACTTGTGCCTAGCGGCTGATTGCTCTCCTCCGCACGTTTTTCTCCGGTAGCGGCGATCTTTTGGCTGCGACGAATCGCGGCTCCGTCGGGGTGACACCGGGGAGTAACCGATATTGCCATTGCTGAAAGTTCCTGCTGCGAGAACCCTCCCTCCGGCGAGACGATGGGAGACATCTGACGCGCCCCGCGCACCTTTTCTCCTGCTCTCAGCTTAAGCTTCACATGCTTCTCTTTCAGGATGCGCGGCGGAGCGGTCAAACGAACAGCCCGAGCGGCAAAAACGGGCTCCGGATTGCCGACGCCGAAGGGTTCAAGCATATGCAGGGCTTGAAATAATTCGGGCGTGACTTGGTCGAGCGCGAGTTCCGCATCGAAGTCGAGCGCGGGCTCGAAGTCGGCAAGCGTCAAGCGGGCGCGGGCAAACGCCTCCAGGTGGCCGCGAAGTTGTGGCACATTCGCTGCCGGCATGGCAAAACCGCAGGCGTGCGCGTGTCCGCCGTAGCGCGTAAAGAGATTGCGACAGGATTCGATGGCTTCCAGCAAATGAAAAGCGCGGATGGAGCGTCCCGAACCGAAGGCTTGGTCGCCATCGCGAGAAATGACGAGCGTGGGACGATTGTAGCGCTCCACCACGCGGGTAGCCGTAATACCGATGACTCCTCGATGCCAGCCCTCGCCATCCAGCACGATGCAGTAGGCATCGCTAAGGGCAGAATCTTCTGCGAACCGCGCGTCCACCTGCTGCAAGATGCGGCGCTCTTCGTCCTGGCGTTGGGCATTGAGTTTATCGAGCTTCACCGCTAATTCGCGCGCGCGAACCACGTCTTTCACGCTAAACAGCTCGATGACATCGCGGGCAATATCCATGCGTCCAGCGGCATTGATGCGGGGTGCAATACGAAACGCTACCTCAGTTGACGTCGGAGCGCGCTTTGGTGAAATTTGTGCCACTTCAAGCAGAGACTTCAAGCCAGGATTTACTGCAGTTCGCAGAGCTTCGAGGCCGAGTTTGGCGAAAACCCGGTTTTCCCCGGTCAGCGGAACTGCGTCGGCAATAGTGGCAATCGCCACAACTTTCATGAACGATGTCAGCAGCCGCGACTGGTCTTTGCCATCGAGGAGACGCTGCATCAGTCCTTGCGCAAGCTTGAAAGCTACTCCTGCTCCGCAGAGTTGTTTCGAGGGATATTCGCAGCCGGCTTGATTGGGATTGAGTACGGCGAAAGCGTTTGGAACACCATCAGGGCCCGGAAGATGATGGTCCGTAACAATCAGGTCGATGCCCAGGCGGCGCGCGGTTTCGGCGGGAGCAAAGGCACGGATGCCCATGTCTACGCTGATGATGAGGCGAACTCCCGCCGCTGCGGCACGCTCGATGACATCGTCGCGCAGATCGTAGCCTTCGCGAATGCGATGGGGAACGTGAAAGTCGGCGCTGCCGCCGCAGAGCTCAATGGCGGCCTTCAGAATGATGACTGCCATCGTGCCATCGACGTCGTAGTCGCCGTAGATGAGAATGGGCTCTTTACCTTGGATGGCCGCTTCCATACGCTCTACCGCGACGCGCAGGCCGCTCATTTGCTCAGGCGGGTGCAGGTGGGACAGCGACGGCGCCAGAAAACGCAAGGCAGAATCTGAATCTGTTATGCCGCGGCGTAGCAGCAAGCTGGCGAGGATGGATGAGCAATCGGCCCGGCTCAATCCGCGGACCAACCAAAGGTCCGGGTGCCCGGCTAAAGCAGCGGCAAGAGTTACAACCGCAGACGGGTCCGTGGGTTTGAGCAACCATTTCATTGGAGGGTGGGTGCGCTGGTTTCGGCAGAATTCAGTGGAGGCGAAGGCGGGAAGGTCAAGGTTAGTTTTCTTCCTCCTGGTCGGTCTCGTCAATCGGAATGCCGCCAAATTCATCCGATACTTCGAGCAGGCGCTGGTAGCGCTCGTACCACTCGGTGCTTACCTCGCAAATAAACATCGAGCCCTGATAAGCCCAGCCCAACTGCAGGTAGCCAATCTTGCCCAGGTAAGCACGCAGCCAGCGCGCGTCTTCAACGTCGTCGCCATCGGTGAACTCTGAGTGGGTCAACCGCTGCACCAATTCGTCAAGCTCAGTGCGCTCCAGCATCCAGGAGTGCGTAGTGAGGAAGGGAGCGCCTGCTGTCTTGGCCAGCTCAACAAAATCCTTCCAGCCATCGGAATTCGAGCCCATGTCCCACATGATGCACTGGACCTCGTCGTAGTCCACAAACCCATGGAAACGCCGCATGCCGTGGCCTTCGATGAAGGCAATCATGTCGTCTTTGAGAGGGGTCAGGTCGTCGGGCGCGGGAGACATAAGCTTGTCGCTAAAGGAGCATTGTATGCCGTTCCCCGGCAAGCTGCCAGCGGGACGGAACCTTCGATTTTCTAAACCTGATGTCCACCAGCATATTTTTGCTTGGAATCCTCGAAGGCTGTCAACAGGGCGACCCAAGCGCTCTCCCCAGCGCTGACCGTGGAGCGAAAGGCGGTGGCGTCGCGGATCGAGTCAAGTGTACCTTGTGTTACACTTTCTGCTTCAAACAGAAAAATTGTTTCAAACAAAACCTATCCGCACATGCTCTTCTCCAAAGAATATGTGGGCTACTTAGCCCGCGAAGCCACCAAGAAACTGATTGCTGGAAAGTTCATCGAGACCGCAGCCGTGGCCGCGGTAACCGCACGGGTAAATGCGGCGCTGGTAGACGAACTATCCCTCGAAGACCGCATCAACGACGAAGTGCGAGTGATCCTCGAGGCCTATTCCGAAGAGATGCGCAACAGTGGCGCCAACTATCAGGAGATGTTCCGCAAAGTGAAGGGCGAACTGGTGCGTAAATACAAGGCGGTGTTGTGAGGCTGAGCCGCGACAAAGTGAATGTGTTGGCGCGGGCCGTGGCCGAGGTCCTCAAGCAAATGGACGAAGTCGAGTTTATTGAAGATCCAAACACCATTCGGCAGGAAACCCGCAAGATTCTCGAAGACCTGCTCCACCAGGAAGAAAAAATAGACCAAGCCGCTCGCCAGAAAATAGAGAGCCAGAAGCGCACGATCCTCGAAGGCTCGCAGGAGTGGGACATCCTCTATCGCAAGTATTACGGCGAGGAAGTGAAAAAACTGGGAGTGTAGGCAGTTCCTGCCGTCGAGGTGTCGATCTTCGAGGGCCCGGGTTGGCTGTCCTTCTTTGGTCTCGGTTTGAACTGTCCAGCGAAAAACAGTCCCGCGCCGCCGCGGGGCTATGGGAGAAAAGCTCAGGGGAGTTGATCTCAGGCTGCTGGTCGGCGTTTTTGGATAACCTGCAGAAGCTGTCCGTATGGCTGGGTATTCATGGTGGTCTTTCGGTGCGGCAGGCTGGTCATCCACGGTTCGCGCCTCGTGCCGCGGCGCCCATGGCGGGTGCCCACATTGCCTCGCTGCTTCAGGCTAGACGGACGCTTCTCCGCCGAACTGCTGCCCGCCGTCCGGCAAAGGAGTTGAAGATTCAATATCCTGTAGCTGGATAGGCGCGAGACGTCCTAACTGTGGGTTTCGCGGATCCGAGCGTGAAAACTTATGCGAAGCGCGAATGGTCACTCAGTTGACGGCTCTCTCTTGTCTCGAATAGGACCTATCACAGCGATCGTGAAGCAGGCAGCTCAGGAGTCGGGCTTCGACCGGGCTGGAGTGGCGCCAGTTACTGACGCTCCCGAGCTGGCGCATTTCGCTCCCTGGATCGAGGCCGGGCGCGCGGGCGAAATGCATTATATGAAGGCGCGCGATGAACAAGGCCGCCTGAAGCGAGAGGCGTTGCGGAACGCGGCTCCGTGGGCACGCAGCGTCATTGTCTGCGCACTCAACTACAACACTTCCCAACCATACTCCACCCAGGTCAACGACCGAGAGCGAGGATGGATTTCGCGCTATGCCTGGGGCCGCGAGGATTATCACGACGCAGTCATGCGCCGACTACGCATGGTGGAGGAGGCGCTGTACCGGGCATGCGCTGATCAGTCTCGTGTCCTGATTGGGAAATCCGCGACAGAAACTCCTCCCGGCACGAGCGAAGCCGTACCTGCTCTTCAGACGCGCTGCTATGTTGACACCGGCCCCATCGTCGAACGAGTGTTGGCAAAATATGCCGGGGTGGGTTGGATCGGCAAGAATACTTGCATCATCAATCAGAAGATGGGCTCGTGGCTCTTCCTGGGCGTGATCTTGACATCCCTTGAGCTTGAGCCCCATCTGCCTGCCGCCGATCGCTGCGGTTCCTGCACCCGTTGTATAGATGCCTGTCCCACCGGTGCATTGCTTGCGCCCTACCAGCTGGACTCCAACAAATGCATCTCGTATCTCACCATCGAAAAGCGAGGCGAAATTCCTCAAGACTTGCGATCAGGCATGGGACAGCAGGTATTCGGCTGCGATATATGCCAGGACGTCTGTCCGTGGAACCGCAAAGCTCCGCCGACAACCGCAAATGAACTCGAGCCGCGGCCGGAGTTGGTGAATCCGGCACTGGAATGGCTGGCAGAAATAAATCCTGAAGAGGTCCGCCGTGTTTTTAAACAATCTCCAATCCGGCGGGCTAAAAGGAGCGGTCTTCGTCGCAATGCCGTGATCGCGATGGGAAACAGCAAGAATCGAGGATTCTTGCCCCTGTTGGAGAAGCTTACCAAGGACGAAGATGAGACGGTGGCCGATAGTGCTGAGTGGGCCACGAAAATGCTCCTTCATTCGACCTAACGTATTCGTTTTCAGTGTTTTGCCGTCACATCACCGGAACGTTCCTTATCCGGTAACATTTCCCTAAATTTCCACCTGACTTCGGTAACTCGCAACCTCTTCCGGCAGCAACTAATCTCTCTATGAAGGGTTTCCGTTAGGAGGAATCCTTTGAAGAATCGTCAGGAAAACTATGTCTCGAGTGCGCAAACGAGGAATACGCCTAGCTTTTTGCACGCTATGTGTGCTGCTGGGCTCGGTGTCGTTTGCACGCGCTTCGGCGACGCTTCTTCTTGAGGAACCTTACGGCAAGCTGGGCGCGTTCAACGCGACCGGGCACGCTGCCGTTTATTTGACAGGCGTCTGCGCCGAATCGCCGCTGGTTCTGCGCCGCTGTCGATCCGGAGAGCCGGGCGTCGTTCTCAGCCGCTATAACGGCGTCAGCGGTTACGATTGGATCGCAATTCCCCTCATCCCTTACTTGTATGCCGTCGAACGCACCGAAGACGTTCCCCTCTTTGCCGATGTCAGAATGGTCTCATTCCTCCGTGATCAGTATCGCCGCAAATATCTGGAGGCCATCGTCCCCGACCGGAACAATGGTGAGACACCCGGCGGAAATTGGTATGAGCTCGTCGGATCTTCTTATGACCGCACAGTTTACGGTTTTGAGATTCACACTAACGTCGAGCAAGACGACCGGCTTATCGAGACCCTGAACTCACGTCCGAACCACTCACATTTCCGCACAGTTTCGCGCAATTGCGCCGACTTCGTCGAGTACGTTCTGAATCTTTACTACCCCAAGGCTCTGCATCGGAATTTTGTCGCCGACATCGGTATCGCGACGCCTAAGCAAATGGCCAAGTCCTTGGTGCGTTATAGCCAGCGTCATCCCCAGTTGGAATTATGTAGTTTTGTGATTCCTCAGGTTCCTGGCGGCTTGTGGCGCAGCACCCCCGTACATGGCGTGGTCGAATCTTTTCTGAAGTCGAAGAAATATGTGGTGCCCGCTGCGTTATTGAGCCCGGTCGCGATGGGCTCCGTAGCCGCAGTTTATATCGGCACCGGAATTGGCCGCTTTGACCCCGTCCGCGGCGCACAGGTTTATAACGCACGGGGCGAACTGGAACGGCCCCTGGGAGCCGAGGATCGCCGGTCGTATGAAAAAGAACTGGAGCACATCCTGGCACGCACTGGTCCGGAGACGAAAGCGGGCCGGATAGAAAAATCCTGGGAACGTTTGCAAGCAGACGCCCGGCCTCAGTTCGATGAAGAGGGAAGTCCTTCGTTGCAGATCAAAATAGGTGAGCAACTGCTTGACGTCGGCATTTCGACGAAAAACGTTCTCTCGAGCGGCACGCCCCCGCGATTGGTGCAGCTGCTTCTGGAGGCCAGACTGCGCCAGGAATTGCGTGGCAGCGGCAAGACTCCCAGAGTATCGGAGAGCGATTTAGTTCGTGACTGGAGCCTGTTGCAGCAAGCAATGGGCGAAAATGACCGACAGGTCGCCGCGCAACCTCGCCGCCATCAGCCTGAATCGGCCGCCTTCTTAGCCCCGGAACGCTCTGGCGGAAATTACCCTTAAGTTACGTCAGTCTGCCATCTTGGGCCCGGTGGCCGCCTTGATGCCAGGCCGGGATGCCCCCACTCACTGCGGTTGAGGCGGCACCTGCTGAGGATAGGCTTGCCCCGGCATCGGGGGCTGTCCCGGCGGCTGTTGTTGCTGCATTTGCAATTGTCGTTGCTGCATCTCCTGCAATAACTGCTGTGGAGTCTTTATCCCAGGTGGTTCGGGAGGGGCAGGCTGTTCGACCTCGTTGGCCTGATCCTGATTCTCCTCGGGAGTTTCCTCCGTCGTGTCCTGGGGCTCCGGTTCTGCCTGAACATTAGCAGCATCTTGTGGCATTGTCGTGTTTGGCGGCTGATTTAAGTCCGGTTGGCCCGGCTGAGGATTCGGTCCCGGCGTATCTGATCCGCTTTTGGCCACTAGAACCACGCGCGTGAGCAGGTTTGCGTCTGACTGAGATCCCAGAAGCACATAATTGAAACGCGATCCGTTGAGCAGTTCCGCCATCACGTCGCGCGCCGGCCCGGGTCCCAGATGCGTGACCACGCGCTCCGTAGCATTGGTGGGGATATCCATTTCCGCCGCAGTTTGCTTGCGCACAGCCCGCAGAATGTCCCCCAAAGTGGAGTTCGGCGCTACGATACTGAGTTGACCATTCTGGTAGCTAACTTGTGGTTGCGACGCGGGCACGGAATCAAGAGGAACTTGCGGTATAGGCCCCTGAGGTCCTGAGGGCAGGGGCGCCGGTTGCTGCTTCTTGGCCGACTTGCGCGTCTTATGAGAAGTGTCGGACACGCTCAGAACCGAAAGGCACAGGACTCCCGCAACTACCAACGCTGCGAATTTGAATCCTGATCTCATGGAAAACTCCTTCCAAAAACCTCACCTACTGGGCAACGGAAAGCTTATACCTGCAATTCTAACACCGCTTTTTGCCCCGCATTGCGGCCTCCTCTGCGCGGAGCAATCCCGCTTACCAGATAGAACGTATTGACCTTACGCCCTTGCACCAGGCATTTTGTGAAGCGATGGCTATCATGCAATAGGAAATCGGTTGCACTTTTGCACCTTATCGCTGGGGTACAATTCCTTGGGGAACTAGACTGAGAAACTCACTGACTGACCCCGTTTTCAAACACGAGAAGCTCTCCAATGGACTCTCTTCTCCCTCGGAACACAAACCTCAGATTGTTCACCAGTTGCGCCGGATTGGCCCTATGGCTCTTGCTTATGGGTCGAGTTGAAGGGGAGACCTGCTTCACAGCTAACGACATGGACCCGGCTACGCGCTCCGCTCTCACGACCTCGGGGCAGCGCCACTACGATCTGGTTGCTCGAGGCGACAGCGCCACACTTCGACAGGGAGCCATCCCTGCGGTGGCCTCTGATTTCTCCGGTATCGAGGCCACGGTAAAGGATAATCAACCGGCTTTCGTCGGCGCGAAGGGGGCGCCTCGACCGCCCTTTCTACTCGATGCCCAAGGTACCGCTCCCATTCCACACGCGGAGTTTTTCTGCGGCGTGTTCGGCTCGAGGGGTCAAACTGCCGACAGCGCCGTCTTTTATTTGAATAATCTTCCTCCAGGCAAGTACGGCATTGTGATCTTCGACGTGCCTTCCAGCAAGGGCGCACACACCGTGTCGTTCATTCTGCAGCAGCAGGACAATGACTGGAAGTTGGGCGGCCTCTACATCAAGTCGTCGCAGATTGCAGGACACGACCTTAACTGGTTTATGACCCACGCCCACGACCTTAAAGCCAAAGGTCAGGTGCACAATGCCTGGTTTTACTACCTGGAGGCCCGCAATCTAATTTCACCGCTGGACTTCATGAGCACGCAGGCCACCGACAAACTCTACGACGAATCGCAGAGCGCGCAGCCCGCCGATGTCCCTAGTGAAGGCAAGACCGTGGATCTGGCCGCGGCCGGCAGCACTTACAAGCTCATCAGCATTTTTCCGGAAGCCGTGGGCAATGATCTGGACCTGATCGTGAAGTACCAGGTTGCGAATATTTCAAACACCGGCCAGACCTATCAAACTAATCTCGCCGTGATCAAAGCGTTGGTGACCAAGTACCCCGAAGTGAGAGATGCCTTTGCTGCCGTGGTGGCCCGCGCCGTCGATCCCGCCGGCCGCGATTACGGCACGCTGCTGGCGATGAAGGATATTAAGTAAGCAAGGTCAGTTCTCAGTCCGCCGCTGTTGGGGAATGGGGAACTCTGCACTGGCTTCTTCCAACAGACACTCTTTGGGACTCTTATCGTCGCGTAATCCCAGAAACACAGGCGCACGCAACTTTGGCCCACTCGAACCAGAAGCGCCGTGCGTCCACTCCGCGAACTCAATTTCCGCCACCAGTTCCGGCTTGACCCAGTGCACCTCGCGCAGCGCCTCGACTGGTCCATAGAAGGGACTTTGCTTCGTTTCCAGCTTGTTCAGCAGCTCCCAGATTTCGGTGAGCGACTTTTGGTTGAATCCGCTGCCCGCCTGGCCCACGTGGATGAGCCTACCTTTCTTGTCGTAAAGTCCTAGCACGATTGAACCAAAATATGCGCGGCTTCCCTCTGGCTCCGTATATCCGCCAATCACGCACTCGAGCTGGTGCCTGATCTTGATCTTGAGCCAGTCGCGGCTGCGATGTTCCTGATAGGAGCAGTCTCGTTTCTTAGCCACGATGCCCTCAAGTCCGTTCTGGCGTGCCATCTCGAAGAGTGCAATCCCCTGCGCCTCATAATGATCGGAATAGCGCAACGAGTCGCCGGTCACCAGGATCGAGGCCAGGGTCCGCTTGCGATCTTCAAGGTGCACCTTTCGCAAGTCGTACCCATTCAGATAGAGGAGATCAAACGCGTAATACAGTACGGGCACATCGGCGTTTGGGGCCATGCGCCGCCCGCCTGGCCGGAAACCCGTACGCTGCTGCATCAAGCTGAAGGAGGGACGGCCTTGCTCATCGAGCGCGACTACCTCCCCATCGAGAATCCCGCTCTGCCCTTTGACAAATTTCGGCAGATCTTTCAGTTCGGGATAACGGCCGCTAAGGTCATTCTGATTGCGCGAAGTCAGACGCAGCTTGCCGTTCTCGATGAAAGCGACCGCGCGGTATCCATCCCATTTGATTTCGAACAGCCACTCCGGCCCGTCAAAAGGGTGGTCGATTGGAGTCGCCAGCATGGGATAGATCGACGGCGGCATCGGCCGCTTCACCGCACCTGGAAGCTGGGCAACCGAAACAGCAGAAGACGCAAGAGACACCGTGGATTTTTTCTGGCGAGACTCCGATGCCGCGGATGACGAAGCAACACTTTCGGGCACTGCGGACGGTCTCTTCTTACTCGACTCGGCTTCCGCTGCCGACTCCTTGGTTAGCTTTTTTGCTTTTTTTTTTGCGCGCTCGTGTCCTTTTGGGGGCTCGCTTTCTTTTGCACGCTCGCCGCCGCCTTCTTCTTATCCATTTTTGCGACCGCATCCGCAAGCCAAGCCGCTTTCAATTTCCCTCGTCCAGCCGGACGGCTGCTGCGCCACTCCGCCGATCCTTCATCTCCGGCGATCTCTGCCATATTTCGCTTCGTTAACACCGACTGGTCAAATTGATCGATGTCATATCCTTCTTCTGCATGGTCGTCATGCTTCTTGATCAGCAGCCATTCGTTGCCCTTGCTGCCCGGACGCCGCCCGCGCATCTTGATCAGGGCAAAATCTCCCTTCAGTCTCTTGCCCTCGAGACGAAACTTCAAATCCCCCTTTGCCAGCATCTGTCGCGCTTCCTCGTCGGTTCCCGCGACATATTTCCCATTCACCGGCAGCGCAGAGAGTGGCTGCCACGTGCCTACATCCCACACCATCACTGACCCGGCGCCGTAATTACCCTCGGGAATGATGCCCTCAAAATCGTGATACGAAACCGGATGATCTTCCACTTCCATCGCCAGACGCTTGTCCCCCGGATCGAGAGACGGACCCTTCGGCACCGCCCACGACTTCAGCACCCCATCCAGTTGCAGCCTGAAGTCGTAGTGAAGACGCGTCGCATCATGCTTCTGCACGACGAAACGGTGCTCTGTTTTCTTTTGTACTTGAGCGGGAGGTTCGGGCGTCTGCTCGAATCGGCGTTTGCGTTTGTACTCTTCCAGCGCCATGCCATCATTTTACTCACTCAAAGATGCCAAGGGGAGAGCGGGCAAAGCGCCACCTGAATACTGGATTCGACTGGCGAATCGAGGAGGAAAAATGAAGATAGAAATGGGCCCCGGCACGCTACGGTGCCGAACCGGGGCCCTGGCCTTAAGCCGCCACCTTACTTTTTGCGGTAATGCGATGGGGAGTGGAGTGCGCCACATTGTAGGTTTGCACCTGCGGATCGCGCTTCAGAAGCGGCTTGATCGAGTCCACGATGCGGGAATACTGATCGCGTTGGTAGCGCTCCGCATCCTGTTTATTGTTCCAGAAGCTGAGGGAAAGCTGCCGATCACTTCCATCCTCTGATTCCAGAGCAATCAGGTCGACAAACCCAGGCTGCTTCTGCAAGATCGGAAGCACCTCGTTGCGTAGTTTGTTCTCGAAGTCATCCTTTCGTTCCGGTTTCACGTGGCATTCCACGATACGCGTAAACATAAAAGAAACTCCTTTCGCATTTTTTGGGAAGGTGAAAGATTTCCGGCCCGCCGGCGCTGCAGCTCGAAGACCAGCCCACCCGGCGGGGAAGTTAGGTGTGATTTAAGTGACGTTGCATGGAATTATAACCCCGCGGCTGCGCGGGTTTTTCCACAAAATATGCGGATTCATATTCTCTAGTGCCAGTTTTGTTTACAATCGCATCCGTGATGCGCCACTTGTATGTGTGCGGCTGATTCCTTCTAGTATCAACCCTTAGAAGGCTAGGTTGGAAGTAAGCGGATGAAACGCGAATTTCCTGAGATTCCGTTTGTCGGAGTCGGTGCCATCATCATTGAAGACGCTCGCGTGGTTCTCGTGAAGCGCGCGCATCCGCCGCTGCAGGCTGAATGGTCTATCCCCGGAGGCGTGCTCGAAGTTGGCGAACTGGTGCGCGAGGCCGCTGTGCGCGAGGCCCGCGAGGAAACCGGACTCACCGTCGAACCCGGCGAACTCCTCGGCGTCTACGACCGCGTGCTGCGCGATGCCGAGCAGCGCGTGCAATATCACTACGTGCTGATTGATTTTCTGTGCCGAAGGGTAGCGGGGGATCTCGCCGCCACCAGCGACGCCGCCGAGGTTGGGTGGTTCAGGAGGGAGGAGCTGCCGGCGCTGAAGCTGGCCGAGGATACGCTGGATGTGATTCGGAAAGGCTTCGCCAAAATAAGAGTGCACTCCTAATATTATATTCTGCATATTCCGCAGCCGCAGCAGGCTGAGAGTGCATCGCCTACGGAGCGCCATGACCGACACACTTTAGCACGCCCAGATAGGCGCTCCAGGGACCGACTGCGTCACGATACTGGTGGGCCATCACGCGGGATAGTTGATGCACATGAGTGAGATCGTGAACCGCCCATGTCGCCAGAAGTTGCGACAGCGTCACCACTCCCAGCTCTGGATGGCTTCCGCGCCGGGTCCAGTCTTCTGGCTGTAAATTCATTGACTGCAGCGAAGCCAGGTTCTCACTGCGCAAGCGGGCGAACTCGTCGAGGAGTTGCTGTAGCGACTTGCCTTGACTCTCTTTCGCTTGCGCAAAGCGGTCAAAGGGATCAAATGGCCGCGCTTCGCCGTTCTCCACAATGATGCGCGCTCGCGGCATCCAGTCGGTGCGCTCCCCGACGATCAGGTGACCAACGATGTCGAACGCGCTCCAGGTATCTTTTCCTTCGTTGCCGCGCACCCAGATGTCAGGCAGTCCGCGCAACAGCGCATCCAGGGCTGCGGGAGTGCGGCTGAGAACTGCGATGGCCTCGGCCAGGTTGAATTCCGTCATGCTTGCCATGCCAACGTAGATGCACGCCTGGCGCTTTGGATTCGAGCGAGGGTGTCGACGACCGCCTCTGCGCAACCCCAGTTCAACTCGCGTCCGCCGCCGTCAATCCGATTCATCCTCCCACTCCGCATCGCACCCATGGCAGCGCCAAGCCGGACGTTGCACGGGGATGGGCAGGCGCAGGAATGCGCTGATGTAGGCGATGGGACGGTCCAATTCCTGGAAGTTCACATCCAGCGACTGACACTTGGGACAGCGCGGCTGCTCGTACAGGCCGACGCCCTGCACGTAAAGACCTTCGAGAATCGGTTCGTCGAGAATCTTGCGCGCGTTCTCCACATCCGCGACGCGCACATTGAGTTTTATACCGCCAATGAAGTTCGAAATGAACCAATCCAGCCGGACCAGGTTTTCGTCCGCCAGAAAACATTCAATGCCCGCCGATTCCAGACTGCCCTTTGCCAGCAACGCCTCCGGCAGATCACGAAATTGCCGGATGGTCACAAGCTCCCGCAGCTCCAGTTCTTCGCGATCTTCCGGCGCTTCCTCCTCGAGAAGCTCCAGATTCCTGCGATCGAGTTCGTCATCGAGCGCCGCCCAGGCAACCTCGGTCAGTGACGCTGGACGCCGCGCCAGGTTTTGCAGCTCGGCATCGGTCATGCCCGCATAGGTTTCCGCCAGCCGCTGCCGTTGTTCTTGACGGCGCGCTTCTTGACGGCGCTCTTCTTCGCTTTCTTCGGGATCGAGGTAATTCACGTTGCCCAGGATAGTTCGCCGGGCTGCACCCCGCCAACTGCCCGGTAGTGGCGGATTGCGGCCGGTTTGCGGAGAAATGTCCTATCACTAAAAAGGCGCTTCCCGCAGGTCCACAGCATCGTCTTCCCGCTCTGCTCGGCAGGAATGGCAACGCCAGTCCCTGCGATGAAACGGCATCGGCACGATTGCAAGGCTAAACCAACAGCAGGATCTAGTTCTTGGAAATTCACATCGAGCGATTGACACCTGGGCCACCCCTCAGCGTCTTCCCGATTCACTTGCAGCTTGATGCCGTGGGACAGCCCTTTATTCCAAAACAAAAAAGGGAACTCTTTCCTGGCGCGGCATGGGGATGGCGCGTGGACTTAAAATCCTAGTCCAGTTACTTAATTCAGGAGTGCGCGAGGAAAAGCAAACGGCCCGCAAGTTCATGAACCTGCGGGCCGTCCGGTGGACCGTTTGGGATTGACCAAGAGGTGGTCACTCTACGTGGCCTCTCACGGCAACTCTCGGGTCAGGGACTAAAGCACAAGACCGAAGTCCCAGGATGGCGACCTTCGCGCGACCAACGCGATGCCTCCATCTGTACTCACCGGCTAGTGTGCGGGCTGTAGCTCGCAGGCGCATGCACCCGGAGCCCCGCTTAGAGCAACCAGCTCTAAGTCTCAGCCACCTCACCTGGTCTTAGACTCCCACAACTACTACCACATTCAGAACTTGTCATTCGACCACCTCCTTTCCGGTGTAAGCCCACATTAGTACGGAATCCTGTGGCTCGTCAACCGGTACGAAGGTGGCTCCCAGATCAGTCCGGTACCGTCTATTTTTTCGGCAGCAACGTTACCCGCGCCGTTACTGCCTGATTCTTGGCCATTCCCCCCATTATGACCGGGCCCAGCGGCGTGGAAAGGATTCCGCGGCTATCCATGCGGGGATCGGGTGTGTTTTCGCTGATCGTTTCCCAGCGGCCTGCGTGCAAATCGTAGGCAAAAGTCATGGTGGAAGCCTCAGCCGGCTGGCCGTCATAACCAATGCCTTTGAAGTTGTGCGGACTGGCGGTCCCGCCGGAGAACAGAACTTTATGTTCTTTCTCACCTGCGGCAATGCCAAAATGCGCTGGGCCAGGATGGGCAGGCAGCTTGCTCCACTCGATCTTGGTCGCATCCTTGTGATCAATCTTGCCCAGCCAGCACTCTGCAGAAGCGACATAAAGTGGTCCCGAGGTGGTACTCCTCATAGCACCATCCACGTAAACAATGGTATCGTCCGCCAGCCCGCCGGCGTGGCCGAAGACCGGCGTTCCCGGCAAAGGTGTGGCCTGACTCCAAGAATCTTTCTCCGCGTCGTATACCTGCACGTTGTTCACCAAGCGCTTATTCGACCTGCCTCCGATGAGGTAGGCATAGCGATCGCGAAAAACACCGACGACCGCGCTGTCGACCGGGACAGGAATTTCTTTACCGCTGTACCAGCGGCGGTCGAAAGGCGAATACAGGTTCACATCGGCGACCGTCATCTCGCCGCCCTGACCGTCAACCACGTATCCTCCCAGGAGAATGATCACTCCCTTCACCCCGGCAGCAGACGCTCCAAGCCGACCGGCGACCCCCGGCACGGGACGACCTTCGCTCCATTTCCCGGAGGCCAAGTGCATGATGTAAACCTGATTCGTGATGTCATCCCAGGCTTTTTGGGGACCGACCCCCATCAGCGAGAAAAGTTCGAGCCCATTCTTCAAACTGGCGACGGCATTGCTGGAAACGGCGGCGGGCATCGACGGAAGTTTGGGTTCATTCGCACCGAGTACAACTGCCGCACAGAGCAACAGCATCAAAAAACCAAAGAATTTTTTCATTGCTGAGATATTACGTGTTCACGGGAGCGAGAGCAAAGACCGGAGTGCGGGCAGCGTTACTCAAAATTCAAAACCAAGTCTTGCCACGGTACTCCCGGTAGGAATCTCCGAAGGCTTCTTCCCGGACACGCGCTTCACGCCGGGCGCGGATAGTCTGGATAGCAACTACGGCAGCGAGACCAACCCATAAAACTGGCTTCTGCAGCACCAGGATCAAGCCGAGAATGATCATGGAGCCGAAGACGTAAATGGGGTTGCGGATTTTCGAGTAGAGCCCGTGAGCGACAAGTTCTCTGGCCTTCGGCGTGATGGAAAATGATTCCCCGAGCTGGTAGCGGGCCACACCGGTAAAGGCTACGCCCACTACGACCAGCACTGATCCAACATAGCGTTGCATATTCCACGGCGCCGCCCAACTGATCAGAAACCACAAAAGAGTCGCGGCTGCAACCAACTGCAGGGCGGTAAAAACGTATAGGCTTCGGCCTTCCATAGAGCTAACTCATCTCTTGCCACTTCATGCAGCCTACTCAACCAGTCCCTGTCGCACCGCATGAATGAAGTCCGTGTAAGCGGGAGTATGGCCATGGGCGCGCATGTCGCTTGCGATCTGGCCGCGATGATGCGCCGAGTGCATGACAACGTGAGTAAGAATGTCTTGCACCGTGCTGGTCCAATCTTCCCCTTTGCTGTTCTTGTATGCGATCTCCTGGGAAAGCCATGACGGTGAAGTCTGATTTAGGTACGGTCGCCAAAGTTGGTGCAACTCTGCGGCTTGCACCTGGCACTCGTCGAGGCTAAATTCGGGCCAAACGGGAAGACTCTGTGGTTGATGTTTCAACCGCTCCAGCCAGAGCCGCTCAGCGGAAAAAATATGGGCCATCAGCTGCAGCGGCCGTCCGGTCGTGATTCTGCAGGCACGTAGGCCGGCAAGCACCTCACGGTTCGCCCAATCATCGTAGGCAAACTGACGCCGCAGATGATCGAGTAGTCCCATCACAAGCCTTGTACCTCGCACTCGAACGCCTGAAGATTCACGCAGGATTGCCGGTCGCGCGTTATGCTTTTATTCATTCTTTCACAATTCTGGATTACACTGCCCTGAGCGCCGGTGAGGCATACTATCTTTGTCGGCGATCTGCGTTGGTCGCCCATCAACATGCCCGGCAAAGTCTCAGCCCGAACGTCAGCGGAAGCGGCCGAGATTACAGAGAACAGGAGCACTTCGGCAGCCAGAACTCAGAAGACGCTGACCGCCGTGAAAAGCAAGGGGGCGGCAAAAAACGCCGGTTCCCTTGACGACCTTGCGCGTCTGGCGCAGAAAGCTTGTCTAATCGCCCGCGATGCCGCCTTCAACGTGCGCGATCTCCTGACCAACTCTTCGCGCATGGCTTTCCTGGCGATCAAGGATTGCGAGAAAGAGTTAGACCTGATTGAGCGCCAGATCGATGAGCGCTTGCCCGCAGCTATCACAAAAGTTAATGAGGGGCGCGCGCGTCAGTTATTGGCCAGCCTGAAGTGCATCACCGACCTCGAGCGCATTGGCGATCTGGTGATGAGTGTGGCACTGCGGGTGCAGTCTCGGAGCGCGAAGTGGCCGGCTTCCGATACGCGCCACCTGGTGGGCATGTCCGTCACATTGCGGGACATGCTCGATCTCATCCATCGGGGGTTCGTTAGCCTCGACCTGGATTGCGCCCGTTCGGTCCTACAGATGGACAAAGAGATAGACAGCGTTTGCCACACTTTGTTCCAAAAGCACCTCGCTGCCAATGTGCCACAAAACGATACCACCAGTTTTGAAATACTTCTCATGGCCCAAGCCCTGGAGCGCGCCGGCGATCACACCACCAACCTTGCTGAGGAACTCTACAGCCTGATCGAAGGCCACAGTCTGCGGCATCTACCAAAGAAACGGGCGTCCAGCTAGTCGTTGGACCCAGCGGCCCGCGCTCTCCGGCGGCAGGCGCGCGCTATAGATTTAAAGGTGGCCACGGGCGTCAGTCCTGTCCGAAAACTGATTTATCCTGTCGTACGACCCATGAACCGTGCATTCGCATGAATCGGCCCAAACCATTATGGAGAGTTGAGGACCAGGAAGCCCGCCTCGCCGAGTTAAAGGCCGGGTCGGACAATGCCTCCAAGGACAGTCCTCTGCGACAAGATGTGCGCTCGCTGGGGACCCTACTGGGAAAAGTACTGGTTGATCAGGCAGGGGAGGATCTGTTTGCGCTGGTGGAACAACTCCGGCAGTTGCTGATTCAGAATCGGACGCGAACTCAGGCTACCGCTGATCCATCGGGAAAGCTGCTGAGCGAAGCACGAACGGTGGTTTCGCAGATGGACCTGGACAAGGCCTATCAAGTCACCAAGGCATTCGCAATTTATTTTGAATTGACCAACCTGGCCGAGACTAACCATCGCAAACGTAGGCGGAGGGCTGGCAAGTTGGGCGGGCCACACCAGCCACCAGGCGGATCATTTCACGGTACGTTGCTGCGTATGAAGGAGGCCGGCATATCTGGCCAGCAAGCGCTTGCGGCACTCGC
>WNFD01005054.1_pt1 | contig 20150 bp, 18 predicted proteins | sample 5400491 | NCBI WGS metagenome assembly WNFD01 (sample SAMN13153343, study PRJNA577476) | soil metagenome | isolation source: 120 cm saprolite under Douglas fir tree site 2 hole 2 replicate 2 | place: USA:California | collected 2015-04-18
GATGGAGATTTATTGCGACGACGCACAATCTTGGGTCCAGCTCGGCGGTGCTACAATGCAGCGCTTCCCGAAAATGCACCATGGGGGATGAGGCGCGAGGCACCGTCATCGAGTCCACGTTCGAGGTCGGCCGCCGCTTCAGCTGCACGATGCGCGTCGATTGCGGCCAGCTCGACCCCGGTGCGGTGATCCGGCCGGTACCCGGCGAATGGCACCCGCGTATGCCCGAGCGCCTCGACGAAGAGGAGCTTGCCGACTGGCGTGCTGGCCGCAATGCGGTTTATCAGCTCGCCGCACTGACCATCGGCGCGCGCTTCGCGGTCGCCGACGCATAGCCGAGCATAAAGTCGCTAGAGCGGCGGACGAATTCGAGCGATGTAAAACCGCCTGTCGCCTCGCTTGTCGCAGTAACGTCGATCCTGAACCGCCAGCGTTCTTCAGAGATGATCAGATTAGCCATATTCATATTCGCCCTGACGACGCAAGCGAAAGCTGCTGAGCCGCCGCTGTGGGTTCTAATCGGCCTCGATGGCCATATGGGGCCGACCATCACCTATCGTGACACGGCTCGGGATGCCGATATTCACGTTGAAGAGGGACTTCCAACCTTCACCACCGCGGCAGGTTGCCAGGAAGCCCTACGCCATGCGATTAAGAAATATGCGGGTAAGTCACATGCAGAGGGGAACTACGGCAGTTTTTTGTGCCTCAGTTATTCAACCCTGATCAAAGGTCAATGAAACTCCAAGAGATACAACAGGCGATTATTCAGGAAGTTAGCGGTGATATTGTGCTACGGCTAACATCGTAGCTGCGCGCGACATGTAGCGGCTCAAGCTGGGCGTCGAGGGTCTGGCCGTAGGTGCTGACGCGGGGATAGCCGAGACGGGCGGTTTTGCGGGTGAGTTTCGGTCATATCCTATGCAAACCGTGACCCATTGATCGGGCTGGCTCAAGCGAAATTCCCGAAAGTCCTGATTTCTGCACCATGGCTATGTCGCAGTTCGACCCTGAGCGGCGATTCGCCTGCCTTACTCGATGACCTCGTCGGCGCGGCCGAGAATCGACGGCGGCACGGTGAGGCCGAGCGCCTTGGCCGTCCTGAGATTGACAACCAGCTCGAACGTTGTCGGCTGCTGGACCGGAAGATCGGCCGGTTTCTCGCCCTTGAGGATCCTGCCCACGTAAATGCCGACTTGGCGGGCGACATCGACGAGGCTCGGCCCATAGCTGATCAGGCCGCCGGCGGCGGCGAATTCGTGCCACCGCTCGATCGTAGGTAACCGATAACGCGACGCCAGCGCCACGAGCTGCTCGCGCCGGAAGGTGAAGAACACGGCGTCGCCGATGACGAGCGCATCCGCGTGCAAGTCGGCGAGGGTAGCGAAGGCGGCGTCGATCTCGCTCTCGCTGCTGGCCTTCACGATGGCCAATTGCAACCCCTTCGCGCGCGCCGCTTCCTCTAACTCTCTGGTCCCGGGGTTGGCTTCGTCTGGGTTCACCAGCAGGCCAAACAGCTTGGCCTCGGGAACCAGGTCGGAAAGCAGCTCCAGCCGCTTCGGCGTCAAATCGCCTGCAATAATGCTGAAGCCGGTGAGATTGCCGCCCGGACGCGCGAGACTGGCGACGAGGCCGGTGGCGACCGGGTCGATGCCGACCGAGAAGACAATCGGGATCGTCGCGGTTGCGTTTTTGGCCGCAACCGCGGCCGGTGGACCTCCCGCGTAGATCACATTGACCTTGCGGGCGACGAGATCGGCCGCCAACGTCGGGAGCCGATCATTGTGACCCTCCGCCCAGCGGGTTTCGATCGCCACGTTATGGCCCTCGACATAGCCGTTTTGCGCCAGCCCTTGGCGGAACGGGACGAGCTGATAGGCAAACGGGCCGGGCGAGCCAAAATGGAGGTAGCCGATCACCGGTATCGCCTTCTGCTGCGCGCGCAGGGCGTGCGCCGCCGACATCGCGCCGCCCAGGAGGAGTATCAACTCGAGGCGTCTCATTAGATCACCTCGTCGGCATCCGACGGTTTTCGCGCGCCATTCCGGTTGCCCTCATCCGGCTCTCACCAAGGCGGGCCTTCTTTGAAGCGTCCGATCGCACGCAGCATAGGGGGGCGCGGACCGTTTCCCAACCGTCTGGACCGGGGTGGGCCGCCTCCCGCGGACAATAAGAGCGAGGAGGGGTCGGTTCAGATAGGGGGAGGTCATTACGGTTGCCAGGCGCGAGACAGCGAAGGGGCGCGTTCAGGTGCGCGAGGATCAGCCGCCGCCATGGGTCGGGGCCCGTGGATAAGGTCTTGGTTTATTCGATCACTTCGTCGGCGCGAAGTAAAAGCGATTGCGGCACAGTGACGCCGAGCGCCTCGGCAGTCTTGAGATTGATGACCAACTTGAATCTTGTTGACTGCTGGACTGGCAGATCGGCCGGCTTCTCGCCCTTTAGGACCCGGCCGGTATAGATGCCGACTAGTCGGTTCGCCTCGTCAATGCTGGTTCCATAACTTATCAGGCCCCCATCGGCGGCAAATCCTTCCCACGAAGAAATTGTGAGCATTGCGTGGCCAGCCGCGAGTTCGCGGATTTCTGGAAAGTTTACATTGAACAAGGGATCGGCATTGACGAACAGCGCCTTGATTTGTTGCTGTGCTAAAGTGGCAATGGCCGGCGCGATTTCGCTTTTGCTACTTGCTTTCACGACGACCAGTTCGTGCCCCAAGGCATTCGCTGCAGCCTGAGCACTCTTGGTGTCCGACTCGGTATTCGGATCGCTCGGGTCAACTAGGAAGCCTATCACCGCAGCCTTGGGTATAAGCTCATGAAGCAATTCGACTTCCTTCGCCGCCAACTCGCTGAGCAGGAAGCTCACGCCGGTGATGTTGTCGCCCGGTCGCGCAAGGCTTGCGACGATGCCAAGCTTGACCGGATCGCCACCCATCGCGAATACGATGGGAATTGTGTGGGGCACCACCGGCCTGGCCTTGACGACCGAGCCGGTGCCGCCGGTCGCCACGAACACGTCCACGGCACGATTAACCAGATCACTCGCCAACGCCGGCAAGCGATCAATTTGTCCTTCCGCAAAGCGAAATTCGATGGCGACATTCTGCCCCTCGACATAGCCCCCTTCTTTCAGCCCCTGGCGAAATGCAGCCACGATGCTGGCGGAATCGGTCGGGCTCCTCTGGCTGAGGTACCCAATCACCGGCATCGCCTTCTGCTGCGCGCCCGCCGCCCCTGACCACGCTGTGATAACGCCGAAAAGCATGATGAAATTTCGCCGCTTCATTCGATCGCTTTCGCTCAGAGACGGTCGCAGGACTCCGCGGCTTTGACATAGGCGGCGGCGTCGGCCGGCAATAGCAGGCGCTCAGCGACGAGTGCCGCGGCTGCTGCTTCGACTTTGGCGACATAAGCCGCGCGGCTGCCGTAGCGTTCTGCGAACGAGGGGCGTGGGTCACCCGCCGCCTCGCGCTCGGTCTTGGTCCGGGCAAACGGGATCAGCGAGCCGTCGCGGTCGGCGAGTTCGCCCGGCTGCGCCCGGTAGACGTTCCACCCGGTATAGGTGCCGAGCGGCACCGCGATCGGCGGCAGCCGGATGCCGGCGACTTCGTTGCCGTCGGCATCGACCGCACACACCAGAGCGCCATAAAAATTGTCGATCCGCGCCGGTGGATCGACCCAATCGACCGGCGGGGTGATCCGGTTGGTGCCGGGTGGCAGGGCGAAGCCCGGCACCGCCGGCATCCTGATGCTCTCGGCTGGGACGGCGGTGCCGTCGGTGATCCTCGGGACGCGGCTCGGCGGCGGTGCCGTACCGTTCCTGACCCAGTCTTCGAGCGCCAGGAAAAGCGCCCGCAATGCCGGGGTGGCGCTGTGCGGGTTGCGCGGGTTGACGCAGGGCCCGGGGCTCGGATCGACCCCGGGGCGGCCGCCATGCTGGGTCCCGGCGATCATGTAGACCCGGACGTTGGGCGGCAGATCGGCGTCGTTGCGGCCGGCCGGATCGGTGTGCACGAGCGAGGCGCCCTTCTGCCAGTACTCGGTCGAGCTGTTGGTCTCGATGACCAGCGGGTCGGTCGGCCGACCCTCGAGGATGGCACCGGTCTGGCGCGAAAACGGGTCGGTCGTGAGGGCGTTGCCGAACGGGAACCAGTTCTCCGGATAGAGGCGGTCCTCATGCTGTGTCGCGGTGCGTCCCGGCATGCCGAAGCGGTGGTTGGCGAACACCTTGCCCGCACCCGCGACATGGCTCATGACACCTTCGAAGACGCGCCGCCCGTGCCCGTCATCGTTCATGCCGAGCTCGAGGAAATGGCGCAGAAAACGCCCGCTCTGCGAGACGCCGAAGGCGAGCGCGTGGTGGATGCCGGTGCCGTCGGTTCGTGCACCGTCGGGGAGCATCGGGTTCGGCGTGCCGTTGCGGTCAGCGGTCTCGTGGCGCAGGAACGAGACCAGGTCGCGCACCGAGGCAAAGCCGATGCCGAGCACCTTGGACCCGGTAGCTTCGTACCACAGCTCGTAAATCTTGAAGGGCGCGAAGAGGCTGCCCCGCGGTAAGAGCCGGATCGACTGAGCATCGGCGAATTCCCAAGCCTCGGCCAGGATCTCGGTGCGGGTGTCGCACTCGCGATCGCGGACGGTCAGCCGGGCCTGCCGCTGGTCGGTCGAGACGGCCGGGTAGGGGAGGCGCACGAGATCGCCGTTGCCCGGCGTGCGGGTGCCGATGTGAAACTCGTGGCGGATGCGGCCGGAAATCGGCCGACCATTCTCCATTGCCGTCGGGAAACGCGCGGTCAGGCCGTTATTGGCGGAGGGGGCACCCGGGTCCCAGCCGGACCAGACGAGGCTGTAGCCGCGTCCGAGCGAAAAGCCGATCCCGGCGTCCTTCGCGGTCATCGGATCGTTGGCGGCGGCGGGCGAAGCCTCCGCCGCATCGTCGAGCATGGCAAAAAGCCACTTTCGACCGCGATTGGTCACGTCGTAGACCAGCACCCCGTTCGTTCGGCCGGGGTCCGCCGGCCGCAGGATAAAGAAATCGGTCTCGTATTCGACCAGCCCCCGCGCATTCCGCGGCGCCTGGTCGAGATCGACGATGACCTTGTTCTGCGGCGCCGCCGGATCGAGCTCGCCCTTGGCGACGCCCCGGATGCGCACATAGGGACCGGCCGCGCCAAACGCGCGGCCCTCGGCGAAGGGCTCGACCGCGTCGATTTTGACTTCGAGAATGGCCATCATCGAACTCCTCAAGATTGCATGCTTGTTGCTATATTGACAACGCCACCGAAAGCGTATAAATTGTGCAGGAGAAATCCAATCTGTAGAGCCCTCTGATGATGAACCATGTGATCATTTTTCTCTTCTATAAATTGCGCTTTTCGGCATTAGCCCTTGTCGGATTTGGGCGTCAAGCCATCGTCAAAATTTCCCTGCCGACCCTCGGAAAAGGCCTCGGGCCGAGTCAGCAAGTGGCTGATAGCAAGCGCATAATCGGCGATGACCCCGGTCCGATCGCGATTTCTTCCCTGAGATTCCCCGTCCAGCAGGGAAAATTCGGCGGCCCCGGCCTCCCTGCTCGGCCAGCTGGCCGGGTCGGAATCTCAGCCGCAGGCGATCGCGTAGGTGTCCTCGCAGCCCGACGGCAGGCGAGACTCGTGCCAGCTATGGCCGCCGTCTTGGGTCCCGAAGATCTGGCCACACCGGGTGATGCCGTAGACCTGGTCGGGATCGCGCGGGTGCAGTGCCACGCCCATCATCGTCGCTTCGGCCTTGACGCCGTGGTCGAAGCGCTGCCAGCTATGGCCGGAATCCTCGCTGCGGTAGAGCGCTCCGTCCGTGCTCTGCGCGGCCGGGCTGAGGCAGGCGTAGAGCACCCGCGGATCGTGCGGCGACACCCGGATGTCGCGGCCGTAACGCAGCGGCGAGAAACGGCCGATCTCCATGTCCTGCCAGCTCGTGCCGCGGTCGGTGCTGCGGAAGAGGCCTTTGCGCACCGCGACGATCATCGCGCCGGAATCGGCGGCGCTGAACGAGAGCGCGTGACCGTCGAGCATCCCCTCGCGGTCCCGCGGGGTCGCCGCCGGGCCGGCGAGCCGGATCAAATCCTCGCTGCAATCCTCCCAGCGCTCGCCGTCGTCGAGGCTGCGCATGACGCCGTTGACCTCGAGCACGGCGTAGATCTCGGCCGGATGGCCGGGGTCCTTGGCCAGCCGCATCACCCGGCAGGCGAACGGCATCCTCACCCGGTCGGGCATCTGCGGGTCGGCGAGCCGGCGCCAATTGTCGCCGCCATCCTCGCTGCGGTAGACCGCGACCGGCGAGGTCCCGGCGTAGAGGGTCCGCGGGTTCTTCGGGTCAACGAGGATCGACCAGATTTGCACCCCGCGATCGGCAAAGCCCAGCCGCTCCCAATGCTCGCCGCGGTCGGTGCTGCGATAGGGGCCGTCCGCGGTCCCGATATAGACGATCTCGGGATTTTCCGGGTGAACGGTGACGGCCTGGACATGCGTCTCGTCCGGCAATCCGCGGGTCAGGTGTCTGCACTCGCCGTCGCCGTCGCCGACGGCCAGACGGAAGACGCCGCCCCGCGTTCCGCCTCGCCACCATCCGACACCGGCATAGACATAGGATTGATCGGTCATGATGAACTCCTCCCTTCAGTCTGTGCAGCTCAGCGCGATTTGGCCCGCTCGGCAAGGAAGACGATCTCCTCCGGCGTCGCTTCACGGCCGAGGATCGCGTTCCGATGGGGAAACCGGCCGAAGCGCTCGATGACCTCGATATACGGGCGCCCGTAACGACGCAAAGAACCGGCCCGATCGGGATTGCGCGGCAGGGCCTCGAACAATGCCCGCGAGCGGCACTGGTCGTCGATATTTTCGCTGTGGTGGAACGGCATGTAGAAAAACCGCCGCCAGACCAGCGGGAAAAGCCGGTCGAAGCCTCGTTCGAGCGCGCGGTCGGCCGCGGCGCACGCCGTGGCATCGGTCGCGTAGGCGCGCGGCGTGCCCCGGAAAATATTGCGCGGGATCTGGTCGAGCAGCAGAACTAGGGCAAGCGCGCCTTCCGGCAGGGCCTCCCACGAGCGCAACGCCCCGAGAAAGGCGTGGCGCAGCGCGGCGTCAAATTCCTCGGTGCTCTTGAACCAGATCTGGCGCTGCTGCTCGCGTCCGGGGTCGCCCGACGGCCCGAACCACCGGTCGAGAAGCGCCTGCGCCCGGTCAGGAAGGACCACAGTAGAATTGTGGGTGGTCATTTTTCGCCTCCGCTCTGCAGCGCCTCGTCGAGACGGGCGCGCAACGCCAAGAGGTCACGCCAGGCCTCGCGCTTGCGCTCCGGCGCACGCAGAAGAAAGGACGGGTGGAACATTGGCAAGGTTGGTACGGGGTCGACGAGCCCCGGGATCTCGAGGTCGAACCATCGCCCGCGCAGCCGAGTGATCCCCTGGCCTTGCGGCAGCAGCGCCCCGGCGGCGGTGCCGCCGCACAGGACGAGGATCTTGGGGCCCACCAGCGCCACATGGCGCAGCACAAAGGGGAGGCACGAGGCGATCTCGGCCGTGGTCGGCGTCCGGTTGCCGGGCGGCCGCCAGTAGACGACATTGGTAATCGTCACGCCCTGGCGGTCCAATCCGATCGCCGCCAGCATGCGGTCGAGCAGCTGGCCGGCGCGGCCGACAAACGGACGGCCGATCCGGTCCTCGTCCGCGCCGGGAGCCTCGCCGATAATCATGACGGGCGCGGCCGGGTTGCCGTCAGCAAAGACCGTGTTGGTCGCAGTACGCTTCAAGGCGCAGCCCTCGAAGGCTGCAATCAATGCCTCGAGCGCCGCCACTGTTTCCGCGTTTGCAGCAAGCCGACGGGCCGACTGCGCGGCCTCGGCCGGCGACTCGGCCAAGGATTTGGGCGGCGATGCCGCGATCGCACGGGTTGCCGCCGGACGCGCCGGGGGAGCGATCGGCGAGGACCCTGCCTGATGAACAGCCTGTGGCGGCGCAAAGCGATTCGCCGGCTCGGCGACGATCGCCTCGTCCGCCCCGATCTCGACATACCAGCGCAACAGCGAGATCGCTGCCTCGCGCTGGCGACGGCTCAGTGGGTTGGCGCCAAACGACATCGCGATGATGCTACCACCGCGGCGGAGCGGCGCACTCCCGTTTTCGACGTGATCCGATATAGTCGTTTCGCGAATGCCAGGGGAAGAGAAGTGAGCGAGGAGCGGGTCGAGCGCGAGCGGATGGAATACGACGTGGTTGTGGTCGGAGCTGGGCCCTCCGGCCTGTCGGCGGCGATCCGGCTGAAGCAGCTCGCAGCCGCGGCCCAACGCGAACTCGCCGTTTGCGTCGTCGAAAAAGGGTCCGAGGTTGGCGCCCACATCCTCTCCGGCGCAGTGTTCGAGCCGCGCGCGCTCGACGAGCTGATCCCCCAATGGCGTGAGCAGGGGGCGCCTCTCATCACCCCGGCGACCGAGGATCGCTTTTTTTTCTTGACTGCGGGGCGAGCGCTACGCCTGCCGACGCCGCCGCAGATGAAGAACCACGGCAACTACATCATCAGCCTCGGGAATCTCTGCCGCTGGCTGGCCGAGCAGGCCGAGGCGCAGGGCGTTGAGATCTATCCGGGGTTCGCCGCGGCCGAGGTGTTGTACGACGCCGCGGGGCGCGTGCAGGGTGTGGCGACCGGGGATATGGGCATCGGCAAGGACGGGCGGCCGACCGATCGCTTCCAGCCTGGCGTCGAACTGCTCGCCAAAGAGACGCTGTTCGCCGAGGGTTGTCGCGGGTCGCTGACCAAGACTCTCGTCGAGCGGTTTCGTCTGCGTGACGGCATCGATCCGCAAACCTATGCGCTCGGCATCAAGGAGTTGTGGGAGGTGGCGCCCGCCCGGCACCAGCCGGGCCTGGTGTTGCACACGGTCGGCTGGCCGCTCGATACGGCGACCTATGGCGGCTCGTTCCTCTACCACCTCGAGGATCGGCAGGTTGCGGTCGGTTTTGTGATCGGGCTCGATTACCGAAACCCGTTTCTCAGCCCCTTCGAGGAATTCCAGCGCTTCAAGACTCATCCGGCGATCCGTCCCTTCTTCGAGGACGGCCGGCGTATCGCTTACGGGGCGCGGGCGCTCAACGAGGGCGGCTTGCAATCGATCCCGCGGCTCGACTTTCCAGGCGGCGCGCTGGTCGGCTGCGCCGCCGGCTTCGTCAATGTGCCCAAGATCAAAGGCAATCACACGGCAATGAAATCCGGGATGGTCGCGGCCGAAACCGTGTTTCGGCGGCTTGCGGGAGAGACCGGTGCCGAGGTCAGGCGCGCCCTCGAAGAGAGCTGGGTGTGGGAGGAGCTGCGGCGGGTTCGCAATGTTCGGCCGAGCTTCCGTTGGGGCCTGTGGGCGGGGCTCGCTTATTCGGCCCTTGACACCTATGTGTTGCGCGGTGCCGCTCCCTGGACCTTCCATCACCACCCCGACCACCTGCAGCTGACCCCGGCGAGTGCGGCGCGGCACATCGAGTATCCCAGGCCGGACGGCAAGATCAGCTTCGACCGGCTCTCCTCGGTGTTTATCTCGAACACCAGCCATGAAGAGGACCAGCCTTCGCACCTCCGCCTGCGCGATCCCGCGAAGGCGATCGCGATCAACTATCGGCTCTACGATTCGCCGGAACAGCGTTATTGTCCCGCGGGCGTCTATGAGATCGTGCACCCCGTTGAAGCAGCAGACCCCTATTTGCAGATCAATGCGCAGAATTGCGTTCACTGCAAGACTTGCGACATCAAGGACCCGGAGCAGAATATCGATTGGGTCGTACCGGAAGGGAGCGGCGGGCCCAATTACCCGAATATGTGACCGGGCGCGTGGATAGAGGATAGATGGAAAGATCGGTGAACGACATTTTTCGCAACCGAGCTGTGGGCGGCCTCTTGCTCGCCATTGTCTTGACCATAGGGAGCGCGGCGGCCGGTACCGAAACCCCGTTCGGCGCCTACCTGGCCGGTCGCCATGCGCAGGAGACCCGGGACTACACGGCGGCAGCTTTGTGGTTCGAGGATGCTCTCAAGGCGGATCCCGAATCGCCGGAACTGATCAACCGTACGTTTCTTATGGAGGCCAGCGAGGGCCGCTTCGACCGGGCGCGGGCGCTCGCCGAAAAGGAGCTCAAACTCGATCCGACGGATGCCGTGGCCGAACTCATCCTGATGGTCGATCGCATCAAGACCGGCGACGAGAAGGGCGCACTCGCGCGAGCCGAAGCGCTGCCGGCAGATGGGGTACATCGCTTCGTCGGCCCGTTGGCGCGCGCTTGGACACAAATGGCGATGGGCGAACTCGCCGGCGCCGATGCCGCGCTGCGGCAGCTCGACAAATTCAACGGGTTCGCTCCGCTCCAAAATTATCAGCTGGGGCTGTTGTACGACTTTGCCGGACAGCCGGATACGGCGGAAGACTATTTCTCGAAGACCATCGATGCCAGCGGGCAGATTAACTGGCGGTTGACGGACGCGATCGCAAATTTTTACGAGCGCCATGGCCGTGCCGACAAGGCTGACGCGCTGTACCAGCGTTTCATCCGGGAAAACGCCGGCAGCGAGCTGGCCGAGTGGGTATCGGCACACCAGCCGGGCGCGCCGCCGGCGCCGCTGATCCAAACCGCCGAAGATGGCCTCGCCGAGGCCTTGTTCGATCTGGCGAGCGTCGTCAACCAGGCCGAGACGATTGACCTCGCGCTGCTTTATGCGCGATCCGCCCTTGAGCTGCGCCCGCGCATGGCTCTGGCTCAGCTGCTGCTTTCCGATGTTTTAAGCGCCCAGAACAAACCGGAAGCGAGCCTCGCCGTCCTCGCTGAAATTCCGCCAAGCTCGCCCTATTCATGGTCCGCACGACTGCGCACCGCCGCCAATCTCGAGATGCTTAATCGGACCGAAGAGGCGATCACCCAGCTCAAAGAGATGTCGGCGGAGGCTCCGATGCGGGCCAGCGCCGATATGCAGCTCGGCGACCTCCTGCGCGCCAAGAAACGCTTTCCCGAGGCAGTCGACGCCTATGACGAGGCGATGCGCCGCCTCTCCGCTGCCGGCATGCCGGAGCGCTGGTCGCTGTTCTACAGTAGAGGCATCGCACTCGAGCGGTCCGGTCAGTGGAAGCCGTCCGAGGTCGATCTGCTGCATGCGCTTGAGCTCAAGCCCAACCAACCCCTGGTTCTCAACTATCTTGGCTATTCCTGGATTGATCGGGGTGAAAATTTGGACCGCGGCCTCAAGATGATCGAGAAAGCCGTCGAGCTGAGACCTGAGGACGGCTATATCGTCGACAGCCTGGGCTGGGCCCATTACCGGCTCGGTGATTACTCGAGTGCCGTTCAATATCTCGAAAAAGCGATCGAACTGGTGCCCGAGGATCCGACGATCAACGACCATCTCGGCGACGCCTATTGGCAAAGCGGGCGTCCGACCGAAGCCCGCTTTCAATGGCGGCGCGCCCTGCAGTTCGGACCGGAAGCAGACGAGGTCAAGCCGATCGAAGCCAAGCTCGATCGCGGCCTGGTACCCCCTAGCCGGTCCGGCGGCGGCTGAGGCCGAGACGGTGGTCGCAGCCTTTGCTGCGGCAAAGGTCAACCTCTACCTGCATGTGATCGGGCGGCGGGCGGATGGTTATCACCTGCTCGACAGCTTGATCGCCTTCGCCGATATCGGTGATCTCCTCACTGCCGAGCCCAGCCCGACGCTGTCGCTCGAGATCAGCGGGCCGGAGGCTGCCGGGCTTGCTGCAGCGGGTGACGACAATCTGGTGCTGCGCGCGGCTCGCCTGCTTGCTGACTACACCGGAACAACCCTCGGAGCCGCCTTGCATTTGGAGAAGAACCTCCCTGTGGCGGCCGGCATCGGGGGCGGGTCGAGCGATGCCGCGGCAGCGCTGCGCGCACTTGTGGCGCTCTGGAGGGTATCGATCGGGGAGGAGGCGATTTACGGCCTCGGCGCCAGGCTCGGCGCGGATCTTCCGGCCTGCCTGCACGCTCACGCCGTCTGGGTCGGCGGCATCGGCGAGCGGATCGACCCTGCCGGTGACCTGCCGCAGGCCGGAATACTGTTGGCCAGCCCGCGCCGGGAACTGCCGACCGCCGCGGTATTTGCTGCTCGCTCCGGCCCTTTCGGCGAGGCCGGACGATTCGCGCCGATGCCGGAGGATGTCTTCGGGCTTTCCCGAGCGCTGATGTCGCGCCGCAACGACTTGACCGGCGCCGCGATCGGCCTCGTTCCCGAGATCGGCGCCGTGCTGGCCCGGCTCGCTCAGCTCCCCGGCGCTTTGCTCGCGCGGATGAGCGGCAGCGGCGCCGGCTGCTACGCGCTCTTCCCCGACCGCCGCGCAGCCGAGCAGGGGCGCGCCGCGCTTGCTGCTGCCGAGCCTCGCTGGTGGTGCGCCGCCGGCAGCCTTGTTGCCGGGAAGCTGCCTTGCGGATAACCTCCTCTGCCGGATGGGGCGTAGCCAAGTGGTAAGGCAGCGGATTTTGATTCCGCCATACGGAGGTTCGAATCCTCCCGCCCCAGCCAGCGCTGATCCGCGGCAGCCCGAGAACCCTGGCCGGGTTGACGTTCATCTTATGAACGCGGTACGCTCCAGCGTCGTACCATGAGGGCTATCCGGCGTGGGGGAGCAAGGCCAAGTCGAAGAAGGCGGCAATCTGAGCATAGTGCTGAGCGTGCTTACATCGGTCGAACGCGACAGCGCGATCACCCAGCGCAGGCTCGCGCACGAGCTGGGAATTGCTCTCGGGCTTGCCAACTCGTATTTGCGGCGTTGCGTCCGCAAGGGCTTGGTCAAGATGCGCCAGGTTCCGATGAACCGCTATGCGTATTACTTGACGCCCCAAGGCCTAGCCGAAAAGAGCCGGCTGACGACAGAATATCTCGCTGTGTCGTTCGACTTCTTTCGCCGTGCCCGCACCGATTGTGCTGCTTTGTTTCGCCACTGCGAGGCACGAGGCTGGCAGACGGTAGCTCTCTACGGCGCAGGTGACCTTGCCGAGATCGCGATACTGAGCGCTGGCGAGACTGCAGTCGAAGTGCTTTGCGTGATTGATCCGGAGCAGTCGGGACGACGCTGCGGCGGCCTCCCGGTCGTTGCGGACGTCGACGCGGCTCTAAAGCGCTCCAGTCCCGGCTGTCTCGACGGGATCGTCGTGACCGATACGCGTACACCGCAAGCCAACTTCGAGCGCTTGCAGTCGGCAGCCGGGCTGAGTGGCCGTCCGGCAAGCTGGGTCGTGGCACCCAGCCTATTGCGTATCTCGCCGAACACGACGCGCGCGGTCGAGCAGACGGCGCCATGATGCGCTGGTATGCCGTCTACACACGGCCGCATGAGGAGACGAGGGCGCTTGAGCACCTCTTGCGGCAAGGTTATTCGGCCTATCTGCCGCGTTATCGCACGCGGATCAGTCATGCGCGCCGTCACCAAACGGTGCTGCGGCCGCTGTTTCCGCGCTATCTTTTCGCCGGTATCGATCGCGTGTCGATGCGCTGGCGCCCGATCCTGTCGACGGTTGGCGTCGCCGATGTTGTCCGCGCCGGCGACGAGCCTGCCACAGTGCCGTCTGATATCGTGACCGCGCTTCGGCAGCAGGAGGAGGCTGGCGGCTTCGACCGGCTCAATCCGCGCCAATCGTTGCGGCTCGGTGAACTCGTGCGGGTCACCGCAGGGGCGCTGGAGGATATGGTCGGCCGGCTGGTCGAATTACGCGACCAGGATCGCGTCGTTGTGCTGCTCGAATTGCTCGGACGGGCCGTGCCGGCACAGCTCCGCGCGGAGGCGGTGGAAGCAGCCTGAACGACCGGCCGCGAGGTGCCGCGAGACCGGCTTGTTGCAGTCCGCTCCGGTGACACGCCTGTCACCCGGACTGCGGTAGCATGAGGGACATTCTCTTGGACAATCGCAAGGCCTTGCTTCCGAGCCGGGAATCGATCAATGCGATATATCGAGGATGATTATGACAATCGCAACCTTGATAGGGCTTAGCGACTAATGCTGAGAGCATTTACCCGGCATGTGGTCGGCGGCGGGATTGATCCCAGTGTGGAGGTCGATTCATTAAATATTTTCGGGCTCGAGGAGTCTCCCGCCAAGCTCGAGGCGGTGATCACGGAGCAGCAATCATTGGCCCAGCGCGATGAAAGCATCCAAGCCTTGCTCGCGAGCATTTATTTGAGGGCCGATCGCGCTGCCGATTTTGCATGCTATCGCAGGAGCCGCGATTTCGAGGTTACGGTCAAGTTGCTCGAACTCTTCGGAGTGCGGCGCAGCGACCGCATTTGCGAGGTCGGTGGCGGGCCGGGCTTCCTCGCGTGGGCGCTCCTCCAAAGCGGGTTCTTTCATGTTGAGTTGCTGGAACCCAGCGATTACTTCAATACTGGGACCGGATACCTCAAAACCCGGCCAGACGCCGCAGGCATGGTCATTCATCGGGACCTCGCCGATTGGCACGCCACATCGGCTCCGTTTGATGTCGTCGTGACGAAGAACTGTATTCATCATTTCAAGAATCTGAGCCAGTCTGCGGCTGCAATCCGCCAGAAAATGCGAAAAGATGCGTTGTGGTTTTCCTTTAGGGAATGGTTCGCCGATTCGCCGAGCGAGTTATACACACTGATTGCGACACATCCTTTCTGTCAACGCTACGGGCTCTACGAATGGCCTTATCCCGCACATCATTACGTAGAGGCCATCGAGATCGCGGGATTCAAGCTCGCCGCCGTCGTACCGAGTGGCTATGCTAACAACTGCTTGTCCTGTTTCGCCGAAGAACCGTTCAGCGCAACCGAGCGCATCGAAATGGCAGGGATGGAGAGAGTCCTCGAGGCGTCGCCGTCGCGGACGGTTTCAAGCTTTTGGGCTGAGGTTGATGCCGGCCGGCGAAAAGGACGGTTCGCGAGACGCTATACGCGCGCTCAAATGATGCTGTTCCGGCGCATCGAGATCTGACAGCGTCGTCGATCAATTCAAGTAACGGCATGATCGTCCTCATCGCTCATAGATCGCGGTCGCGGGAACGGGATCGCCCGCCGGCTTGGCGACGAGATGCGGATCTATCGTGACTACGCACAGGGTCATAACTGTGGAAGGCGTGGCAAAGTGCTTTCACTATCCGGCAAGAGCACGTTGCTCGAGATTCTCTCCGGCGTGCTTCGCGCGGTCGAATTCAATCCTCTGGTCGCGTTCTGGCATTGGTTGAGCTTGGTGCAGGGCAGAACGTGTTCGTCGATGGACCAGCCAAACCTATGGGTGATCCCGACAACGGCGTGCTCCATGACAGCCACATCGCCCTTGGCCTCTTACCGGTGTATTGGACCGAAGAACGCACGCCATTTTCTGGCATGTTCGGGGTCAGTGCGAACTTCCGAGAAGAGTATCGTTTGGGTTTGGCGACAAGTCTTGACCGGCCCGTTGTCGTACCGGATCCGGTCTCGACAGCTACCTTGTCGTAGCGATGATCACTTTTTTTTGCTCGGCCAAGCCTTTTCGCGGCCAGACGGCGATACAGCAGAGAAACGCCATCAACAGCTGGCTACGGCTTGGCCCCAAAATCGAAGTGATGCTGTTCGGCACAGACGAAGGCGTCGCCGAGATTTGCGAGGAATACCAACTTGTTTCGGTTCCCGACGTGGCGTGCACCGAGTTTGGTACCCCACTACTTAGCGACATGTATGCAAAAGCCCAAAAATATTGCAAGTTCTCATTATTATGTTATATTAATGCTGACATAATATTACTTGAGGATTTTGCTGTCGTGACGGAGATACTCGCAAAACGCCAAACCCCATTTGTCATGACGGGACGGCGGATCGATGTTGATTTTTGCCAAGAACTCGATTTCGAAAAGAATTGGAGGGCTGAGGTTCGGGCCGCGGTCGCCGAGCGAGGGGTTCCCGGGGCGCCGGTCTGCCTCGATTATTTTCTGTTCCGGCGCGGCGCGATCCCGTCGATGCCGTGCTTCGCCATCGGGCGGCCCGCTTGGGACAACTGGCTGATCATGGACGTCCGCCGCCGCGGTGTCGATTTGATCGATGCCAGCCGGATTGTCACTCCGATACATCAGAATCATGGTTACAGTCATGTGCCCCTTGCCAAAGGCGTCGCTTGGGAAGGGCCGGAGGCCGATCGCAATCGCAACTTGGCTCTCACGGATGCTCCGGCATTTCAACCGCGCCTCCATTCGATCTACAGCGCGAGCAGCGTTTTGACCCCATGGGGCGTCCTGCCGGCCTACGGCCCGAGACACATTTTTTGGCGCATCTACGTGGTGCTCGAATATCGCAATTATCGGGGGCGATTGTTGGCGTCGTATTACGGTATGCAGGTAGCCCGCCTCCGGGCCACAGCGGTCATTCAGGCCAAAACACGCCTGGTTGGGTGGCGGCGGCTCGGGCGCGTCGTAGCCGCTTATCGGCGGCTTTGGAGCAACAATCGGTGATGCTCGACCAGGGAAACCCAGGGAATGAGGACGGCGCTCCGATTGACGCTCTGCGCACCATGTCGCTGAAGCCGTATAAACCGTAACCGCGGGTTCGCAACCGCCCTCAGGAGAATATCGGGTGAAGGCCGCTGCCTTCGACGTTCCCGTCGCGATCTTCGCGTTCAATCGGCCCAAACTGACCCGCCGGGTCTTTGACGCCGTTGCCGAGAGGCGGCCAAAGCGACTGTTCCTCGTCGCAGATGGGCCAAGGCCGGATCGTTCCGAGGACAACGTTCCCTGCGAGGAAGTCCGGAAAATCCTGATGGACGTCAGTTGGCCGTGTGAGGTCGCGACCAATTTCAGCGACCGCAATCTGGGTTGTGGTCGCCGGATCTCGAGCGGCATCAACTGGCTGTTCAAACATGTCGATGCGGCGATCCTGATCGAGGACGATTGTCTCCCAGCGCCTTCGTTCTTTGACTTCTGCAGCACCGTGCTGTCACGCTTTGCCAACGACTCGCGGATCGGTTTGGTGTCCGGCAGCAACTTCACCTGGCGCCACTTCCAGCCTTCCGCGAGCTACTATTTTAGCCGGTACACTCATATCTGGGGATGGGCGACGTGGCGCCGCAGTTGGGCTCACTACGATTTCGGGCTCCGCTCGCTTTCGCTGGCCCGTGAACACCGGCTGCTCGAGGAAGTTTTTGATGACCCGCAGTTGGCGGATTTCTGGTATACCATATTCGAGGCGGTAAAGTCCGGCCGTATTGATACCTGGGACTACCAACTCTTCTACGCCAGCGTTATCAATTCTTGGTTGAACGTCATCCCGGCGGTCAATCTCGTCACCAATATCGGTATCGGTCCGGACGCCACGCATACGAAATCTTCCACCGGCATCGACAGCCAAGCGCCGGGAGATTTGCAATTTCCGCTGCGGCATCCGGATTTCATGACCCGCTGTAGAACTGCAGACGAGATCACTGAACGCGACGCCTACGGAATTCGCCGGGGGAAGGACAGGTCTTCATCGCCGCAATCGGCAGATCAGCCTCGGCCGACCGCGCGATCTTTCGCCCAACGCGAACTCGCCCGCGTCGTCTCTATGATGCGGACCCTTGCGCCACCCCGCAGAGGCAGTTGAGTTTGCGCTACAACTCTCACCGATTCTGTCAGACTATCGGCGAAAACGTTCTATTGGCGGCATGATGAAAGCAGCCATTTCACGGCTGGTGCGACGTATGTCGGCCCCACCAAAGCGCGCAGCAGTTGACGATAGCGGCAACAGTTCCACGACACGCTCGACAAAAGCCTGGCCCAGCCTCAGGCCTACCTACACCGAAATGACCGAGACCGCGCGAGGTCTGGTTCACGCCCCAGCTACCGGAATGGCCAACTGGTATCCATCGGTGATGATCGGTGCGGCTGCACTGGGCAACGAAATTCTGCGCCCTGAAACCGTGGCGGAAGCAGGTTCCTTGCTGGCCTCTCTCACCCCAGATGACTATTCGATATTTCTCCAGAATTTCTATGCCGACGGGCTGCGGCGGTTTGGCAAAGATTGGGGATACGGCGACATCGTGACCGTATTGCTGGTTCTCGCCCGACATATACAACCGCGCAATTATCTCGAAATCGGTGTGCGCCGAGGCCGCAGCGTCTGTGCCGTCGCCAGCCGAGCGCAGACCTGCGATCTGGTGATGTTCGATATGTGGGTACAGGATTACGCGGGGATGGACAATCCGGGGCCGTCTCTTGTCGTAGCCGAACTCGATCGGATTGGACACATCGGCCGCCGGAACTTCGTAGACGGCAACTCCCACGAAACCTTGCCTGCGTATTTCGCGGCTCATCCAGATGCCCGTTTTGATTTGATCACGGTGGACGGGGATCATTCGCCTGACGGGGCTGCCCAGGACCTCGCGGATGTGCTGCCGAGATTGACGGTGGGAGGCGCTGTCGTTTTTGATGATGTATGCCATCCACTGCACCCGGAACTGAGCCGAGTGTGGCGCGGGATGGTGATCGAGGATCCGCGCTTTTCCTCCTGGAGCTGCAATGACGTCGGATACGGAGTGGCCTTTGCAATCCGGCGCTGGTAGTACCGATGTTGCCGCAATGGTGTGGATTCTCGGCGCGAAAGGCTTTCTCGGGCGGCACATCGCCCGCCGCTTCAGCGCCGACGGCTACCGTGTCATCGGGATCGGTCGCAGCGAATGGGACGCCGCCCAACGTCGCTCCTGGGGAGTCGGGGCGTGGTCGGGCGCGGGGGTTCAGCCCGCGGCGCTAAACTCGCTTTTCGATCAATTCGGGCGACCTGATCTCGTCGTTCATGCGGCCGGCTCAGCCTCGATAGGGCGTTCGCTCGATGACCCCTTCGCGGATTTTTTCGATACGGCAGCTTCAACAGCGCAAATCCTCGCCTTTCTTTGCCGGCGCGCACAGGATACGCCGTTGGTCCTGTCATCGAGCGCCGCGGTATATGGCGCTCACGGTCCGGGCCCGATCCCGGAGACGTGTCCCCTCCTCCCGGTGTCACCCTACGGCAGCCACAAGCGCTATGCCGAAGAACTATGTCTGCTCGCCGCGCACCGCTACGGTCTGCGTTGCGCGATCATCCGATTTTTCTCGCTCTACGGTCCGGAGCTTCGAAAACAGATCCTTTGGGATCTTGGCCGGAAATTGATCGACGATCCGCCGGTCATTCAGCTGTTCGGATCGGGCGAGGAAACCCGCGATTTCGTCTATATCGAGGATGCGGTCGAGTTGGTTTCGGCTTGCCGAGTAGCAGCTTCCTGCGAACCTCTCGTCGTCAATGGCGGGACAGGATCGGCCACCCGAGTTCGCGACTTGGCGAGCGCCGTTGTGCGGGCGCTCGGGCGGCGCACGGAGGTACAGTTCTCGGGCGTCACCCGAAAAGGAGACCCCGAGCATTATTGTGCCGATACTCGCCGAGCAGATACCCTGGGGTTCCGCTGCCACTGGCCGCTCGAACAAGGCCTCGCCGCTTGGGCCGATTGGTTTGCTCGTGACGCCTTCCTCACCTGCCGATAAAACTTCGCACCAAAAGCGATTGGTGATCGGCCTTGAGATGTTCTCGGCCAAAGAATGGATCGGCGGGGCGGTCTATCTCCGCAACCTCGTCTATACGCTGGCCGCGCTGCCGCCAACCGAACAGCCGAAATTGCGCCTTCTTTACGAGGAGCTCGCCGAGCCCGATTTGGTTGCCGATTTGAGGAACTTCACGTTCGTCGACTCCCACGTCGCCGACCGCGGTGTCAGAACAAATTTCCGGCTTGCGCATCGGGTGTGGGGCGCCGCCAGGCGCCGCGCCAGCTGGCTTTTCCCGGCGGCGGGATTGGGCGAGCTACACATCGTCTATCCCGGTTTTGGTCCCACAGTCCCTGGCTCCGTGCACGTGCATTGGATTCCCGATTTCCAGCACCTGGTTCTTCCTGAATTCTTTTCTACTGAAGAATGCAAGCGCCGAACATCGACCTTCGCAGAAATCGCCGCGAAACGGACGATGCTGGTTTTGAGCAGCCAGGCGGCGCTCGACGATTTTCAGCGGTTTTTTCCAGATGCCGTGGTAACCCCGCGGGTCTGGTCCTTCTGCTCCGTCATTTCGGAACGCGACCGCGGTGGGCGGAACCCCCTCACGACATATCAGTTACCCGACAAGTTCGCTTACGTGGCCAATCAATTCTGGC
>WNFD01002097.1_pt1 | contig 20141 bp, 21 predicted proteins | sample 5400491 | NCBI WGS metagenome assembly WNFD01 (sample SAMN13153343, study PRJNA577476) | soil metagenome | isolation source: 120 cm saprolite under Douglas fir tree site 2 hole 2 replicate 2 | place: USA:California | collected 2015-04-18
CGGTCAATCACGACACCAGCATCGCCATGCTGGAGCGCACCTACAGCCGGTACATCGGCGATCACTCGGACGCATTCGCCCGCGTCGCGCTACTAGACACAGCCGTTCCCATCGACGCCAATGTCGTTCCGATCCGGGCCTGACCAGGAGCTACACGATTTGGCAATACGCGACAATCGAATGGGAAAACAGCTCGATCAGGTGGGCCGGTCCATCTGTGACCTACACGATGGAAGGTGTCCGCCTGTTCTGGGAACAATTTGATGGCCCAAGCTGCACCGGCACCGGTCCGAGCGCCTGGACCCGAGGTGTGGAACCGGGGCCAAGCAATCGTTTGGGCGATGTACCGCGACGAGGAGTTGGTCGCACTGTGCGGCCAGGATAGGCGCCGATTTGCCGAACGTCACGCCGAACGCATCCGTGCGGGACTTCGGCCCGCGGGCAGCGAGCAAGATCTCAGGACCCTCCTGCGGGCGGGGCGGATCACGGCTCGCGGCCATAGAGGTGGCGAGGACGCCGTGGAGAACATCCCGGCAGCGGACTGGCCAGAGTGGGCCGGGATGGCGTCGGGTTGGAGCGAGGACGAGATCACCTTCGATGCGGGCGAGGTGCGGCTGGAGCTTCCGTACATTCCCGAGGCTTCGCGACCAAAGGAGCTGATTCAGGACCCCGATTGGGTCGTTCAGAAAATGGAGCGCGGCAGCCGGCGAGTGAGTCAGGTCCGTCGGTTCCGTAATTGTCAGTATCGGCGGCGTCGATGGTTGAGCTTTGAGGAGATCGCCGATTGGTGCTCCCGAGATCCGGGCACCGTCCGGCGCGACGAGACTCTTCGCGTCCAAGCCTATGCGGACCTCCGGAACGCCATGCTCGCCGGCGACTTCGGGCGCGGAGCTCGCTCTCAGGTGCTCTACTTTCATCTTGACGCGGATGCGCTTGAAGGACGGTTGCGGTTGGCCCCGGAGGAATTAAGGACCTGGTTGGACTTCTATGGCGCTGACAGTCCGTTGATCACAACGGAGGTTCTTTCTCGGTGCTGGCTCCCACGCGACCTCTGCCGTAGCTGGTTCGAGCGGCGAGGTCTGACTTGGCCAACCGTATTCGATCCGCCGGACGTATCACCTGTCGCGCCTCAGGCCGGGATTGCGGAGACGGTCCCGGTGCTGTCGCCGGGACCAAAGGGCGGTGAGATCAAGGCAGCAGCGGTAGCCTGGGAGATCGCCGAGCAGATATTGGCGGACGATCGGCGGAAGCCACAACGCCGTCATGGGCGATTAACCGCTCTGGCGCGCGCCGTACAACCCTTGTTGAAGGCGAGAGGCCATAACCGCGAGATCGATACAATCACGAAGGACCTGCGTCGGAGCTTCCGAGAATGGGAGGAGAAAAACCCCGGCAAATAAGGGCGATCCCGGATGGCTATCCGGGATGCCATACTGGAAATATCCGATTTGATGCGCTCCTTGATGTTCATTAGCTGGTGCGTCCGCGAACCATTGCGGAGCGCCAAGGATGGAGCCGAATAATCCGAAACCAATCGCGGTTACGATTCCGGTCGCTCGGAAAATTAGCGGACTCGGAAATACAACCGTTTGGAAGCTGATTGCCGAAAAGAAGCTCGCCACGGTCAAGGTCGGCCGAAGACGGCTCATAACCTATGAGTCGCTCGAACGGCTACTCACCCCGGCCGCGAGCTGATCGTGTCGGGAAAAGAAAGCCCGGCGCCGCTGGCAGGCGGCAACCGGGCCGATATCGGATGTGCTCGACGGCAATCTGATACCACGACCATCCCACGAGCGCCAGCCGCACGGCTCCAAGGTGACCCGGTGAGCGGCGCCGATTCAGTCACTGTTCTGACGACCAAGGGACCGCTCGCAACCAAGCGGATCACGCGGCTGCCTGGCGCGGCAATACCCGTCATTGAAGCGTACGGCAAGGCCGCGCACTTCAGCATTTCGGAAGCGTCTGTTTCGGGGATCGACACTCTCGCCGCGGTGCTGAACTCTGTCGAGCTTCGGCCAACATCGTTCCTAGTGCGCGGCAAGCCCGCCGAGGGGATCGATCGATGGAGCGCCAGGCGGCGGCTTCATGCCCGAAAAGCAAAGGACGGTACCGTCGAGCCGGCAACGCTTGAGCCTGTGGCGCGGCACTGGATACCTCTCGATCTCGATTCGATCGCATGCCCCAACTCGCTCGACCCCGTCCACGAGCCTGATCGGGCCGTCGAGCATGTTGTGGCCCTGCTCCCCGAGGAATTTCACGGCGCGACGTGCTGGTGGGCGTTTACGAGCGGCCAGGGTGTCAAAGACGGGATCAGAATAAGGCTGTTCTATTGGGCCGACCGGCCCCTCGCTGACTGGGAATTGAAGCAATGGCTCGGCGACAGCCCGGTTGACCCTTCGATCTTCGCGCCGACCCAGCCAATTTATGTCGCCAAGCCGCTATTCGTCGGCATGCCCGATCCGGTGCCGATCCGATCCGGCATCTGGCGCGGCGACCGCGACGAGATCACCCCGCCCATAATCGAGAAACCGAGGGTACGCAACGCCGCCTCGGGTCAACCATTCTTCGCGGAACCGGGCGGCAGCTACGAATATCATCGCAGTCACATCGGGGACCATGACCGCGGCAGCGGCTTCTTCGCGCCGATCAAGAGCGCGGTCGCATCATGGATCGCTCGGCAAGGGTCCGAGGCCGACACCGCGTGGCTCCGCACCGACCTTGAGCGCGCCATTCGGGAGGCGCCGCGCGATCCCGCTAAGCATCCCGACGACTACATCGAGGTTAGGGTCCGCGACCTTGACCCGCTGATTGCCGCCATCCTTGCGCTCGAGGCCGCGACAGAAGCCGAGCGGCGGCAAGCCGGCGGCTGCGAACCGACCTATCTGGCACCGCTCGCGACCGTCGCGGAGGCGCGGGAGCGGCTGGCCCAGGCGCTGGACGAGCATGTGGTGTCGATCGCCACCTATGCGGCGGCGCGGGCTGTATATCTCGCGGACCTGAGGCTGTGGCACGAACAAACGAGTATGGCCGCTTGAGGCATAGGCTGTGGCCGACTTCAACGCCCATGCGCCGCCGGTGCCACCCGCCTTCCCGGTGCAGGCCGTCTCAGTCGATGTCGCACTCGGTAAGACGCGAACGTGGCGGGAGCGTGTCGCGCCGGCGCTCGTTGGCGGGGCTTTCACCGGCGTGCTCGCCGTGCCGCGGCACCGCCTCGGCGACGAGATCGTGCGCGATCTAGCCGAAGCGGGCGTTACGGCCCGTGTCTACCGTGGCCGAGAGGCGGCCGACCCCGAGCGACCGGGCGAGAAGATGTGCTGCGAACTTGATCGCACAAGGATGATCAACGACGCGCTCGGCTCGATCGCACCACGTGCATGCAAATACAAAGAAATGGAATGCGAGTTCTACGCGCTCTGCGGCTATCAGCGGCAGCGCCGGGCGGGTCCGGATATCTGGATCGTCCCGCACCAGCTGCTATTTCGGGAGCGGCCGAGCTTTATCCCCGACCCGGACAGCCTTGCGATCGATGAGGCATTTTGGAGCGCTGCTCTGCATGGCCTCGACCAACCCTACAAGCTTCGGCTCAGTGCGATCGGCGAGCACCGTGAAATCTATTCCTCGGGACCTCGCGGCGTCGTTCGCGATACCACCGCGACCGCAGACTTGATGGAGATATCCCATCGGGTGCATTGGGCGCTTCAGCACGAGATGGACGGCCGTATCCGGCGGACAGCGCTAGCCGCGACGGGGGTCACATCAACAGATCTGCACGACGCGCTCAGGCTTGAGTGGCGCCGCAAGATCGAAGCCAAAGTGCGGCCGGGGATATCGCTGCCATTGGTGCGCGCAATCTGCACGAAGATCATTCCCCACAACCAAGCCGTCGCTCGGCTGGCGCGGTTCTGGGAGCTTCTCTTGCGAACCGTCGAGGCCCCCGGTGAACGCTCGCCCTGGCTCGACCTGCGGAAGGCCCAGTCGACATCGGGGACCGAGGAAACGGGGCCGGCGATCTTCATGACCTGGCGCGACGATATTCACCCGAGCTGGGCCGCCCCGACCCTGATCATGGATGCCACCATGCCGGTCGAGATCGTCCGGCAATTCTTTCCGAACGTAGCCGACCCCCAGCGAATTGCAGCCCCGATGCCACATACTCGCGTTCGGCAAATTACTGATCGCCCGCTGACGGCTGAGATGCTGATCCCGACCGAAGGCGCAAACGAGCGCACCAACGCCAGCCGGCGTGCCAACGTCGAGCGCGTGCGCCGGTTTATCGAGGTGCGCGCCGACGACGTGCGCTCTGGCAAGGTGCTCGTGGTGTGCCAGCTCGGGCTAGAAACGGCTCTGATTGCCGGCGATGTGCCGCCGAACGTCCAGGTTCGCCACTTCAATGACATTAGCGGCGAGAACGCCTGGGGAGATGTTGCGCTCGTCATTGTCATCGGTCGGACCGAGCCAGCGCCTCGGACCGTCGAGCGAACTACGCGGGCGCTGTTCGGTACCGAGGTAGCCGAGGTCGAGGCCGACGCGGAGGGGCATGCCCGATATCCTATCGTCATCCGCGGCATCCGTATGCGTGATGGGCGCGGCGTGCAGGTTCAGGGGCCGCAGCACCCCGACGAACGGGTAGAGGTGGTGCGCTGGGCGATCTGCGAAGCCGGGATCGTCCAGGCGATCGGGCGCGGCCGTGGTGTCAACCGTAGCACCGCCAATCCTCTGCAAATCGATATCCTGACGAACGTCGTGCTACCTATCGAGGTGGATGAGGTCACGACCTGGAACCGGATACAGCCGAGCCTTTCGCAGATCATGCGCGCCCGCGGCGCTGTGCCCATCGGCTACGCCGATATAGCCGCGGCCTACCCCGACCTCTTTGTCAGCCGCGACGCGGCGAAGATGGCGCTCACACGGGAAAACCCGGAACAAATGCCTATAGAGAAATACCTTATAGGAGTTTGTTCCGGGTTTCGGGCGATCGGCTACCGCCGTCGGGGTGCACGCGGCCCAGCCGGGGAGCTCCTATATGACCCCACCCGGATCGACCCAGCCGCGTGGCTTAAGGACCGCATCGGCGACGTGGTGGTGGTGGTGTGAACGTGATCGCTGGTATCACCGCAGCGTTCGACGCGCTCGATCGCCTGACCCTCCCAGCAGGTCTGGGAGTGCGCGCCGTCGCAGCGGCGCTCGGGTGGGGCCCTGGCGCCGCTGGCACCGGACAATTCTCCCGGAGGGAACCGTGAGCATTCAGGCAACGAACAAATACCAAATACTGCCGTCCATGACGCCGGCGGAGTTCAAGGCGCTCAAGGCCGACATCGCTGAGCGCGACGTAGTAGTTCCGATTGACATCGACGAGGACGGAACGATCCTCGACGGCCACCATCGATATCGCGCGCTTGGACCGATCTCAAGAAGAACGAGCCGCCGCCCACCATTTTGCGAGCCGGACTGTCCGAGCAGGAGAAGCGGGCCTTCGGGCGCAAGAACAACGTCGTACGCCGGCACTTGACGCGCGAGCAGATCCGCCAGCTTATTGCCGAGCAGCTCAAGGATACGCCGAACTGGGCCGACAACCGGATCGCCGGCGAATTCGGCGTCGACGGCAAGACTGTTGGCGCCGTGCGGGCCAAGCTCGAGGCAACTTCCGAAATTCCGAAGTTGAACGGGCTGGTCGGCGCCGACGGGAAGGAGCGCGCGGCCAAGCGACCGCGCCCCCGTAAGCTGAAGCTGACGGGGGACGAGTGGATCGGCGGCTCCCGTGGGCTGACCGGGTGCACGACATCAGATCTCGATGCCTACCGTGCGGTGGTCGCTCCCGAACTCGGCGCCATGTCGCCAGCCTCAAAGGCCGAGATGTTCGACGCCGGCATGTCCAAACGGGCGCTCGTGAACTCATTTGGCGGGCTCATTCACCTGCACGACCCCGCCGACGACCTCAGCGAGGCGGAATTGCAGGCATGGGCTCGCTTCAACGCGTTCCTCATTGAGCATTGCGGCTGGGATTCCGGGAACGCTGGCGGCAACATCGACTGGATGCTGCGCCACGACTTCAAAACGCCGGAAGAATGGTTGGGTGACGACGGCGATAAATACAGGAAGCGGTGCGGCATGCGGCCGATGCCGAACGAGATCAAAGAGGCTTGGGTGCACGCCCCCAAAACCCCCGTCGCACACGCGAGGCAGCCTCGAATGGCAGAAGACAAATAGCGAGCGATGAGCACCATGACGCTGGAGCCGGACACCTGAACATGGGAGATGCCTTCGTAATCGTTGGGACGGAAGGCGTGCCAGCGGCGATCCCCGGAGCCGGCTCCGCCGGGGCTGTCTTTGTCGGATAGCCAAGCGGCGCAGTGGGCGCCACCACGACCGTCATAAATCGCGATCGGCGCCGAGCCGGTCGGAGGTCGGTTCAGTGTCCGGGAGCGGTCATAACAAGATCGTCCAGCCGATGACACTGTTCGACCCACTTGAGACCTTCATGACCGCGCCGCCGGGCGAGCCGCTCCCCCGAAAAGCGGGACGATCAGGTCCCGTTAGCACCGTCTGTTGCATCCGATCTTCGCCAACGATGATGCATCTCAACCCCCCGAAGCCCCCAAGCTTCGGGATTCTAGAACAGGCTCGCTCAAGGCGGAATCGGCCGGAACCTCAATCTCGCGCTCTTTTCACACAGGCTGGACCCAAAACCGTCATTCCCGCGGAATAGTTCGCTCGGCCCCTTCTGGGGCTTCGAGTCAAGCTCCGGGCGGCGTTTGGCTGCTGCCGTCCCCCAACAAGCGCGAAGTCTGCGACAACTTCACCAGGATAGGTGCCGACTTTACGGCGAATACCTGGCGACCGGTGGTCGCGCGGCGTTGCAAGGGTGCCGGCGGAGTCTGGCGCGACCGCTGAGCGCTCTATTCGGTTTCAGCTGATATTCATTGCGCGTTGATCCAGTTTTCCGATCCCGTCACCTTGACCGCCACATTCGAAAAGAAAATGTGCACCGGCGCGTCGTCGGCCTTGCTCTGATGATCCAATGAGAAGAGCAGCAGTCCGGCCTTCTTGTAATCCGCCCAAGGTGCACTGACGACGCTGGGCTTCTTCGGTCCCCCGCGGTGATAGACGAACTCCTGGACGCGGCCATCGGCGCCGACATAGACGTCCCAGGTATCGCCCGGCGAATAGCCGCCGTCGGAGGGGTATTTCACCACCAGCTTCTCGCCAGATCCATTCCCCAGCGGCAGCTTCTGCATGCCCTCATCAGTCACGGTCGCGCCGGTGTCCCAGATCACATGAAAGGGCAACAACAGCCAATACTGGTCATTGAGGAAGTTCGCATCGATGTCCTCCGGCACGCCGGTCGCCTGCGAGCGATGGTAGGTGACCTTCACCGGTTTGCCGTCCTTGTCTTTCCCCTCATAGGAGACCGAGTCGGTCTTCGGGTTCCATTCCCAGCTGCGGGAAACGTTGACCCCGGGACGTTCCACATTGAAGGTGTAGCGAATTTCCTCGACTTGCCCGAATGAGTCGAGGCCGTGGGCCTTGGCCATCTTATCGGCGATCGACGGTCGCTGCTGCGCCCAAGATATGGCAGAGGGGGTCAACAGCAGCGCGCTGAGGGCGAAAAGGCAGATCACATCAAGCCGGCGCAGATTGATCATGAACGTCGCTCCTCGGTGAGGGCAAGGAAAGCGTAATCCGACATTCGCCAGATTCCCGGCAGTTTCGGGGCAGGGTCGCGCGTCTGACCGGTTTGAGCAACAGTAAATGGCCGTCTTCGCGAGCGAAGCGCAACCGAAGCCGCTCCGGCGCAACGGCGCCAATTCGGGTCTAGGCACTCAGGTCGGCTTTCCACCCCCGCCTCGGTCGATGCTTCTGCCAGGGCGAAGCATACCGGGCATCGGTCATCGCTCGCCAACCGACCTCGCCGTTGCTCCCTCGTGCCGGGAAGGTCGGTTGAGGGACACCCCCGGCCGCCCACCGCCCCTCACCTGATCGACTGCCTCGCGCCGGATCCCGGCCGTTCCCGCCAACGGCGATCGGCCGGCTCAAATCGACGCATTGCAAACCTTTGTCCTTGGCTCCGCTGCCGGCTCTTGATGCCCGATTCCGTTGAAGAAGTCGGTTTTTGAGTGGAAGGCGGCAGCCCATGGTGGGGCTGTGGCCGAGGTCGATGAGAGGCTGCTGCCTCAGGTCGGCAACACCGGCGGCGGCATCGCGATCAGCTTGGCGAGTTTGCGGAGGTTCTGAGCGGTCGCGGCGAGGAGGAACTCGTCGCGTCCGCCGCTCGGCCCGCGTAGTCGGAGCCGATCGAGCTTCAGAATACGCTTCAGGTGAGCGAACAGCATCTCGACCTTTTTGCGCTGGCGGCGCGAGGTCTGGTACTCGTCGGTCTTGGCGATCTCGCGAGCCAGGTCACGCGCACCTTCGTAGATTGAGCGCGAGATCTTGCGCGCCGGTGCATTGGGGCAGCAGTGCGGCTTCAGGGGACACGCCTCGCAGTCGCGCTTGCTGGCCCGGTAGCGCATCGAGTTGTCCTTCATCACGCCGGTCCGCGGCGTCGTGAACTGCCGACGATAGTGCTGGAGTGTCTTCCCGGCTGGGCAGCGGTAGGCGTCACGGGCGTGGTCGTAAGTGAAGTCTTCGCGCGAGAAGGTGCCGTCGGTGCGCTGGGATTTGTCGAACACTGGGATGTGCGGCTCGATCCCGCGGTCATGGACGAGCCAGTTCAGCATCTCGGCTGAGCCGTAAGCGGTATCGCCGATCAAGCGCTCGGGGTATAGATCGAAGTGCTCCAGCGAACGCTCGATCATGCGCTTCGCCGCGAGGATTTCGGCCTGGCGGATCGCGGTCGTCGCTTCGACATCGACGATGATCGCGTTATCAGCATCGATCAGGTAGTTGGCCGAATAGGCGAAGAAGGCTGGTCCGCGATGCGCGGCGGTCCACCGTGTTGCCGGATCGGCTGGCGCGATGAACTTCGGCGTCACTTCGCTTGCCGCGCCGAATGCTGCATCGTCGAGGACGGCGAGATACTCCTCGACCGCACGGCCGGTGGCATCCGGTGGCAGACCCGCGGCACCCTCGACGCGGTTGCGGTCGCTGGCGGCGGCCTGGATCAAGCTGGCATCGACGGCAAAGCCCTCACCGCCGACCAGTCCCTCGTCGAGGCAGCGCTGCAGCACTGTCTCGAACAGACGTCGCAGAAGGTCACTATCGCGAAAGCGGCCGTGGCGGTTCTTCGAGAATGTCGAATGGTCAGGCACCGAGCCGTCGAGCCCAAGCCGGCAAAGATGGAGTAGGCGGGCGACCACGCCAGGGCGAGTATCCCCTGGTGTATGCCTGCAGGCCATTCATGGGAGGGGATCATGGACTATTTCGCCGGCCTCGACGTATCTCTCGAAACCGTCAGCATCTGTATCGTCAATGCTGCCGACGACATCCTTCTGGAGAAAAAGATCGAGGCGGAGCCCACGGTGATCGGTGCAGTACTGCAGCGCTTCGGCCGTCCACTTATTAAGCGGATTGGACTTGAAGCGGGTCCGATCCGGCGATCTGCCTTGAGTGTCGCCATGTGAAAGCAGGGCCCGGTGCCATGCGGAACAAGACGGATCGGAATGATGCGCGTGGCATCGCCCAACTCGTCCGGCTGGGTTGGTTTCGGCAAGTCCACGTCAAAAGCGAAGAGGTGCAACGGGTACGCATGCTGCTGGTCAACCGCCAGCAGCTTTTAACCAAGGCTCTGGATCTTCGAGAATTCGGTGCGTGGCTCGCTGAAGGTATTCGGGCTACGGGTCGGCACGGTCACCCGTCGGACATTCGAGCCGCGGGTACTGGAACTGGTTGCGGAAGATCGCAGTCTACTCGCGATCACTGAGCCAATGCTGCGCGTTCGCCGAGCTCTGATCGAGGAGTTCGAGCAGCTTGATCGCTTATGTCGCCAGTCGGCGCGGCGAGATCCCGTCTGCCACCGGCTGATGACCGTTCCCGACGTCGGCACCATAGTGGCTCTCACTTATCGAACCGGTGTCGACGCCCCAGAGCGTTTCTCAAGATCGCGAGATGTCGGGGCACACTTTGGTCTGACCACGGCGCTACAGCTCCGGGCAAACTGATTATGATGGGCGCATCAGCTGCTGTGGCGACGCGATGGTGCGCACCGCCCTCTACCAGGCGGCCAACGTCCTGTTGAATCACGGCCGCTGGTCATCGCTGCGGTCCTGGGCGATGCGGATTGCGAAAAGAGGCAGCGTGAAGGCCGCCAAGGTCGCCCTCGCACGCCGGCTTGCCGTAGTCATGCACCGCATGTGGGTCGACGGCATAGATTTTCGGTGGTCCGCGGTTGCCGCAGTAGCACCGACCGCCACGGCAATAAAACAATAAAGAGTACCAACCCCCTTCACCAGATCCGTCGCCTCGGCGGAAAGGGGCGCCCGGAAGGGTGCGGGGGTCGAATGAGCCCGCATCGCTGGTTGCGACAGCCCGGCCGATATCGGCTGATCGCGAGGCAAAGCTAGGCCGTTCGATCCTTCTCAACCCATCCTGTCAGCCGGCGCTGTCAAGTGCCGAGCACGCAAAGAAGCGTGAACCTTCCAGGCGCTCCCACGCCGTACAGCCGCAAAAACGGAGTTGACACCCCATGCCTGCCTAAAGAAGGTACGAGACACATTAAAGCACTCGGAGCCCTGATCTTCTAGCGAATTTAAACGGAATACTCCATTCGGAATCTCACTGTATTACCGACGGTAAAGACGTACATGCTCCATCGTTATGCTGTCGATGAAATCGCTGTCTAGCGCATAACTCTTAGCCAAATCGCCTTCCACGATGTCCTGGACGTCGGGAGGGATAAAAAACACCGGGGAGTCGGTGAGTACAATGTAACTGGGCCGCAAGCTCATGATGCGCCATACCTCGGCTGCCAGCTCGCGAGCGGTGATGTCCGCCGGGAGGAGGACAAAGCGGGTTGGCGGCGGCGCATCCGCTAAATAATAAATGATGGGTTCGTAGTTGAAGACATAAACCGTGCCGATCCTGGCCGAGGTGGCGATGCGTTCGGCAACGAGCCGAGGCACATCGTGCAAGGTCCGTCGTCGCACCTTGGTCATGTCGGTAACGTCGCCGTACGCTGCGGGAACGAGCAAGAACAGTACGAGACCGGCTGCAGAGACGGCTGAGCCGCGGCCCCTTTGCTGCGCCACCGCAACAGTCGCAAACGCGGCCAACAGGCAAAGCGCCGGAATTAGCGCGTTGAAGTAGTGTGGCCAAAATTTCAGCGGAAGGATCACATCAAGCCCGGCGGCGACCAGCCACAGCACTACCCAGGCCAGAGCGGCGACCACCCATGGCTCCGTCCGTCGGATCCGCCATCCGAGAGCAAGACCTATAGCACCGCCAAATACCAGCGGGAGCAACGGCGCTGCACCTCGGCGGAGGCCATCAAGCAGCTGGTAGGTGTCGGGCAGGACACTAATATAAGCAGCGTTCGCGGCAATATTCGCGTCCAGGAAAGCGGAGAGGATACCCGCCGACCAGCAATACAGGATGACGACACCCGTCGGGATCAGGCCCGCGACGATCAGCAACAGACCATGGCCGAGCACTTGCCGCCATGGCACCAACCACAAGTATGCGAGCAGCAACAGACCGGAGCAGAGGAAGACCGTTTCAGGCAGCACGCTGTATTTGAACTGCAGGCCCAACCCTAACATCAGCCCGGCAGCGCACAGGGATCCTGTACGGAGCCGCCCAGCTGAAGCGGCCGTCATCGCCACCCGCCAGAGAATGTAGGCCGCCGAGGCCACCAGTAAATTGGTGAACAGCTCGGTATTGGCCGGTAGCGATTGGTACCGGTTCATGTAGATGATGTACATGATCCCGGCGAGAAGCCCGACGCTCGGTCGGGACAGCAAACGTGCCCCGAACAAATACAATACCGTGGCGGTGGCAGCGACCGCCAGAGTACCCGCGACACGCGCGGCAAGAAGGGCATCGCAGCCGAGCCAGGTAGGGACCAGCAGCAGGGCGGGGAGTCCGATGGGATGCTGGTCCCAGATGGACACGTAAGGAAGCCCACCCTGAAGCCAGCGCTGCACCATGACGAGATAGAGGCTCTCGTCCCAATCGATCACCGATACTCGGAAGCTGGCTGCCCTGAGGGCAAAAGCGACCACCATCAGCAGCGCGAGCGCGACGATTGACCGGGAGTTCCGGATAGACTCTTCACCTGTTCGGGATTCGGTCCTAGGTAAAAGCATGCAGCCGCTCGATCGCGGAATGCCGAACTTGATCCGGCTTACCAGGTAAGCAAACCGCGCCGACGCGCGCGCTGAAGGCGTCACCCACAACAACAACAAACACCCGCTTTGCTGATCGCCGTAATACGTTCACGACAGCGGCATAAACGAGGCTTCGCGTCAAAACAGGATCAGGCTGTAAAGCAACAGGGTGTTGTTGTGCGGATTCTGGTCATTGAACGTGTATTGCAGGCCGATGCGCGCGTTCAACCACGGCCAGAACGAGGGCCCTCCGTGCATGAACGGCAGATAGGCAATCTCGGCGGTCCAACCGCTGTTGTTCGGGCTGCCGGTCGGACGGTACAGTCTCGCATCGCTGGTGCCGCCGAACGAAAAGCGGTCGGCTGTGAAACTCCACGTGTTGTCGAAGATATAAGAAGCGGAGACATGCAGGCTGTGCAGGATGTTGTGCGAATTGTCGGCAAGCCCCAGCGCCCTGCTCGCCTTTAATCCGCGGTCCTCGTAAATCCAGCTGCCGCGGACGGTGACGGCGTTCTCGTCGCCGAGCCACTGATACTGGGCGTCGATACCGAGATCGGTCGTCGCGTTGCTGCCGGCGCCCGACATCTGCGACGGAAACGTGCTCGACTTGAGCCCGAACGTCCCGACCTCGATTGCGTGCTTGCCAAACATCGGCTCGATCGCGAGGCGCCAATACGGCGCAACACCGTCGATCGCGTTCGCGCCCATCGGGTCGATGCCAAGCGCGCGTTGCGTGCCGCTCGACAAACTGCGATAGCCCGACAGCTCGGCATAGATAAGATCGTCGAGGAAAGCATATCCTCCGAGGCCGAGGGAGCGTCGCGAAAAACCGCCCTCGATCGAGGTGGCGGTCATAGCCCGGCCGCCTTGGGGCCTTTCCAGGCGCCTTACATGATAGGGGAAGCGCCAGGCGCCTATCGTGTTCCAGACGTCCTGAACTGTCGGGTTGTTGTTGAAAGACACGCCCAAAATGAGGTCATGTCCAGCGAGCTTGCCCGTATTGGCATAGCGCAGGTCAGCATTGTCCCAGGCAGCGTGGTCGGAGGCGTGGTCATAGGTCGCTCGCACGAAAGCGCCGAGGTTGTCGGCGATGCGGCCACCGGTGAACACTGCCGCTTGTTCCAGGACGACGTCGTTGTTCGACGCTGTATTGCCGGTACCACCGCCACCGCCACCGCCACCGCCACGCTGTAGGCCGCCTCGTCGCATGTTATTCGCCGCATTGGTCGGCTGGCTGGCATCGGTGTGGGTGAAAGCCGGCTCCAGCAATACCGAAAAGGGCAGAGAGGAATCGCCGCCGCCCAAAGTATAACCGCCGAGCTTGAACCGACGCCCAAACGGCGTGAGTTCGGGGAACGCTGTATGGCAAGCCGCGCAAGGTTGCCCGGTTTGCCGGGCGTAAAGCGGCAGCGCATTGGCCGGTTTGCCGGACAGGTCGGCGTCGGCGAGCCAGGCGACCACCGCACCGAAGAGCAGAACAATTGCGAGGCACCCCCACCCGGCGATACGGGTCGGCGCGGGGGTCGCGGCGTTCCGATCCAGCGAGAGCAGAGAACAGGCTCTGTCGTCGAAAAGTCTTGCGTGATTCTTCGCCATAGCGACCCCCACAGTTCGCCGATCTGATCGGCTTCCGAGCGCCCCTAGCGGGAGTTACCGCGGAGCCGGTGCGAACACCCGGCACCAGCCCTGCGGGCTGATCGTGCCCTCGATAATCTTGCAAGCGTTCGGCGGCAGGAACTGAATGCACTTGTCGCAGCGTTTGTCGCCGTTCGGCTGCGGCTGGTAGGCGACCGCTGCCTGGGAAATCTTCGCCGTAGCTCCGTTCACGGTCGACCCGAGGATCGCGGCGGCACCGGCGGCCCTAACCGCACCGTGCAACAGCAAGCGTCGCGAAAATTGGGTTGATCGGGCTTGCGGCTTGTCAGCCATGGAACGGTGTCTCGATGGAGCGGTTATCGGACTTTGCCGCACGCCCGAGCCACCGTCGAGGGCCACATCCCTGGGTGGGCGGACGCCGCAGTAGGTGAACCCTCCCCAGTGTCACGCTCAGTGCTGTGAATGGTGTGAATGGTCATCGGCAAGGTCTTCGTCAGGCCCGACCACCCTGACAAAGCCAAACATCCCGTTGAGGAAATGCTGCCTGACGTTACAAATCACCAGATAGGTCCCCGGTTCTGAGAAAGAGACCGACTCCTGCCGATTGGAACCATTGAGGGGATTGGTGGTCGCGGGCGTGCCGAGTGGCCCACCTTGCGGATTGATCCCGAAGTAAAAGACTTCTGCCGGTGGAGTTTTTGTGGGATCGAGGATAAATGTGCCGGATGCAGGAACAATAATATCTTCAGGCTCCGTCCCTGGCTTGTACACGACTACCATATGGAAACCGCTCACCAAAAAGTGCACGACACCGTCCGGCCGGACTTTGATTTCCGGCGGCAAAACGTGCTGATTGGCAGAACCAGGCGTGTTTAATCCAGAACCGAACGCTACGGTGACACTCAGCCCATCATTGTCGTCTGCACGTCTGTCCTCTGCACGCACAGCAGGGGCATTTAAGCTGAGGCTGGCGGATACCAAAAGGCATAGGCCAATCCATCGCGGCATCGAGACCTTCATTGTCTTCCTCCCTTTGTCGGCCGACATTCCCCGGTTTTCCGAGGGATTATTGAGCCGAGCTTCTGCCTGCTTTGGCTTCCAGGCAAGTAACAGGGCTGTGATTGGTCTCAAACCTGGCCGGCTCGCCGTCTGGGAGCCCCTCATCAGGCTGCCGGCCAGCCCCGGAGGTGGAGGTCGTGCCGCGGTGCAGCCGCCTATCGAGGCTCCACTGCCGCCGCCCGCCACCCATAGGTACAGGAAGACGAAGCAACAGAGGATCGCCCCCGTCGCCACCGTTCAGCATCGGAAGGAAATTCCGCGGCGCATGTGACATGAAGTAGGCGACCGCGATGTCATCGACGAGAATGAAGGCGACCCGGTCGCGTGAACCAGCCGAACACGATCAGAGGCCGCCCACCACTTCGATCGTGCCCTGCAGATCCGACACCAAGCTTAGGGATTGTATGCCGCATGGTTGGGCGTGCTAATTGGCGAAGCAAGTTGGCAGGCGAGCGCTGAAATAAGCCAATGTCAGGCGTCCTGGCTCCAGGTTGTCAATAACCGTATTCAAGCCAGGGCGTCAGAGGCCGTGCAAATCGGGAGGGTCCGGATTCCACCCACCCCGGCGGTTCACCTTGGGCGCCTTGAACGCCGCGTTTGCGGTTGCTTGCCGCCGTTCGCCGGACCACCGTCGAACCGCAGAGGTCGACCCACAACGGCCGGTCGCTTCCGTCGACAGCGACGGCAGCCCATGCCCCAAAGCGGCCGTCATTCAAGCTTAGCTTAGGCAGCGTGTCGGTCGCCCGACCCCGCTGGTGAGCCAACACTGGCTGCTCGATCGAAAAAAACCGCGGCGCGACGGAATTATCCTGGCTCTTGCGCGTTGCGCGAATGCGTCTGCCCCGGCGCGGAGTCCGCCGCAGCAGGGATGTCATGTTCCGATCAGAAAACAAATCGCGTGGGAGGGAGGATATGCTTAAGAAACACAGTCTCTTATCCGCTGCATTCAGGAAATATTTTCGGGCCGCTTTGACGGCGGCTGGGTCAGCCTTACTGCTGACTGGGGGCCCCGCCGCAGCGGAGAAGCCGTCGGATGAGGTATTCGCGCCGACGAGCCAGATCACGCTGCCCAGCTCGCAGCACATCACAAGGTTCGACATCAGCTTCGTCGATCCGGTGATCGGCGAGTATTTCCTGGCCGACCGCACGAATAAGGCGGTCGATGTCGTCGATACCGCGACCAATACCCTGTCGACCCAGCTCACAGCGACCCCACCATTCGCCGGCTTTACTGGGAACAACGACACGTCGGGCCCCGATGGGGTGATAGTCGTAGGCCACAAAGAAGTCTGGGCCGGCGATGGCGACAGCACGCTTAAGGTGATCTCCTTACTCACGGGCGCGACCACCCATGTAATCAAAACCGGGGGAACGAAGCGAGCCGACGAGCTCTGCCTCGACCCGCGCGATCACCTGGTCATGATGGCGAACGATGCGGAAACGCCGTTTCCGTTCGTGACCCTGATCTCGACCGAGACCTATAGCGTCCTGAAGACGATTGTGATGAACGGCACCGCCGGCACACCGAAGGCCACCAACGGCATCGAGCAGTGCCAGTGGAGCCCTCGCACCGGAAAATTCTATCTCAACATCCCAGAGGTAAACGGCCCGGGAGATGATAGCCAGCCCGGTGCGGTCGTCGTGATTTCGCCTACCACAATGGAGATCGAGGATACGTTCAACATCCCCATCGACAAATGCGCCGGGCCGCAAGGAATGGCACTCGGCCCAGAGGATCAGATTCTGCTCGGCTGCAATGCGTCGAGATCGACGGTGATCATCAACGCTCAGAGCGGCGCCGTCATCGCGACGCTGGACAACGAGGGTGGGTCTGACGAGGTCTGGTTCAACGAAGGCGACTCGCAGTACTTCCTGGCGGAGTCGGCGCCTAGCTTCAGCAGCAATCAGCTCCTCGGTGTCATCGACGCCTGGTCGCATCAAGAGGACAAGAGCGTCGTCACGGGCATCAAGAGTACAGCCACTACCCCGCGTGGGGCCAACCATTCGGTTGCTGCCGACCCGGTTTTGAACCAGGTCTATGTCCCGATCGCCAGCAACTCGGGCAGCACGATTTGCGGTTCCCTTGGCGGAAGCAATACTGTCGGCTGCATTGCCGTGTTCACGGCAACGGGTGACGACAAGGCGCGGCCGCCGCAGTAAAGACTGGCAGCAGGGTCGGACGGATAAGGGGGCGTTGCGGAGCGCGGCGCCCCCGCCCGATCGGCCAAGCTTCGGTCATGACCGCCTAGGGTCGATCTGAACTCTGAAGCCGTCGGCATTTCAACGACGCCTTTCGGCGCAGCCCGGCCTTAGGCTGGCTGTTTCTCTATCGGTCGGAGCTGCCCCATTTCCGTCATTGCCCGATGTCCGCGACGAGATCTCAGGTGGGTGCTCACCGGGGGCCCGCGCGCCGCGTAGAGCACTTCGAACAGCGCCCACCCGGTCCGGGAGAGCACTCGGTGCTCGGCTCCCGCAACAAGTCCACGCCGCCGATCCAAATGCGGTTCGGCGACAAGCGCGTTCGACAACGCGTCTCGGTCTCGCACCGTTCGCAAAGGACGGTGGGAATGCGGCTGATTTTCTTTGCCACAGCGATGATGGCCACATCATTCCAGCCCCGGGGAACCTTTCCTCGGTTTCCCGGACCCGCGCCGCCACCCGCCCGAGGTCGCAGAACTTCAACCACTTCAGGTTTCGCCCGGAGACACGGCGGACGCGGATCACCGTTCGGATCGACCGATCGCGTTGCGCGGTCCGCGTCATCATGCCTCGGACCGCATCGCCGCCAACAGCCGTTTTCCGGACCGGCCAAGAGAGAAGCTTTTCGCTCCCTCTCAGGTGGCGAGCAGCACCGAAGGCTTGGGGTTCATGAAATTGGTAAAGTTCGGCATCTTGGCACGGCCCAGTCGAAGCCGGCAGATGCGCGCCCGGCGCAGGGGAATTTGCGGCGGTTTTGCTGCGAAGAAATAGCCGGCAGCGACTAAGCACATTGCAGCTACGGCGCTTGCAATCAAGTCGCTGTGCCAAAGGTCGACCGAGTATCCGAACGCTGCGGGACCGACGAGCGGCCCGAGCACGGAGCTGGTGTAGTGTAGGCCGGTTACCGCAGCCAGATTTGGGCCGGGGAAACGGTCGGCGATCACCGCCGGCCGCAGCGCAATTGTCGCGCCGTAGCAAATACCATAGGCGAACGCGAACAGGGCCAAGGCAACCACGCCCGCCTCGACGGTCCAAGTCACAAACAGCATGCCCAGCGCAACATGGAGCACGCCCAAAGTCCGCGCGCGCCCAACTCGGTCGGCAGCATGGCCGAGCATCAGCCGGCCCGCGAGGGATCCAAGGCCGAGGATCGAGATCAACCATGCTGCGTCCCGCGGAGCCACGCCGGCGCGAACAGCGTGCGGGATCATATGGACAACCGGGACGAGGAGCACGAGAGACGACAGGAACCCAGCCACGTAGAGCCGGCGAAAGCTCGGCTCTCGGGCGAGCTTCCGAAGAAAACCACGGGATTGTGGCAAGGACGGCGTTGCTGGTAACCCGGCCGGACGCCGAATCCAGTTCGAGGCCACGAAACCGAGGCCGGCCACCCCAAGCCCGATCACGGTGAGAGCTCCCCGCCAACCTACACTGTCGATCAGCCATCTCGCGACCAGCGGCATCAGGAGCGTGCCGAATCCGGTGCCGGATAACGCGATGCCGGACGCGACCCCGCGATGCCGGTCGAACCAGGGCTGCACCGCGGCAACCGCTGGCGTGTAGCACACCGCCAAACCGAGGCCAAAGCCCAAGCCGAGCGCGACGTCGGCCTGCCAAATTGTCCCGACCGCGCCCGCGGCAACGAGAGATCCGCCGGCGACCAGCGCGCCCGCGGCGGCTACCCGATGCGTGCCGATCCGATCGGCCAGGGCCCCCGAGAACAGACCGCCTCCATAAAGAAAGGCCATCGCACATCCAAAGATGAACGAGATGGATCCCGAACCTGCCTTCAGCTCGCGTCCCAGTTCAGAGGCGAACGTCGAGAACGAGAAGGCCGAGCCCATGACCAAGAACACCAAGCAGAAAACGGCTGCCACGACCCGCGGACCCGAAGTAGTCGACAAGACGCCGCGTCCTCGATAGGTTGTCGCCCAACCTTTAGTTGCTAGGTTCGTCGCGTAGGTATAGATCGAGGCTTCCGCTTTCCGGGTCACGATTTATCTGTCCGATCCCTGTTCCGCTCGCCCTCGTCTCGGTTATCATCTGAGATGGGTCGGAACTGCTATTCGTTCTGCTAAAAAATTACGCCGTTTATCAGAAAATTCCGGAAATCTGTGTATCAACACCGGTGCTGACCATATGATCATTGCACGAACCTTTATAGTAGTTTAGAGAAGCCTAAATACTAACGCGTCTTGCTTGAGTCTATCCTGAGGATAGAATTTTGAGCAGGGTCGTCTAACGTTTCGGAATAGGGTGGCGTGACGGGCTAACAATTGGGGGGTTCTGCCTGTCGCTGGGAGGCTGCGGTGAGATCGATCGGGCGCCAGCATTTAAGGCACGACCTGATCGACTTTGCCTCGAGCGAAGCGACTGCGGGGCTCACATTCAACGAACATCTGAGAGGCGGACCGGTCACGCTTGCTCACGGCACATCTCGACCGATCGAAGGCAAATATCTCGCTTCCTCTCAGATAGTCGTCGCCATACACGAGGGCAAAGCGTTTGAGATGAACTGGCGCGGAGCTGACAGTGACCGCATACAATCGATCACGGTCACACACGGCCATACTCATGTCGGCGACGCGCGCCTTCCACTTTGGGTCCGCTATAGTGCCTCGCCGTCGTTCTTTGCCATCGCACTCGATGAAGCCTTCGTTACGGAGATCTCGCAGAAAGCCTTCGATCAAGGAGACGATTTCGCGATCCGGACGTCGATTGGCGCCCAAGACCCGGTAATCGGGCGGCTTGGCGCGCTCGGCCGGCGCGAACTGAGCGAAGGCGGTTCGGGCGGAAGGCTTTATCTGGAAGGGCTCGCTGCCATGTTGGCCGTGCATCTATTGCGCAGCTACGGCTCGCCGGAGCGTTCGCCAATCCCTCACAGAGGTGGTCTAGAGCAGGTTTCGGGGTGGTTGAATCGTAGGGGATTCTCAAACCGGGTTGGATGAGCGATTCTTGCGGCATCGCTGATGGGGGATGAGCGATGCCCAAGCCGTGTTCTGAGGATTTGCGTGAGCGTGTTATCGA
>WNFD01004785.1_pt1 | contig 20105 bp, 20 predicted proteins | sample 5400491 | NCBI WGS metagenome assembly WNFD01 (sample SAMN13153343, study PRJNA577476) | soil metagenome | isolation source: 120 cm saprolite under Douglas fir tree site 2 hole 2 replicate 2 | place: USA:California | collected 2015-04-18
ACTAGACAGAGAAGGGCGGCGGTTATTGTGACCTGTTTTGACATGGGTAGGGATGGTAGCACCTGGTGGAGAGGTTTTCCAGACGCGCGGGCGGAGTTTTCCAGCACGCTAGGGTCGAGGTCCGTGGTTCCCACCCTTCGCAACGAACGCGAAGGATGGGCACCCATCGTTGGAATATCTCCGGCCGAGAAGCGCCACCCATTCGACTTCGCTCAGAGGTTGTGACTAAATTCATCTGGCGGGGCTGTTGGTGTTTGGTTGGGTTTGAGGCTCAGTCACACGGAGTGCGGAAGGCCGGTCGCGTGTCGGCCTGGTAGGCGGAACTCGGTCTTCGGTGGCTTTTTTGGGTCTGTTGCGCGGCTTTTTCCGCCTACGCCAGCAGGGCGTGACCGAAGTGCATCAGGTTGTAGGCTAGCGCGCACCACAGCGCCACGCACCTTGCCTTGTTCAACCCCCGCACCGTGATTTGTGTCAGGCCGCGATAACTTCGCAGGTCGGCGTTGACAGTTTCGCTGGTCGCCGCCCGCTGCTTGTAGATCTCTTTTCCTTCCTCGCCGGCCATGCGCCGCTTCCAGGCAAGCACCGCTTCCGTATCTCCGCTTTTCGGTTCCAGTTCACGGCCCTGATTCGGAGCGTGCCTGGCGGGTTTGGGCGGCACGAACAATTCCACTCCATGTGCGTGCGCCTGCTCGATGTCCTGTGTGCGCATGTAACCGCCGTCGATCAAGTGCTGTGCGATTTTCCCGCCGGTTCGTTCCTCGACCTGGCGACGCATCGGCTCGCTCAGCCCCGCACTATCGCTGCCCTCGTTGCTGACCTCCACGCCCAGGATCGCGCGGCTTTCGGTATCGGCCGCCAACTGCACGTTCACCGCCGGGTTGAAGCCGCCGTTGGGCATCTTCATCACCCGCGCCTCAGCATCGGTGGTGCTGACCCGCGGCTGCCGCTCCCGGATCTGCGCGCCGCGCTTGCCATGGCCCGCTCGGCGCGCCGCTTCGGCCTGTTTCTGCTTCAGCTCCGGCAACTGTGCGATGGCTTGCTCCAGCCGTTGCTGCTGGTCCGCCGCCGCACGCTTGCGCGCCGCCCGCTGCCCAGCGGTCCGCGACGCATACTCCGGCGAGTCCACTTGCTGCCGCAGCTCCTCCACGTGTTGGCGGGCTTCCACAAGCAGCTTCTCAAGCCGCTCTTCGCGGCGAAAACTGCTCGCCCCGGCGCTCACCCGAACCCGGACTCCGTCCTGACTTACACGGCTTACCCGCACCACTTCCTTGTCCACCAAAGACGCGATCACCTGTGTGAATAACTCATCCAGCGCCGCCCCATGATCGGTACGGAAATCCGACAGCAGGCGATGGTTCACCGTCACCCCGCCGCACAGCCAGCGGAAGGCCGCGCTGTCCTCCGAGCGCAGCGCCAACTCGCGCGCCGAACCGATGCCGCGAATGCAGGCATACAGCCACAGCCCCACCAGCAGTTGCGGATCGGTCGCGTCTCGGCCCGCTTGGCCCTCGCGCGCCTTGATCGGCTCGTGGAAACGTGACAAGTCAAGCTTCTCCACCACCGCCATCACCATGCGTACAGGGTGGTTCGCGCTCACCAGATCGTCCGGGCACTGGACCATCATCGCCATTTGACCCCGCTCAGGCCTCCGAAGACGAACCCGGGCTTGAGATTTCTCTGCGCTCATGTCTTTGTTTATATGCGAATCCAACAGCAAAACCTCCAAATATTCGAGGCAGCATTAAAAAAGTCACAGGCTCTCAGGGCAGGGTTTCTCGCACAGTACACGAGAGATGTGGGACCCCTCGGATTGAAGTTTCCCAGAAGCCTCTAAGAGCGGAAGATCCTCGGAGCTGATGATCCTCGCGTTGTCGCGAAAGAATGCGACTAAACTCCTGATGCGATAGCATCGGGATCGAGCTTAGAAGCAATCGCTGGTTCTAACCCGAAAATGCAGAATCGCTGCCTTCTGGAAGTCTGCGTGGAATCCCTGGACTGTGCCGTGGCCGCGCAGCGCGGGGGCGCGAACCGGATTGAGCTGTGCGGCGATCTTTCTGTTGGCGGTCTCACTCCCGCGCTGGAACTCATGCGGACGGTGCGCGATCAAGTGGATCTGCCCATTTACGCGATGATTCGCCCTCGCGCCGGAAATTTCTGCTACACGGACCCGGAATTTGAAGCCATGCAGAAGGAAATTGCCATCGCCAAGCAGCTTGGCATGGATGGAATCGTTCTCGGAATTCTCGATTCTGAGAGCCGCGTGGACATCGGTCGGAGCAAAGAACTTGTGGGTCTCGCGCACCCTCTGGAGGTTACCTTCCATCGCGCCTTCGACGAATCAGGTGATTTGTTGTGCGCGCTCGAAGCCGTAGTGCCAACCGGAGCCAAACGGATTCTGACCTCTGGAGGTTGTGCGAGCGCCACCCAAGGCGCGAAGAACTTGTCGCGGTTAGTCGCGGCGGCCGCGGACCGCGTGATCATCATGCCCGCCGGCGGGATTGACGCGCAGAATATTTCGGCCCTGATTCGCCAGTCAAATGTGCGCGAAGTGCACGCTTCGTTGGGAGCAGCAGGCTTGGGACGGACAGCGAGGTTGAGTGCGTCATCCCAGTCTGGTCGCGCCTTCTCATCTCAGGCCGACGGGCCCTTGAACGCTGAACTCCTGGCCTTTGAAAAACGGGTGCGAAAACTGGTCGAGGCGATCTCCGTGATTGACGAGGGCGCCCGCTAACGTCTCCCCAGCCGCCGGCCAATCTGGAATTGGCCGCCAGCCGCCTGAGCGAGGACGCCCACCCGGTGGAATCGAATTTACCGGTGCACGTCCTCGCTGTATCACGGGCGCGTCGTCGCGACCGCGCGCTGTTCAGCCCTTGATGAATTCAACCTCGAGGGTGATGGTCACTTCGTCGCCTACCAGAATACCGCCGGTTTCGAGCGCGGCGTTCCAGGTTAGGCCGAAATCCCTGCGGTTGATCTTCGTCGTTGCCGACAAGCCGAGGCGCGTGTTGCCCCACGGATCTTTGGCCGGAGCAGTTGGACCTTCGACGGCGAAGGTCACGTTGCGGGTGACGCCATGAATAGTGAGATCGCCGGCCACGGTCAGGCCGCCATCCGCGTTACGGCTGACGTGAGTGGACTTGAACGACAGGGTGGGGAATTTCTCCACGTCGAAGAAGTCGGGACTCTTCAGGTGCGTGTCGCGCTGGGGCTCGCGTGTGCTGATGGAGGCGGCGTCGATTGTGGCCTCGACATGGGAAACCGTGAGGTCGTTCTCGTCCAGGGACAGAGAACCGGAGACGCCTGTGAATTGGCCCTTCACGTTGGTGATCATCATGTGTTTGACCTTGAATTCGGCCACGGAGTGGACCGGGTCGATTTTCCAGGTGGTGGTTGCAATTTCGGGAGTAGCTAATGCACTCATGGTGTTTGTCCTTTCTTGCTATCGGTATTTGATGCGTTATCACGATATACGTTACAACATATATTGAAGCGAAAAAATGTCAGACCAGCTCGCTGCGTGCGGCCTCCAGAAGGTCCGCGAGTTTCTTCAGGCGCTCGCGGCCGAGATGCCCCAGTTGCTGGCGGTGAGACTGCTGTATGGGACCATCGAGGCGGGCTAGTACCTCCAACCCCTCGGGCGCGATCTTCGTCAGGACGACTCGCCGGTCTCTGGTCTCTCGCCGCCGGGCAATCAAGCCCCGCTTTGCGAGGCGGTCAAGAAGGCGAGTGATGTCCGGATCGCGGGTAATCATGCGGCCGGCAATTTCGCCGCAGGGCAGACCTTTGGGGGCGCCGCGCAGGATGCGGAGCACGTTGTACTGGGTCGGAGAGAGGTCTTCAGTCTTGAGCACCTCGGCGGGGCCGCGGGACAGTAAGTCGCAGGTGCGAAATAGATCGAGAAATGCCGTTTCCTCGGGGGATGCGAGTCGCTGGCCGACAGATTGGTTTTCAGGTTTCACTGCACTTAATAATAGTCGTTATAACGACTATTGTCAAGAGGCAGTATTGGGTCTATTCAGGAAGTACGAATAGGCAGCGGAAATCCCCGCTTCTCGTTCTTTATTTCAACGAAGCCATATCGATGACGAAGCGGTATTTTACGTCGTTCTTTAGGAGACGGTCGTAGGCCTGGTTGATCTGCTGGATACCGATTGTTTCGATGTCTGCGGTGACATTGTGCTTGCCGCAGAAATCAAGCATCTCCTGCGTCTCGCGGATGCCACCGATCAGCGAACCTGCGATCTTCTTTCGCCCGAAAAGTAGGCCGGCGACCTCGAGAGGCAAGGGCTCGGACGGCGCGCCTACGAAGGTCAGGCTTCCGTCTCGCTTGAGCAGATTGATGTAGGGATTGATTTCATGTTTCGCGGGAACGGTGTCGAGAATGAAGTCGAAGGTGTTGGCATGCTTCAACATGTCGGCATCGTTCTTTGAATTCACGACCTCGTGTGCGCCGAGGCGGATTGCGTCGGCGGCTTTGTTTGGGCTGGTGCTAAAGACAACGACGTTCGCGCCAAATGCCGCCGCGAGCTTTACGCCCATGTGGCCTAGTCCGCCAAGGCCCACGACCCCAACCTTCTTGCCGGCTTTGATGTCGGCATGACGCAGCGGAGAGTAGGTTGTTATGCCGGCGCAGAGTAGCGGAGCAGTCGCGGCGAGGTCCAGATTTTTCGGCACATGCAGCACGAAGTCCTCGTCCACGACCACGCTTTGCGAATAGCCGCCGTAGGTCATGCCTCCGAGGTGCTTGTCGGGCGCGTTGTAGGTGAAAATTGGCTGGCTGGCGCAGAATTGCTCTTCGCCGGCGCGGCATGCCTCGCAGGTGCGGTCAGAATCAACCATGCAGCCCACCGCGGCCAGGTCGCCTTCTTTAAACTTCGTGACCGCGTTGCCGGTTTTGACTACGCGTCCGACGATCTCGTGTCCGGGTACACAAGGATAGGTGGTTGGCATAATGGCGGCAAATTCATTGCGGACGAAATGGACGTCGGTGTGACACACCCCGCAATAGAGAATCTCGATCTGCACGTCTTGCGGTTGCGGAGTACGTCGAGGAATTGTAAGAGCCGTGACGCCCGACGTCGGACTGCTGGCCGCGTACGCTTTCGCGGTGTAAGTCTGTGCGGATGGCGTTTCATCAGGCAGCGGGATCGATCGAATTGCGCTCATATAGGCCTCCTTTGCTCACGCCTCATTATTTAGATCGAAGGGACAAAGTTGGTCCGCCAAACAGGCGAACAGGAATTTTCCGCGGTTGAAATCTCCCGAATTGTACTGCTCACGGACAGTTTTGCAAAATTCACGAACAGCGATTTGGAGACCTGCGCCTGAGATCAGTTCAGAAAATATGTCCGATACAGCGTGTCCCTCTGCACGGGCTTGAACCCGGCGTCGCGGATGATGCGGCGCAGTTCTTCTTCGGTGGTGCAGTTGGTGACGCCGGCAGCGCGGACTACGTTTTCTTCCAGCATCACGGAGCCGACATCGTTGCCGCCGAAGCGCAGGCCTAGCTGGCAGACTTTCAGTCCTTGGGTGACCCAACTGGACTGAACGTTCAGGAAGTTCGAGAGGAACAGGCGCGAGATGGCAAGGTTTTTTAGGTATTCGACGGCAGTGGCTTCATCCCACTTGCGGCCACCGAGCGCGGTGTTCTGCGGCTGGAATGTCCATGGGATGAACGCGGTAAAGCCGCCAGTTTCTTCCTGTAAATCGTAGATCGCTTGCAGATGGTTGACGCGGTGCTCGTGCTTTTCGCCGACGCCGAACATCATGGTGGCTGTGGTTCTCATGCCCAGTTGGTGCGCGGTGCGGTGCACGTTGAGCCAGTCGGCCGTAAGACATTTCAGACGGGCGATGCGGTGGCGGACTTCGTCGTCGAGAATTTCGGCTCCGCCACCGGGGATGGAATCGAGGCCGGCGTCGCGCAATTTGGAAATCGTGTCGCGAATGGTGAGGCTGCTGTACTCGGCGATGGCGATGATCTCTGACGCGGAATAGCAATGGAGATGGATTTTGGGGAAGCGATCCTTGATTCCGCGCAGCATGCGCTCGTGCCAGTCAATTTTCAGATCGGGATGAAGGCCGCCTTGCATCAGCACCCCCGTGCCGCCGAGTTCTACGGTCTCGCGGATTTTTTCGTAGATGGTGTCAAAGTCGAGGATGTATCCTTCTTTGGCCTGCGGGCCTTTCAGCGGACGGTAAAACGCGCAAAAGGTGCAGTACTCGGTGCAGAAGTTGGTGTAGTTTATGTTGCGGTCGATGATGTAAGTGGCGACGCCTTCGGGATGCAGCTTGCGGCGCACGGCATCGGCTTCCATGCCGATTCCGATGAGGTCGTCGGAGGCGTAGAGGTCTAGGGCTTGGGCTTTCGTCAGGGACATGGATGACATGACTATTTTACCTCATGATCCCTTGTTTTCATGACAAGGGCCTTTTGGCTCAAGTCAAAGCCGGTTTGGCGTCGGTGAAATGCGGATCAGGCACGCAGCGAAGCACACCGCATTCATTCGCATAGCGATAGAAAAGACGCAGGCCATCGAGGCAGGGTTCATCCAAATAATAGTGAATGTTGGTGGTGAGGTAATCGCGCACTGCTTCTTCGGTTAAATCGAGTTTGGGCGCCCAAATGTTACTGATCTTGGCAAGGTTGACAGGAATGAGGCCATGGTCGCGCGATTCCTGGAAAATGGCAGCCAGATCCAAGCGAGAAGTTTTGGCGGCGTTTTGAGTGACTGCCCAGAAGGCGAATACGAAAGGTTTGCCGGTAAAGCGGTTCCATTCTTCAGCCAGGTCCCATGTCCGGTACTGTGAGCGATCTATTTTTAGAGCGGGATCGCCGATGAGTAGGGCCGCGTCGTGCGTGGCCACCATGGTATCGAGATCGGGTGGAAGGGAACTGAACCGACGGCCACCGCCCCAGTATTTTTCAAACAAGACGCGAAGTAAAGCCACCGAGGTCAGGGAAGAACTGTCGAGCGCGACGGTGTTGATTGCCTCCAACGGCTTGCGGCTCACTAAGAGAATTGAGCGGACCGCTCGTCTGGATGCGATACAAACCCCAGGAAGAATGGAGAGATTGGGGATGGTTGCGTAAGCGGCGGAGGGGATGATGCCGATGTCGGCGCTGCCTCGTTCCAATTCCAAAGCGCACTGTGAAGGTAGTGTGTAAGCGATGTCGAAAGCGCCGCCGGCGCTGGCGTGCTCGAAGTCCCACATTAAGGGCGCGGTATTCAGGTAAGAGATTGCGGAAATGCGAAGGCGGGTCATTTCAATCGGGTTTTCCGGCTCTTAGCTGTTGGCGTCCAGCAACGTGAGCAGCTACGCCGGGCTGTCTTTTTTCTGCGCGACTTCGATTCGAGCTTGCGCCACTCGAATCTTCGCTGTCGTGTGCGCGAAATCATCCTCCGTCTGCGCTGACTTCAAGGACTGCTCGGCGTCTGCCAGGGCGCGCTGCGCTCTGGGGACATCAATCTCGTCGGCGCGCTCGGCGGTTTCTGCGAGCACGGTAACGCGGTCTTGCAAAACTTCCGCAAATCCCCAGGCTACCGAGAAACGGTACGACTGGCCGTTGGCGCGGTAGGCGATCTCCCCGGCGCCAAGCTCGGTAATCAGCGGAGCATGTCCGGGAAGAACGCCGAGTTGTCCGTTTAGTCCGGGAATTTGGATGGACTCCGCATTGTCGCGGACGACCATTTTCTCGGGAGTCACGATTTCGAGTTGGAAGGTGTCAGTCATCGGTCGTTCGTCGTTGGTCGTTGGCCGGAAACCAAAATTCCCGGCTTTCCTGCTGGACCTATTTCAAAACTTCAAACCGTTAAGGTCTTTGGCCAACGACGAACCACCAACGACCAACGACGGTTTTACGCTGCCGCTTTCGATTTCTCTGCGGCTTCGAGCACTTCGTCTATTGTTCCTTTCATATAAAACGCCTTCTCGGGAATCTCGTCGTGCTTGCCTTCCACGATTTCCTTGAAGCCCTTCACGGTGTCGGCGACCTTTACGTAGCGGCCGGGCGCGCCGGTGAATTGTTCGGCAACGTGGAAGGGCTGCGACAGGAAGCGCTGGATCTTGCGGGCACGAGTTACGGTGAGTTTCTGGTCTTCGCTCAACTCATCCATGCCGAGAATGGCGATGATGTCTTGTAGGTCTTTGTAAGTCTGTAGAGTTCTCTTCACGGATTGAGCGACATCGTAATGTTCCTGGCCGACGATGCGCGGATCGAGAATGCGCGAAGTCGAAGCGAGAGGATCGACCGCAGGGTAGATTCCGATTTCGGTCAGGGCGCGAGAAAGCACTGTTGTCGCGTCCAAGTGAGCGAACGTGGTGGCCGGCGCGGGATCGGTGAGGTCGTCGGCGGGGACGTAAATCGCCTGTACCGAGGTGACGGAGCCCTTTTTGGTGGAGGTGATGCGTTCCTGCAACTCACCCATTTCCGTGGCCAGGTTGGGCTGATATCCTACCGCGCTCGGCATGCGGCCGAGTAGAGCGGAAACTTCGGAGCCGGCCTGGGTGAAGCGGAAAATATTGTCAATGAAGAGCAGGGTGTCGGCGCCTTCCACGTCGCGGAAATATTCTGCGACGGTCAGGCCAGTAAGCGCCACTCGCAAACGGGCACCGGGCGGCTCGGTCATCTGGCCATAGATTAGTGCGGCCTTGGAGTGTTCTGGATCTCCGGGCTTGATGACGCCGGATTCGGTCATTTCCAGCCACAGATCGTTGCCTTCGCGGGTACGCTCGCCGACACCGGCGAACACGGAGAATCCTCCGTGCTGCTTGGCGACGTTGTTGATCAGTTCCATGATAACGACGGTTTTGCCTACGCCTGCGCCCCCGAAGAGGCCGATCTTTCCGCCTTTGAGAAATGGCTGAATCAGGTCGATGACCTTCACGCCGGTCTCAAACATTTCAGCGGTGGTGGCCTGTTCGTCGAACAAGGGGGCGGTGCGATGGATGGGATGGCGCTCTTTGTAAGCAACGGGGCCGAGGTTGTCCACGGGCTCGCCGATTACGTTCATGACGCGGCCGAGAGTGCCGTGACCTACGGGGACGGAGATTGGGCCGCCCTGGTCAATGGCCTTCATCCCGCGGACCATGCCGTCAGTGGCTGACATGGCGATGCAGCGCACGCGGCCTTCGCCGAGATGTTGCTGCACTTCCACAATGACGTTGATTTCTTTAGGCACGGTAAAGCCCTCGCTGACGATGCGAAGGGCCTGGTAAATCGGCGGCATCGCGGTCTCGGTGAACTGTACGTCCACGGCGGGACCGGTGATTTGGATTACATTTCCAACGTTGTCTGACATGAGACCTCAGCTCTTAGCTTTTAGCTCCTAGCTTTGCCGTTGATGTTCGAGAGGCCTGATCTTAACCACAAATTCGTACCGGTTTGGAATCAAGCTAACGGCCAAGAGCTAAAAGCTAATAGCTTCTTATTCACAATGCTGCTGCTCCACTCACTATCTCAATAATCTCTTTCGTAATCTTCGCCTGACGGGCACGGTTCATCACCAGCGTCAGAGAATCGATCATTTCGCTTGCGTTTTTGGTGGCCGATTCCATCGCGGTCATGCGGGCGGCATGTTCGGCGGCCACCGATTCCAGCAACGCGTGGAAAATCTGTGTGCCCACGTATTTCGGCAGAAGCGATCGAAACAACTGCTGCGGCGGTTGCTCGTAAATGTAGTCCACCGGAGCGGCGGCGAAGGCGGCAGCATGAGCGTCCATTTCGCTGGTGTCGGCGGCCCGGATGGAGACGCCTGCGCCCTTCGCAGCCTCGAGAGCGCGCCGCTTCTCTTTGGTATCCATTTCACTGGCTTGGGCAATATCCGGAGCGCCAATGTGCTCGATGGGCAACAACTGCTCCACCACCAGACGCTGCGCAATTACCGATTTGAACTCGTTGTAGACGATGTAAACCGAATCAATTTCGGCGCGGGTGTAACGTTCGATCAGGCGCTCAGCCAACTCGGAAGCCAATGTGTAATCGAATTTTTTTAAGACACCGATTTGTTCGCCGACCAATGTGATTTGGGGAGCTTCGGTCGAGTCTGCTTTTCGAGGCTCAGCGGCTTTGAAGCGGCGGCGGAGAAAGTCGCGACCTTTGCGGCCAATGGTCTCAAGCTCGATATTTTTGCCGGACTTGGAATTCAGAAAATTGGTCGCACCTTTCAAAATATTCGAGTTGAATCCGCCGGCTTTACCCATGTCTCCGGTGATCACGATCAGAAGGACATTCTGCTCGGGACGTTTTACCAAAAGTGGGTGCAGAATTTCTCCGGTCTCGGAATCGAAGATATCCGCTCGGGAAACCAGTGACTTCAGGACGTTGGTGAGCATTTGTGCATAAGGACGCGCTGCCAGCGCACGCTCCTGGGCACGACGAAGCCGGGCGGCGGAGATCATTTTCATGGCGCGGGTGATCTGCCGCGTGTTAATCACGCTGCGAATTCGACGCCGGATATCGAGAATGTTAGCCATGAATCAGTCGTTGGTCGTTTGTCCCTTCGGCTTCGCTCAGGGCAAGCTAAGAGCGGTCGTTGGCCAAAATCACAACCTACTTTGCTGCTACAGCTTGCTTCTCCGCCACGAAGGCTTCTTTGCATTCCTTAATCAGCTTCTTCATTTCTGCCTGCAGGCCGTCATCCAGAATCTTTTTCTCCATGATGGTGCGTAATACGCCGGGATTCGCCGACTCTACGTAGCGATATAGTTCGGTTTCAAAATCTCCTATTTGCTCGACTGGCATATCATCGAGGACGCCGCTGGTTCCGGCAAAGATCATCAAGATTTGCTTGGAAAACGGCAGCGGCGAAAACTGTTTTTGCTTCAAGGCTTCGACCAGGCGCTGTCCACGATTGAGCTGCGCTTGTGTGGCTTTATCGAGGTCGCTGCCGAATTGCGAGAAGGCCGCCAGTTCGCGGTACTGCGCGAGTTCGAGTTTCAAGCTGCCGGCAACCTGACGCATGGCTTTGATCTGCGCGCTGCCGCCAACGCGGCTCACGGACAATCCTACATTTACCGCTGGGCGGACGCCTTGGTTGAACAAATCGGTTTCCAGATAAATCTGACCGTCGGTGATGGAGATGACGTTGGTCGGAATGTACGCCGAGACGTCGCCTGCCTGGGTTTCAATGATGGGCAGCGCGGTCAGCGAGCCGCCGCCGTTCTTGTCGCTCAACTTGGACGCGCGCTCAAGCAACCGTGAGTGGAGATAGAACACGTCTCCGGGATAGGCTTCGCGTCCGGGAGGGCGGCGCAATAGCAGCGAGATTTCGCGATACGAAGCGGCGTGCTTTGAAAGATCGTCATAGATGACGAGCGCGTGACGCTTGGTATCGCGGAAATACTCGCCCATGGCGCACGCCGCGTAAGGAGCGATGTACTGCATGGGAGCAGGCTCGGACGCCGACGCCGCGAGCACGATGGTGTAATCCATGGCACCGTAGTCGGAGAGAATCTTGACCACCTGCGCAATCGAGGACCGCTTCTGGCCGACGGCGCAGTAAATGCAAATCAGGTCATTGCCTTTGCTGTTGATGATGGTGTCGATGGCAATGGCAGTTTTGCCGGTCTGGCGGTCTCCGATAATCAGTTCGCGCTGACCACGTCCAATGGGAATCATGCTATCAATCGCTTTGATTCCGGTCGCCATGGGCTCGCGTACCGGCTGGCGATCAATGACGCCGGGAGCGAGGCGCTCCAGCGCAATGAATTTGTCGGTTGAGATTGGACCCTTATCGTCGATGGGCTGGCCGAGAGCATTCACGACGCGGCCGATCATAGCGTCACCGACAGGGACGCTCATGATGCGCCCGGTACGCTTGACCTCGTCGCCTTCTTTGATCTCAGTGTATTCGCCGAGCAGCACCACGCCGACCTGGTCTTCTTCCAGGTTCATGGCGATCCCCGCAAGACCGTGCGGGAAGGAGAGCAGTTCGCCGGCCATGACCTTATCGAGGCCGTGAACGCGGGCGATGCCGTCCCCGAGAGTGAGCACGGTGCCGACTTCATCCACCGCGATCTTGACTTCGTAATTCTCAATCTGCTGGCGGATTAATTGGGTGATTTCGTCTGCTTTGATTTGGGCCATAAAATCAGCTTCTAGCTTTTAGCTCCTAGCTTCTAGCAATTGGCGCTTAGCACTTGGTATTTAGCCCTTCTCGGCTTGTGATGGTTCGCAAGGGACCCAATGGGCCAAGTGCTAACTGCTAAGTGCGGTTCTAATCCTCTCCAACTGTCCCTTTACCGAGCCGTCGTAAACCGTGCTGCCTACGCGGGCGATTGCGCCGCCTAGGATTGTTGCATCCTTCGTGTAGCTGGCGCGGATTCGCTTACGGGTTGCGTTTGCCAGGTCGCCCTCAAGGCGGGATCGCTCTTCAGCGCTTAACTCGCGTGCAGTTGTTACTTCGGCTTCGGCGAATCCCAGGCGCTGATTCAGTTCTTGCGCGAACTGGGTGACGATCTCGCCGATAAATCTGGTGCGGCGGTGATCGATCAGTACGGCAACAAAATTTCGCACGGCACGCGAAATTTCGGCTCGCTTCACAATGCTGTCTAGCACGGCGCGCTTTTTCTCAGCGGAAATCGCGGGCGCGTCCCACACTTCCCGAAGGCCTTTGTTGTCGCGTGCGAACGCTGCCATCTGCTGTGCTTCGGCCAGAGCCACGGCGGGATCGAGGCGCATGGACATAACTACGTCTGCGAAGGCGCGGGCGTACGTGTTGGTGACGGTCGCCATAATCTAGGCCTTCTTTCCCGCCGCGCCATCGCTGGCAAGGTCTTTTGCGAAGCGGCGCACCAGAGCCAGATCGGTGGACTCGTCCACGCGAATCTGCTTACTGGCGAGCGTGACAGCCAGATCGGCGGCGTGCGCGGTCAATTCGCGGCTTGCTGCGCGGGCGGCGGCAGCAATGTCTTGCTGCGCGGACTCGACAATGCGGCGTGCGTCTTCTTCGGCGGCGGCTTTGATTCTTTGCTCCTCCGCGGCGGCGTTGGCTTCGGCGGTCGCCTGCATCTGGCCGATTTCCTCGCCCAAATGCTTGAGCCGGGATTCGATTTCCGCCAGGCGGCGATTAGCGTCGGCACTGGCGGTGCGGGCCTCTTCCAGCGACTTCTGGATGGTCGCGGTACGGCCGCGGAACATCGCTGGCAGATTCTTCTTTGAAAACCAAACAATGACGCCAGCGACGATGGCGAAATTCAGAACGACGGCCAGCCAGTAAGCACCGTCCAGGCTCAGGCCCGTAATCTTCGCAAGCAGTTTCACCGAGGTGGAATGTTTGAACGGGGTGGTTTCGTCTTCGGCTGGGGCTTCTTTGTTCTGATCGGATTTTGTCTGATCGGCGGAAACTTGCGCCTCCGAGCCGTTCCCGGGCTGCGACGGGGACGACTGAGCCACAGCAAATGCCGACAGCAGCATTGCCGCGGCCAGCAGCAAGCCAATCTTTCTGAATCCGAGCTTTCGGAATTTGTCGAAGCTTGTCATCTTCATGACTTATTAACCGCCAGCCCGCGCCAGCGCCGGCTCGAGGACGATGCGAATGATTTCCGTCGCCAGTCGTCCGGCTTCGGCTTCGAGCGTAGTCTTGGCCGCCAACTTGTCTTGTTCGATGGCCGCGCGCGCCTGCTGTACTTGTGCCTGAGATTGGGTGCGGGCTTGGGCGAGGGCGGCCTCACGGGCTTTCGAAGCCAAGGTCCGGCGGGCTTCCTGAGCTTTCAGAATCGCGATTCGCGCGTCCCGCAGCTTTTGTTCGTACTCGGCGGTGCGCTGCTCGGCCAAGGCAATATCGGCCCGGGCCCTCTCAATTGCGCCCTGAGTGCGGGCACGCCGCTCGGCCAGGACCCTAGCCAGCGGGTTATGGACGAGCACCGTGTACAGCCCGTACAGCAAAAGGAAAAAAATAATGGTTGGGATGGAACCAAGCAGTAATTCGCTTATTTGTCGAAACGTTTCATCCATTATTGTCTGCTAGGTAGTGACCGGGCGAAAGGTCTCTTTCGAATGCTCAGGAACCATTAAATTTAGCAGTTTGCGAGGATTAGTGTCAACGAACGGGCGGTGGATTTCTCAACTGGCGCGGCTGAGTTCTTCGCGAAAATCGTCGAGAGTAAAAAGCGGAATGTAGCGCGCGATCTTAGCGCGGATTTTGTCGCCGCCGCCTTCTTTGCGGTCAACGAGGGTGATCGCCGCGACCACTTCGCAACCGGCCTGCTCGGCGTCGTCGATAGCCTTGAGCACTGATCCGCCGGCGGTAACAACATCGTCCACGATCACGACTTTGGTGCCGGGTTTAGGCGCATTCTCGATCAGGTTCTTGGTGCCGTGGGCTTTGGCTTCCTTGCGGACGAAGAAACCGTCGATGGACAAGCCGCGGTGGCGCGCCTTCATCATGACTGCGACAATGATCGGGTCCGCGCCGTGAGTTAATCCGCCGATGGCGAGGGGCTTTTCGGGAAGCTCCTGAATCACGTCGAGGACGGCGTCACCAACTAGGTCGGCTCCTACGGAGTTGAGTGTGAGCCTGCGACAGTCGAAGTAGTGGTTGGACTGCTTTCCGCTACTCAGAGTGATGGGGCCGAGAATAAGGGCGCGTTCTGCCAGCAAATCTCTTAGCCTTGTGCGAGTCGACTCTTTGCTCATGCTGCCTGGCCCTTCACTTCCACGCCTGCCCACTTCTCCAGCAGCAGCAGGGTAGCGGCGTAGTCGAGGTCAGCGTGGCCGTCTTCGATGGCCATTTCGTAGATCTCTTCCACGGTTTCTAGGCCAGGGAGCTTTACACGGACTTCCTTGGCTGCGTCGAGGGCGAGACGGATATCTTTACGCATGAGGCGGAGCGGGAAGTTGGCGGAAAAATCGCGGCCGAGGACAAACGGTGCTTTGTATTCGACCACTCCCGACTTCACCATCGACGCGTTCACTAACGGGATTAGCTTTTCCGCGTCGACCCCCAGTTTGGCGGCCAACGTGAGGGCTTCAGCGAAGCCTTCGTAGATGAGCGCGATTTGCAGATTCATCACCAACTTGGCGGATTGACCTTTGCCGACTTCGCCCATACGGAAGATTTTCTTGCCCATGGCGGCGTAAAGTGGCTTCAGGCGTTCGGAGTCCACGTACTGCGCGCCTTTTTTCGCGATGCGTTCTGCGAATTTCCGAGTGGCGGATGGAGAGATGGTGCTGGAATCGACGACGATCATACCTTCGGTGAGTGACGACTCGACTCCATCCGACCCGAAAAGCACGCTTTCAACGGCGGCGGTGTCGGAGACCGCCATCCAGACAACTTCGACGCCCTGCGCGGCTTCTGCAGGAGAAGACGCCACTCGCGCGCCCTCGACCTGCTTGCCGGGAGTGCGATTCCAGGCCGTGACTTCGTGTCCAGCTTTTACAAGATTGGTGGCCATTGACTGGCCCATGATTCCCAAACCTAAGAATGCAACTCGCATCGGAGTACTCCTGAATTGATGAAGCAACTGGAATTAGAACTGACGTAATCGCGGTGGGTCAAGCAAATGATTGCGGCTTGGTAAAATAAAGCTGTTAGCTATTAGCTCTTAGCTTCTAAGTTGAACCTTAAGGATGTCGGAGCTGAGAGCTAAAGGCTAAGAGCTGATGCTCAAACAAGCGATCAAGAATCCGGCGTTGCGCAAACGGGCGCAGCAATTTGGGAAACTGGTGCGGCATTCGGCGGTCACGCCGCGGACCGGGGAATCGCATAAGCCGAAACTGGTCTCCAACGGCGAGATGGGCGTAACTTTTATTGGGCACGCCAGCTTTTTTGTGCAAGTGGGCGGGGAAAACGTAATTATTGACCCGAATTTTGCGCGCTGGCTGTTTGTGCTGAAGCGGCTGCGACAGCCGGGAGTCAAAGTCAACGATCTTCCCCCGATTGATCTGGTACTGATCACGCACGCGCACTTTGATCACCTGCACCGGCCGTCGCTGCGCGCGATTGTGCAGCATACGAAACGTTTTCGCGGATCGGCGCCGACGGTTGTGGTGCCGGCGAACGTTTTCGATCTGGTTTCCGATCTGGGCTTCCGCGATGTGGTTGAACTGAACTGGTGGAGCAGCTACCGGCATCGCGATCTGACCATTACTCACGTGCCGTCACGGCACTGGGGAGCGCGCGTGTTGCGCGACGCACATCGCGGATACGGTGGCTACGTGCTGCGCAGCGGCAAGCATTCGGTCTATCACGCGGGAGACACGGCGTACTTTTCCGGCTTTCGCGAAATCGGGACGCGGCTTGGTCCCCAGCTGGCGCTGCTGCCAATCGGCGCCTACAATCCGCCATCATTTCGCAATGTCCATGCCAGCCCAGCCGACGCCACGCGCGCATTCCTCGACCTAAATTCGCGCTGGATGGTTCCCATGCACTACGGAACTTTTCGCCTGTCGCACGAGCCTATGGACGAACCTCTGCAATTGCTGGAACAGGAAGCTACGGCTGCGGGGGTCAAAGATCGGGTGCTGATTTTGAAAGAAGGCGTCACTAGGATTTTTTGACATTTTCTTAACGTTCTCCTGATCTAAAATATCCGGCCTAAGGAGATTCTTTTATGCCTGAACAAGTGAAAGCTGTTCCGCCTGGATTTCATACTCTTACTCCGCACCTAACGGTCCGCGATGCGGACAAGGCGTTGGAGTTTTACAAGAATGCGCTTGGAGCCGAGGTCCAGGGTGTGGCGCGTATGCCAAACGGAAAGATCATGCACGCGTCGCTGCGCATTGGTGACTCGATGCTGATGTTGAATGAGGAGTTTCCGGAGTACGGGGGACTCTCCCCGCTTTCGATCGGCGGCACAGGCGTGACCATTCACATTTACACCGACGATGTGGACGCGGCCTTCAATCGTGCGGTCTCGGCTGGCGCGCAAGTTAAGATGCCGGTCATGGACCAGTTCTGGGGCGACCGTTACGGCCTGGTCGCCGATCCATTCGGACATAAGTGGTCAATCGCGACACATACAAAAGACCTGTCGCCGGAAGAGATGCAGCGGGCCCAGGACGAGGCAATGGCCAAGGTGCCCGCGCCGGAGAGAAAGACCGCTTAAGCAGCCAGCAGGATTCGGAGGTCGCGCAGATTGTTGCCCGTGGGCCCGATGACGATGGCATCGCCCAGTGCTTCAAAGAATGGATAGGCATTGAAGCCGGCGAGGTGTTTGGACGCATCGAGTCTGCGGGCTTTTGCTCGCTCCAAAGTTGTTCCATCCACGATCGCGCCTGCGGCGGGACTATTGCCGTCTATCCCGTCGGAGCCGGCGCTAAGGATGCAGACGTTGTCTCCGGCGATTCTTTCCGCACAATATAAAGCAAACTGCTGGTTGCGGCCTCCGGCGCCGCCATTTTCGACGTGAACTGTCACTTCGCCGCCGGAGAGTAGGCAGGCTCTCTCATGCTTTTGGCGTAACTCGCGCAGCCGCCGCAGTAGGTAATCGGCAGCTTTGGCGTAGTCCCAGTCGTCGCAATCGTTGTCGATTTCGACGATGAAACCCTGACGCCAGGCTTCCTCTGCGGCGGCCTTGAGTAACACGGCATTGGAAAGAACGATCCACCAACGCACACGGACGAAGGCGGGGTCGTCTGATTTCGGGGTTTCGTCGAGGGCGCGGCGCTCGAAAAGCTCTTGTACGGATGGCGGGAATTGCATTTTGTATTTGGCCGCAAGTGTGTAGCAATCTTCAGCCGTGGTCGAGTCGGGCAAGGTGGGGCCGGATGCGAGGGAATCGGGGGTGTTGTCGGGGACATCGGAAACCAGGATTGAAACCTGTGTCGCCGGATATGCGGCCTGCGCGAGGCGTCCGCCTTTGATGGAGGACAGATGCTTGCGGATGGCGTTGATCTCGGCAATAGGCGCGCCGGAATGGACCAGCACGCGGTAGGTTGCGATGAGATCGTCGAGCGAGATCTCATTATCAATCGGCTTTTCGGCGGCCGCAGAGCCTCCGCCGCTGATCAGGTAAATCACCAGAGAAGATTCGGTTTGGGCGTTGAGTGATTTCAGCATGGCGTCGGCGGCGCGGATGGATTCGGCGTTAGGCACGGGATGTCCGCCGTGAAAATAACGGAAGCCGCGAATTTGGAACTCAGGCTCGACGGAGCTGGCGACAATGCCTTCGAAGCGAGTGCCCGCTATTTTATGCAGGGCAATCAGCATGGTGTGTGCAGCTTTGCCGATGGCGATGACGAAGACGCGGCCGTACGCGTTGAGGTCGTAGAGGTCGTCGCAAATTCGGAGCACACTGCGCTCGCAGTGCAGGTGGCGAGCGAAAGCCTGCTGGATGGTGGATTCGCGGAGCGCGTGGTCGAAGATGTGGCGCGCGATTTGTTTCATTTATAGCTTCTGCGTCTTCGAAACGGCCGCGAATTGGCATGACCGGGAAGGGCACGGCTTCCAGCCGTGCCGCAAGTCAGCGCTCTTGATTTCGGCTTTAGCCGCGGGGGTTCGCTCGCGCCCGGCAAAGAGCAGACGTCAGGGGCTGAAGCGCAATCATTGGGTGCAGGTTGTAGCCACGCATCCACGAGTTGCGACAAATGATTCACGTCGGGACCGTCTCCTTGATCCAAACTTCAATCGCCTCGCGCATCTCGCGCAACCTGCCTTCAAAAAAATGGTCGGCGCTTTCGATGATGACCAACTTCTTCGGTTCGGGGAGAGAATTTACCATCGCCTCGAGTTTTGCCCGGGCTCCGAACTGGTCGCGGCTGCCGCTGACGAAGAGTTTGGGCTTGTGGCACGACTGCAGAAAGTTCAGGTCGTAGCTGCGCTCGTCCACCGGATTCAGCGGCACTCCCAGGCCGATCACCGCTTTTACACGGTCGTCTGGACAAGACGCGCGCAGGCCGATGGCAGCGCCGAAAGAGAACCCGGCGAAGATCAGCGGCAAATGGAACTCGCGATCGAGCCAGTCGAGTGCGGTGTGAACGTCGTCGGCTTCGCTGACTCCGTGATCGTGCTCGCCCTGGCTTAGTCCGGTGCCGCGGAAGTTGAAGCGGAGTACGGAGAATCCGAAGCTGTTCAGCGCTTTCATGGCGTGGAAAACGACTTTGTTGTGCATGGTGCCACCGAACATGGGATGGGGATGGCAGACTAGGGCGGCGTGGGTTGCGTTCTCCGCGCCGGAGTTGAGTAAGGCTTCGAGGCGTCCGGCGGGGCCGTCGAGGAAGAGGGAACGGATTGCGCTGGCTGCAAGGTTCATGGGGCGATGTCGCGATTAGATTATCGCAGGCGGAGTGCGCGAATAGATCTATATGGAGGGGCGGGCGTCTCGCCCGCCAACGGGCGGGGACGCCCGTTGCTCCACATTCATAATTGATTGGCCGACACATCCATGAATCTTGATAGATCCCATGCAAAACCCGAGTCGCCGTCCGCCACACGCGTAAGTTATCCTCGATGCGCATGGATGTGGTCTCACTTACGCGGCGGCTGGTGGATATCGAATCCATCAGCGGGAACGAGGGGGCGGTTGGGCACGCGCTCGCGGATGAGTTGCGAGGGCTGGGGTATAGCGTCCAGAGAATGGCCGTGGAGGGCGAGCGGGCAAATGTGTTTGCGACTTCGCCACAGGAGCCGAATCCTGCCGTCGTTTTCTCTACGCACATGGATACGGTGCCGCCGTTTATTGCTTCGTCCGAAGATAATGATCGCGTTTATGGCCGAGGCTCTTGCGATGCCAAGGGGATTATTGCCGCGCAGATCACGGCTGCCGAGGTCCTGAAAAAAGAAGGTATCTATGTCGGACTGTTGTTCCTGGTGGGCGAAGAGCGTGACAGCCGGGGAGCGAAAGTCGCGAATCAGCCGGCGAACGGATGCAGGTTTCTCATCAATGGGGAGCCGACGGAGAATCGCGTTGCTATCGCATCGAAGGGATCACTCCGAGTCCAACTCACGGCCAGTGGACGCATGGCGCACTCGGCTTATCCGGAGCTGGGCGAGTCGGCGATTGACAAGCTGATTGAGGCACTGCATCGGCTGCGAGCGATGCCACTGCCTTCCGATCCGGAAATTGGGCCGTGCACGATGAACGTCGGCACGATTGAGGGCGGACGCGCGCCCAATGTTATTCCCGATCACGCCCGCGCCCAGTTGCTCTATCGGCTGATCGGG
>WNFD01010377.1_pt1 | contig 20091 bp, 13 predicted proteins | sample 5400491 | NCBI WGS metagenome assembly WNFD01 (sample SAMN13153343, study PRJNA577476) | soil metagenome | isolation source: 120 cm saprolite under Douglas fir tree site 2 hole 2 replicate 2 | place: USA:California | collected 2015-04-18
TCCGGTCGTCATTTGGCGGGCTGATGATATGTCGCGCAATTGCTCGGCAGTGCCCAAGACGATTCGTCGGTGAACTCTGTTGCCGCTCGGTCCGGATTCCCACCATCGGTAGCACCAAACGTCTGGACCCAGTTTTCGTTGCTCTCGAACTACACTTCCTTCCTGCATGTTGCGCTTCTCCCTCACCTTGAGATGTCGACTCCGTGGAGCATTTCATCGTACGAGCGCTGCCACCGTCAGGGAAGAGACTGGAACAGTTGAGTTCGCGGAAATCTTGGGACCAAAAAAAGATGCCTGCGACTGCGCGGCAAAGCAGTAACCGCCAGCCGGGATAGGTGACAACCACTCAGATTGCGTGCATCAGGGCAGGGAAGAGGCTGTCGTAGGTTCTGAGGTTCTGAGGTTCTGATCTAGTCTGCCGGGTCCAACGCATTACTTCCGGTTGGTCCGTCACCCATCCAGAGTCTCGGATTCGCCAGGTTCGGAGAGATGAAATCAGCTAATTGGCGCTCCAGCAGCTCGCGGAAAGGTCTGCAGAAGCTTCTGAGGCCCGCGTCGCTGCCCAGAGCTAATGCAAGACTGCAGTTTTCATTATGGGTGGTTAGCGACGCCTCCGAGAAATGCATAAAGAATCTTGTGCCCGCGCGGAACTTCGTTTCCGTCGGTGTGTGGCTCAAGCGTAACAAAGACTGAATCAATCGTCGCGAGTTGCTGCGGATCATCCACCTTCAGGACCCATCGCTTCTGCTGCTTGTCGTCCACATAAAGAAAGCCGAGGCTCTTGACACTGGACGGCTGTCCCAATCTTTCGCCCCAGGCGTGAAAAGCATAGTTCGCGTTCGTCGACTTCTTTTCATCCAGGTCATAGGCATAAAAGATTAGAGACTTTCCCTCTGTATAAAACACACGGCCGAAGGATTTTTTGTCCTTGCCGCGTCCATCGGCATCATGGACGTCAATAACGTGCAAGTTGCGTGCTGCCATGAGGTCCCTGACATCCCGCCCCACGCTGAGTAATTCGCGCTCCCTTTGTTCCGCGGCAAGCTGCGCTCGCAGTTGCTGGGCAAGATCACTTGCCTCGGCTTTAGTCGCGTTCAGGTCCGCCTCGACAGCAGCTCGGGCTGCATTTGCCTTTTCCAGCTCAGCCCGCACTTGCTGGAGATGCAAGTCGTTCTCGTTGCTCTGACTGCTCAGCTGTGAACTCGCGTCGTGCAACTGACGAATTATAAGTTCCAGGCGCTCGTTTTCAGATCGGCGAGTCTCAACTTCCGCCTCAACCTTTTCGAGACGAGATGAAAGGGACTTGATCAGTCCATCCTTGTCCGCATTGTCGCTGATCAGCGCTTTATTCAATTCATCAACGGCTGCCGACGTCCTATTTCCGGCAACAGGGGCGGGTTTGTCGGTTTGTTGATTAGGCACCCACTGTCTAAGCGCCGCCGCTTCAGAATCTCGGCGTTCAACACGTTTGTAATAAGCCAGAATTCCAACAACCATGATCGCAGCCAACCCGTAAGCGAGGGCGGGGCGAAGGGAAAGAGTACTTGGAAAGAAACCAAAAAGTTTGTTCGGTCCCTGTTGTGCCTCTTCGGAGAACCGCAAACCGTGTTCACGCGCATTTTCCAGGAATCGGGAACGGAATCCCCCTTGCTGGCTCTGGCGAAGAACAGTGCGATCGGCAAGCTTTGCCGAAGGGCATGGCAACTCGTGAATGATCAGGGCAAATTCTTCTGACACGGCCCGACATCGGTCGCATGCAACCAGGTGTTCCTCCAGTTGCTGCTCTTCCTGCGCCGCAAGCTGCCCGGTGGCTTTCAGGGCACACATTTCTTCGAATTTTTCATGCCTTAACATTGATACTTCCTTGGCGAACTAACTCCGCAGCTTCTTCTTTGGCTTCATTTTTGGCTTCATTCGAACACCCGTCACGCACGACTGACCGGAGCCGTTGCAGGCCCCGGTAATAATTGTGTCGGACATTCCCAAGCGATTCACCTGTGTGTTCTGCAATGTCGTTCAGTGACATTCCCTCGAAATAGGCCAAGTGAATAGTGCGTTTTTGGCGCTGATTTAACGTCTCAAGAGCCTGACGGACAAGTCTGCGAAGCTCTTGGAAGGTCAAAGTATTACCTCCGACAACCGCCGGCTGCGACCCTTCCAGCAGGTGGCGGTCAACTTGTTCCAGGTCTTCTGCTTCGTAGAACTTCCTTCTCTTTAAGTACCCTCGCCGGTTAATACTGCGGTGATAGGCGTACTGCAACAGCCATACCTTAGTACTGCCGCGCGCAGGGTCAAATTGTGCCGCCACTTTGTAAATTTCCAGGAAAACTGCCTGGGTGACGTCCTCGGCTTCCCCGAGATCGCGCAGGGTTTTGAGCGCCACGCTGAGGACGAGCCGATGATAACGGTCAAAAAGGACAGCGAGGGCATCGTCATGACCGGCTTCAACATGTGCGAGAACGTTCTCGTCGCTGAGATTGCAGAGCTGCGCGAAGTTTAAACCACATGGTTCCTTCACTCGCAGCTGCAACTCGGCAGACTCGAGGTTTAGGATATTGCGATGCATGGTTTTTGGAGACTACGAACTATTCTTGCAATAGACCGGCATAAGCTATCACAACTCAAGAGGAAAACTGAAGAAATTGCGACAAAATTTATTGTTCGTTGGGTTTGGTACAAATGCCAAAGGCGTGAGGCATACTCGGCAACCAAGTAGCACTGCGCGCTTGGAATGAGTGTTGGTCCCACCTGTCTCCTCCGTGAAATGAATTGCAGGATTGATGGTACAGAACCTGGCGTTTGGTGGCATTCATATCAAGAAGAAGTACGAAACCCAGGAGCAATAGTGATGAAAATGTCCCGAATTCTGACCGCATCAATTTTCGTGATGCTGTGCTGTCTTGCAACATCTCTCGCCGGCCAATCCGGTCGCGCTACGATTACAGGCCAGGTCACTGACATTCAAGGAGTAGTTGTTGATGAGGTTGAAGTCGATGTGGTGAACATCGATACCGGGGTTTCCTACCGCGGAAAGACAAACGGTAGTGGTATCTACGTTGTCCCCGATCTTGCTCCGGGAAACTATCGCCTGGTTGTTCGTAAGGATGGCTTTAGAACCATAAACAAGACCGGCTTGGACTTGCATCTGCAGGATACTCTCGAGCAGAACTTTGTTCTGGCAGTAGGCTCGACGACGGAATCAGTGACCATCAACGCTGAGGCCTCCCTTCTCAAGACAGAAACCTCTGAGCTGGGCACAACGATGGGGTCGCTGCAAGACTTGCCCCTAAATCTATCAACCGACCAAGGTCGTGAAATGGACCGGTTTGCTCTACAGGTCACTCCTGGAGTTGAGGGAAACACCTGGACCACGCACATCGTAGGGACCCCAAGCTTTTCAAAGGTCGTGCTGATCGACGGAACGCTGCAACAGGGATCAGAAACTGGATCCGTGGATGAAGATTACCCGCCGATGGATGCAATACAGGAGTTCAAAGTCGATACCGGCGGCACCGTTGGCCAGGAGTCGGCGTACACTGCCGGCGGGGCGTTCATGTTCTCGATGAAATCGGGAACGAACAAATTTCACGGTTCGGCTTTTTACTCCCACCAGAATGAAGCTTTCAACGCTAACACTTGGCTCAACGATTACTCTTGCAATGTCAACGGCGGCTCCGCCTGTCGTAAAGCGTTCGACCGCCAGCATGATTACAGCATTAGCGGCGGCGGTCCCCCGGCCTTCCTGAATGGCGATTTCAGCGCCTTGCTGACGACGACCCCGGTGGTCGCAGGGTCGAGCACGACCGATGCGTGCAACAACCAAATTTTCGTAGGCGCGATCATTGACCCGACCACAGGCTGCTACTTCAACTTCAATGGCAAGCTCAATGCGATCGATCCCAGCCGCTTTAGCGCCGTTTCCAAGAAAATAGTGAACATCTATGCCCAAGACTATCAGCCGCTGAACTCTAATCTGACACAGAATGGAGGAGTACCGAGCGTCAATAATCCCTTCTTTCACCAGTCGCAGTTCAGTATCAAGGTTGACCACAACATCTTCAATTCGGACAAGGTTGCCAGTTCATTCATCTGGACCGAACGACCGAGAATGCTCATTGACCAGTCCGGAGTTTGGGACTCGAGTACGAGTTTGACCGGCGGTCCTCTAGCCAGGTCCAGATTGCAAAAGGTTACGAGCCGGAGCTTCCGTTTAAGCGAATCGCATACGTTTTCCCCATCTTTGCTTAATGTCGCCAGCTTTACCTACCTGCGTTACAGAAACCCGACTGTCGCAGAATCGGCCAGCGGCGATTGGTCACAACAGTTGGGACTCGGGAGTACCGGAGCCGGTAACTTTCCCGAAATTCACTTTGGTTCGGCAGTTGGTGGGGTCGCAGAATCAACAATTGGTTACAGCACGAACGGAGAGTACGTCTCGAATATCTTCGTAGGAGATGACAGCCTCACTTGGGCAAAAGGGCGACACACGTTCACCTTAGGCGGCGAGGTGCGAGGGTTCCAAATCAATACCAACAATCCGGGTGGGCCGCTGGTCTTCAATTTCTCAAATGGCCAAACGGGCGCTCCCACCCAGCCTTGGGCCAGTTCGGTTGGATTTGGGTTTGCCAGTTTCTTACTCGGGGACGTACAGCAGGCACAGGAAAAGACAGCGATTAATCTCTACGGCCGCCGTAAAGAACTCAGCCTGTTCTCCGCGGACACATTCAAGGTAAACCAGAGACTGACGCTTGTGCTCGGCTTGAACTGGGGCCAGACATACCCATGGAAGGAAAAGTACGGAAATTGGGGCAATTTCAATACCAGCAAAATCAACCCAACGCTCGGAATTCCCGGCGTCATGGAGTATGCGACTCCCGGGACTTCGTTTGAGGGTCCCCTGCACTGGACAGATTTCGCCCCACGCTTGGGAGCATCGTACAAGCTGACCGACCGCATTGTTGCCCGGGGTGCCTATGGCATCTCCTATGTTCCGATCGGTTCGAACTACTGGGGAGGAGTGCCCTACGGGTTCGCTCCTCAAGCCGCAGCAACCAATGTCGTAAACAAGACGGCTAACTTTACTCCAGCTTTCAATTGGGACGGCGGTTATCCCGGAGTGTCTGTGCCCGGAACCCCAGATCCAAATTATCTAACCTGGGGCATGGTGTCGGTAAGTCCGCATTCGCTGACGCCGGGAAGAGTACAGCAATTCAATGCTGGCGGACAGATACAGCTGGCAAAAAGCACGATGCTGTCATTGAACTACCTGGGCACGCGCGGCAGTCGGCTGCACGACGGAGAATTAGAGAACAACAGTCCCTCGACTAACACCTATCTGGGCTTGCTCAACTCGCCAAATTTTTGGGACTGGGTCTCCGATTCGGCTTCGGCGACCGCAGCAGGGGTGCCCTATCCTTATGCTGGCTTTTCCGGATATGCCTGGCAAACCATCACCCCGTTTCCGCAGGTAACGAATACTTTTGGTCCGATCTTTTACGTGAACTCTCCGCTCGGCAGTTCTCAGTACGATTCTTTTCAGGCTGAAGTCGTACAACGTCAGTCCTACGGGTTGACTTTCGATTTAAGCTGGGCGCTTTCACGCCAGAGAACAAACACCGATGAATACAACGGCAATTTCCAGGAGACCTGGGTAGATCACCCTGGGATTCAGAACATCTCCGATACCAGCTATGGTGCCAATCTAGTTCGGCCGTGGAACCAGAGCATTTTCAAGGGATTCGTCGTCTATTCCCTCCCTTTTGGTCGCGGCAGGAAGTTCCTGTCCAATAGCAGAGGAGCGATGGACGCCGCCCTGCGCGGTTGGACAGTCTCCACAACCCTCTATTATGGCTCAGGCGTGCCGCTCGGCTATGGCGCCGGTGTGTACAATCCGGGGAGCGAGACACCAATCTATTCCACCAATTATTACCCCGGCTGGATCAATGGTTCGTACTCACCCGGCGTGGTGTATGCAAATTTGGCGCCGGGCGCGGATCTTTCAAATCACTTTTCCAAAGGGAAGTTCAATCCCGGCAATCCGACAGCGGCTGGCGCCTATTTCTCTCCTTCGGCGTTCACGAATCCAAGCTACGGCAGCCTCGGCAACGCGGGGCCGTATGTTCCTTCACTTGCCGGTTTCGGCAGCGCGGAGGAGGATTTGTCGGTGTCCAAGGAGTTTGCGTTCGGCGAAAGATTCCGAATGGAGCTGCGCGGCGAATTTTTCGATGTATTCAACCGGCACTACTTCGCCGATCCGGACACAAATCTGCCTGGTAATCACAGGCCTGTGCTCAAGTCCTGAGCGGCTGAGCATAGGCCACCTAGTTCCTATTCCTGGCATACAAGTGCACGCTGGTGAGACGCGCTCGCCCAATAGGGAAAAAGTATTGCGGATCAAAGGTATGAAAGTTCACACGCTCCTTTTGGTTGTGCTTGTATGGGCAGCACCGATAGCAAATTGCTCACCTCGCCAATCCAAGTGTGGTGCGCTGCAGGCAAGAGACGACGTGCTTCGAGCACTGGCCGGAAAATCGGCGCGGGGGCAGCAGTGGAACGTCAAGGACCATCCAGCGCGTGTCTATTTAATTTCCTTTGTACAGGTTGTGCCGGATACCCTGCCGACCTCTTCGAGAACGCAGTCGCTATCGCTGTCAAGTATGGCCCATCAGTATACGGGCGCAATTTCTGTCCTCGTAGATGCGAGCGCCTTGAAAACGAGTCGGGTTCCCGACGGCAATAAGCTACTCAATGCTTGGCATGATTGGTCGCTCCATGACGTGGTCTTGCTTTCGGATCCAGAAGGAGACATCCGACAGACCTTTGGGGTATGCGAAGCTCCTGAAACTTTTCTCCTTCGCTTCGACGGAACGATGCTGGACCACTGGAACGGTTTGGTCTCGACAGGAACGCTGGCACTCGCCGTAGAGCGGGCACTGCCTAGCGAGGCAGCCGCATTGCACGCTTCACGCGTGAAAAAGAGGCCACCGTCCACGCGCTGACCAACACTACTATGCTTTTCTCGAAAGGAAATTGTATGCGACCGGTAAAAACATTAGCTGTGTCCCTCGGCTTGCTGCTGGGCAGTATGCTCGCATCCAACGCGTCGTTCGCGGCTTCTTACTACGTCGATTGCTCCCAAGCCACGAATGGAAGCGGCACAATGGCAAGTCCATGGAATGCCATTACTTCCGCCAATTCCCACGGAACATTTTCGGCGGGCGATTCCATTTTGTTCAAACGTGGTACGACCTGCAACGGGGACCTGCAACCGTCGGGTTCAGGCAGTTCAGGCTCGCCGATCACGATTGACGCCTATAGCACGGGCGCTAGGCCGACTCTGAATGGCGGTTCGTCAAATCCAGAAGTTATCATCCTTTCCAACCAACACGACTGGACAATTCAGAACTTGGTGCTGGTGGATGGTACGACTTATGGTCTGAATATCCAAACCGTTTCGGGCACGTCTCTGTCCGGTTTTACCGTTGTGAACGTATCCGCTACTGGTGTGACTGGTACTTCGACACAGCGCTTGTTCTCTGGAGGCGAAATCTTTATCAGCACTACAGATCCCGCAAACGAGACGATCAGCAATGTGCTGATTAATGGCGTGCAGGCTGGTAGCACTGCTATCAGCGAGGGCATTTTTATTAATGCGGGAAAATTTGAATCGCAAACAGCGGCGAAGGGTTCGAACATTACCGTCGAGAACTCCTTAGTACATGATGTCGCAGGGGACGGAATCGTCGTTAACGATGCACAAAATGTGCTGCTACAGGGCAACGTCGTTTACAACACTGGCCAATGCGCGGCATGCACCGGATCAACGCCCAACTCATTGTGGGAGTACAACAACACGAATGTTGAAGTGCGTAACAATGAGAGTTACAACGCCAACACATGGTCCAATGATGGCGGCGGGCTGGACATCGATTACTGGAATGCGAATAACACCGTCGAATACAACTATTCTCACGACAATGCTGGGTATTGCGTAGCCGTATTTGGCGGGGAGAGCGGCGCCACAACGAATTCCATTATCCGCTACAACATCTGTAGCAATAACGACACAAGATCGGATTTTCCGGGTGCGATACCTGGTGACATCTGGATTTTCACGTTCGACAACGGGACGATTAATGGCGTCCAGATTTACAACAATACTTCCTACTGGAACCCTCAACTGGCAAACGATGCCGAGCTTATTGTGTCGGCTACCTTCAGCGGGTCGAATCCAAACTTCTATAAAAACAACATTGTCTATTCGACTCAATCTGAGCTCGAGATCAACATCGACAGCATCTCGACATCGATGGCCATCGACTACAACCTCTATTACACAACGTCAGGCACTCTATTTTGGCGTTACAACGGAACTTCGTACTCAACGTTTGCAAGCTATACATCGGCCTCCAGCAAGGATGCTCACAGTCTAAATTCGAGCCCCAATCTAAATTCGCCGACCTATCACTCTGCAGGATTTCCTATCACTCCTTTTACTCTGAATTCAGGATCGCCTGCAATCGACGCTGGCACGAACGTTTGTTCTGGCATATCAGGTTGTTCGATGGGAACGCACGATTTCTTTGGTAATCCGATTCCGCAAGGGGCCGGTTTCGATATTGGAGCCCATGAATACTCTGGCTCACGGGTAACGGCGGTGGACGACAGCGTAACGGGCACTGGGACGAATCAATTCAACTACGTTGGCAGTTGGACGCACTGCACGACATCTTGTACCGTCGCCACCCCAAACATGTACAACCTCTCAAATTCATGGAGCAACACGACGAACGACTATGTCACGATTCAGTTTTCCGGTACCCAAATAGCAGTACTAGGTCTACTCGACACTCATCACGGCAACGGTGCCGTGTCCATTGATGGCGGAACCGAAACGACCATCGACTTCTATGCCAGTTCGCGGCAGGGCGCGCAGGTTCTTTGGACCAGCCCATTTCTTTCGAATGGCACCCACACTTTGAAGATTCGAGTGACCGGCACTAAGAATACAAAGTCGACCGACTACTATGTGGTGCCAGATGCCGTCCGGATCACGTCAGCCTCGCTTTACAAGCTGATCAATCTGAATAGTGGACAGGATGTCGATATTGCAAGTTCATCAACCTCTCCAGGGGCGCTTTCCCTCCAGTGGCCGGATTTCAATGCCAGTCATCAGTTATGGACGATTACGCCGGACGGCGGAGGATATTATTTAACTAATCAGAATAGCTTCTTAGTACTTGAAGACCCGAGCGGCTCCAGTTCTTCTGGGACGCAACTGGATCAGCAGAACCCCGCAGGATCTGCCTGGCAGCATTGGACTCCTTCAGCTGTAACCGGCCAGCCATATCTTTACACCTTCACGAATGGTTCGAGCGGTCTTCGCATGGATGTTTCTGGTAGTTCGACCACTGCAGGTGCTTCGATCGTTCAAGCCACAAGCTCCAGTTCTAGCAGCCAACAATGGATCGTTGTCCCGACCTCGTAGGAAATGGCCTTACTCGAGCTAGGACATTTATGAGCCCAAAAGCTATCAACGCACTGAGGATGCTGCTCGTGTTATGCATGGGCTCAAACATTGCATTCGCCGAACGGGCAAATGGATTTGCTCCTGACAAGATGGAAACGATCTTGTACGGAGTGGCTTACTACCCAGAGTACATGCCCTCCGATCGGCTGGATAGAGATGTTGAGTTGATGGAGAAGGCCGGGATCACGGTCGTGCGTGTGGGTGAATCAACTTGGAGCAGTTGGGAACCGAGAGACGGCGAGTTCCAATTCGACTGGATGGAACGCGTGCTCGATCGTTTGCACGAGGCTGGTATCAAGGTGATTCTCGGAACACCTACGTACTCAATTCCAACTTGGCTTTACAAAGAACATCCCGAGATTGTTGTCACGCACAACGGTTCCTTCCCGCCGCTTTGGAATCCAGATGATCCCTCTTACCCGAGCGCATCAGCGCCGGGGTTTTACGGAGCACGGCAAAACTACGACTTCCTGAATCCTTACTTTCGTCAACATGCTGAGCGTGTCATTCGGCAGATCGTAAGCCACTTTAAAGATCATCCCGCGGTGGTCGGCTATCAGATCGACAATGAGACATTCCCAACGAGCGTTCCTACGCAGTACACAAATGCAGCATTTCTTGAACGACTGAAGAGGAAATTTGGCACGCCGGACAAGATGAACAAGGCGTGGGGATTGGTGTACTGGGGGCAGCTAGTGGACCGCTGGGAAGATCTGCCACCAAGGGATGGAATTCCAAATCCGGGTTACAAACTCGAATGGGAAAACTTTCAGCACGACATCGTAACCGATTACTTGGCATGGCAGGCGAAGATCGTCGACGAGTACAAGAGAACAGATCAGTTTGTGACCACTGATTTTAGCGGCGGAGTTCATACCAATCTCGACCAGTGGGCGATCTCGCGCAATCTCGACATAGTTTCCGAAAATGTTTATTTCGAGACACAGAAACAACTGAGTGCCCGTGACATCTGGCTCTCGGGGGACTTGGCGCGCTCGTTGAAGAATACCAATTATCTGGTGGCCGAAACCAACGCGCAAACAATCGGGTGGGATTCACGCACGCAGTATCCGCCGTACCCTGGACAGCTCCGACTCGTGGTTTATGCGCACTTGGCTGCGGGCGCGAACATGGTGGAGTACTGGCATTGGCACTCCCTTCACTATGGCCAGGAGATGTATTGGAAGGGAGTCCTATCGCATGATCTGGAGCCCAATCGCGCATACCAGGAGGTAAGCCAAGTTGCAACCGAGCTCAAAAGGATCGGCCCGCAACTCGTGAATCTCAAGAAAGAAAGCCCAGTTGCGATCCTGGTGTGCACAGACTCGGCAAATGCGATGAGCTACATGCCAGTCAGCGATCACGTTGATTACGGCAGCATTCTTAAGCAAATGTACGACTCGTTATATGACCTCAACGTTGAACCCGACTTTGTAGAGGCTGGAAGCGCAGACATTGTTCGCTACAAGGTTCTGCTGATTCCGCCTTTATACAGCGCGTCGGATGCTGTGCTCCAGCAGATCTCGGATTACGTCAAGGGTGGTGGCCTCTTCGCGATGCTGCAGGATTTCGGTATCAGGAATTTACAACCCTTGCTGAGCCGATGCCCTTGGTTCCGGATCGTTTCAAAATAGGCAAGCAAAATACAGGCTCTGTGTGGGCCGAGTTCCTGATACCAGAAACCGCGAAGGTCATTGAGTCGTTGGACGACGCATATTGGAAATTTCCAGTGATCACGCGCAATACGTACGGAAGTGGAACTCTGACGTATGAAGCGACAAATGTCAGCGACGGCCTGCAACGGGAAATCGTTCGGGACTGCATTACACGGGCAGGGCTAGCTTCGGCGGACCAGGGTCTTCCGGAGTCGGTGAAAGTACGTCACGGCCGCAATGCACAGGGAAAGTTGTTGCATTACTACCTGAACTTCTCAGGCACCTCTAAAACAATCACATACTCCTACAAGAATGGTACTGATCTTCTACTGCAGAAGCGCTTGAACAAGGGAGAAACTTTCACAATCGGACCCTGGGATCTAGTCATTGTAAGCGAGTGACAGACTACATCGTCTCGGGATCGGCAAGTAATGATGCATCCAGTTGGAAGCAAACGTTTACTCAGAGTTTGTGAGGGGAAGAATGATCGATCTGTCTAATTTAGAAGCTTGGTTTGTTACCGGTAGCCAGCATCTCTACGGACCGGAAACATTAAGAAAAGTCGAAGAGCATAGCACGACGATGGTAAAGACGTTAGCTGCCTCTTCAAATCTTCCGGTAAAAATTATCGCGAAGCCTGTGATGACCGGGGCGGATTCCATTCAATACCTTTGTCTCGAAGCCAATAGCAACAAGAACTGCGTCGGTGTGATCGCGTGGATGCACACATTCTCGCCGGCCCGAATGTGGATTGCCGGCCTCAGGTCTCTAATGAAGCCGCTCCTGCACCTTCATACGCAGTTCAATCAGGAGCTACCCTGGTCCACGATCGACATGGACTTCATGAATCTCAATCAGTCGGCCCATGGCGACCGTGAGTTTGGGTTCATCGGAGCCCGCATGCGCCTTCAGCGCAAGATCGTCGTTGGATCCTGGCAGGACAAATCTGTGCACGAAGAGATAGGCATCTGGGCTCGCGCCGCCTCTGCCCATCACGATGCCCAGAATTTGAAGGTGGCGCGCATCGGCGACAACATGCGCAACGTCGCCGTTACCGAAGGAGACAAGACCGATGCCCAAATCAGGTTCGGCTACACCGTCAATGGTTACGGCGTCGGCGATCTAGTGAAACATGTGCGCGACGTTGGAGAAAACGACGTCAAGAAGCTCACCAAAGAATACGAAGAAACATATGCTGTATCAGAGAAGTTGTTGGAAGGCGGATGCCATCGTAAATCGCTCGTTGAGGCCGCGAGAATCGAACTTGGCCTACGCAATTTCCTTGCGGCAAATCATGCGCACGCGTTCACTGACACATTTGAAGATTTACACGGACTGGCGCAATTGCCGGGAATCGCGGTGCAGCGTCTCATGAGCGAAGGATATGGTTTTGGAGCTGAAGGCGACTGGAAAACGTCTGCTCTTGTCCGCGCTGTAAAAGTTATGGGCCAGGGCCTGCAGGGCGGCGCTTCGTTCATGGAAGACTACACCTACCACTTAAGAGATGGTGGCCAGGTGTTGGGCGCTCACATGCTGGAGGTGTGCCCTTCAATCTCGGATGACAGGCCCTCGGCGGAGGTGCACCCTCTCTCGATTGGCGGAAAAGAAGATCCGGTTCGATTGGTTTTTACTGCGGCGGCTGGAAAGGCTATCAACGCTTCGGTTATCGACATGGGAGAGCGTTTCCGGTTGATTGTCAATGAGGTGAACGTATTGAAACCAGACCACGACCTGCCTAAGCTGCCCGTCGCACGGGCTGTTTGGGTGCCGGAGCCGAGTCTGAAAGTTGCGGCTACTGCCTGGGTTACTGCGGGGGGCGCACACCATACGGCATTGAGCCGTGCCTTAGTACCAGAGCATCTGGAAAATTTCGCGGACATGACCGGCATGGAATATCTGCTCATCGATAGCGACACCAGGCCGCGAAAGTTCGAGCAAGAACTTAGATGGAACGACGTGTATTACCGCGCCGCAAGATCTTAATGAAGCGACAACTTAATGATGAGCGCACCGCGTGTTTCGGCTCCAATACTAACTTTTAAGAACCCACCACCTGAACCATGCTACTAGAGCAACTTCGCGACGAAGTCTTGCGGGCAAATCTGGAGTTGGTGCGCCGGGGATTAGTCCTTTATACGTTTGGCAATGCCAGCGGTATCTCTCGTTCACAGGGATTAGTGGTTATCAAGCCCAGCGGCGTACCTTACGAGGAGATGAATCCGGACCACCTCGTTGTTACCGATCTGGATGGAAAAATTGTTGAAGGTACCCTGAAGCCGTCTTCCGACCTACCTACGCATCTTGTTTTGTATAAAGCGTTCGACAAGGTAAACGGAATCGCACACACCCACTCTGAGTGTGCAACCGCATGGGCCCAGGCGCGTAGCCCCATTCCATGTTTTGGCACGACTCATGCCGATTCTTTCTACGGTTCGATTCCAGTAACGCCAGTCATGAAAAAAGAGGAAATCGTGGTTGCTTACGAGGAAAACACCGGCCATGCCATCGTACGCACTTTCGAAAAACTCGACTATTTTTCGATTCCGGGAGTCTTGGTCGCAAATCATGGCCCCTTTTCATGGGGACCCGATGCCGTGGCTGCAGCCCACAATGCGGCAATTCTGGAATCTGTGGCCCGCATGGCCCTTCTCACAAAAACCCTAAATCCAACCGCCCATTCCATTGGGCGTACCCTGCACGATAAACATTTTCTTCGTAAACACGGCATGAATGCGTACTACGGACAGGGAGAAAAGACGAAATGCATCCGGAAGTGTAGCCAGGGAGAATCTTCAGTGAGGGGTGCTATCTAAATGGCGATTGTGGCAGGAGTTGATTTCGGAACCCTCAGCGTCCGCGTTTCTCTGGTGGACAGCGAACGTGGTCTTCTGGAATCAGCCCTTGCCGAATATCCAGTACAGCGTAAACATGGAGATCCGGAACACGCCACTCAATCGCACGATGATCACATGCGTGCACTTGCGGCAGCCACGCGGAGTGTATTAGCCAAAGCGGGCATTTCTGGGGGTCAAGTTCAAGCCATCGCGCTCGACACTACTGGCTCGACCGTCATTCCAGTTGGAAAAAATCTTCAACCACTTGATGAATACTATCTTTGGTGTGATCACCGCGCAAAAGGGGAAGCTGCGGAGATTACCGAAGCCGCTCATCGCGAAGGACTGGAAGCGATCAAGTGGTGCGGAGGTGCTTACTCATCGGAATGGGGTTTCTCCAAGCTGCTGCACTGGCTGCGTCACAATCCAGCCAAGCGTGCAGAGTTTGTATCGGCGTTCGAACACTGCGATATGGTTGCTGCCACTCTGTGCGGCATCACTGACCCTAAGAAAGTGAAACGCAGTATCTGCGCCATGGGTCATAAGTGGCTCTGGAATGCTCAGCTGGGAGGGCTTCCGCCACAGGAATTTCTGACGAAAGTTGATCCTCTACTCGCCGGAGTAAGAGAAAAACTCGACGGAGAGTACGCAGTCTCTGATCAGGTTGAAGGAAACCTGACGGGTTATTGGGCGGAGAAACTTGGCCTGAAAGCTGGAATCCCGATTCCAGTCAGTGCATTTGACGCGCACTGGGACGCGATCGGCGCAGGTTGCCGCATCGACGACATGGTGAACGTGGTTGGCACATCCACATGCATCATCGGCATTACGCCATCTGTAAATTTGGTGCCCGGCGTTTGCGGAGTTGTGCAGGGAAGCGTTCATCCCCACAAAACTGGTATCGAAGCGGGTCTCTCCGCGGTAGGTGACATTTTTAATGCGATTGCTACTCGGGCGGGTACCGACGTAAGGACTCTCAGCCAGGGCTTGGAAAAATACCGTGCCGGACAGACGGGATTGCTGCGCATGGCTTGGGACAACGGCGATCGCACGGTCCTAGTTAATCCGCAACTTCGTGGCATCACCCTGGGTTGGAATCTACAGAGCACGGCGCAGGATGAACTCTTTGCTGCGATCGAAGGTACAGCGCTGCACACGCGAGTCATTCTTGACCGCATGGCGGGGAATGGAGTTCACATCAAGCGAGTGATCAACGCCGGCGGCATTCCTCAGAAGAACGAAGTATTAAACTGCGTGTACGCAAATGTGCTGGGACGTCCGGTCCTGGTTCCGTGCGGCAATGTCAGTAGCCTAGGCTCTGCGATTTTTGCATTTCTAGCAGCAGGCGTATTCAAAACGGTGGAAGAGGCGCAGGACAAGATTTGCTCGTCTTACAAGGTCTATGAACCGCAGAAAGAGGAGCAGAAGGTTTACGATCGACTCCACGCGGTGTTTAACCAGCTTTATTTTTCTTTTGGGCAGAGCGGAAAAGAGATAGGCAACGTTCTGCCGACTCTAATTGAAGTAGCCGGATGAAGGGACAGAGCGCCGAAAATAACCTCAAAGGCCGAAGATGTCGGCCACGCGAGCCGCGCTTGAGGCGCACCAGCTAAGCTCTGGGACACAATTTGCTCCCGCAGCCGCGTCGCTCGGTGGAGATGGCGTGAGGAATTCGATGGCCTTGAGAGCGTTCTCGCGATTATCGTAAGCATGCAGTTGTGCTTCTCAAGTAATCTGCCTTGCTGGTTCTACCATACCGTACCCGGCGCCTGGAGTTCGTCTGGCCCTTATGCTGGATGCATTTCCCTTACGCAGAGGAATACGTCGAGGGCTATCCGGCCGCAAACGTAGAGTGGGGAAAACAGGTTGTTGAGATTTTATGGTCCACCTATGGTCCAGTAATTGTTTCTGACTGCTCTGAAACCGTTTCAGGAAGCCATCCGTGTCGCGTAGTTTCAGTTAGTTACGAGCAAAATGGGTGCTGTCACGGCAGAGGCCGCGGGTTCGAGTCCCGTCGTCCCCGCCATTCCATTTGCTGATACAGCGCGCCTGTAGGTCCTGCTTCGCTGGCATGGTGCTCTGTGCGTAGAGTTCCATCGTGATTCTGGCGTTCGCGTGTCGCAAGATTTCCTGCGTCAGCTTCATGTCCGGGTTTTCCACCACAAGCAGGGATGCCAGTGATCGCCGGAACGTGTGCCAGCCGATTCGCTTGCTGATTCCGGCGCGCCGCGCGGCTGAATCACGATTGTGCGTTCTGCAGGATTCTGGCAATTGCGGTTATCGTGTTCCAATTACGTGTCGTTGTCGGGACGCCGAAGATCTTGTCGAGCTGGCCAAGGTAGCGGATCGTTTTCATTTCGCGCCGGTATAGACCGAAAACGAACCGGTCTTTCATGGCGAGGATCTTCAAGGACCATTCGCCACCCGAAGGAAGACTGAGGGGTACCGAAGACAGAGGCTGCCCGCGTTTCGCCAAAATGCTCACAAACCGAACGATCTTGGGGCCCGCGGGCTGACCCGCGAACGGGTTCCCGGATGCCAGATCAAGGACATCGTCACCCTTGACGATCACCACCTCGGCCTCAAACGGCAACCGCTGAATTAACTCTGCACGCAGCTTGACTTGGCTGATCCGGTTCCGCACCACGAAAGTTCCGGCAGCGCCGATATTCACAACGCCGAAGTCACTCATTTGATTTGCTACGAGACTCGGCCGAAGAGTTTTGTGGCCCCCGACATTGACTCCCCTCAGAAAGACGACCAGCGCCATGACATCCTTATTTTGACCAGCAGAGCTGGACTAGCGATAGCTAACTTTACTGCAGTCGGCGCCTTTGAGCGACGACATGTTCGAGTTCCATAGGTGTTGTAATCTGCCGGTGGCGAGACAGCCAGGACATTCGTCTATTCAGTGGCCTTCGCTCTAACCACAGCAATCAGGGAGGCCGCAGTCGAGACCTCGATGCCATAACGTTCCCCACCGCGCACAATCGGACCGCCAATGGCGTCCAACTCGAGCTGCCGCATGGAGGCGAGGTCTTTCTGCATGGAGCTGCGCATGCCCGAGGGCAAGCCGTCGTAGATCGCCTGGATCTGGGCCGCGTCAACTTCTGCCCCGCTTGCTTTCGCCACGGCACAGGCCTCAGCCATGGCGGCACTCAGTCTACTTTTCCACTCCGCTTCTGCGTAAATCTCGCCTTTGTTCATACCTGATGCCGACGTTACCAGCGCGAACGGTCCCAGGAAGCACAGCTTGCTCCATAGCAAGGTTGGCTCATTCTGGATGAACCTGCACGTGAAGCCGAGATCGCGCAATCGTGCGACGATTGCTCCCAGGACTTGCTCTCCACTGGCGACAAGGTTGAGATTCACGAATGGGGAGCGCTGCACGAACCGTCCCGGAGCAATCCTCTCGGCTTCAACCGCAATCGTCCCCGGCAGCACACGATCACGGCCAAAATGTGCGCGTAGGACCTCGACGTGATCCACTCCGTTCAGCAACGGAACTATGTAGCGTGGCGATGACTGCACGGCTTGCAGCGCCGTTTCTAGTTGGTAGGTTTTGGTTGCGATCCACAGCACGTCAACCGAATTTTGCAGCGTGGCTGCGACTTTCACTGGCGCCGTGATGGCGCCTGACGGACGTTCCACTGACAAGTTTGTGGGATAACCCGGCAGCCTCTCCGGTCGAACCAGTACGATGACGTCTTCGCCAAGTGATGCCAACGCAGTGCCGAGGAAACCTCCGACGGCTCCTGCTCCCAAAACCGCATGCTCCATGCCAGCACTCCTCCAGTAGACGCTATACGATACGGCAGTTTCCCCGTTTGTTGGAAGAGTCGAAAGGACACATCTTGAGAATTTGGCCGACGCCGTTAATGAGTGGCAGGGCGATGTTATGTCACCTATTCGCTAGGTCTTCGGCTCCGCTTGTTTCAGAACGCTCCGTGGTCACTGGCTGTTTAGGCCGCTCGTCCACGTGGAGCTGGAAGATGTCTGGCCGTGCATAATGGCCAACAACATCCAGATCAAACTTTCCTCGGACGATCTGAGCGCGATCAATCTCGGCGATCAGAATCGCTTCGCTTTCCATGTTCGGCCCCACGAGGAAATTGCCAAACGGGTCAACGATGCAGCTCCCGCCGCGATTCACAACTGAATCAGGATCATCACCAAACACCGAACGATAATCGTCTGGGAAGTCGCGTCGGAGATTGAACTGGTTGCAAGACAGCACGAAGCACCGCCCTCGACTGCAATGTGGCGCACGGAGGCCATCCAGGAGTCGCGGGCATCGGCTGTGGGCGCACAATAGATCTCGATGCCTTTTGCGTACATGGCTGCCCGCATTAAAGGCAAATAGTTTTCCCAGCAGATCACTGCGCCGATCTTTCCCAACGGCGTGTCGAACACCGGCATCGTGGAGCCATCGCCAAAACCCCACACCAGCCGCTCGGAAGCGGTTGGCATGACCTTGCGATGCTTGCCCAGGTAGAGACCGTCGGGTGCGAAAAACAATACGGAACAGTAGAGGGTGCCTCGGTCCCGCTCGACGACGCCAACGATGAGGTAGACGCTGTGGCTTCGGGCGGTTCGGCTGAGTGCGTCAACTGCAGGACCGGGAACATCTACGCTGCTCTCCCAAAACCGACGAAAGTCCTCACGTCCCTCCTCGGAACGCGAACCGATCACCGCCCCGAAGTCGAGTCCTCGCGGATAAGCAGAGACGAACGCTTCGGGAAAGAGGACTAGCTTCGCGCCTTTGTGGGCCGCATCTCCCGACAGAACGTGCACTTTCTCCAGCGTTCGCTCACGGTCGAATACGACCGGACTGGCCTGCACAACAGCGACCTTGAATCGTTGCGCACTCAATGATGGCCTTGCTTCTTGTTTCACGATCTTCTTTGTCGGCAACAGCTGGTCAATTGGCGAAATCAGGCGATTGAGTTAACAGATCCTATCTTTGTTTTTCCAATTCCGCGGCCGCGGAATCAATCAGGGCAGCCTCATCTTCTAAAACCGTGCCCACGCGCGTCATCTGCTGGTCTGCTTCTTTCCATTTTTTCTGCTCAATAGCTTCGCGGACGCCCGGAATCGTTTTCACTCCATAGCCGGTGTAGAACCCGGGCGCGTAGACCATGTGCTGATACCAAGGGCGGCCGGGCAGACCGTCGGCGCTGGTGAGTTTGCGTTCACTCTGGATGAGCTTCGCGTTCAAGGACTTGATTAATGGCTGTCCGAGTGCCAATCCGCCATCGGTAGTTACGCTGTCCAACGCCTTTTGATAACGTTTGGCGCTGCGCGCCAGGACCTCGGATGCGTTGAGCAAAGGCGCGAAGTTTAGGTGGGGCGGTACCTCTTCGACAGCAGGCGGAACGTATGGCTTCTTGGGATCGGCATTAGCGACAAGGTCTCCGTCCTCCACTTCCTTGTTCTGTTCTGCGATCTCGTCCTGTTTTTTCTTGAGCAGCTTCTGGAGTTCGTCTGTGTACTTGTGGATGGTGTCGGCGAGATCCGTGAAATCGTAGGGCAGCAGGTCAGCATCCGCCAGGCGCATAACTGCGCTCCCCACAGTTTGAGAAAGGGCGCGGCCGTAGCTGAAGTCGGTGTCGGAGAAGTGGGTATACCAGTAGAAGTCGTCATAAATCGAGTGGTAAATGCCTTCGCGATCCTCCCCCTCGTAGCCTAGGTTCATTGAGGCAATTCCCAGGTGATCGACGAAAACGGTGTAATCCGAGCCCGAGCCCAGGGCCGGGATCCTGAGGTCAGCACGTTGACGGATTTCCTTTCGATCGTCGTCGGCCTTGCTATCCACGATATCGTGGGCGCGCGCGCGTTGCCAGACGCTCATCTTTTTTTCTGGGTCTTGGATATCTTTGGCTACTCCGTTGATGAATTTTTCCAGTGTATGCGAACCGTTAACCTCCAGGAAGCCGCGCCCGTTGCCATCGGTGTTGATGTAGACGGCAGCGTGCTGGCGGAGTTCGTCAGCGTGAGTCTCAGCCCATTCAGTCGAGCCGAGTAGCCCGGGTTCCTCACCGTCCCACAGACAGTAGATGATGGTGCGCTTCGG
>WNFD01007574.1_pt1 | contig 20083 bp, 17 predicted proteins | sample 5400491 | NCBI WGS metagenome assembly WNFD01 (sample SAMN13153343, study PRJNA577476) | soil metagenome | isolation source: 120 cm saprolite under Douglas fir tree site 2 hole 2 replicate 2 | place: USA:California | collected 2015-04-18
TGACCAGCGGGTCGCCCCACATCGCCGCGCAGGCGTCGAGATCATCGCGGCGATGCCGCCGCAGCGCGAGACGGTCGGTCGCGATGGCGAGCGGCGGCCCCGCGCGCTCGTCGTCGGGGAGGTCCTTCTTCGCCATGATCGCTCTCCGCAGCCGGTCGATCCGCCTTAGTACCACCAAATCCTCGATTGCCGAGAATCGAGGCGCGAGGCAGACAAATCCCAGCGCAATCGCTTCAATATGAGAGGGAGCGGTGTTGCTTCCTCTCCCCTTGGGGAGAGGATCAAGGAGAGGGGGAGCCGGCCACGAAAACGGATGCTTCCGATCCAGCGAATTGCCTGGCGGAGGCTCCCCCTCACCTAACCTCTCCCCGCCCTTCGACAAAGCTCAGGGGGAGAGGAAAAGCGCGCAAGCCATCCCACCCGGCCGACCAATCCGCCCTTGCCCAAGCGCGGCGACGGGGAATGCCGCGGCGCCGGAGCTCTATCTCGCCGGAGTGACGCTGCTCAGCCTCGCCTGCCTGGCGGCATGCTGGCGCCTGAAGGCCGGCGATGCGCCGCTCCCCGATGGGCAGCTTTTGGCCGAGGCGGTGGCGCCGGAGGCGCGCCGAAGCGGCGTGACGACGTGACGACGTGAGATCGGGGCGGGGCTGCGCTGCCTTTGCGGCACCGGGTCTCCAGCGGCACGGGGTTTGCACGATCATTGCCATCTTGGTGTGACAAAGCGCCGCATTGGCGTAGACTGACATGAGGTGAGCGGACGGCAAAAACGCAGGAGAGGAGGACCCATCATGACGTTCAGGAAACCGTTGGATTCGGACCATCCCAAGGTCCACGAGGCGTTCGGGCTGTTGAAAAAGGGGCGCATGGACCGGCGCGAGTTCGTGCGGATCGCGGCGCTGCTCGGCACCTCCGCGGCCGCCGCCTATGCGATGGTCGGGCTGCCCGACCCTGCCTTCGCGGCGAGCAGCCTGCCCTTCCCGGCGGACGATGCCAAGGCAAAGGCGGGCGGCATCCTCAAATTCGCCATGCAGGTCCAGAAGATGGAGGACCCGGCGACCTATTCCTGGGTCCAGATGTCGAACCAAACCCGCCACAGCCTCGAATACATGGCGATGACCGGGCCCGACAACATCACGCGGCCGATGCTGGCCGAAAGCTGGACGGCGACCGAGGACCTCAAGAGCTGGACCTTCAATCTGCGCAAGGGCGTCGTGTGGCACAATGGCGAGGAGCTCACCGCCGACCACATCGCCTGGAACATCAATCGCTGGCTCGACCCCAAGACGGCGTCGTCGAATGTCGGCCTCTCGGTCTTCGCGGCGATGGTCGAGGAGACGCCGGAGAAGGACGCCAAGGGCAAGCCGATCAACCGCATGATCAAGAACGCGGTCGAGGTCGTCGACAAGTCGACGATCCGCTTCAATTTGAAGAAGGCGGTGCTGTCGGCGGCGGAGGATCTCTACAACTACCCGACGGCGATCGTGCATCCCTCGTTCAAGGCGCCGCTCTCCGACAACATGATCGGCACCGGCCCCTTCGAGCTCGCCGAGCTCAAGGTCGGCGACAGATGCATCCTGAAGCGCGTCAAGAAGACCAAGGACGGCAAGGACTTCAAATATTGGGGCGGCACCGTCTATCTCGACGAGATCCATTACTACAATTTCGACAGCGACAATCAGCTCTCGGCCTTCGCCTCGGGTGACGTCGACAGCATCTACGACTTCACCGTCGAGCAGATGGACCTCGCCAAATCGCTCGACGGCACTATCCATATCGCGCGCACGGCGCAGACGATCTGCTGCCGCATGCGGGTCGACGAGAAGCCGTTCTCCGACAAGCGGGTGCGCCAGGCGATCATCAAGGCAGTCGACAACGCGGCGATCAAGAAGCTGATCTACCCCGAAGGCGGCGATGTCGGCGAGAACCATCACGTGGCGCCGGTCCATCCCGACTACGAGGCGCTGCCGCCGCTGAAGCGCGACGTCGCCGAGGCGAAGAAGCTGCTCAAGGAGGCCGGCTTCGAGAACGGGCTCGAGGTCACGATCGATGTCGGCAACACCGACGGTCCGTGGCACCAGACCGCCTGCGAGGCGATGCGCGACCAGCTGAAGGATGCCGGCGTCACCCTCAAGATCAACGTCATGCCGGCGGCCAAGTACTGGGAGATCTGGGACAAGACGGCGTTCGGCTGCACGGCGTGGACGCATCGCCCGCTCGGCACCATGGTGATGTCGCTCGGCTATCGCACGGGCGTGCCGTGGAACGAAACCCACTATTCGAACCCCGAGTTCGACAAGGCGCTCGACGCCGCCGAGGCGACGCTCGACGTCGCCGCCCGCAAGGCCAAGCTCGGCAAGGCCGAGAAGATCCTGCAGGACGACGCGGTGATGATCCTGCCGCTGTTCCGCCCGATCTACACCATCGTCAGCAAGAAGGTACACGGCTTCGAAGGCCACCCGACGCAGTACCATCAGTTCAACAAGGTGTGGAAGAGCTGAACGCCGTGTGACGCCGGGCCCGGGAGCCGCCGAGACGACGCTCCCGGGCCCCTCGCCTTGCCGTGCAGTGCTGCGTGACCGGCGCGACGCTGCGCGATTGGAACGCAGAGGGCCGCCCGCATGCTCAAGCTTATTGGCAGTCGCCTCCTCCAGATGTTGCTCATCATGGCGGTGGTGTCGTTGGTGCTCTTCGCGATCTTCGACAGCGACAAGTTCAAGAAGCAGATCGCGGTCGCCGAGCTCGGCGGCTTCGCGGTCTCGGCCCTCTCCGATCAGGACTATCAGGGCTGGCTCGACCGCAAGGGCCTCAACGTACCGTTCTACGACCGCTACTTCAAATGGGTCGGCGGCGTCGTCACCGGCGATCTCGGGCGCTCCTTCGAGAAAAACGAGCCGGTCGGGCGGCTCCTCCTCGAGCGCCTCGCCAATACCGGGCTGCTCGCCTTCTGGGTCTTCGCCCTGATGATCCCGCTATCGCTGACCCTGGGCATCATCGCCGGCATGAAGGAGGGCTCGAAGCGCGATCGCGTCGTCTCGTTCCTCGCCGTCTTCACCACCTCGATGCCGGAGATCGCCACCGCCATCGTGCTGACGGTGGTCTTCGCGCTCGGCCTCCGATTGGTCCCGGCCAATTCCGCCATGATCAACGGCTGGGACGGGCGGCAGATCATCCTGCCGGTGATGACGCTGGTGCTCTACGATTTCGGCTATGTCGCGCGCATGACGCGGGCCTCGATGGCCGAGGTGATGACCTCGCAATATATCCGCACCGCCGTGCTCAAGGGCTTGCCGCATCGCCGCGTCATCCTCCGCCATGCGCTGCGCAACGCGCTTATCGCGCCCTTCACCATCATTGTCCTGCAGCTCAACTGGCTGCTCTCCGGCGTCGTCGTCGTCGAGGTGTTCTTCCAGTATGCCGGCTTCGGCAAGCTGCTGCTCGACGCCGCGCTGTTCGGCGACATCTACGTGATCCAGGCGGCGACGCTGGTCGCCGTCTTCGTCGCCGTGCTGTCGCAGATCATCTCCGATGTCGGCTATACGCTGTTGAACCCGCGGATCCGCTTCAGCTGAGGGAGAATCCGAGCGTGACAACCGTCGGACTGATCGCCGTCGCCCCGCCTTCCATTCCGCTACTGACCCGGCTGCAGCGGCCGCGCCTGCTGCTGGCGTTGATCCTCCTGATGTGGGTGCCGCTCACCATCCACGTGATGTTCGGCCACTTCATCAGCGAGCCGCTGCGGACCGGCGTGCTGCTCCCCGCCATTCCGGCGGCGCTTCTCCTCTATGGCCTCGCGGTCATCTCGTGGCGCGAATCGCCGGTCGCCGTCATCGGCGTCACGCTGGTCTTCTTCTGGCTCATCGTCGCAGTGTCGGCGCCGTTCCTGCCGCTGGTCGATCCAAACAAGCCGATCGCGCCGTTTGCCGATCCCGGCATCGTCAAGAACGGCCACTTCTTCCTGCTCGGCGCCGATTTCAAGGGCCGCGACATGCTCTCGCGCATGCTGTGGGGCTGCCAGCGCGTCCTCGTCTGGGGCGTGACGGCGACCTTGGTCGCCTATGTCGTCGGCTCGAGCCTCGGCCTGCTCGCCGGCTATCTCGGCGGCTGGTGGGACCAGGCGATCTCGTTCCTGTCGAACGTTCTCTTGTCCTTCCCGGTGATGGTGCTGTTCATCCTGATCCTCAACTATCTCGGCCCGAGCGGCTTCAACATCGTCATCGCGGTGACCTTCGCCTCGGCACCGGCGATCATGCGCATCGTGCGCGGCCTGACGCTCGACACCAAGAGCCGCGACTACATCTTCGCCGCGCAGACCCGCGGCGAGCACCCGCTGCGCATCATGGTCTTCGAGCTGTTGCCCAATGCGCGCGGCCCGATCATCGTCGATGCGTGCCTCCGGCTCGGCTACACGACGGTGGCGATCACCACCCTTACCTTCCTCGGCCTCGGCCTGCAGCCGCCCGATCCCGATTGGGGCCTGATGATCAAGGAATCGGCGAAGGTCGCGATGCTCTTTCGGTTCTCCTACATGCTGCTCATCCCGGCGCTCTCGGTCTCCAGCCTGATCCTCGGCTTCAACCTGATGGCCGACGGGTTGCGCGAGATGAGCCTCAAGGACTGACGCCGTGAGCGCGCAGATCCCCGTCCTCGAATGCCGTAACCTCTCGGTCTCCTACTACACCCGCTCCGGCGAGGTTCCCGCCGTCGTCGATTTCAACCTCAAGCTGATGCCGGGCGAGGCGCATGGCATCGTCGGCGAATCCGGTTGCGGCAAGTCGACCGTCGCGCTCGCCATCATGAACTTCATGGGCAAGAACGGCGCCATCGTCGGCGGCGAGATCCTGTTCGAGGGGCGCGACATGCGCAGCATGTCGCAGGAGGAGCTGCGCCAGCTCCGCGGCTCCAAGATCGCCATGGTCTATCAGGAGCCGATGGCCTCGCTCAACCCGTCGATGAAGATCGCCGAGCAGCTCGCCGAGGTGCCGCTTTATCACGAAGGCGTCTCGCAGCGCGCGGCGCTCGAGCGCGCGGAGAAGATGCTTTTGCAGGTGCGGCTGCCCGATCCGCGGCGCATCATGAATTCATACCCGCATCAGATTTCCGGCGGTCAGCAGCAGCGAGTCGTCATCGCCATGGCTCTTCTCTCGAAGCCCCGGCTGCTGCTGCTCGACGAGCCGACGACGGCGCTCGACGTCACCGTCGAGGCCGGCATCGTCGAGCTCATCAAGGACATTTCGGCGCAATTCGGCACCTCGCTCATCTACATCTCGCATAATCTCGGCCTCATCCTGGAGACCTGCCACCGCCTCACCGTGATGTATTCCGGCGAGGCGGTGGAAGCCGGCGACATCGGCAGCGTCTTCAACGAGATGCGCCATCCCTATACGCGCGGCCTCTTCAACTCGATCCCGCTGCCGGGCGCCGACAAGAATGCGCGCCCGCTGGTCGCCATCCGCGGCCAGCTGCCGCTGCCCCATGCACGGCCGGTCGGCTGCTATTTCGCGCCGCGCTGCGATCATTTCGTCGCCGGGCGCTGCGATCAACCCCCGCTGCTGATGGAAGAGATCGAGCCTGGCTCGAGCCACCGCGTGCGCTGCGTGCGCTTCGCCGAGATCGATTGGGACGTCGCCAAGCCGAAGGCGATCGAGCGCGACCCGATCCGGGCCGGCGACATCGTCCTCAGCATCGAGGATTTGACCAAGCACTATACGATCGAGAGCGGGGGCGCGCTGCTGGTCGGCGCCAAGAAGACGGTCAAGGCAAACGAGAAGATCACCTTCCGCGCCCACGAGGCGGAGACGATCGCCATCGTCGGCGAATCCGGTTGCGGCAAGTCGACTTTCGCGAAGGTGCTGATGGGGCTCGAGGACGCGACCGGCGGCAAGGTCCAGCTGGGCGATATCGATCTCGCCCACCTGCCTGTGCAGCGGCGTAACTACAAGACGATCTCGGGCCTGCAGATGATCTTTCAAAACCCGTTCGACACGCTCAATCCGAGCCACTCGGTCGGCGCGCAGATCACCCGCGTCATCAAGAAGTTCGGCGTCGCGCGCGACCCCGACAAGATCGAGGAGCGCCTCCACCAGCTGCTCGACATCGTCAAATTGCCGCGCGAATTCGCCAAGCGCCGTCCGCGCCAGCTTTCGGGCGGACAGAAGCAGCGGGTCGGCATCGCCCGCGCCTTCGCCGGCGATCCGCGAATGGTGATTGCCGACGAGCCGGTATCGGCGCTCGACGTTTCGGTGCAGGCGGCGGTCACCGGCCTCCTGATGGACATTCAGCGCGACAAACGGACGACCCTCCTGTTCATCAGCCACGACCTCTCCGTCGTGCGCTATCTCGCCGACCGGGTCGTCGTCATGTACCTGGGCCAGATCATGGAGAAGGGCAGCACCGAGGAGATCTTCTCGCCGCCCTATCACCCCTATACCGAGGCGCTGCTCTCGGCGGTGCCGATCGCCGACACCAACGTGAAGAAGCGCAAGATCGTGCTGCAAGGCGAGATCCCTTCGCCGTCGAACCCGCCGAAGGGCTGCCCGTTCTCGACCCGCTGCCTCTATATGATGAAGGGTCTTTGCGACACCACGGCGCCCCCCAAGCGCGAGTTCGCGCCGCGTCACGTCATCGCCTGCCATCTCGAGCCGGAGACGCTGCTGGCCATGGAGCCGGTGATCACGATCGATGCGGTGGCGGCGTCGCCTGAGCGCGTGACGGACGACACGGTCGCTTGAGAAATGCCCATCGTCACGCATCGCACTGAGAGTGGGGTCGTGAAGCGGGCGCGCTTGCGCGGCGAGAGCGAAGGCAGCGCGACGATCAGCCCCGCGCCGCTCGGGCTCGACGTCCCGCAGCGTATCGCCGCGATCGACGAGCGCGCCTTGCATGAATATCGCCTCGAGCGGGTACGCGCGGAATTGCGCCGGCTCGACTACGCCGGCGTGCTGCTCGCCGATCCGATGAACATCCGCTACGCCACCGGGACGCGGAACATGGCGGTGTGGACGATGCACGCGCCGGGACGTTACGCCTTCGTTGCGACCGACGGGCCGGTAGTGCTGTTCGAGTTCGCCAGCAGCCGGCACGTCAGCGCCGGCGCGAAGCTGGTCGACGAGCGGCGCCCGAGCACGCCATGGTTCTACTTTCTCGCCGGCCCACGCACCGCCGAGAAGGCGGGGATCTGGGCGGATGAGGTGGTGAGCCTGGTCCGGCAGCACGGCGGCGGCAATCGCCGCCTCGCCATCGATCGCTGCGAGCCGATGGGAACGCAGCGCCTGCTCGCCGGCGGCATCGAGCTCTTCGACGCGCAGGAGGTGCTCGAGCTCGCCCGCGTCGTCAAGTCGCGCGAGGAGCTCGCGTGCTTGCAGCTCGCGATGGATGTCTGCGACATCGGCATCGCGCGGATACGCGCGGCGCTGCGCCCCGGATTGACCGAGAATCAGCTGTGGAGCCTTCTGCACGAGACCAACATCGCGCATGACGGCGAGTGGATCGAATGCCGGCTCCTCGCCTCCGGCGGTCGGACCAATCCGTGGTTTCAGGAATGCGGCAATCGCGTTATCGACGCCGGGGACCTCGTCTGCTTCGATACCGACATGGTTGGGCCGTGCGGCTATCTCGCCGATGTTTCGCGCAGCTATGTCTGCCCTGGCAGGAAGCCGAGCGACGCGCAGCACCGGCTCTACGCTCTCGCGCAGGCGCAGATCCTCCACAACATGTCGCTGCTGCGCGCCGGTCTGACATTCCGTGAATTCAGCGAGAAATGCTGGAACGTGCCCGACGCCTTCGTCGCCAACCGCTACATGATGATGGTGCATGGCGTCGGCCTCGTCGACGAATACCCGAGCATCGCCTATGTCGAGGATTATCCGGCCTGGGGCTATGACGGCGTCTTCGCCGAGAACATGGTCGTCTCGGTCGAGAGCTACATCGGCGAGCGCGGCGGCGCCGAGGGCGTCAAGCTCGAGCAACAGGTCCTGGTGACGGCTGACGGCGCCAAGCCTTTCTCGAAGGCACCCCTCGAAGACGCACTCGAAATCTGAGCCGGTTACGACGCCGGTGTTTAGCGCGGGATGACGGCGGGCGGCTCCGACCGACGCAGCGCATGGAGCGGAATGCCCCAGCGGCACGGCGTGCGCGGCGTCAGCACCTTGTGGCGCGACATCCAGGTGAGACCCGCCTCGGTTCCCGCCGCGGGCACATACTCGCAGCCGACCCAGCCGCGGTGCCCGGCACGATCGATGAGGTCGAAGAGATCGTCATAGTCGATCTCGCCGCCGACCGGCTCGCGACGCCCGGGACAACCGGCGATCTGGATATGCCCGATGCGCGTGAGATGGCGCGCGATCGTCGCGGTCACCGTCTCGCCCATCGCATGCATGTGATAGGCGTCGCAGAGCAGCGACAGATTGCGCGCCGCGACCTCGTCGAGGAGCGCGACGGCGTCCGTCGTGCTGTGGAGATAGCTGCCGGGAAGCGTCGTGAGATCGACCGGCTCGACCAGAATAGTGATGCCCACCGGCAAGGCGAGGCGCGCAGCAAAACGCAGATTCTCGACCAGCGTCTGCCGCGCCGGCGCGCCGCTCGGTGCGGCGCCGGCAAGGCAATTGAGGAAGCGGCAATTGACGGCGGCGGCGTAGACGATCGCCTCGCCGACGCCGGCGCGGAACTCCGCCACCCGCGCGGGATCGCATGCGATGCCGTGTTCGCCGTTATCCCGCTGCCCGGAAGGCAGGTCGCAGACGACCAGCGCGAGGTCGTGCTCGCGCAGCCTTCGGGCCACTGCCTCCTTGGGAAATCCATAGGGCTCGGCGAGCTCGACGGCGTCGAAGCCGCAGCGTGCGGCGGCGCCGAACCGCTCGAGAAACGGGAACTCGGTGAACATCGTCGAGAGATTGGCCGCGAAATCTGGCATTGTCCTAATCCTTGCGGCTGATTGCCGGACGGCTCAGTGCAGGCCGGCGAGCCTGGCGCGCTGACGAGTCAGGGCCAGAACGGTATCGATGGTCGGCGTCGCCACCTCGACGCGGCGTCCGAGCTCCTGGACCGCGGTGACCAGCGCATCGATCTCCATCGCCCGGCCGCGCTCGAGATCCTGCAGCATCGAGGTCTTATGTGCGCCGACGCGCGCCGCCCCGTCGATGCGCCGCTCGACATCGACGCGGAAGCGCACGCCGAGACGCTCGCCGATGGATTGCGCCTCGATCATCATCGCGCGCGCCACATCGCGGGTGCCGGCATCCTCGCAGATCACGTCGAGCGTGGCGCCGGTCAGCGCGCTGATCGGGTTGAAGGAAAGATTGCCCCACAACTTCAGCCAGATCTCGTCGCGGATGCGCTCGCGGATCGGCGCCTCGAAACCGGCCGCTGTCATGATTTCGGCGAGCTTGCGGATGCGCGGGCTGACGGTTCCGTCGGGTTCGCCGATCGGCAGCTTATTGCCGTAGACATGCTGGATCACGCCGGGCGCGACGACCTCGGCCGCGGGATAGACGACGCAACCGATGGCGCGACTGGGACCGAGCAGCCGCCATTGCACACCGTCGGGATCAACGCTCTCGACGATGCTGTCCTGCCAGGCACCGCCATGCCCGTGGAAATACCAGTAGGGAATGCCGTTGACGGCGGTGAGGATCGCCGTGTCGTTGCCGATCAACGGACGCATCGCGGGAACCGCGGCGGAGATCGAATGTGCCTTCAGCGCGATGATGACGAGATCCTGCGGACCGAGCTCTGCCGGGTCATCGGTGCAGCGCAGACGAACGACGTGCTCGACATCCTTGCAGAGGAGCTTGATGCCGCTGCGCTGCATTGCCGCGAGATGGGCGCCGCGTGCGACGAGGCTGACTTCCGCCCCGGCGCGGGCCAGGAGCACACCCATATAGCCGCCGATCGCCCCCGCCCCGTAGATACAGATCTGCATCTCGTGTGCCTCCCCAGGCTGTGACCGTGCGGCGCGGCTCAATATTGTATATTTTGTATCTGATATACCAAATATCAGAGAGAGTCAAGCGGGCTCAACGGTCTCAAGCGTCGCTGCAGCGGGCAGATCGAGCACCTCCTCGAATTCGGCGATCGCGTCGATCTCCGCGCCCATCGCAATGTTGGTCACCCGCTCGGTAATGATCTCGACGATGACCGGCAGGCGCAGCGTCGCGCTCTCGCGCCGCGCCCAGGCGATGGCGCCGGCGATCTCCCCGGGCTCGAAGACGCGGATGGCGCGGCAGCCGAAGGCCTCGGCGGCCTTGACGTGGTCGACGCCGTATTCGCCGATTTCCGGCGCGTTGATGTTGGCGAAGGCGAGCTGCACCTCGTAATCCATCTGATAGGCGCGCTCGGCCTGACGGATGAGACCGAGATAGGCGTTGTTGAGGAGGATCATGACGAAGGGGATCTGGTACTGCGCGGCGACCGCCAGCTCCTCGATGAGGAACTGGAAGGAGTAGTCGCCGACGATGCCGACGACCTCCTTGGCGGGGTCGGCGAGCTTGGCGCCGGTGCAGGCCGAGACCTCCCAGCCGAGCGGCCCTGCCTGGCCGCAAACGATATAGTTGCGCGGCGCGTAAACCTCTTGGAACTGGCCGGAGGCGATCTGGTAGAGGCCGATCGCGGTGACGAACTGGGTGTCGCGGCCGAAGCCCGCATTGATCTCGGCAAAGACGCGCTGCGGCTTGATCGGCATGTCGTCGAAATCCGTTCGCCGCTTCATCGTGCGCTTGCGCTCCGCGACCTTGGCAATCCACGGGTTGAAAGCGCCTCGAGCGCATAGCCGGCATCCGAGACGATGCCGAGATCGGGGCAGAAGACGCGGCCGATCTGCATCGGCTCGATGTCGATATGGACGAATTTCCGGCCGCGCGTATAGACCGCGGTACTGCCGGTGTGCCGATTGGCCCAGCGATTACCGATGCCGAGGACGAAGTCGCAGTCGAGGAAATTCGCATTGCCATAGCGATGCTGGGTCTGCAGCCCGACCATGCCGGCATTGAGCGGGTGATCGTCGGGGATGGCGCCCCAGCCCATCAGCGTAGGCACCACCGGCGTGTTGGTGAGCTCGGCGAACTCGACGAGCAGCGCGGCGGCGTCGGCATTGATGACGCCGCCGCCGGCGACGATCAGCGGCCGCTCGGCGGCGGCGAGCATGTCGATCGCCTTGGCGATCGCTGCCCGGTTGGGACGCGGCTTGACCACCGGCAACGGTGCGTCGGCAGCGGGATCGTATTCGATGATCTCTTTCTGGACGTCGAGCGGCAGGTCGATATGCACCGGGCCCGGCCGGCCGCTGCGCATGAGCTGGAAGGCGTGACGGAACGCCCACGGCACCTGCGCCGCCTCCATCACGGTGACCGACCATTTGGTGACCGGCCGAGTGATTGCGGCGACGTCGATTGCCTGGAAATCCTCCTTGTGCAGCTTGGCGCGCGGCGCCTGGCCGGTGATGCAGAGGATCGGGATGCTGTCGGCGATCGCCGAATAGAGGCCGGTCACCATGTTGGTTCCGGCCGGGCCGGAGGTGCCGATGCAGACGCCGATATTGCCCGAGCGCGCCCTAGTATAGCCCTCGGCGGCGTGCGTGCCGCCCTCCTCGTGGCGCACCAGAACGTGACGGATGGCGCTCGCCTTGAGCGCTTCGTAGAGCGGTAGAATCGCGGCGCCCGGCACACCAAACGCGAGCCGCACGCCTTCGCTCTCGAGCACGCGCACCGCCGCCTGCATCGCCGTCATCTTCGCCATCGCCGCGTCCTTCCTTCGGAGATCGAAACCGAAGTCGAGACTAGGCCGGCGCCCGACGCGCTGTCAGGCGGCGTTCCCGCGATGCGGAAAGCGCATCCATTTCTGCTTTGCGTGCCGCGGCTTAGGCGTTTCCACCAAAGGCGGCGCTGATCGCTTCCGCCGTCTCGCGCACAAGCGTGCCGAGCGAAGCGATGCGCTCGTCGGGCAGCCGCACGGCGGGACCAGAGAGCGAGACGGCGCCGGCCGGCTCGCCATGCTCGTCGGACACCGCGGCGGCGACGCAGCGCAGCCCGATCGAGTGCTCCTCGTCATCGAGGGCGTAGCCGCGCTCGCGGATCCGCTGGAGCTCCGTCCGCAGCCGGGCGACCGTCGTCAGCGTGCGCGGCGTCAGACGCGGCAGGCCGTGGCGGCGCAGGATGCTGCCGACCTCCGCGTCGGGCAAGGCCGCCAGCAGCGCCTTGCCGAGGCCGGAGCAATGGAGCGGCACGCGAACGCCCGGCGGCGCCAACGCGCGCATCATTTGGCGGCACTGGACTTGCGCGAGGAAGACCGCCTCGCCGCCATCGATAACGGCGAAATTGACGGTCTCGCCGCTCTGCTCCATCAGGCTGCGCATGCGCGGGCGGGCGATCTCGACGAGATCGCGCGCCTTGATGAAGGCACTGCCGACGATGAAGGCCTGGACGCCGATCGACCAGGAGCGGCTGCCAGGGTGGCAGCGCACGTAGCCCTGTTGCTCGAGGGTGGTCAGCAGGCGGTGCGCCGTCGAAATCGACAAGCCGACTTGCTGGCAGAGGTCGCTAAGGGAAACGCCGTCCGGGCTTTCGGCCAGGCTGTCGAGGAGGGAAAGACCACGGGCGAGCGATTGGACGAGCCCTGGGCCGCCGCTCTTGCCCGCGTCCCGGGCGCCCCGGATCGATCGGCGCTTTGCCGGCCGTTTGTCGGTCGCGGGGACCTTGACCATCGCCGTTCTTCCCTTCACGGCTTAATTGATATGAAATATTTTGTATACCAAATGCAATGAATAGGCAACCCGCCCCGGCCAATCGGCATGGCGACCGGCGCGCCTTTCGCCGTGCCGCAGGAGTTGAACCCGAGTGGAGCTACCTGACGGGCTCGAAGACATCCGTGATGATGGCGTCGTCGACGAGGCCGGCGCGCACGGCGTTGACCTGCTGGGCGCCGGATTTCGGCAGGCCGTACATCGCCTCGAGGGTGCGCAGGAGGGTGACGTGGGTCGCCGGCGCGGCGGCGGCGTAGCCGCGCTTCACGTGAGCGCCGGCAAAGACCGTCGCGATGTGGTTCTGCAGATCCCGGCTTGCCTGGTCGGTGACTGACTTTACGCCCGGGTCCGTCAGTCCCTGGTAGCCGGTCCGGTCGTCGTTCTCGTCGAAGGTGACGATGAGCAGGCTGTTATGGGCCTTCGCCCAGCGGTGATAGGCGTCGAGGTTGCGGCGCAGCCAAGCGTCGCCCGCCGGGATACTCTTCGCCGGCTTGCCATTGTGCATGTCGTGCTCGAGGTTGGGGACGACAAAGGCGACGGTCGGCAGCGCGTCGTAATTTGTCGGGAAATCGGCGAAGCGGAGATTGGCCGAGTTTTTCGCATCGCCGCCGTTCGGGATATCGGCAAAGCTGATCCAGGGGACGTGCTTACGTCCGTAGGTGCACTTGCGACAATCCGCAGGCACGGACTCCACGGGCGAGCCGATCGCCGGCAAGGATTCCGCGTAACCCTTGAAGGTGAGGCCTTTCCTGATGATCTGAGCGCCGAGGCTACTCGCCTTGAAGGGATAGCGCGAATTGTTCGCCGCGCTCGGCACGACGTCGTCGAACCCCACCCCCTGATCGCTTCGCCGAACATCCGGGTGAGGCTCGCCCCCGCCGCCGCGAGTTCGTTTATATAGGGCGCCGCCTTGCTGCCGATGATCTGGTCGTAATCCTTGTTCTCTTCGATCACGACCACGATGTGGTCGTAGACCGGCAGGTCGGCCGGCCAGGTGGCATCGGCCGCGGTCGCGACAAACGCCGACAGGACGAGCAGGAATGCGGTGGCACACGGAATCCGGATCATCGAAAATGTGCCCTGCTAGATCGCCTAAACCGCACCCGCCGCCGCAAGAAAGGCGGCGATCTTCGCCGCATCCTTGACACCAGGCGCGCTTTCGACCCCGGACGACACGTCGACTGCCCGGGCGCCGGTGAGGCGCACAGCCTCCGCCAAATTCGCGGCGGTGAGACCGCCGGACAGCATCCACGGCAGGCTCCACTCTCGTCCGGCGATGAGGCGCCAGTCGAAGACGAGGCCGTTGCCGCCCGGCAACGCGTCGGGACGGCGCGGCGGACGGGCATCGAAGAGCAGGCGGTCGGCGACACCGAGATAGGCATCGGCGGCGATGACGTCGGCGGGCTCGGCGATCGGCAGCGCTTTCATCACCGGGCGGGCGAAGCGGCGCTTGACCGCGGCGACGCGCTCGGGGCTCTCGCTGCCGTGCAACTGCAAGAGGTCGAGCGGTGCAACTGCCAGCACCGCCGCGATCGCCGCATCGTCGGCATCGACGAAGAGGCCGACGCGGGTGATGCCGCGCGGCACCTCGCGGCACAATTCGGCGACGCGCGCGGCGCCGACATTGCGCGGGCTCGGTCTATAGAAGACGAAGCCGAGGAAGGCGGCGCCGCCGGCGATGGCAGCAGCGACACCGGCCGGCTCGGAGAGGCCGCAGATCTTCGTCGGGATGGTGTTTGCCGGGCTCAGCGTGCGATCTCCGCGAGGATGGCGTGGCAGGCCGCGGCGGGATCGCCCGAAGCGGTGATCGGCCTGCCGATGACGAGATAATCGGCGCCGGCGTCGAGCGCCGCGCGCGGTGTCATCACCCGCTTCTGGTCGTCCTGCCGCGGCGCGTCCGCCGGACGAATGCCGGGCACCACCAGGAGGAAGTCGCGCCCGCATTCGCGGCGCAAGATGGCGACCTCGTGCGGCGAGCAGACGACACCGTCGAGACCCGCTTGCCGGGCGAGCGCGGCGAGGCGCCGGACCTGGTCCTGCGCGGGCACGTTCTGACCGACGCTGTCGAGATCCCCGTCATTGAGGCTGGTCAGCACGGTAACGCCGATGATCTTCATGCGCCCGACCCCGCGCGCGGACTCGCTGGCGGCCGCCGACGCCGCCTGCATCATCGCCATGCCACCGGCGCAATGGATCGTCAGCAACAGGGGCTCGAGCGACGCTACGGCCCGGACGGCGCCGGCGACAGTATTCGGGATGTCGTGCAGCTTGAGATCAAGAAAAAGCGGCGCCGCGCCGGCGACCTCGCGCACCGCCGCATTGCCGTTCGCGGTGAAGAATTCGAGACCGAGCTTGAGCCCGCCGACGAGGGGACCGACCGCTTCGGCGAGACGGCGCGCGGCGCCGCGATCTGGCGTGTCGACTGCGCAGAGAATGGGGTTGCGTTCGCTCATCGCCGCAACCTACGCCATCGCCAAAAATATCGCGAGCCTCCTTCCATCGTTACCCCCCAAGGGCGACCCGCTGCGCGAGAGGCTGGACTGGTCCGCAGCAATAGGGGAGAACAGGCGGAACTCAGCGGGAAGGAAAGCGCATGTCGGTCGAGCTCTACGCCGCCTATCTGGTCGCTTGCTTCGTCATCGTCATCGTCCCGGGTCCGACCGCGACGCTGGTCATCGCGAACAGTCTGAGGCATGGCACGCGGGCGGGATTGCTCAATGTCGCCGGAACCCAGCTCGGCCTCGCGGTGATGATCTTCGCCATCGGCATCGGCCTCACTTCCGCGATCGAGGCGATGGGGCAGTGGTTCGATTGGTTGCGCCTGGCCGGCGCCGTCTATCTCGTCTGGCTCGGCTGGAAGATGTTGCGCGTGTCGGCTGCGCTCGCCAGCGAGGCCAAGGCGACGGTGCCGCGCGGCGGCTTCTTCGCGCAAGGGTTGGCCGTCGCGCTGAGCAATCCGAAGACCCTCTTGTTCTTCGGCGCCTTCTTCCCGCAATTCATCGATCCGAATGGCGACTATGCGCTGCAGATCGTCATCATGGGGTTGACCGCGATGCTCTTCGCCGTCGTCGCCGACGGCAGCTATGCCGTCTTGTCCGGACGCGCCGGCCAGATCCTGTCACGGCGCCGCATCCGTCTGCTGACGCGTACAAGCGGCGGGCTGCTCATCGGCGGCGGCGTCTGGCTCGCCCTGTCGCGCAGCCGGTGAGCTAGCTCCGCGCGCGTTCGAAGGCGAGTTGCGCCGCGGCCAGATCCTCGAGCGCGGTGCCGACAGATTTGAAGAGAGTGATCTGGTCGTGATAGCGCCTGCCGGCGCGGCTGCCGCGCGTCAGCTCGAAGAGATCGCCGGCGACGTCGTCGGCAACGATGACGCCGGCGCGCAGCGGCTGAACGATGTCGCCCGCCTCCTTGCTGGCGCCCTCGCGGGTGTCGACAAAAATGCGGGCGCGCCGCACCGCCTCGTCATCGGCCTCGCGCCGCTCCGGCGTGAAGCCGCCGACGAGGTCGAGATGGACGCCGAGCGGCAGCCAGGCGCCGCGGATCAGCGGCTCGAAGGAGAGTGTCGCGCAGGAGATGACGTGGGCGCCGCGCACCGCCGCCTCGAGATCGCTGGTCGCCGCGACCTTCAGGGTCTTGCGGTCGAGACGCTGCGCCAGGCGCGCAGCCTTGTCGGGATCGCGGCCCCAGATGAGGACGTTGCGGATCGGCCGCACGGCGGCATGCGCCTCGATGAGATGGGGGGCGAGCGCGCCGGTGCCGACCATCAGCAAGCGCTCGCTGTCCGGCCGCGCGAGGTAGCTCGCGGCGAGCGCCGAGGCGGCGGCGGTGCGGCGTGCCGTCAGCGCCGGCCCATCGAGCAGCGCCAGCGGCTCGCCGGTCTTGCCGTCGAGCAGGAGATAGGCACCCATGACCGAAGGCAGATCAACCGCAGCGTTGCCGGGAAAGACGGTGACGAGCTTGATGCCGATATGGCGGCCGCTCTGCCAGGCCGGCATCAGCAGCAGCGTCGCATCCGGCCCGCCAGACGGATCGTGGATCGCGTGATGGTGGCGCAGCGGCGCCTCGCAGCCGGTGCGGAACATTTGCCGCAGCGCCTCGACCAGCGAGATGAAATCGAGCGCCGCGGTGACTTCGGAAGGTCCGATAATGCGCATGGGGTAGTGGGTTTACCACCAAGCCGCAAAGACACCAAGTCGGCAGGGAGGGTTCAGTTCGCTCCCGGCGTCGTGATGCGGCGATGCTCGATCCGGCCGGTCCCGGCAAGCTCGTCGTTCGGCCGGAGCTGCGCCTGCGTGGCCGCGAGCTCGCGCTCGAGCGCCTCGATGCGGCGCCGCTTCTGTCGCACCTCGCGACGCCAGTGGCGGGCGCCGAGCCAGGCGACGAACTGGCCGACCAGGAAGGCGAGCGCGACGCCGCCGAGCACAACGAAGAAGAGCGGCGTCGCGATGGTGACCGGCAACGGCCAGAACGTCACCTCGACCGGCTGACGGTTCGAGACCGCGAAGATGACAAGGAGCACGGCGACCACGATGGTGATCAGCCAGCGAACGAACCTCAAGATATCACCCGGCGGCGTCCTGACGCGTCATGGCGGCGCGCCGTTCATGGCGCATTCAAGCGGTCGCGCAGTTGCTTGCCGGTCTTGAAGAACGGGATGTGCTTCTCGTCGACCCGCACGCTGTCGCCGGTGCGCGGGTTGCGGCCGAGCCGCGCATCGCGACGCTTGACCGAAAACGCACCAAAGCCTCTGAGCTCGACGCGATCGCCGCGCGATAACGCGGCGCTGATCTCGTCGAAGATCGCCGTCACGATCAACTCGACGTCGCGTTGGTAAAGGTGCGGATTCAGCTCGGCCAAACGCTGGATGAGTTCCGACTTCGTCATGGCAACTCCCCGCGAAGATTCTGGCGCCCGATTGGTACGGGAGCCTGCCAAACTCGCCGCCCACCGTCAAGAAGAAGCCAATAGCGTCAACCGCTTCGCTCGCATCCGCGGCGGCCGGTGCGCCGATCGGTCAGGCGGCGAAGTCGCGCAACACCTTGCCCGGCGGCTGCGCGAGGCGTCGCATGCCGTTCGCATCGGCGACGCGGATGCCATTGACCCAGACGCCGTGCAGCCCGCGCGCACCGGCGGTCAGCCGCGCGGCGCCGGACGGCAGATCGTGGACGCGGCGCTTCTCGCCGCGCCCGATCGACGCCGGATCGAAGAGCATGAGATCGGCGGCACAGCCGGCTGCCAGGCGGCCGCGATCGCGCATGCCGAAGAGTGCAGCCGGCTGGCTGGTCAGCTTGCGCACCGCCTCGGCGATCGTCATGACGCCGCGGTCGCGCGCCCAATGGCCGATGAGGTGAAGGCCGAAGCCGGCATCGCACAAAAAGGTGAGATGCGCGCCCGCATCCGACAATGCGACATGGCTGTCGGGATCGCCGATCAGGCGAGCCACCGCCGCCTCGTCACTGTTGAGCAGCTCGGCGGTGAAGAGGGTACGCAGGTCCTCCTTGAGGCCGAAATCGAGGAACCAGTCGAGCGGCTCGCTGCCGGAAGCGGCCGCCAGCTCGGCGATCGAATGACCTTCGAGCGCGCGGTTGTCGGCATCCGCAACCTCGACGATCTTCAGCTTGTCCCATTCGCTGTTGAAGAGACGCATGCCGCGGAACTTGACGAGATCCTCCTTGACGGCGGCGCGGAAGGCGGGATCGGCATAGATTTTCTTCAGCGCCTCGCCCTGCGCCTCCATCGCCGGTTTCCAGGCCGCGAGGCTCTCGAAGCAATAGGGGCTGGCGAGGGTGAACTCCATGGTCAGCGGCGTGCACGATACCTGCGCGATCAGCCTGCGGCCACGCGCCTGCGCCGCCTTGATGTCGCGGACGAGCGCGAAAACGCCGTCGGGATTGAGCGGGTTGTGCTGCAGTGCCGCGATGAGCACCGGGCGGCCGCTCGCAGCGGCGATCGATTCGAGATAGGGAATGCCGGTCATCGTTCCGCGCGTCAGCATGAAGATGCCGCGCCCGCTCTCACCCATCGCGGTGACGAGACCGCGCAGCTCGGCGTCCTCGGCGAGGCGCGAGGGCATCGGCACACCGTTCTCGCCGTTATGCGGCTCGTTGGTCGAGGTCGCGAAGCCGACCGCACCGGCCGCCATTGCCTCGCTGACGAGACGGCGCATCGCCGCGATCTCGTCTTCCGTCGCGGCACGCCGCGAGGCATCTTCGCCGAGCACGTAGGTGCGCAGCGAGGAATGACCGACGAAGGCGGCGACGTTGGGGCCGACGCCGCTGCGCTCGACCATCGCGAGGTACTCGGCGAAACTCTCGAACCCCCAGCGTATGCCGGCGCGCAAGGCTTCGAGCGACATGCCTTCGACATGCGTCAGATTGCGCATGGTGAGATCGCGATCGCGCGGCTTGCATGGCGCGATGGTGAAGCCGCAATTGCCGATCACCACCGTCGTCACGCCGAGCGAAGGCGACGGATCGGCATAGGGATCCCAGGTAATCTGCGCATCGTAGTGGGTGTGGCCGTCGATGATGCCGGGCGCCAGCATCAGACCGTCGGCGTCGACGATTTCGCGCGCGCCGCCGAGATCGGCACCGATCGCCGCGATCGTGCCGCCGGCAACGGCGAGATCACCACGATAAGGCGCGCCGCCATTGCCGTCGACGATCGTCGCGTTCTTGATGACCAAATCATGCATGGCAAGGAAATCTCTCTGCTATGGCGATCAGCGGGCGATGGGAGGCAAACGGTAGAACGCGCGGTTCCGCCAGGGAACCCTCTTTTTGCCGGTGAGCTTCGTACCTCACCTTCCAACCGTCACCCTCTTGTGATTGACTGCGATTTGGCTCGGGCGCTGGCAAGTGCTCTACTCGCGCAACGGAATGCGGGGATTATCGGGGATGAGCGAGACCGCGACGACGGATTGGACGCTGGCGGACCCGGCGCCGGCGCTGCCGGGTTGGCGCCCGCTCGATCCGCGGAAGTTCCGCGACCCGCTGGTGACCGCCAAGGGCGAGGCGCGTGCCAGCGTCGCCCTCGCGGCGCTGCGCACGCTGTGGTTCAACACCGGAACGCTGTGCAACATCACCTGCGCCAATTGCTATATTGAATCGAGCCCGCGCAACGATCGCCTCGCCTATCTCAGCTGCAACGAGGTGACGCGTTATCTCGACGAGATCGCGCGCGATCGGCTGCCGACCGAGGAGATCGGCCTGACCGGCGGTGAGCCGTTCATGACCCCCGAGATACTGCCCATCATCGAAACCTGCCTGGCGCGCGGCTTCAAGGTCATCGTGCTGACCAACGCGATGCGGCCGATGCAGCGTCTGGCGACACCGCTCGCCGAGCTTAACCGGC
>WNFD01012600.1_pt1 | contig 20080 bp, 22 predicted proteins | sample 5400491 | NCBI WGS metagenome assembly WNFD01 (sample SAMN13153343, study PRJNA577476) | soil metagenome | isolation source: 120 cm saprolite under Douglas fir tree site 2 hole 2 replicate 2 | place: USA:California | collected 2015-04-18
AACGGCTCGGCGTCGGTCAAATCTCTGGCGTCGCCGGTTGCGAACCGGCGTACGTCCCCGATCTCAGCAGCCAATTCGGTGCCTGCGGTGACGTCGAAGACCACCCGGCCGGCCTCCTCAGAACGCTGGTGATCAACGGCCCGCAAGGCAAGGTAGCCGTCCACGAGGTCGGCGAGATCCCGGTCCAACTGCACCAGTCCCTCGGGGAGTTCCTCACGCAAGCGTTTGAAGACCCGGCGCACATCTTCATCGAACCGCGACTCGATGATCTGTGACGTGCGTTGATATTCCTTTTCGTAGGCGTCCCTTCGCACTGCGATCTTGTCGCGAAGGGCCGCAATCTCTCGCGTCACCTCGTCCAGCGTCCGGGAGCGGCTGTAGATGTTGCGGAGATCAGTCTCGAATTCGAGCGAGAGCGCCGACACGACGATCTCGGGAGCGTCAGTGCGCGGTTCGTGCAGCACCACGTCCGAGGCGTCGAGCACTCTTCCAAACAGGTCGAGCTTCTGGCTCAGGATCTCAAAAGTCAGACGGTGCGCTTCATTGTCCCGGGCGATGAAGTTGACGACGGTGACATCGCGCTGCTGGCTGTACCGGTGGCAGCGTCCGATCCGCTGCTCGATGCGCTGCGGGTTCCACGGCAGATCGTAGTTGATGACGGTCTCGCAGAACTGAAGGTTCAGCCCCTTCGCTCCAGCCTCCGCGCCTGGTGCGCGCGGCCGTGATCGTTGGTGCCGCGAAACAGGGTGATTTCTTCGTCACCGAGGCCAGTATCGAGGAGCAGCTTCCGCAGGTACTCCTGGGTGGTAATAGACTCGGTAAACACGACGGCCTTGCCACTGGCGCGACCGTCACGACCCAGATCGAGAATGACGCGGATGGCTTCCTGGAACGAACGAGCCTTGGCATCGTGCGGAAGGGATCGCGCGCGAGCTACAAAGCCCTCGACACGAGCCAACTCGGCGGCGATCGCCACATGGTTGGTCGAGACGGGCGCGTCCTGGCTGGATTCTTCGATATCCTCATCTTCCTCCAGGTCGTGGAGCACCTCGATCGCATCGTCCGTGACGGGTTGACCGGCGCAGAGGCGGCGGAGCCGCGCGGCGACGTTCTCGAGACTCGCAGCCAAGGCTGGAATCGATGACGCCATGCGGCGGTGAAACCCGATCAGGAGCAACCGCCGTTGTCGACCGGCGAAGGCATATAATGACGGCTGCAGGAGGTACTCCGTCACGTCATCGTAAAGCAATCGTTCGTCGTCGCTCATGGCGTACTCGTAGAGGCGGCATCGGCGTTGCGTGAACGGCCGATCAAGAAACTCCTGTGCCTGACGGCGCAACGTCCGCTGGAGCACCATGGCCAATCGCCGTTGCAGCTCGTGCTCCTGGCCCGGGACCAGCGTCCGGTCGTCCTCGCTACAGAACACCTGGCGGAACGTGCTGATGTCCCCGAGCAGAGTGCCGGTTGGTTCCACGTACTGCACGAGGCCCCATAGCTCGGCGAGGGAGTTCTGAATCGGGGTCGCCGTGAGCAGCAGGACTGGTGCTGTACGCAGGAAGCCGCGGACGCGATGCGCCATCAGCGCCTCGTCGGAGGTCTCGTCGTAGAGTCCGTCGCGCCCGTAGCGCTTGTGCAGGCCCGCGAAGATCTCGTGGGCCTCGTCGATGATGGCCAGGTCAAACGGTGAAACGGAGCCCAAAAGCTCGGCACCACGTTCGCTTCCTGCGAACTCGCGGCCGACCAGGTAAACTCCCGGTGCGAAAAAGTTGGTCTGCTCCTCGCGGGCCTGAATGCCGAACAGGTTGAGTAGCTCGCTCTGCCACTGGCCGATTAGCGACTTGGGAACGATCAGCAGGGCGCGCTCCGCACCTTCGGCTCGGCTTTGGGCGATCACCAGGCCCGCCTCGATTGTCTTTCCCAGCCCAACTTCATCAGCGAGGATGCAGCCGCCCTCGCGGAGGCGTCGGAGCGCAAAGATTACCGCGTCGATCTGGTGGGGATTGGGGTCAATCCGCGCCTGCCGTTGCGACGCGGCGTACCGTTCTCGGTCGTCCGGACGGCGGACGCGGACAAGATCCTCGGCGAGGATGCGCCGGTTGAAAGCATGGAGGGTCGCGCTACTTCTTCCTGCGGCCACGCTCGTACTCACTGAACCCATGCGCCCCCAGATCACGGGCATTGACCGCGGGCCCGGGTAACTTGAACACGTTCTTCTCAGCTCTTGCTCGCCAGTGATCGCCCGTCGGTCTCTCCAGCCGCTGCGGCATCGATCGAAGCTTGGCCATGATGGATCGACCGACCAAATATCCGTAGTGCCGGGGGGGCTTATCTAACTCGATGTGCAAACTCGATATCCAAAATGGCATCGCATTTAGCCTGCGCGGTTGAAAGCGGGCATTACGTATTTGGCAAAGCGTTCGAGCGAGCGCATCACATAACTATGCGGCTCGCCGCCTTGCGCGACTTCAAGGATTAGGTAGGTGGCGCCGTAAAAATCCTGTGACCAGCGCACCCGTTCGATTAACGTTTCGGGCTCGCCGATCAGCAGTACACGCATCGCGTCGAGTTCCTCGTAGGTAAATTTGGTAAATCCAGGCCCCCGCTTATAGCGTTCGTAGGTGGCCGAGGTATGAACGCTGCGGCGGTCGAGAGCGTCGAAGAACTTGTAATATTGCAGGGCATGGACGCCGCCATGGTCGTGCGCTTCCTGCCACGAATCGCCGCAGTACATCTGATACACGCCCGCAACCTCACGGGTCGCCGGATCGTAGCCATTTTGCCGCAACGCGTCGTGGTAGAGCGCAATATTGGCCTTGACCATTTCAGGCGCGGGGATAAAGAACGCGGTACCCAGATGATGTCCCCGCTGCCCCGCCCATTCGTAGCTCTCCGGAGTGATCGCACCTGAAGCAAAGATTGGCGGGTAGGGTTTTTGCAGCGGCTTGGGAAAAAATGAATAGTCAGCGAGTTGCCAGAAATCGCCCGCGAAAGAAAACGGGCCGTCGGAGGTCCACGCCTTCACGATCAGGTCGGTGCCCTCGCGATAGCGCGCGTGGCTCTCGTCCGGATTTATGCCGAAGAGCTGATACGAATAATTAAGAAATCCGCGCCCGATGCCATATTCCAGACGGCCCTCGCTCAGCACATCGAGCATCGCATATTCCTCGGCCAGGCGCAGCGGATGGTTGAGCGGGATGAGCGACACGCCGGTGCCGACTTTGATGCGCTTGGTACGCGACGCCGCCGCCATCGCAATAACCGGTGGTGCGCCGAACGAGTAGCCGGAGTAATGATGCTCGCCGAACCATACGGCATGATAGCCCAACTCTTCGGCGAATTGGGTCTCTTCGAGGATGTCCCCGTAATAATGGGAAGCCGAGCCGTGGACCTCGGGGTAGTAGTCAGTATTATACAGCAGACCGAATTTCATCGTCGTACACCTGTCAGGCAAGGCGTCTTCGCCTGCCTCCTTGATTTTTACCACGCCGCGAGCGTTAAGCGCATCGCTCCCCCTGAAGTCAAGGCTATGTAACGTTCAACGTCCGCGATTGGCAACCTTGAAGTGTAGCTGCCCATCATCAAGATTAAACAGATCACCCGTGCCAGGGGTGCGCAAGGCTGGGTGGATGCGAATAACTGACCGAATAAGAAAGCCGGAGTACTTTTTCCGCCCGTCCTTTCTAATTGCCAGGAGACAATGGGTGGCGCGCTCGATATTAGCCACGCGCGACGCTGAGTGGGCGAGTAAGCGATTGGCGCCACGAGGCTGGCAGATTTTGCGGTCTAGCAGGGTGCGGAAAAAGGCGTTCCGCACCCTGCTTTCCCTCTCTGTAATCTCCCCCAGCGGGGGAGAACTAAACACTAGCGGAGCCGAAAGGCGGAGCGAGCTAACGAGTCCGCGAGGTGCGAATCAAAAAGGAAGGAAGACAGCTCTATCGCAGAGTGGGGAAAGACTTTTTATCAGCAAATAGGTTTTTCCGCACCCTGCTAGGGTAAACGTGAAATGCCGTATGGCTTATATAGCTTAAGCCATTCGCCTCGAGGGCACTGGCTTGGAGAGGAGTCATGTACGATCTTTTACTCACCGGCGGTACAGTGGTCGACCCATCAACCGGTCTTAACGGGGTCCGCGATATAGCGATCGAACAAGGCAAAATCGCGTGCATCGAATCGCAAATCCCGCGTGACCAGGCGCGGCGCGTGATTGAGGTGCCGGAAAGGATTGTCACACCCGGCCTGATCGACCTGCATGCCCATGTGTTTGAAGGCTTTACCAGATTGGGTGTGCATCCGGACCAGGGCGGCGTCTATGCGGGCGTCACGACCATCGTCGATGCGGGCAGTGCCGGCTGTGCCACGTTCGGTGGTTTTCCACGATATATTATCCCCCAATGCCGCACGGAGATTATCCCGTTCCTGCATATCTGTCAGACCGGGCTTTCGACCATCCCGGACATTATCGCCGAGGGCAGCATCGACTTGGACGCGACTTTGCGCGTTGCCGATCGCTATAAAAATCTGATCTGCGGAATCAAGGCGCGAATGGTGTCGCCGGCGCTGGAGATTTTCGGCATGGAAATGCCGCGTTTGGCGAAGCGCGCGGCGCGCGATAGCGGTATCAAGCTGATGGTCCATATCGGTGATACCGAAAAGCGCTATGATCCGACGGTGATCCGCCGCCTGCTGCCAATGCTCGAAGCCGGCGATATCCTCACGCACTACTTCACTGCCAATCCGGGCGGTGTGCTCGACGGCAACAGGCGGCTGGTTCCGGAAGCCTGGGAGGCGGCGAAGACCGGCGTATGGTTTGATACTGCACATGGACAGGGGAATTTCAGCTTCGATATTGGCCGCCGCATCATCGACCAGGGTCTCCTGCCGCACTGCATCAGCACTGATCTGACAATCCCCGGCCGGCTGCGAACCGTGCACAGCATGACCGAAATGATGACTCGCTTTCTGGGTTTGGGATTTACCCTGGAACAGGTGGTCACAATGTGTACCGCCAATCCTGCCAAGGCCATTGGAGCTGAGGAGAGGCTGGGAAGCCTAGCGGCAGGCCGGCAGGCCGACATTTCGGTGTTGAAAATTGTTGAAGGAGACTGGACCGTCTACGATGTGCTCGGCGCGAGTCTGTCGGTCCGGCAAGCGGTGGTTCCCGTGCTGACGGTCAAGCGTGGAGAGTTGTTCCGACCGGAATGGGGGCCACGGCCATGGGGCTGGGAACCAGACCCAGGACCAGTGCGCTTCAAAGGATGCTGCTGACACCTGCTTTCTAGCAGGCTGCGGGAAAAATGCCTTCCGCCGCCTGCTTTCCCTCTCTTTAATCTCCCCCAGAGGGGGACAAACTAAAGGAAGCCAGTTTTATCGGAGTGTGCGGAAAGACTTTCATAAGCAAATGGGTTTTTCCGCAAGCAGCTAGGAGCGACTTTCGAGCTGGCTTCTTGAGTTTCTATGTTTTACAGGCGATGCTGCCCTCCCCGTGTCATCAGCGGGACGGCAGCGGGTGCCAGGCCGGTGAAAACGAAAAGAATTGAAGGTATCTTGCTTGCAGCCGGCGAGTCCCGGCGGATGGGTTTCCCCAAACCACTGTTACGCATGAATGGTGAGACCTTCATGGGCCGTAGTGCCGCATCGATGCTGGCGACCGTGGAACGGCTGATCATCGTCCTGGGTGCTCACCGTGAAGCGGTAACGGCCGCAGTTCCGGCTGACGACCGGATCAGCATAGTTGAAAATCCTGACTATACGCTGGGGCAACTGTCCTCGATCAAAGCCGGGCTCGGTGCGGTTTCCGCACACGCTGATGCGGCTATAGTGCATCTCGTCGATCATCCGACTGTGCTGCCCGAGACCTTCCGTCGGCTGGCACACGAATATCAATCATCAGGGAAGCCGATTCTGGTAGTGCGATGCCGCGGCGGGCGCGGCCACCCGGTTCTATTCGACCGTTCGATCTTTGACGAGTTGCAACAAGCTCCGACCGATGTCGGCGCCCGCGCGGTGGTCAAGGCCAATGCGGATCGGGTAATTTACCTGGATGTGGACGACGCTGGTGTCCTGTTGGATCTGGACACGCCGGCCGACTTGGCGCGAGCAGGTCTTCCGCCGGTGCCAGCTCGATACCGCTTTGAAACGAAATCGGGGTAGGTGCGTATAAACCTTCAGATATGATGGCCGCTCTGTCCCCGAAGCTGCGAACTTGGAGCGAAGCCGTTCGACCCGACGATGAGTTGATAGCCGAGGTCCGGAGCGGACATACGGCGGCGTTTGCGGAGCTCGCCTCCCGCTATCGCGACCGCGTTGAGCGGTTGTGTCAGCGTTTCTTTTCCGACCGCGAACTCGTCCGCGATCTGGCCCAGGAGAGTTTCATCCGCGCATTTGCCGGTTTTTCGACCTATCGGGCCGAAATGCCGTTCCTGGGGTGGTTACGGGCGATCGTGGCAAATGTGTGCTACGACGAGCTTCGCCGCCGCCGGAGAAGACCGGAAGAGCTTATCGCGGATTTCAGCGGGCCGGAAGCAAACTGGGTCCAACTGGTCGATCACTTGACACCTGAGCAGATTGTGGAAGCCGCCGAAGAGCGGCGTGAAGCGCACATCCTGGCTCACCGGCTATTGGATTCGCTGCGGCCGGAGGATCGAATGGTGATGATGCTCAGGGAGAGTGAAGGTTTGAGCGTCGAGGAGGTCGCCGGGATTGTGGGCTGGAGCGAAGCAAAGGTGAAGATACGTGCATTTCGCGCCCGCCGACTCATGCGTAAGCAGGCTGAATCCATTCTCTTTGAGCAGCATCGTCGAATAGTAAAATGAACTGCTTTGAAGCGAGAACCGACTTTGTCGCCTTCTGGCAGAAGACACTGGCCGCCGAGCGCCGCGCGCAATTGCTAACGCATCTGCGCCGATGCACGACTTGCGATCATTCATTCCGCATGTTCGCACTGACGGCTCCCGTACTCTATTCGACAACCGAACCGGACAGCAGGTTGAGCCCCGCAAGGCCAATCGGGTTTGATACCGATCGAATCGGCGCCTCGGGCAATCCACCGATCGCTGAGCACCGGTCTATCGTCCGGACCTTGAACAGGGTTTTGCCGGCAATCGCTATGGCCGCAGCGGCTGCGATTGCACTATATTTTGCCGCGCCGCCACATATGACGTTCGAGGACGCGATCGCCGGCGACAATTCGAGCGTTGAACTTGCCAGCTACCCGTCGACCGACAGTTTCTTCGGCCAGGAGCTCATGGCCCAGGACTCAACGGCCCAGGACCTGTCTGACGAGTAGCCGGCCACCTGCAGGAAGTCAGCCCGTCATGCTGACCATCTGCAATTCCAATGCAGGAGAGATGGGGATAACTGGCTTGAAAGGCTCGGGGTGAGGATTGTCTCTGCAAGGTAAGTACACCGTTTTATTCACCGCTATTGCTCTTGTGGCCGGGTTGGCAGTCGGGTTTGGCGGCGCCATGCTTGGCTATCGCTCCGGCTTGCTGCCCCTCCCGGACGAACGGCCGTTCCAGCGGATGGCGCGGGTGCTGCAGCTAACTCCTGCGCAGCACGAGCAGATTCGCGCCGTCATGCATGAGACACGCGGCAAAATTGAGGCGACGCGCAACAACTTCGAGCAACAGCGTCACATGATTTTTCTCAGCGCGTATATGCGCATTCACGCAATGCTGACTCCCAGTCAGCAAAAGCTCTTCGACGCGCGCTTCGTACCGCCGTCATTGCGGGCCGAGGCGCGAGCGCAGCGACAGGCGGCAGCGCCGGCGGTCTCGCCTGGTTCACCCTGACTTCTGCTTCAAAAAAGCAGTACCTTCGACGCAGAGCGCGGCCTCAGTAAACGCTATTTTGGCGTAGCCGGCACCAACGAATCGATCCTGAGCGGAATCTCGAAGCGCGTCTGCTGCGGCATTTTGCAAAGATTATCGTTGCATTCCTGAAAACTGAGAGTGCCACCCAACTGATGCTCGCCGGGCGCCAGTTTCTGTTGCAGAAGAATATCACCAACCGCTTTGAAGCGGCCCTGGTACACCGGCAGCGTCTCGCCCAGCAGCTCGAACTTTACTGGCGTCGGCTTGGGGAAATCGAGTTTCTGCCCGGATACCAAATCATTATCAAAAGTAACCGTGGTCGGCGTGTATTCTTCGGGCAGCGGTTTCCCGTAAACGTGCCATCCGGGCGCGACGTCAAAGTCGACGGCGACGCCGAGTTGTTGTCCGCTGAACGCACGCACGTCCGAGAGTGCAATCCGCGCTTTAACATCACCTGCATCAACCACGACTGAGTTTCCGTTCGCCGTGCCGAACTCCTTCAACAGGACCGCAGTAGCAGCCGGCCGTTCCTGGTAATCGGCCAAAAATAGCTTGCTCTTAACGGTACCATCTGCGGCTAGCAGATATTGCCCGGGAAAGGGAATTCCGTAGAAACGGACGTCGGTGGGTACGTTGGTATTAAGAATCCCGAATCGACGAATCACCGCGCTGCCCTGGTCAGACAGCATTGGATAAGTGATGTGATGGGCATCACTGAAACGGCTCAGTACCGATTCCGAGTCATAGCTGATTGCCGCCACGTTCACACCGTTGTGGCGGAGTCCTACGACCGCATCCTGCAGCTCGACGAGCTGCGAACGGCAGTAGGGTCACCAATCCGCACTACGGGTGAAGACCAGCAGCAAACCGTCTTTACCCATCAGGCTGTGCAGGGAATGCTGTTTGCCGAACTGATCGGGCAGAGTGAAATCAGGCACCTTTTCGCCGATTTGCGGGCCGGTCTTAAGATCGTCGTTCTGTGCTGCGACGAACTCGTTCCAGAGCCTGGGGTCAGGCCGTTCGCCGGCCGCCATTTTACGCAGTACTTCGTGGAACGCGTTGGCTTTGGTCTGGGTATCCATTTTTTGGCTACTTGAGCTGACGGCGTTTTGATTTGTTGCAGCATTTGGCGCCGCAAATAGCTTGGGCGACAATAGTGCAACCAGTGTCACGATTGTGACTACAACGACGCGTCCTTGACTGCTCCGGCCTCGTTCTCGTGTGGTGTGAGGCAAGCCTTATCACCTCTTAAATGGCGCTGGCGTTTGCCTATCTTTTACCCTGCAATCACACTACATGAAAGTAAGGGAACAGGCGCACCCGGGAAAGATCGCTGGCCATCGATTTGAGCGATCGAGTAAAAAGCGGCTGGAGCTCTGCTTGGGTATGCATCAATGAGCGATGCTGGTCCGCACGAGCGTCGGTTTGGGCGGCAATTTGCCGATTCGAACCAGCTCTTCACGCAGACTCGCGCGCGACAACGGCTTGCACAAGACCGCGGCGGCGCCGAGATGATAGCTCTGTGCCACGTCCCTATCATAAAGCGAGCTGGTTAACACGAAAGCCGGCACCTGCGCGCACGGCTCGTGCGAGCGGGCGGCGCGCAGCACTTCGAAACCACCGTTGTCTGGCAAGCGCAAATCGATCAGCATCAGGTCCGGCCGGTCATGCTCGGTGAAGCGAGCAATTAGAGTAAGCGCCTCTTCGGCATTTTCAGCAACGATCACCTCGCTGGATTCGCCCAGCAACTGCTGCAGCACCCTCACGGCGATGAAGGAATGTTCGGGATTATCTTCGACCAAAAAGACTCGCATCGCCGATTCCACTGAAGGGCTAAAATTATAATTGTCCATTTTGCCTCTGACCCTGACCCGGCCGCAGTTATCTTCACCGAATAAAGCAGGCGCCGTATCAGCGTCGCGATCTCAAGCCGCCTGACGCCCGGTGCCTTCCGGCGCGGCGCCCGCGCTGATAACCCCTACACAGGAACGCACCCGATCTGTTACCGTGAACTCAGTTTCCCCCAAAAAGGAAGATGAGAACACTCTCATCCAACAATCGCCGTGCCACAGATCGCCTTTTCACTCTAAAATGTTTGGGAAATGGTTCCATCTCCCTGCCAGCACTGCAATCCTGCCTGATAGCGGAGCGAAAATAAGCAATGTTGGCAGAACAGGCAAAATCCGAGGAGCTTAAAACTGATTAGATTCAACGCTTAACCGGGACTTGACACAGGCTCATGCAACACTGCCCGTGGCATTTAGGTGCGGCAATGATACACCGCCAGCGTTTCAGTCCCAAGACGGACCAGCCGCTGGTTCGGCATGATGGGGTCGCGTCAGGTGAGCATCCTTTTCGGTTTTTGATTCGGACACTCTCGACATCCGCGCCTGCGCCGCTATGCCGCGCTGGTTCACGAGCAGGCTGCGGAAAAGGCCTCCGCACCCTGCTTTCCCTCTCTGCAATCTCCCCCAGAGGGGGAGAACTCGAGTTTCTACATTTGGGCGATGGGGGTTGATTCTTTGTGGCGCGTTTATCTGCTGCGTCATTCCGAGCGAAGCCGAGGAATCAACGCGAAGCGATTGAGGGCATGATGTGCGAGGCTGGGAAAAACCTATTTGAACTGGCTGCCATGCTCGCTCAGAGGTAGATCGCGGAGCGATTTGCCTGAAACGAGGCGAAGAGAAATCCCCTTCGGCTTCGCTCAGGGCTTCGGCTCACCCGCGTTGATCCCTCCGCTTCGCCGCTAAGAATGCGGCTCCGGTCGGGATGACAAAAAGAGCGGCCATGTAGAAAGTCCAGTCACAGGCTAAAGCCTGTGCTTTCTCCCCAGAGGGGGAGAACTAAAGGAATGAAGCCAGCTTTATCGCAGGGTGCGGAAAGACTTTCATAACAGATAGGCTTTTCGCACCCTGCCAGGATCCGCAATAGCCGCGGCTCCAAAGCTACGGATACTAGCACTGGCTGTCGAAAACTGTTCTTTCGGTAACGAAAGAAAGACCTGCGCTGTTCACCACCTGCCCCGACGCGGAAAGGGTTCACTTCCTGTCTGCTCGTCGTCAGATCACCACTCCGATACTCGCGCTGACCGTCATCGAATAGCGGCCCCGCTGATGCCGCAGTTTCACTGGCGCGTTGAACGCATGCGATAGCGTGCCGGAGGTCAGCACCTTGCTCCTGGGGCCGGCGGCCAGAACCTCGCCAGCGCGCAACAGCAAAACATGGGAGAACGCCGGTATGATCTCTTCGACATGGTGAGTCACGAGTACCAGGGTTGGCGCATGGCGCGTCTGCGTGAGCCGTCCCAGGAATTGTAGGAAATGCTCGCGCGCGACCGGATCAAGCCCCGCGCACGGTTCGTCGAGAATCAGCAATTGCGGCCGCGCCATCAGTGCCCGTCCGATCAAGACACGCTGCCGCTCTCCCTGCGACAGTACTCGCCAGGGCCGCTGGCCGATCGGTTCCACTTCGATCTGGCGCAAAATCCTCTGGGCTTGGCTGCGCTCCGAGGGCTGGACCTCGCCCCACATCCCGATTACTGCGTGGCGGCCGCCGATAATCGTGTCAAGCGGAATCTGATGGCCCTCAACCAGTTGATGGATGCTGGAACTCACTATTCCAACGCGCTTGCGCAATTCGCGCCAATCGGTTTGTCCGTAGGTTTCTCCGAGCACCGAAATCTCGCCCGCAGTGAGCGGCATATACCCGGTTAGTGTGCTCAGCAGCGAGGTCTTGCCGGAGCCGTTTGGGCCAAGAATTGCCCAATGTTGTCCGCGTTCAACTATCCAGTCGATCGATTCGAGGATTACAGCTTCACGCTCGACGCGAAGCTTCGAAACTGCAATTACCGACGGTCGGCGCGCGGTCGTGCGGCGGACATTTCGCGGGACGCTGAAGGCGGACGAAGCGGCAGGTGAGTGCGCGCCCCTGCCAGGTTTTCTACGCCCCCGCGACTCACTTTGCCCCTCGCCCGCGCCCCGTTTGTCCCTCTCCAGGTTTGTTGCGGGAGAGGTGAGGTGACGGTGACTGCGGGAGAGAATCGGGTCAGGGTGTTGCTTCAACTTTCGCACGCGAATCGCCCGAGATTAATTAATAAACCCTTGCGTGACAAGGAAAGTTTCCATCGCGCGAATGCACTCCCGTGGCCGTTCGATCTGGAGGAAATGAGATGTTTCTGTAATTGCCTCGTACTCCACCGAAGTCTCCTCGGCCAGCGCGCGCCCAATCAGAGCCGGCGGTCCGCCTCCGGCAGGATCGGCGCATATGAGCTTCACCGCCACCGGCATCTGGCGCAGCCGCTGCCACGTGCTGGTTTCGCGATTGCTGCGAAACACATGCGCTTCATATTCGCGTGGACACGCCAACACCCATCGTTGATTGCTCGACTCGTAGCCACTGCGGAAACCGCCGCTGAAACTGCCGCGCCAATTCCAGCGGGTGGTTGTAACTGGGTGTTCGCCGTTCAGCTCGCGCGGCAATGTCGTCTTCATTGCCGCGCTGCAGTTCGCGGATTGGATGGCCGTCGGGTGGATAGAAAGGCGGATCGAACAGCACCAGCGGGTCCCATCGTTTGCCCATACGTTGGGTTTGCATCACCGAAGTCACTCCCGAGAGCGAATGAAATACTCCAGCCGTCCGCTTCACCCCGAGATTTTGTTGAACAGATTCGAAGACACGTTCGAGGTCATGGATAAACTGCGGCCAGCTATGATGCGTGAAATTGTGCAGAGGGTTCTGACCGTGGTTGCGGAAGTCGAAGATGATCAGCTCGTAACGTTCGCGCAGTCGTCCCCAGAAAGCTAGGTAGCCATCGGTCGCAAGTCCATTGCCGTGACTCAAGGCCAGCCGCGGGCCGGATGGATTGCCATGCTGTCGTATGCGGATGATGGCGCCGTCGTCCATCGCGAGTTCAATGATCCGAAGCGGGGCGGGAAGCTCGATACTCAAGTCATGCTCTTTCAACACAAACCCTCGCGGCCATAGCATGCCGCCGCGCGTCCGATGCTACCAGTCTCCCGAGCCAGCGCAAAATTAGCTGCGCAGGGACGAAGCTATTAAGATCGCCGACGTGGTCGTAATGTGATCGTACCGTCCTCGTCGCGACCAGTCGTTGTCCGCGTGCGAAAGGCAAAGCGGAAGGTGATTAACTGACGAGCGCCAGAAAAGCCCTCCACTTTAAGGGAGTTGCTCAGTTCAATTGGCCGACGAAGGGATTCTTGATGGTCAAGCTTTCGATTCTCTGATTATGCTGCAAGTCCTCTGTGTAGAGGAATGTGCATTCCGCCCGCAAAGCAGCTGCCACGATGAGAGCATCGTAAATCGAGAAATGGCGCTCTTCCGCCAGATCGAGCGCCAGCTCATGCGTCCCGATATCGACCGGCCGCACACTGCAGAGTCCCCGAACGGTCGACAATATCTCTCGGATCTCGTGGAATTGGAGGACAGCCTTGCGTACTGCGGCCGCGACAAACTCATTAAGGACCTGAACACTAATCACCCCGCGCGCGGCGATGAGTTCCTCTGCCCGGCTCGCTTTCCTCGTGTCTCCGGACAAGAGATACAAGAGCATATTTGTGTCGAAGAAGACGTCAGCCACGCTGATGTGCTTCCAGCCGGTCAAACTTGAAATCGGCCGGCAGACGGCCTCGGTACTTGCGCAACCGCGCCAGCAATTCCCTCGGGCTCGCGGCCCTGGAGACCTCAAAAGACCGCCGACCCACCACGTGAATTTCGATAGAATCCCCTTCGTTGAGCCCGAGCAGTTCAACTACCGACTGCGGCAGACGAACGGCGAGACTGTTACCCCATTTAGCGACCCGCATGGCTCTCCACAATATACGCGATACGTTGCGTATATCTTAAGCGCCGGCCTTTATCGTGTCCAATCGCCTTTCAAAGTCTTTGGACCGCTATTCCTCAGCCGGATCGGCGTCCAGGCGAACAACGATATCCAGCAGTGGTGGCGAAGGGGGCGCATAACGGCGCATCACCAGCGGGTCGTGGCCGGGTACAATATGGTGGCGCGAATCGGCCAGACGCTCAACCTTGCGAAAAGAATCGAGCATCGCGCCTATGTCGAGCGCTGCTATAAACGGCCGATTGGTTTCGAGATTTTCGTAAAAATGACTGGAGTCCGACGCGAGTAGTACGTTACCGCGTCGGGTGTGCACCCGCACGACCTGTAGACCGGCAGTATGGCCGGGCGCCAGATGCAATGTCACGCCGGGGGCAAGGTCGGCGTCGCCGTCATACAGTTCGACTCTGCGCTTGAAATTCAGGCGTACCATCCCAACCACGTCTTCCACTTCAAAGCCATGACCAAAATATGGGTAACGCATATGGCGGCCGGTGGCAAAAGCAAGTTCACGCTCCTGCAAATGAAAGCGGGCGTTCGGCAATTTATGAAAATTGCCGACGTGGTCGTAATGCAGATGGGTCAGCACCACGTCGGTGATTGAATCGGGTTCGATTCCGATCTGGCGCAGGCTCTCGATGGGACAGCGCAGGAACTGGCGTTTGCGCCGCGCCGCAGTCTCCGCAGTGAAACCAGTATCCACCAGGAACACACGGTTGGCGCCCACCACCGCCCACACGAAATAGTCCATCGGCATCGGGCCATCATGCGGGTCGCCGCCGATAAAGTGGTCGGCGCGGCGCGCGGCTCGAGTCGCATAGCGGATTGCGAAGATCTCGTATTCGGGTATTTCGCTAATCATCGTTCCGGCGTTACCTTTGGCTCGCGCCGCGCCCGTTCTTCATCAAGCACGGCCCGGATCCGTTCTGACTCAACGGCGATTTCCACACCGGCGCGCTCCTGCTGCAGCAGCATCGCGACGCGCGAGTCGCGTTCGCCCCATCCGCGTTTCAGCGCGGCAGTCAATTCCTCCAATGCCAGCTCCGCCATCGGCATCGGCACCGCCAATTCGCGCCCCAGTTCGGCCGCGAGCGAGACGTCTTTATGAGCGAGGCGCAGGGCGAAATCCGGTGGATCGTAGTTCGCGGGCAGAAAGTGCGCAGCGAGCCCGTCGAACGTACGTGAACGGCCGAGCGCGCCCTGCCGTACCGCCTCCCACAACGCTAATGGGTCAACTCCGGCCTTTACGCCCATCGTGAAGACTTCCGACAGGGCGCGTTGCAACATATAGCCGGCGCAGTTGTGCACCAGTTTAGCTACCGTGGCTGAGCCGATTGGGCCGACGTAGCGCGCCTGGTCGCCGATCGCGTCGAGCACCGGTCTGTAGCGGTCAAAGCTACTGCGCTCGCCGCCGACCCAAATCGCCAGCCGGCCGCTTGCGGCGCCGCGCGGTCCGCCACTAACCGGCGCGTCCAGCATCTGCGCGCCACGCTCGGCAAAACTCGCGCAAATGCGCCGTACCAACGCCGGCGAATTGGTCGAAAGATCGAAATAGACGCCGCCGGGCTTGATGCCGGCGATAATTCCGCTCTCACCCAACGCCACCGCCTCGACGTCCGGCGGCGCCGGCAACGAAGTGAATATCACCTCCGCGGCTTCGGCGGCCTGCCGTGGAGTGTCAGCCCATTCCGCACCCGCTTCGAGATGGGGCGCGGCGGCCTCACGGCGAAGATCATTGACGATCAACTGGTAGCCCGCCCGCTGTAGACTCGCGGCCATCCGGGCACCCATTGTGCCGAGTCCGATGAAGCCTACGTGCAGGTTCGCACCCATCAGCACTCCTGTCGTCCGCTTGAGGTTTGCGATTAGTACTTACTTGATAAATCCGCGTAACATTCGTAGTGGCGAAATAATGCTGGCGGCTTCAATCCCTCCCCCTGACCAGGGGGAGGTTAGGTGGGGGTAGTCTGTCGACCGATCATAGTGGCCGTGCCGGCCTTAGCCCGCTGTGATCATGTTGTCCGTGTATTGACAGTCAGTCAGGCAACCCCCACCCTGCCTCCCCCTGGTCAGGGGGAGGGGTCAAAGGCGGCCTGCCGACCGTCGAACAGGCCGAAGACGCCAAGCCCCGCGCACCCCAATCCTTGTTCCGCGAAATTAGCAACTGAGCATTACCGCTTGTCAAAGATCTCCTTCGCGATGCCTGCCGCCGTGACGGCCGTAGGCCATCCCGAATAGAACGCCAAATGGGTGATGAGTTCGCTCAACTCGTCCTTGGTCACGCCGTTTTCCAGCGCGCGCTCCAGATGAATGCGGAGCTGGTCTGGACGCTGCAATGCCACCAGTGCGGCGCAGGTGATGAGGCTCCGGTCCCGTTTCGAGAGTTGCGGACGTTCCCATACGTCACCGAACAGAACTTTTTCGGTGAGATCGATTAACTTGGGCACTACCGCGCGAATACGCTCGCGCGGCGATGAAGATGGTGGTGATCCGGCCATTGCCGATTCCTCTCTGGTGAATTCTCGTTGTGGCGTAGCTGCCCTGCTAGCAAGCTGTTGAGGAGGTCTTCACAGCCCGCTTCGCCCCTCTGTGTGTTTTCCCCGCATACGATACTGTCGACTTTTGCTATCTCTCGTCTGTCATCCGGAGCCGGTGGCGCGACGGCGCGGCCGTGTCAAAGGGTCTCGCGGCGCAGTCTTTTGCGCCGTGATGCTCTGACAGTGAGCGCATCGCTGAATCACGCCGCCGAAAAAATGGCGGCGCGAGATCCTTCAACTTCCCCTTCGGCACGCTCAGGGCTTCGGCTCACCAGGATGACGGAAACGGGACCGTCCATCCTCGGTTGGTTGACTCTGTGTCAACAATCAGCGCTTGTCGAAGATCTCCTTCGCGATGCCTGCCGCCGTCACTGCCGTCGGCCATCCCGAATAAAAGGCAAGATGAGTGATCAGTTCGCTCAGCTCGTCTTTGGTGACGCCGTTATCCAGCGCCCGTTGCAGATGTCCGCGAAGCTGATCAGGCCGTTGCAATGCGACCAGCGCCGCGCAAGTGATGAGGCTGCGGTCGCGCTTGGAGAGTCCCGGGCGTTCCCATACGTCGCCGAACAGGACCTTCTCAGTGAGATCGGCCAGCTTGGGCGCTACCGCACGAATTCGCTCCAATGGGTTTGATGACGACGGTGTTGAAGCCATTTGATTTCCTCCAGTTTTGAATTCTCAGTCGACTAGCCGGCTGCCGAAAAAGTCTTCGCTGCCTGCTCCCCTTTGTTATCTTCTCCAGCGGAGGAGAACTAAAGGAAGGAAGCCAGCTTTATCGCCAAGTGCGGAAAGACTTTTCATAAGCACACCTATATCCGCGGCACCCTCTGCGAAATACGTTCTTCCGTGCCCTGCTAGTGGCCTGTAACGTTGAAAACGATATTGGACGAGTCGCATCGAAACGAAGCCGGACGACCCCACCTAACCCATTCGTCGCACTCGCTCCTCAGGGCAGGCTCTCCTCTTCCCTGGTCAGGGGGAGGGATTTCCAGCGATACCGATTTCAATGTTACAGCCCTGCTAGTGCCGGAACTGGGGCATTACCCTATCGCACAGCAGCTCCAGGGATCTCATTACCCTCGCATGCGGAATAAGACTGCCACAATTGAGTTCAGCCAGAATTCCGTTGAGACCAAGCTCCGCGCGCAATTGGTTAATTCTTTCGGCCACCAATTCGGGCGTGCCGACGATAACCTTGTCGCGTAACGCATCTTCGTACGCAATCGTCTGTAGGCGTTGGCCGCGTTCGGCGCGCTGCTCGATCGCGCGGACACCGGCGCTCGATGCGGATTTCTCGAGCATACTGCCGAGAAATCGATAGAAGCTCATGATGCTCTCTTCGGGCTCCGAGCGCGCCTGTTCATCCGTCTCAGCCACATAGACCGGAACCCGTAAGAACACCTCGCCTTCACCAGGATGACCGGCAGCCTGATAGGCATCGCGGTAAGCCTCGACACTCGGCGCTAATTCCGACAAGGTGCCTAACCGCACCGCGACAAAGATCGCATAACCCAACTTGCCGATGCCCGCAAATGTATCGGCGCTGGTCGCCGCTACGCGGATAGGTGGATGCGGCTTTTGATAGGGCTTCGGCACCAGGTGAACTTTGTCAAAGCTGTAATACTTACCCTGGTAAGAAAAGCTGGGCTCAGTCCATGCCCGCTTAACGATTTCGAGAACTTCGCCAAAGCGCTCACGGCTCTCACCGTAAGATACACCGTAGGCTTCGTAGGTTCGGGGGAAACCGCTGCGGCCGACGCCGAAAATCAAACGCCCGTGGCTGATATGGTCCACGGTGGCAGCCTCTTCGGCTACGCGCAGCGGATGGCATAGCGGCAGCACTTGAACCGCCAGGCCAATTTTGATCTTGCGGGTGCGCGCGGCGATCGCACTGGCGATAGTAAGCGGGGCCGACAGCACGGAACGGCGCGGCAGCATATGCAGTTCGGCCAGCCACATCGCATCGAGTCCCAACTGTTCCGCCGCATCTACTTGCTCAAACGATTCGGCAAATGCCTGCTCCTCGCTATGTCCGGGAGGACATTGAAACTCGTGAAACATGCCAAATTCCATCGCCGTGCCTCCGTGATCGCCATCCCGGCGCTGACTCTGGCCGGCTTCGTCGTTAGCTGACCCGCTTGCCAAAGCTGCCGCTCCGCTCGGGGCGTCGAACTCACGTTTCAATTATCGCCGCGCGCCCGAAATCGCAAACCGATCGTCGCTCGCATTCACCTCTTCAGCTCTCGTCGCGAAAGGTGTAGACACCGTGCGAAGGAGGCCTCCCAGCACGCCTATCGCCCAATACGGGCGAAGAGAGACGCGACAGCTTAGCGGGAGCGCATGCTGGGACGGTGAGAGAATGCCCAAGATAATAGCCAATAATTACGAGATGTACTACGAACTCGACGACTTCACCGAGCCGTGGAAGCAGGCCGAGACGATTTGGATTCAGCACGGCTTCGGCCGCAATCTGCGTTTCTGGCATCACTGGGTACCGTTGCTCGCCGGCAAACTTCGTGTCATCCGCCGCGACATGCGTGGTCATGGACAATCCGCCGACCCAGGCCCCGAGCATAAATGGTCAGCCGAGGAGTTATTGCTCGATATGAAGGGCTTCCTCGATGCGCTCGGGCTCGAGCAGGTGCATTACCTGGGTGAATCGATTGGCGGCACTCTCGGAATTGCGTTCGCAGCGCGATGGCCAGAGCGGCTGAAGAGCCTCACGCTGCTTTCAGCCCCGACTTCGATTCCGCCACGTGTGCAAAAGATGTTCGCGCTTGGCTATGAAGACTGGCCGACGGCGCTCGGCAAGCTGGGGTCCGGCGGCTGGGCCCGGACACTAATGGAATCGGGGGGCGGACTAACCGGCGGCAATCCGGCGCACACGCAGTGGGTGATCGACCAATGGGCGCGCATTCCCACGCACGTCCTGCAGGGATTATGTCGCGCGGTGCCGACTGTCGATGTTGCGCCGCTGCTGTCCCAAATTAAGGTGCCGACCCTGATCCTGGCTCCCGCCAATAGCGCCTTCGAGCCGCTCAAGGGGCAGGTCTCAATGCGCGACGCCATCCCCGGCGCGCGCATCGCCGTCATCGATGGGAAAGGACACGAAATTTACGTCGATCAACCAGAAGCCTGCGCCGCCGCAGTGCTCAGATTCATCAATTCGTTGAGTTCTTAGAGGAGAGTCACTAAATAACCTGGGGGAATGCTCAATGCGTTCCTCCAAGTGTGGAGCCGATAATGCTGCCGACGCGCGGTTTTGCAATCAGTGCGCAACGCTGCTTGCTAAACTCTGCCCGAAGGATCCAAATTTGGCATCCGATTAATTTCCAGGTCTTCGCGACGAGTTTCCACAGACGCTATTTCCGCCAAGCTCGGGAAACGTCCTGAGTCCCTGGGCCGAGCAAAAATGCCGAAAAATTTATGGTACCGGGTCAAGCCTCAGACCGTGCAAAGGTGACGACACAACAGCCAAGATTCTGTTTTTAATCGCTTACTCACCTTTGATAGTCTCGGCGGCGTGGGAATAAAGAAGCAGCATTTCTTTACGCCCTTTCGGCTCGATCCAATCAATGAACAGCTCTGGTGTGGCGAGGAGGCGATACCGCTAAGGCATAAAACCTTTGAGGTACTGCGCTATCTGGTGGAAAACCGGGCGCAGTTGGTAACCAAAACAGCCCTGCTCGATGCGCTTTGGCCCCAGGTCATAGTCAGCGACTCCATGCCGACTATTTGCGTGGGCGAGCTGCGTAAAGCCCTGAGCGATGACGCTAAGACCCCACGGTTTATCGAGACTGTCCATGGCAGGGGCTACCGCTTCATCGCTAACGTGACGACGGCGGAGGCCCCCGATCGGACGGTTAAACCGCGACCTC
>WNFD01002842.1_pt1 | contig 20073 bp, 18 predicted proteins | sample 5400491 | NCBI WGS metagenome assembly WNFD01 (sample SAMN13153343, study PRJNA577476) | soil metagenome | isolation source: 120 cm saprolite under Douglas fir tree site 2 hole 2 replicate 2 | place: USA:California | collected 2015-04-18
CGGACTTCGCGGTGAAGTCCAGCCCGATCGTCAGCGCGCCCCCCGGCTTGTTCTCGACGACCACGGGCTGTCCGAGTTGGTTCGGCAGCTCGGCGGCGAGGATGCGCGCCACGGTGTCGGTCGCGCTCCCTGCCGCCTGAGGAACGACCAGGCGGACCGGGCGCTCCGGATAACCCTCGGCGAACGCGCTGCAACCCATCCCCGCGAGGAAAGCGAACAGACCGCAGCGCAAATTCATTCGGCGCGGATTCCGGCGGCGCTTGCCACTCTCGCCCATTTGTCGATCTCCGACTTGATGAACGCTGCGAACTCCTCGGGACTGCTGCCGACGGGCTCCGCCCCGTCCGCCGCCAGCCGTTGCATCACCTCGGGTGCGCGCAGGGCGCGCACGATCTCGTCGTGCAGGTGTACGACGATCCCGCGCGAGGTTCCCGCCGGCGCGAGAACTCCGTACCACTGGGTCGAATCGTAACCCGGGAGCCCGGATTCGGCGATCGTCGGAACCTCCGGCAATCCCTCGCTTCGTTTCGCGCTCGTCACCGCGAGCGCGCGCAGCTTCCCCGCCTTGATGTGCGGCAGCGCGGTGAGCAGGTTCGGCGCCATCACCGACACCTGCCCGGCCAGGAGATCCACCACGCCGGGACTGGTTCCCTTGTAGGGGATGTGGACCATGTCGATTCCCGCCATGCTCTTGAAGAGCTCGATCGACATCTGCGGCGAGGTGCCGACGCCCGCCGATGCGAAATTGAGCTGGCCCGGGCGTTGTTTGGCGTACGCGATCAATTCCGCGACCGATTTCACCGGCAGCGAAGGGTGCACCACGAGCACGTTGGCGAGCGAGGCCGCCTGCGTGATCGGCGCAAAATCGCGCAGCGGATCGTAAGACAGCTTCTTGTACATGATCGGATTGATCGCGAGTGTGCTCGCGGCCATCAGGATCGTGTGCCCGTCAGCGGGGGATTTGGCGGCCATCTCGATGCCTATCATCTGGCCGGCGCCCGGGCGATTGTCCACGACGAACTGCTGGCCGAGCGATTCGGAGAGCTTCTGCGCGAGGGCGCGCGCGATGATGTCCGTGCCGCCGCCGGCCGCGGAGGGCACGATGAAGCGCACCGGCTTCGCCGGGTATCCGGTTTGCGCCGCCGCTCCGGAGCAAACCAGGGTGAGCAGGAGAAGCGCCGTGGGCAGAAGCGAATTTGCTTTGATCACGGCAACTCGATCTTTCTCGTCTCGACCACCCGTTTCCATTTTTCGATCTCGGACTGGACGTGGCGGCGCATTCCTTCCGGGCTGCTCGCGCTCGGCGTGCCGCCCCACTCGGCGAACCGTTGCGCGATCTCGGGCAGCGCGACCACGCGTCGCACTTCCCGGTTGGCTCGCTCGACGACGGCGCCCGGCATGCCCGGCGGACCGGCTATGCCGAGAAAGGAGCTTGCCTCGTAGCCCGGCACGCTCTGCGCAACGGTCGGCACGTTGGGAAGCGAAGCCGAGCGCGCAAGCGACGTAACCGCGAGCGGTCTGAACTTGCCGCCCTGGATATGCGGGTACGAATTGGTGAGCGCGTCGATGAGCAGCTCCATGCGGCCGGAGAGCACCTCGGTCAGGGGCTCAGAGCCGCCGCGGAACGGCACGTGCTGCATGTCGATTCGCGCCATCGAAACGAACAACTCGCCCGCGAGGTGGTAGAGCGTCCCCATCCCCGGCGAGGGATAGTTCACCTTTCCGGGATTGTTTTTCACGAAGCCGATGAATTCGTCCAGGGTTCGGAAACGCGAATCGGAGCGAACCGAGAACACCAGCGGATACGTCACCAAGGTCGAGACGAAGGAAAAATCCCGAACCGGATCGTAGGGGAGCTTCTTCATGGTCGCCGCCTGCGTCACGAAGGCGCCGCTCACGACCAGCAGAGTGTAGCCGTCCGCGGTGGATTTGGCGACGTGCTCGTTGGCGATGATCGAGCCCGCCCCGGTGCGGTTCTCCGGAAGAACCTGCTGGCCGAACCCTTCGCTCATCTTCTGCGCGACGATCCGGCCCACGACGTCGACGTTGCCGCCTGGGGGGAAGCCGATCAGAAGCCGCACCGGCTTGCCGGGGTAATCCTGGGCAACCGTAGGCGCCGAAAGCGCCCCCGCAAGCGCCGCGGCCAAGAAAACCCGCCGCATCTCAGTCGGCTCGAATGTCGTTCTCGCGAACGACCTTGCCCCAGCGCTGCATCTGGGTATCGAGCCATTGCACCAGTCCCTCGGGGGAGCCGACGACGAGGTCTATCCCGAGCGTTTCGGTGAGCAGCTTGCGCACGTCGGGCAGGTTGAACGCCTTGACGAGCTCGGCGTGAAACTTGTCCATGATCGGCTTGGGCACGCCGGCGGGAGCGAAGACCGCCCACCACGCAAGCGCGGAAAATCCCGGCAGGCCCTGCTCGGCGAGCGCGGGCACGTCGGGCAACGCGCGCGAGCGCGTGTCGCCGGTGACCGCGACGGCGCGAAGCTTTCCGCCATTCACGTGCGGGGTGATCACCGCCACCGAGCCGATGGCGAGATCGATCTGGCCGCCGACCGCGTCCGCCGTCATCGGTCCGCCGCCTTTGTAGGGTATGTGAATGAGCCTGATGCCGGAGGCCTGCTGCACCAGGACCATAGTCAAGTGCCCGAGGCTGCCGTTGCCCACCGAGCCTATGCTCACCGTGCCGGGTTTCGCCTTGGCCGCGGCCACCACATCCGTGAAGCTCTTGTAAGGCTTCGTGACGCCTGTCGCGATCGCCATCGGCGCGGTGCCGATCAGCATCACCGGCGCAAGATCCTTCACGGTATCGAACGGCAGGTTCGGGATCAGGAAAGGATTCACCGCGTGATAATCGAACACGAAGATGAACGTGTAGCCGTCGGCCGGCGACTTGGCGACGAAAGCGGTACCGATCGTTCCGGACGCGCCGGAACGGTTCTCGACGACGAACGGCTGGCCCAGGGAATCGGAGAGCTTCGCGCCGATCATGCGCGCCATGGGATCGGTCGAGCCGCCCGGCGGATACGGAACGACGAGTTTCACCGGCTTGGCAGGCCAGGATTGTGCGAACGCGGCCTGCGGCCCGGCCGCGCAAAACGCCAGCGCTACGAGCGCGGCGATGCGAAAAACGAGGGCCTTCATGATTCCCCCTTTGCCTCGGACGAGGCAGGTTACCATTCGGGCGATGAAGATCGCAATGATGGGTTCGGGCGGAGTGGGCGGATTCTTCGGCGGACGGCTCGCGCACGCCGGCTACGACGTGAGCTTCATCGCGCGCGGCGCGCATCTCGTCGCGATGCGCGAGCAGGGCCTCGTCATCGAAAGCGACGTGCACGGCGACATCCGCATTCCGGCGGTCCGCGCCACCGGCGACCCCGCGTCGCTAGGGACCGTCGATCTCGTCATCCTTTCGGTGAAGCTGTGGGATACCGAGGCTGCGATCCTGCAGATCAAGCCGCTCCTCAAGCCCGGCACCGGGGTGCTCTCGCTGCAAAACGGCGTGATCAAGGACGACATCCTGCGCCGCGAGCTGGGCGATGCTCACGTGATGGGCGGCGTGTGCTACGTCGGGACAACGATATCGCGCCCAGGCGTGATCCTCCAGACGGGCGCGATGCAGCGCGTGGCTCTCGGAGAATACGACGGCAGGCCCTCCGAGCGCGCGCGTTTCCTCCACGAAGCGCTGCTCAAGTCGGGCGTGACCTCGGAGCTCTCCAGCGACGTGCGCCGCGCGATTTGGGAGAAATACGTGTTTCTGGTCGGATTGTCCGCGACCACCGCTTCGATGCGTACAAGCATAGGACCGATCCGGAAGAATCCGCGCGCCCGCGCTTTCCTGCTCGAGATCATGCGCGAAGTCGTCGCGGTCGGGCGCGCGCGGGGCATCGCGCTTCCCGCCGACTATGCCGACGCCTGCCTCGCACGCGCCGACGGGCTTCCCGACGACATGATCGCCTCCATGGCGCACGACCTTCAGCGCGGCAATCGCCTGGAAGTCGAGTGGCTCTCCGGCGGCGTGGTGCAGCTCGGCGCCGTGGCCGGCGTTCCGACCCCGGCGAACCGCGCCGTGTGGGACATCCTCTCGCTGTACGCCGAGGGCGGAAAGCCCGCGTGAGCGAGCCGCGGCTCACGCTGCGCGCGATCCGCGCGACCGGCGTCGAGGTGCCGCTGAAACTGCCGCTCGGCACCAGCGCGGGAACGCTGCGCAGCGCGGCGAGCCTCCTCATCGACCTCGAGACCGAGGAAGGCGTCACCGGCCGTTCCTATCTTTTCTGCTATCTGAGTGCAGTGGCGCCAGCGATCGCGACGGTGCTCGGCGAGGTCGAGCGTAGCGTGAAGGGCGATCGCGTCGTCCCCGCCGATCTCTGGGCGAAGCTCGCGCGCCGTTTCAAGCTGATCGGGGTGCAGGGTATCGTGCGCATGGCGATGTCCGGGTTCGACGTCGCCTGCTGGGACGCGCTCGCGGTCGCGGCGGGCAAGCCCTTGGTCACGCTGCTCGGCGGCGCGCCGCGCCGCATCCGCGCCTACAACAGCAACGGCCTCGGGCTGATGGCCCCCGGGGCCGTTGCCGACGAAGCGGAAAGGCTCCTCGAAGGAGGATTCCGCGCAGTGAAGCTGCGCCTCGGCCACCCGACGCTCGCGGCCGACCTCGCCGCTGTGCGCGCGGCGCGCAAGCGTCTTCCCGACAGCGTCGAGCTGATGGTCGACTTCAACCAGGCGCTGTCCCTCGCCGAGGCCCTCGAGCGCGGCCGCGCGATCGATTCCGAAGGCATCGCCTGGATCGAGGAGCCGATCCGCCACGACGACTTCCGAGGATGCGCCGAGCTCGCCCGCGAGCTCCGGACGCCGGTACAGATCGGCGAGAACTTCTCGCTCCCCGAGCAGATGGCCGAGGCGCTCGCCGCAAAGGCCTGCGATCTGGTGATGCCCGATCTCGAAAGGATCGGCGGGGTCACCGGCTGGCGGCGCGCCGCAGGCCTCGCGGCCGAGCGCGGCGTGCCGATGTCCTCGCATCTCTTCCCCGAGACGAGCGCACACCTGCTCGCGGTGACGCCGACCTGCCATTTCCTTGAGTACGTGGACTGGGCTAGCGCAATCCTCGCCGAGCCTCTGGCGATCGAAGACGGAGCGGTGGTGATTCCGGATCGTCCGGGAACCGGAGTAGCCTGGGACGAGAAGGCGGTGAAGCGCTACGAAATGGCCTGAGGGGCGGGCTCGGCGCGCGCAGCGCGCCGGCGCTCGTGGTCGTAGAGGTAGCGCTTGCGCACGCGGATCGAACGCGGGGTGATCTCGATCAGCTCGTCGTCGTCGATGAACTCCACTGCGAGCTCGAGCGTCAGCTTGATGGGAGGCGTCAACAGGATCGCCTCGTCCTTGCCGGCGGCGCGAATGTTGGTGAGGTGCTTCTCGCGGATCGGGTTGACGACGAGATCGTTGTCGCGGCTGTGCACGCCGATCACCATGCCTTCGTAGACGCGCTCGCCGGGGCTCACCAGCATGCGCCCGCGCTCCTGGAGCTTCCACAGCGCGTAGGCGACCGCCTCGCCCTGCTCGCCCGAGACCAGCACGCCGTTGCGCCGCGAGGGGATCTCGGCCTTCATCGGGCCGTATTCGTCGAACACGTGGCTGATGAGGCCGTTGCCGCGCGTGAGGTTGAGGAATTCCGACTGGAAGCCGATCAATCCGCGCGCTGGAATCCGGTAGTCGAGCCGCACCCGGCCGCGGCCGTCCGGCATCATGTCGAGCAGATCGGCGCGCCGTCCGCCGAGCGCTTCCATCACCGGGCCCTGGTACTGCTCCTCGACGTCGACCGTGAGGACCTCGAAGGGCTCGTGCCTCGCGCCGCCGACTTCCTTCGTGACGACCCGCGGGCGCGACACCGCCAGCTCGTAGCCTTCGCGGCGCATGTTCTCCAGGAGAATCGTGAGGTGCAGCTCGCCGCGCCCCGAGACGAGGAACACGTCGGCGTCGGCTGTCTCCTCCACGCGCAAGGCGACGTTGCCTTGCAGCTCGCGGAACAGGCGTTCCCTCAGCTGCCGGCTGGTGACGAAGCGCCCTTCCTGCCCGGCGAAGGGCGAGGTGTTGACCTGGAAGTTCATGGTGAGCGTGGGCTCGTCGACGCGGAGCATCGGCAGCGCCTCGGGAGCGAGCGGGTCGGCGAGAGTGACGCCTATCGCGGTCTCCTCCACCCCGGTCACGAGCACGATGTCGCCTACCGACGCCTCGTCCATCGGGATTCTTTCCAGGCCGCGAAAACCCATGACCTGGCCGACCTTGGCCTTCGCGGGCTCGCGACCCTCGTGCAACACCAGGATCTCCTGAGCGGGCCTGAGCCGTCCCCGGGCGATGCGCCCGATGCCGATGCGCCCCACGTAGCTCGAGTAATCGATGTTGCTGATCTGCAATTGCAGCGCGCCGTCGGGGTCGCCCTTCGGCGCCTGAACGCGCTCGATGATCGTCCGGAAAAGCGGCCGCATGTCCGCTCCCGGCCTCGACAGGTCGAGCGTAGCGGTGCCCAGTAGCGCCGAAGCGTAGACGACGGGAAAGTCGAGCTGGTGCTCCGAGGCGCCTAGCTTGTCCATCATGTCGAAAGTGGCGTTGACCACCCAGTCGGGCCGCGCGCCGGGACGGTCGATCTTGTTCACCACCAGGACCGGATTCAGGCCGAGGGCGAGCGCCTTGCGAGTGACGAAGCGCGTCTGCGGCATCGGGCCCTCCACCGCGTCGACGAGGAGCAGCACGCCGTCCACCATCGACAGGGACCGCTCGACCTCGCCGCCGAAGTCCGCATGGCCGGGCGTGTCGACGATGTTGATGTGCACGCCCTCGTAATCGACCGCGGTGTTCTTCGCGAGGATGGTGATGCCGCGCTCGCGCTCGAGATCGTTCGAATCCATGACGCGCTCGGCGACGTGCTGGTGCGCGGCGAACGTGCCCGACTGGTGCAGGAGCTTGTCGACCAGCGTCGTCTTGCCGTGATCGACGTGGGCGATGATCGCGAGATTGCGGATCGAGCGGGACATTGAATCGCGGCTATGCGTGGAAGGTCGCGCATTGTACTAGCTCGACAGGGCCCGGTCGAGCGCCGCCACCAGCGGGCCGAGCTTGGGCGGCTTCGCCTCCAGGGCGATTTTCACGCCGTGCTCCCGCAGCGCGGCGCTGCACACCGGACCGATGGACGCGACGAGCGTCCGGCTCAAGTTGGCGGCGAGCGGGCCCTCTCTGCCGAGTTCTTTCGCGAGCGCGAACAGGTTGTGCGCCTGCGACGCGCTGGTGAACACGGTCGCATCGACCTGCGCGCGCTCGAGCGCGGCTATCAGCCCCGCGAGCGGTCCGGTATTCGCGGGGAGCGCCCAGCGGTAAGTGGGTATTTCCACGACTTCCGCGCCCTTTCCCCGCAGCGCCTTTTCCAGCTCCACGTTGGTCTCGCCGTAGCGCTGCACCACGACGCATTCGCCCCGGAACGACAGGTCCTCGAGCGACTCAAGCACCTCGACGGTCGTATAGGGCTCCTTGGCGCTGCGATCGATGCGCACTTGGCGCGAGCGAAGCGCCGCAGTGGGCTTGGGCCCGCGCGCGACTACCACGCAGCTCGCCAGCAGGCCGAGAAGCTTCGGCGTCATTCCCAGCGAATCTGTCGCGGCAAAAAGCGCCTGCGTGCCGACTCCGGTCTGAAAAATCACCGCTTTGGGCGGGCGCGACTCGAGCCCATCGACCAGCCGCCTGATCGTGGCGTCGTCGACGTCCGGCACCTCCGCGAGCGCCGGAGCGAGCATCGGCCGCCCTCCGTGTTTTGCGACGAGGTCGGCGAGCTGTCGGCCAAGCCGGCTCTCCAGTATCGCAACCGTCCTGGGTTTCACGGAAAGGCGCGCGGGCCGGGCCGAGCCCCCGAGGGCGGCCGCGTGCCCGGAGAATCGCGATCCGCCCTCTCTCGTCTCAGTAGTAGCGCACCAGCATGATGATTGCGCAGATCACCGCCGCTGCCGAAGTGCAGGCGATGATCCAGCCGGCGGCCTTGGGATGAGCCTCGACCAGTGCGTCCAGGTTCATGTGCATGTCGTCCCAGCTCCGGGTCGCGCGGCGGGGCGACACCCACTGGTTTGCGAATCTTTCGAGCATGCTTTCCGCGTTCGGATAAAAAAGCAGCATCGCGCCGACCACGACGCCGAGCGCGCTACCCACGATCAGAACCCACTTCGCGCTTTCCACGGCGATGGCGACGACGGGCGCGAAGCGCTTTTCGGCAAACGCCGTGCCGACGGCGGTCGCGTCGAGTCCCGCAAGCAGGCCGAAAATCGAGATGAGACCGCCGAGGACAAAGCCTCCGGCCAGCCAGCGATAATGCCGGTGTGTGGCCCGCTCCGTATCCACGGGCACCTCGACCGGCCTGAGGACGTGGCGGGTGGACACCCAGCGGTTCAGCACGTGGAAGTACCCCACGATCTTCGGGCTGGAAGCGATGAGCCCGACCCCCACCACGAGGCCAGAGACGGCCACGACGAGAAACAACACGATCAAGAATTGGACGAGCAGCTGCCACGTCAAATTGCTGTACGCACCCATGTCTCCTCCGATTCTGAAAGCGGTTGACCGCCGACCCGCGGGCTCCTGATCGAGCCGTCCCGGGAAACTACGTCAAAGTAGCCGAGCTTGCCGGACGGCGTCAACTCCGCGCGAACCGACGATCCGGACGCCGATCGGCGGTCGGACGTGCGCGGAGCGCTAAAGGTGCTCCGGAATCTCCGGCATGCCGAGTCCCATGCGGATCTTCAAGCCCTTGATCGCCTCCTTTGCCGTGCCGGCGAGCGGCAGGCTGAGGCGCGCCCGATCCGCCTCCTCCAGGACGATGCTCATGTCCTTCTCCGCCCAGGGCATGCCGCTGCGTTCGGCCCGGGTGTCCATGGCCCAGTTTTGCGCGCTGCCGTGACGCAGCGCCTCGCACAGCCGCTCCGGGTCCACGCCGAGAGCGCGGCCGAGCCGCAGGCCTTCGTCGTTCACCGCGACGCACGCCCAAAGGATGAGGTTGTTGACCATCTTCGCGACCTGTCCGGCGCCCGCCGGCCCCAGATGGAAAATGTCCGAGGCAAACGCGCTGAGAACGGGTCTGCAGAACTCGAATGCCTCGGAGTCGCCCGCGCCGTAGACGAGGAGCTTGCCCGCCGTCGCGGCCGCCTCCCCGCGCGCGAGCGGGATGTCGAGAAGGACGAGTCCTCGCTGCGCGAGGCGCGCCGCTAGCCGCGTCGAATAACGCGGCGCGACCGTCGAGCCGAGCGCGACGATGAGGCCCGGCCTGGCGCCCTCGAGCACGCCCTCCTTGCCGAAGAGAACCTCTTCGACTTCGCTGTCAAAACCGACCACGATGATGACGAGGTCGCTCGCGTGCGCCGCTTCGCGCGCCGAGGCCGCGCTGCGCGCACCCAGCGCGCCCGCCTTCCTCCGCGCTTCCTCGAGCGGGTCGTAGCCGACGACCTTGAAGCCCTTCGCGACCAGATGCGCCGCAATCGGGCACCCCATCTTGCCGAGGCCCAGAATTCCCACTGTTTCGATGGACTTCATCTAGTCCGCCCTGATTTTCGCATCGCGGATCACCTTCCCCCATTTCTCGAAATCGTCCCTGACGAGCTTGGCGAATTGCTCGGGCGTGCCGGTGTTCGGCACCAGGCCCTGGCTCGCGAGCTGTTCGCGCATTTCGGGCAATGCGACGATCGCGCGGATTTCCGAGTTGTATTTCGCGAGGAGGTCCGCGGGCATTCCCGGGGGCGCCCACACACCGATCCACAGGTCCACGTCGTAGCCGGTCACGCCCTGCTCGTGCAGCGAGGGAATGTCGGGAAACAAGGGATGGCGCTCCTTCAGGCTCTCGCCGAGCACCTTGATCTGCCCCGCCCTGATCTTCGGAAGCGCAACGTGGACCGGGAGGAACATGGTGGGAATGACGCCCGCGATCAAGTCGTTCTCGGCGGGCGCCGAACCCTTGTAGGGCACGTGCACGATGTCCAGGCCCGCCTGCAGCTTGAGCAACTCCATGCAGAAGTGATGGTGCGTGCCGTTACCCGGAGAGCCGTAGTTGAGCTTGCCGGGCTGCGACTTCACCCAGGCGATGAACTCCCGCACCGTGCCGACCGGCACCGATTTGTGCACCACGAGCGCGAGGCTCGTCGAGCCGACGTTCGTGACCGCGGAGAGATCCTTCACTACGTCATAGGAGATCTTCGGATAAAGATGCGGCGCGGTGACGATGGACGCCGGGCCGACCATGATCGTATGGCCGTCGGGCGGCGACTTCACCACGATCTCGGTGCCGATCGTGCCCGAGGCACCGGGCTTGTTCTCGACGAAGAAAGGCTGGTCCCAGCGCGCCTGCAGCCTGGGCGCGAGCAGCCGCGCCACGATGTCTGGCCCGGCCGCGGGCGTAAACGGAACGATGATCCGCACTGGACGCTTGGAAATTCCCTGAGCGAGCGCGCCGAACGGCGCAACGGCCGCCGAGGCGGCAAGCGCGGCGAGCACGCGACGGCGGGATGGGTCAGGACTTCGGCTCATGGAATTCTTCTCCTCGATCGGGGATGCGAACGATTATAAGGCCGCCCGCTAATCGATTCGCACGCCGGCTTCCCGGATGATTTTCGCGTACTTTCGGACCTCGGAAGCGAGGAACGCGCCGAACTCTTCCGGAGTTGCGGGCGCGGGCTCGAAGCCTTGCGCATTGAGCCGTTGGCGCACCTCCTCGATCGCGAGCGCCCGGTTGATCGATGCGTTGATCTTGGCGACGACGTCCGTCGGCGTTCCCGCGGGCGCGAGAATCCCCGTGGCACTCGGCACGTCGAAGCCCGGGACACCGGATTCGGCGACCGTCGGAATCTCCGGAACGAGCGCCGAGCGCCTCGCGGTCGTCACGGCCAGCGCGCGCAGCTTTCCGGCGCGTACGTGGGGGATCGCGGCGACGTCGGCGATCTGGAAATCCACTTGGCCGCCGAGAAGCGCGACGAGCGCGGGCGCCGTGCCCTTGAAGGGAACGTGAACGAACTTCGTTCCGGTCAGCGAAGCGAGCATTTCGGCGGCGAGGTGGGGCGCGGCACCGCTGCCCGAGGACGCGTAGGTCAGCGCTCCGGGCCTGGCTCTCGCGAGCTCGACGAGCTCCTGCACCGAATTCGCCTTCATCGAAGGATGCACGACGACGATGAAGGGCGCGGAGGCCACTCGCGCGACCGCTGCGAAGCTGCTGACCGCGTCGTAGCTGAGGTCCTTGTAGAGGGCCGCCGAGACCGCATGCGAGATCGGCCCGGTCAGATAGAGGACGTGGCCGTCAGGCGCCGCGCTCGCGACAAAGGCCGCCGCGATCGTCGTGCCCGCGCCGGGCTTGTTCTCGACGAGCACCGGCTGCTTCCACTCCTCACCCGTTTTTTCAGCGACGATCCGCGCCGAGGCGTCGGCCGAGCCGCCCGGCGGAAACGGAACGATGATTTTCACGGGCTTCGACGGGTAGCGCTGACCTGAGCTCGTCGAATGGGCCTGCGCGAGCACCGCAGACGCAGCCGCGAACATCGCGAGCCACGCAATGAAGCACTTCAGCACGCGCAACGGCGACCTTTCTTCTTCGAACCGCGCTTATTCTATATCGCCGCGCGCCCGGCAACGCCGCGCAGACGGTTGGGACGTCGCTAGTGGAGCGTCCTCGCGAAAGTGCGTCCGCGCAACAGCTCCAAGGCCTCGGGCCGTTCGGACACGATATCCGCGACGGCGTCGGTGATCAGTTGGTAGGCTTCGTCATATTCCAGCTCGCTGACCGGAGCGGAGAAGCCGAGTTCCGTGACGAAAAGCTCGTCCCGAAGGCTGGAGGTATCGATGTAGTCGGGCAAGCTGGTCCGGTCCTGAAGCGAAAAGCCGCAGAGATCGGGGAAGCGGCCGAACACCACCCAGATGCGGGCCGAGAGTTCCCTTTCGACGCGGCTGAACTGCGGATTCAGATTCACGATCTGTGGCATTTTCATAGGTGTCGCCTGACTGTTTCCGTTCCGTTCGATCGCGGGGCTACCGTCGCCTTGCCACCGGGCCAATCGGGCAAAACCCGGTAAGGGCTTTCCAAAAACCTGAGCCCTCTTGTTCTAATGCAAATTCCGGGCCGGGGATGACCGCCAGAGCGTGACAAATTCACGGTCTCGGCTGAGCGACTGCCGGGACCGCTTGGCCCAAGCCCGAACTACAATAAGCGCATAACGGAGGATTTCAGGGTGTCAGGGATTTCAGTGCGTTTGTTCGTTTTCGTCACCGCCGCGCTTGCCGCGGTGCCATTCCTCGCGTCAGCGCAAGCCTTCCCCTCCCGCCCGGTGAAAATCGTCGTGCCGACCTCGCCCGGCGGCGCGACCGACGCGTTCTCGCGCGCCCTGGCGCCGCGCCTGTCCGAAATCTGGGGACAGCCGGTGCTGGTCGAAAACCGCCCGGGCGCGAACCAGATAATGGGCGCCGATCACGTGTCGAAGTCCGCGCCCGACGGCACCACGCTGCTCGTGTCGGACGCTTCCTCGTTCGTGATCAACCCGCACCTGTACAAGAAACTGCCCTACGACGGCGTGAACGGTTTCACGCCGATCACGGTCCTCGTGCGCTTTCCCTGGGTCATCGCGGTGCATGCTTCGGTGCCGGCGAAGACTTTTCAGGAGCTCGTCGCGTACGCCAAGACGAATCCCGGCAAGCTCTCCTATGGCTCGTTCGGCCTGGGCTCCTCGGCGCACATCAGCGTGGACTACCTCAAGAACCTGCTCGGCATCGACATCTTGCACGTGCCCTACAAAGGCGCCGGGCCGGCGGTGACCGATCTTCTCTCAGACCAGATACAGATGATGATGGTGACGCCGCTCCTGGTCGAGCCGCACGCACGCGCGGGCAGGTTGAAGCTCGTCGCCGCGGCGACGGCGCAGCGGATCCCCGCTTTGCCGGACCTTCCCACGGTCGCCGAGTCCGGCGTCCCCGGCTACGAGGCCGGAACCTGGTTCGCGCTCGTGGGGCCCGCGGGCGTCCCGCGAGAGATCGTCGCGAAGATCTACGCCGATACGGCGAAGATCCTCGGCAACGCAGCGTTCCGCGAGCAGTACGTGAGCAAGCAATGGTTCGAGGTGGTCGGCAACACGCCCGAGCAGTTCGCCGAATACCTCAAATCCGAATACGCCCGCTGGGACCGGCTGATCAGGCTTTCGCGAGTGACGGTCGAGTAGCCGCTCAGGAGCCGCCCCACACCTCGCGCGCCACTTCGACGACGAGCGCGAGCTTTCTCCACTGGTCGTCCTCGGTCAGCAGGTTGCCGTGATGGCTGCTCGCGAAGCCGCACTGCGGGCTCACGCACAGGTACTCGAGCGGAACGTACCGGGCCGCCTGATCGATCCGCCGCTTCAGCCCGTCCTTGTTCTCTAGCACGGGCGTTTTCGTCGACACGAGGCCGAGCACCACCTTCTTTCCCTTCGGCACGAAGCGCAGCGGCTCGAAGCTGCCGGCGCGCTCGCTGTCGTACTCGAGGAACCAGCCGTCCACGTTCGCCTCGTTGAACACGGCCTGGGCGACCGGATCGTACCCGCCCTCGGCGAGCCAGGTGCTTTTCCAGTTGCCGCGGCAGGTGTGCATCACGATCGTCACTCCTGCGGGGCGTTCGGCGACCGCCGCGTTGACCGCTTTGGCGTACATGTGCGGGAGCGCGTCCGGATCGTCGCCGCGCGCGCGGCAGCTCGCCCGGAATTTCTCGTCGCACAGGAACGAAAAGCTCGTGTCGTCGATCTGCAGATAGGTGCAGCCCGCGGCGGCGAGGTCGCGGATTTCCTCCTGATACACGCGGCCCACGTCGCTCCAGAGCTGATCGAGATCCGGATAGGCCTCGCGGTCGATCGCCGCTCTGCCGCCGCGGTGATGGAGAATGGAAGGCGAAGGCATGGTGAACTTGGGCGTGTTGCGCGCGACCGAGCTCAGATACTGGAAGTGATCGAGCATCATCGGGCGCGCACGGCGCACCCGGCGCGTCACTTTCGGCGTGTAGCGCGGATCGTCGGATCCGGAAAACTTGTACGATTTCTGATCGAGCTCGATTTCGACGCCGTCGATCTTGCTCAGAAAATCGTGGTTCCACCACCCGCGGCGGTATTCGCCGTCGGTGACGACCTCCAGCCCCAGGGACTCCTGACGGGCGACCGCATTGCGGATGCAGCGGTCTTCGACCGCGCGCAGCTCCCCGGCGTCGATCTCGCCGCGCTCGAGCCTCGCGCGCGCCTCCTTGATCTCGGCAGGTCGCAGGAGGCTCCCGACCTGGTCTGCCCTGAACGGCGGCGTTGCCTTCGCGCTCATTGCCGTTGTCTCACCCCCGGGCCCGGAGCGGTCTCCCGAGCCCCGGCGCTAGCCGGGGTCTTTTCGGGACTCGATCAGCGCCCGGTACCGAGCCTCGAGCTCGCGTGACTGCTGCTCCGCTTTCAGGCGCTCGGTGACGTCGCTGATCACGGCCAGGCGCGCGGGCCGACCGTCGAATGCGAGATTGAAGGAGACGATTTCGACGTCGATCTGTTCCCCGTTCTTCTTGCGATGCCGCGCCACGCGTTGCATGTAGGAACGGCTTGGGTCCTGAAAGTCCTTGAGCAGCTGGGCGATGTCCTCAGGCGGGCGAAGCTGCTCCGCGGTCATCGACAGAAACTCTTCCCTCGAATAGCCGTAATGGTCGACGGCCGCCTGGTTTACAGCGAGGAAACGCAAGGTCTTGTTTTCCACGACCCACATCGGACGGGGATGGATGTCGAACAGCATCCGGTAGCGCTCTTCGCTGTCTTCCAGATCCTTCAGCCCGAGCGCCTTTTCCGTGACGTCTTTTCCGACGCCGTGGTATCCCTTGAATTTGCCCTGCGCGTCGAAAATCGGCTCACCGGTCACGCTCAGATAGCGCATTTCGCCGGCGTTGTCCAGAGCCGTGTATACGAAATCGCTGAACGGCTCGTGGCGCTCCAGCTTTTCGCGGTGCTGCTGCCAGGCCTTTTCCGGAAGCGACCCGGGACTCTGAAGCTCCCAACGCGCCTTGCCAATGAAGGCTTCCGGGTCGATGCCCCGCTTTTCCACCCCGGACAGCTGGACGAACCGGAAATTCTCATCCTGCACCCAGTACCAGTCCGAGCTCAGCTCCACCATGCGGCGGAAACGGGATTCGCTCGCCTTGAGCGCATCCTGGGCCAACTTGAGTTCGGTGATGTCGTAAACCAGAGCGACGAAGCATTGCGGCGAACCCGAGCCGTCGCGCACCGGCGCCCCCGCGACCTGGACCCAGAGGGCCGAGCCGTCCTTGCGCAAATAACGTCTTTCGTGGACCCGAGCACCCGGCCCCGCCAGGAACTCCAGCCGGATCTCCTGAGTGGACTCCAGGTCGTCGGCGTGGGTGACGTCCCGCACGTTTTTTTGCAGGAGCTCCTGCTCGTCGTAGCCGAGCATGCGGCACAGCGCCTCGTTTGCGCGCACAAAACCGCCCTCCGGCGATATGACTGCAACCCCGACCGCGGTCTGCGAGAAGAGCGAGCCGAACAAGGCATCACCGTTCGGAACGGCGGGCCCTCCCTGCGGACGCTTATCCGATTTCATGAAACCTCGGACCTCCCCGATACCGAGCGCTGTAGTTTGACACCGATCGGACCTCGCGCGTATGAACTATGTTACGAAACCGCACCCGCCATGGTGCCGTCAGGGGCTTCTCACCCGTCCCGTAACCCGCCGATAATACGAAACACATTCCGCCAAGGGGACTCCATGAAGCCGCTCTCGCGCTTGTTCTCCGCAGTCGTGGTGGCGATGCTGTTCGGCGTACACGCGTTCGCGCAGAGCTATCCGGCAAAGCCGGTGCGGTTGGTCGTGCCGTTCGCCGCCGGCGGCGCCGTGGACACCGTCGCGCGGGCGCTCGGCCAGAAGCTCACGGAGACCTGGAAGCAGCCGGTGCTCGTCGACAACCGCCCCGGCGCGGGCGGAAACATCGCGGCCGACCATGTCGCCAAGGCCCCGGGCGACGGCTACACGCTGCTCATCACCACGCAAGGCTTCGCCATCAGCCCCGGCCTCTACAAGAAACTTCCGTTCGACGCGGAAAGGGATTTCGCGCCGGTGACGCAGCTCACTTCTTCCTTCGTCGTCCTCGTGGCCAATCCGCAGCTTCCGGCCGCATCGGCAAAGGAGCTGATCGCGCTTGCGAAGTCCCGGCCCGGCGCGATCAACTACGGCTCCACCGGCATCGGCGCGCCGCCGCACCTGCTGGGCGAGCTTCTCAAGAACATGACCGGCACCGACATGCTGCACGTCCCTTACAAGGGCGACGCGCCGCTCAGCCAGGCGCTTCTTGCCGGGGAAGTGCAGCTTTCGTTCATGCCGCTCGCTGGCGTCCTGCCTCACATCAGGTCCGGACGGCTTCGGGCTCTGGGTGTGAGCAGCAAAGCGCGCTCGGCAACGATGCCGGACGTACCGACTCTCACCGAGGCGGGCATTCCTTTCGAATTCACGGGCTGGCTCGGCATATTCGCCCCCGCCCATGTGCCACGCGACATCGTGATTCAGATCCAGAAGGAGATGGCAAAAGCGATCGTTACCCGGGACATGCGCGAGCGCTGGCCCGCCTGGGGTTACGAGCCGGTCGGCAGCACGCCCGAGCAATTCGCCGCCAAGTTCACGGCCGATCTCGCGGCGTACACCAAAGTCATTCGCGAAGCGGGAATTCCTCTGCAGGAATAAGGAGGGCCCGGCATCACCGGCCCAGCGTTTCGTTCAGCACCCGAGCAAGCCGCACGCCGGCCTTCCTGATCTGGATCTCGATCACGGGCGCCGCCTTCGAGTAGTACCCCTCCCCGATCGCGACCACGTCCACGACCTTGTTCGAGCAGGAAGCGGCCACCGGAAGGAGCGGATAGACGGTGTCTCTCGCGATCCGGTGACTCTCGTTGATCCAACCGGAAATCGGGCCCTTCTCCCAAGCGTTCCTATCGCTGTCGGCGATCGTCGCCGAAACGATCGCACGCTCGCCGCCGCGGTCCACGACCAGCCTGCGCACCATGTGGACGTCCCAGATCGCGTGCAGGTTGAGGTTGCCGTATGGCGGGTTGTCGCGCTCCCCGAAAAAGGACACCTGCACCCGGTTGCCGCCCCGGTCGCCGCGGTTGGCGGCGTGCAGCGGCTGGTGGATGTCGCCGACGAGATGCACGACCCACTTGAGGGCCTCGTTGCGCTGCCGGGTCCTCGCGCGTTCGTCGCCGAGCAATTCGATCTGGCGCGCGAGCTGGGCGGAAGCGCAGCGGCCGCCGCGGCAATACTTCGAGTACTCCACGGTCCCGCAAAGCGGCACGTCGTCATAGTGCCAGGAAGCGCGCCGCTTGCCCCAGTCCGTGTCCTTGATTTCATCGGGGCCGCGATTTCGCCCACCATGCGATGTCCCTCCGGGCCCCAGGCAAGAGCGGCTTGCGCCGGCCAAAGCGCGAGGAGCGTCCAAAGGACCCGCGAGTTCAGCAAGCGATTGCCACGCCCGTCACTGCGGCTGAAAACCGATGTCGCGCGCGAGCTTTCCGTACTTGGCGTAGTCGCTCCTGATCATGTCGCCGAAAAATTCCGGCGGCTCGGTGACGATGATGAGTCCGGCGGCGACCATTTTCTCCGCGACATCCGGCTGCTTCATCGCCCGGTTGATCTCTTCGTTCAGCTTGACGACGATTTCGCGCGGTGTCGCGACCGGCGCGACATAGCCGAACCAGCCGCGCGAATCGTACCCGGGGACCGCTTCGGCGAAGATCGGCAATTCAGGCTTGTTCGGCACGCGCACCGGGTTGGTCACCGCGATGAGCTGCGCGCGACCCGACAGCACGTGAGGCGACAGGGTGGAGTAGGAGCCGACGCCCAGTTGGACCTGCCCTCCCAAGACGTCGGTCATGGCCTGCGCTACACCCTTGTACGGGACGTGCGTATAAGTGAAACCCGCCATCACGCGCAGCTGCTCGAACGCCAGGTGGGGAAAACCGCCTTCGCCATTGGTGGCGAGGGTGAGCTTGCCCGGGTTGGCCTTGGCCCAGGCGATCATTTCGGCTGCGGTCTTGAACGGCGCGCCGGGATTGGCGACTACGGCGAGGTAGTTGGTCGCGATGATCGCGACCGCGACGAAATCCCTGAGCGGATCGTACGGGACCTTCTTGTAGGTGTGGGGGGCGACGACGAGGTTGCCGCCCTGGCCGACGCCGATCGTGTAGCCGTCGGGCGCGGAGCGCGCGAGGATCTCCATGCCGATCTGGCCGCTCGCGCCGGCACGGTTCTCGACGACCAGCGGCTGCCCCATGCGCTCGGCCATCTTCGGACCAATGAGGCGCGACAGGATGTCGGCCGCATCCCCGGGCGGGAAGGGAACGATCACCTTGACCGGCCTGGTGGGGTAAGACTGCGCGAGCGCAGCGGAGGCGAACCCCAGGGCAAACGCTGCAAGCACGAATACGCGGAGCGGTCTCATCCTCGCCCTCCTCTCCCAATTCCGACAGTTCATCATTTTACGGACGGTGATTAACGCTGTCATTTTCCGCGCGAGCGGGAATCCATCGTCCAAGTGGCATCAGGGTCGAAGAAGTGTACGATGATGTCGTAACTCCAACCCGGGGGGGGATCCAATGCGAATGAGTGCGTGCGTTTCGACAACTCTCACAGCCGTTCTCTCGCTCGCTTTCTGCCTGACAGCCCGGGCCGACAGCGACGATCACCGCGCGCGCGAGGCGGGACCCGAGGACGGCATCCTATGCTGTAACGGCGTCGTACCGTTCCTCTTCCACCGCGACGCGGTGCTCACCACCACCGGCCGTGCCGGCATCTTCCGGTCCGAGCGCCGCGGAGAGCGCTGGCAGCGCAGCATGAAGGGCCTGGTCGCGCCGAACGGGGTCTCGCCGTTTGTCGGGTTCGTCTGCCAGGCGCCCTCGCAACCACGTATCGTCTATGCCCTTGCCGGTCTGGGCAGCGCCGTCACACCCTTCGCCGGCCTGTTTTCCAGCGACAACTTCGGGGAAACCTGGACCCGCCGCGGTCAGGTCAACACGGGATTCGGCTTCAATATCTGCGCGGTCGACGCCGCAGACCCGCTCACGCTATACGTCTCCGGTTCCGACGACACCGACCCCGACTTCGCCGGCAAGACCTGGAAATCGACGGATGGCGGTCAGACCGTGCAGGAATTCGGTGCCAGCCTTCCCGCATGCGCCGCGGGAGGGCGTGTGCACGCGCTTCGCGGGGTTCTCTACATCAACAGCGGGTGCGTCGCCGCCTCGACCGACGGCGGGGCCAGCTTCCGCCTGTTGCCGATCCCTCAAGACCTTCCAGGTGGTTTCGACGCCAGCCCCGACGGCCGCGCGATCTTTCTCAACACGATAGACGCGAGCTTTCGCATCACCGGGAGCTTCCGTTCGACTGATGGAGGAGCGTCCTTTGTCCCGGTCAGCGGCCTGCCCAACGGCTTCGGTCCGCTAGCGTTCGATCCGATCAACCCCTCGCGCATCTACACCAGCGACGGCCTGCTGCGCATTTCCACCGATGGCGGCCTGAGCTTCGCACTGTTGCCGGCCTCGAACGACCCGCGCTTCCTCGGGCAAAACCCCGTCGGTGAGATCAACGTGGACCCGCGCGGCTCGGTCTACCTCGCGACGGCCGCCGGGCCCTTCCGCACCGACGACCGCGGCCAGACCTTCCGTCCACTGCTCGACGGCTTTCGCGCCTCCGCGGTGCAGGATCTCGCCTTCGACGCCGATGGCAAGCTGCTCGTCGGCGTGCTTCACACGCAGGTGGTTTTCCGGCAAACACACGGGCTCAACTTCCGCCCGATCGGCAACGCCCCCATCATCGACGTGAAACACGCCGCTTTCGTCGACGACTACGACGCCGCATCGGTGGCCGCGTCGCCAACCGACGCCAACGTTATCCTCGTCGCGACCTCGAGCGGTCTGGGTCTCTTCCGTACCGATGATGGTGGGCGCAGCTGGACGGCGGCAGCGGTTCCCGGCTCGCCGGTCTTCTACAACAACTCGCGCATGGCTTTCCCCACGAGCTCCCGCGTTTATC
>WNFD01005880.1_pt1 | contig 20070 bp, 9 predicted proteins | sample 5400491 | NCBI WGS metagenome assembly WNFD01 (sample SAMN13153343, study PRJNA577476) | soil metagenome | isolation source: 120 cm saprolite under Douglas fir tree site 2 hole 2 replicate 2 | place: USA:California | collected 2015-04-18
GTTTTACGGCAAAAGCATTCGTGACGAATACGAGAGCGACAGCACGACCTGATCGGGTACGCGGCGGTAGCTCTCTCTTCTCGCGGATGCATCGCGGTCAACACGAAAGAGGAGCTTAGATGAATTCAGCCATGCCCAAACAGGAGCCGGTCCGTCACGACTTCTCGAAGATCCGGAGCTACATGGCGCTGCCGAACCTGATCGACGTGCAGCGCAAGTCGTACGAGCGCTTCCTGCAGATGAACCTTCTGCCGGAAGAGCGCGAGGACACGGGGCTGCAGTCGGTCTTCACCAGCGTCTTCCCCTTCTCGGATTTCCGCGAGACCTGCTCGCTCGATTTCGTCCGCTACGCCATCGGCAACTGGGAGTGCAAGTGCGGTGCGCTCAAGGGTCTCGAGCACCTGCGCATGACCTGCGCGAACTGCGGAAACAAGATCATCACCGATCATCCGCACGAAGAGACCGTGGCCTGCCAGCGCTGCGGAGTCATCAACAAGAACCGCGTCGAGATCTGCGACATCTGCGGCAACCCCGTCGACCTGCAGATGAAGTACAGCGTCGAAGAGTGCCAGGAACGCGGCATGAGCTACAGCGTGCCGTTGAAGGTCAAGATCCGCCTTACTGTTTATGACAAGGATCCGGACACGAACGTCAAATCGATTCGCGACATCAAGGAAGAGGAAGTCTTTTTCGGCGAAATTCCGTTGATGACCGACAACGGTACGTTTATCATCAACGGCACTGAGCGCGTTATCGTTTCTCAGCTGCATCGATCTCCGGGCGTCTTTTTCAAGCGCGGCGCTCTCTTTATCGCGAAGATCATTCCTTATCGCGGCTCGTGGGTAGAATTCGAATATGACCAGAAGAACTTGCTCTACGTGCGCGTCGGCAAGCGAAAGTTTTTGGCTTCGATCTTTCTGCGCGCGTTGGGAATTTGGTTGAATTCGACTTTCACCAGCAAATCGTTCGGCAGTGACGGCCAGCTGGAAGAAGCAGTCAAGACCTCGACCTTCAGTGACGAAGATCTGCTGCGCAAGTTCTATGTGGTCGATGAAGTGCGCGTGGATGACGGTGGCTTGATGGTTCAGGTGCCCGAGGCCGGACCAACGCACCTCGTCGGGATGAAAGTGGACTTTGAAATCAAAGGCCGCGCTCCCGATCCGATCGTGCGCAAGGGAAAAGAAATTACCAGGACCTCGCTCGAAGGGTTGCGCAAGGCGAACATCGGCGAAGTCGAGATTGATGCCGCGCAGTTCGAAGGCGCGTATGCCGTCGCCGATATCGTTAACACTGAAACCGGCGAAGTAATTCTGGAAGCTAATAACGAAATCAGTACGACGAAGCTTCAGGAAATTGCCGAAAGTGGCGTGGAGAGCTTCTCGATTTTCTTTCCGGAGCGCGACGACGTCGGAGTGGTGATCGCGCAGACCTTAAAGAAGGACACGATCAACAAACCGGTGGACGCCTTGCTCGAAATTTACCGCAAGATGCGGCCCGGCGATCCGCCGACGGTGCAGACTGCCTACCGCTTGCTGGAAGGAATGTTCTTCGATCCGCGCAAGTTCGATTTCTCGCGCGTCGGCCGGCTGAAGTTCAACATCAAGATGGGCAAGCCCGAGAGGCTGCGGATCGAAGATCCACTGCTCGAGGCGAGCGACTTCTTCGAGGTTGTGAATTACGTTCTGAAGATGCGTAAGAACCCCGTCGATGACGAGAAGAAGCCGATCTATCGGGCTGACGACATCGATCACCTGGGGAATCGGCGCGTCCGGGCCGTGGGCGAGCTTTTGGAAAACCAGTTTCGCATCGGGCTCGAGCGCATGGAGCGCGCCATCAAAGAGAAGATGTCGATCCACCAGGAAATGCAGACGACCATGCCGCGCGATCTCATCAACGCCAAGCCGGTGACGGCCGCGGTGCGCGAGTTCTTCGGCTCGTCACAGCTTTCGCAGTTCATGGATCAGACGAATCCGCTTTCCGAGATTACGCATAAGCGGCGCCTGTCAGCGCTGGGACCGGGCGGCCTGAGCCGCGAGCGCGCGGGGTTCGAAGTGCGCGACGTGCATCCTACTCACTATGGCCGCATCTGTCCGATCGAGACGCCTGAAGGTCCGAACATCGGATTGATTTCTTCGCTGGCCTGCTATGCGCGCATCAACGAGTTTGGGTTTATCGAAGCGCCGTACCGGAAAGTTGTCAACGGCGTGGTGACTGAGTTTGTGCGCATCAGAAACGGCGGCGATACAAAGTTCAAGCCCTTCGACCATGTGCCGGCTGAAGATGTTGAGAAGGCCAACAAACGCGTCGGCGCCAATGGCGTGAAGGCGAGTTTTGAGCCCGATCCGTTTTATCTGACCGCCTGGGAAGAGGACAAGCACGTTGTCGGTCAGGCCAACATTGCCCTGGACGAAAACGGCTACATCGTTAACGACCGCAACGCGGCGCGTAAGGCCGGCGAATTTATCCTGGCCCAGCGTGACGAGATCGAATTCGTGGACGTGTCGCCAAAGCAGTTGGTTTCGGTGGCCGCCTCGCTGATTCCGTTCCTCGAGAACGACGACGCGAACCGCGCGTTGATGGGTTCGAACATGCAGCGCCAGTCGGTACCCCTGTTGCGCGCCGAAGCGCCGTATATCGGCACGGGAATGGAAGACGTGACCGCGCGCGACTCTGGCGCGGTGGTTATCGCCCGCCGCGATGGCGTCGTTGACTACACCGATTCCGAGCGCATCATCGTCAAGGCTGATCATAATGTTGACGGCACGATTTCACGCGAAGTAACCGCCGACATCTACACGCTGATCAAGTTCAAGCGTTCGAACCAGAACACCTGCATCAATCAGCGCCCAATTGTCCACGTGGGCGAGCGGGTGGCGAAAGGCCAGGTAATTGCCGACGGCCCGTGCACCGATCGCGGCGAACTCGCGCTGGGACGCAATGTTTTGGTGGCGTTCATGCCGTGGCGCGGTTACAACTTTGAAGACGCCATTCTGGTTTCCGAGCGTCTGGTGAAAGAGGACTACTACACTTCGATCCACATCGAAGAGCTGGAGATCGAAGCCCGCGACACGAAGCTTGGTCCCGAAGAAATCACTCGCGACATTCCCAACGTCGGCGAAAACATGCTGCGCGATCTGGACGAAAGCGGCATCATTCGCATCGGCGCGGCAGTCAAGCCCGGCTCGATCCTGGTTGGGAAAGTAACGCCCAAAGGCGAGACGCAGTTGACCGCGGAAGAGAAACTCCTGCGGGCGATCTTTGGCGAGAAAGCGGCGGACGTGAAAGACGCTTCGCTGGTTTCGCCTCCGGGAATCGACGGCACGGTCGTTGATGTGCAGGTGTTCACGCGCAAGGGTCAGGAAAAAGATCAACGCTCGCTTTCGATCGAAACCGGCGAAGAAGAGCGCCTTCGACGCGACCTCGAGGACGAAATCCGAATTCTTCACGAGCAGCGGGACGAGCGCATCTACGAATTGTTCGAAGGCCGCAAGCTTTCGCACGACCTGACAGTAAATCGCGAGGTCGTAATCCCCAAGGGAGAACCAATCACGCGGGAGATGTTGCAAGCCGTAGAGCCCAAGGCTTTGCGCAAAGCTCATGTGGCTTCGTCGCGCGTGGACGCGGCCGCGGAGGTTAAGGAATACGAAGATCGCACCGAGCGGCAGATCAAGATCCTTTCGGACATCTACGAAGAGAAGATCGCCAAGCTGCGACAGGGCGACGAGCTTTCACCGGGCGTAATCAAAATGGTGAAAGTCTTCATCGCCATGAAGCGCAAACTTTCAGTCGGCGATAAGATGGCCGGCCGCCACGGTAACAAGGGCGTCATCGCGCGCATTCTGCCGGAAGAAGACATGCCTTATCTTCCGGACGGAACGCCGGTCGAAATCGTTTTGAATCCGCTGGGCGTGCCTTCGCGCATGAACGTCGGGCAGATTCTCGAGACGCACCTCGGCTGGGCGGCGCGCGTTTTGGGTCTCTACTTCGCGACGCCGGTTTTCGACGGCGCGACCGAAAAAGAGATCAAGCAGAAACTCGACGAAGCCGGGGCCCGCGCCGCTGAGCTCGGACTTCCCCAGATCGTCAACGAGTCGGGCAAGGCCGTGCTTTACGATGGCCTGAGCGGCGAGCCGTTCGAACAAAAGGTGACCGTCGGTTACATCTACATGCTGAAGCTCTCGCATCTGGTCGACGACAAGATTCACGCGCGCTCGATCGGACCGTATTCGCTGATTACCCAGCAACCGCTGGGCGGCAAAGCGCAATTCGGCGGCCAGCGTTTCGGCGAAATGGAAGTGTGGGCGTTGGAAGCTTACGGCGCTGCGCACATTTTGCAGGAATTGCTGACGGCGAAATCTGACGATGTGGCCGGACGCTCAAAGATTTATGAGGCGATTGTTAAAGGCGAGGCGGATTTCGATCCCGGCTTGCCGGAATCTTTCAACGTGCTCGTGCGTGAGCTGCAGTCGCTCTGTCTTGACGTTGAATTGATCCCCAAGGCCGGTGGCGCCGACGAGCCGATCGCCGAGCCGCTGATTACTTCTGGAATATAAGGAATGGCCGGAGGCACAGAGACAGACAGAAATGGCCACAGATAAACACAGATCGGCACAGATAACGCATTCAGATCAGCGTGTATCTGTGTCCATCCGTGGCTGATCTTGTTGTTCTCTGCGTCTCCGTGCCTCTGTGGCAAGTCGATAACGGGAGAAAAGATGTTTCGATTCCAACAAGAGAAAACGCAACTCGCGCCTGACTTTGAGGCGATTCGCATCTCGCTGGCTTCACCGGAAAAGATCCGCCAGTGGTCGCACGGTGAAGTGACCAAGCCCGAAACGATCAATTACCGCACGTTCAAGCCGGAGCGTGACGGGTTGTTCTGCGCGCGTATCTTTGGGCCGGTCGCCGACTGGGAGTGTCTCTGCGGCAAGTACAAGCGCATGAAGCACCGCGGCGTGATCTGCGACAAATGCGGCGTCGAAGTCACGCAGGCAAAAGTTCGTCGCGAGCGTTTGGGCCACATCGATCTGGCCAGTCCGTGCTCGCACGTCTGGTTCTTCAAAGGCCTGCCGTCGCGCATCGGCCACCTGCTCGACATCCCTTTGCGCGAGCTGGAGAAAGTTCTTTACTTCGAATCCTACATCGTCATCGATCCCGGCGATTTGAAAGAAATCAAAGAGCGGGAGCTCCTGACCGACGAGCGTTATCGTGAACTGACCCGTGATTTTCCGGGGCAGTTCGTCGCCAAGATGGGCGCCGAAGCAATTAAAGAGTTGCTGTCGATGGTCAACATCGAGGAGCTTTCCGTAGAGTTGCGCCGCCGCATGCGCGAAGAAACTTCGCAGCAGAAGAAGCTGAAATTCTCCAAGCGGCTGAAAGTCACGACTTCGTTCCTTAAATCCGGCAATCATCCCGAGTGGATGATCCTCGACGTGATTCCGGTGATTCCACCCGAGCTGCGTCCGCTGGTGCCGCTTGATGGCGGCCGCTTCGCCACCTCCGATCTGAACGATTTGTATCGCCGCGTCATCAACCGCAACAATCGTCTGAAGAAACTGATGGAGCTGCGGGCGCCGGAAGTGATCGTGCGGAACGAAAAACGCATGCTTCAGGAAGCCGTCGATGCGCTGTTCGATAATGGCCGTCGCGGTCGCGTGCTGCGCGGCGTGAACAATCGTCCGCTGAAGTCATTGAGCGGAACATTGAAAGGCAAACAGGGACGTTTTCGTCAGAACCTGCTCGGCAAGCGCGTCGATTATTCAGGCCGTTCGGTGATCGTCGTCGGTCCCGAGCTGAAGCTGCACCAGTGCGGTTTGCCAAAGAAGATGGCTTTGGAGCTGTTCAAGCCGTTCATCTATAACCAGCTCGAGAAGCAGGGGCACGCGGCGACGATCAAGCAAGCGCGCGAGATGGTCGAGCGGCAGGAGCCGGTAGTCTGGGACATCCTGGAAGAAGTGATTCGCGAGCATCCGGTGCTTTTGAACCGCGCGCCGACACTGCACCGTCTGGGCATCCAGGCGTTCGAGCCGGTGCTGGTCGAAGGCAAAGCGATCAAGATCCATCCGCTTGTCTGCACGGCCTTCAACGCGGACTTTGACGGCGATCAGATGGCCGTGCACATTCCGCTCTCGCCGGAAGCCCAAATCGAAGCGGCCGTGTTGATGCTTTCTTCGAACAACATTCTCAGTCCGGCCAGCGGCCAGCCGATCGCGGTGCCTTCGCAGGACATCGTGCTTGGCATTTACTATCTGACGCGCGACAAGGAAGGCGCGAAGGGCGAAGGCCGCGTGTTCGCTTCGGGCGAAGAAGTATTGCTGGCGCTCGATGCCAGGGAAGTGACGACGCAGACGCCGATCAAACTTCGCATCACCGGCGACCTGATCGATCTGACTCAGGAGCACGATTCGCAGGACATTCTGCGCGCGGTGGCGCAGGAAGACATTCGCCGCGTTATCAACACGACGGTGGGCCGGGTGATCTTCAACGACTCGATTCCGAAAGGCCTGCCTTACTTCAACGGCACGCTGCGCAAGAAGGGCCTGCAATCGCTGGTTAACTATTCGCACATTCGTCTCGGCCATGAAATGACCGTGAAGATGCTGGACGATCTGAAGACTCTGGGTTTCTTGTACGCGACCAAGGCCGGCATCTCGATCGGCATTGACGATCTGGTAACGCCCCCGTCCAAGCCCGAGATTGTCGGCAAGGCGGAAAAGGACGTGATCACCGTCGAGCAGCAGTATCGCGACGGCGTGATTACCAACGGCGAGCGCTACAACAAGGTCATCGCGATCTGGTCGGAAGCGACGGACAAAGTCGCCAAAGAGATGTTCAAGGCGATGGACGATCGCGAAAAGGCGACGCAGGAAATGAATCCGATCCTGATCATGTCGGATTCGGGCGCCCGCGGTTCGGCCCAACAGATTCGCCAGCTGGCCGGCATGCGCGGATTGATGGCTCGCCCCTCGGGTGAAATTATCGAAACCCCGATTCAGTCAAACTTCCGCGAAGGCTTAAACGTGTTGCAGTACTTCATCTCGACGCACGGCGCGCGCAAAGGTCTGGCTGATACGGCGCTGAAGACGGCCGACTCGGGTTACCTGACGCGCCGTCTGGTGGACGTGGCGCAGGACGTAATCATTAGTGAGCCGGACTGCGGCACGCTGAGAGGGATTTCTTCGGCCGCCATCATTGAAGGCGGCGAGGAGATCGAGAGCTTGCGCGATCGCATTGTCGGACGGACCTCGCTCGACGACGTCATCGATCCGGTCGAAGGTACGGTGATCGTCGAATCTGGCCAGGAAATCGACGAGGACCTGGCGGCCGAGATTCAGCGTTCCGGCGTGCAGCGGGTGCGCATTCGTTCGGTCTTGACCTGCGAATCGCGGCGGGGTTGCTGCATCAAGTGCTACGGCCGCAACCTGGCGACCGGCCGGCCGGTGGATATCGGCGAGGCCGTCGGCGTGATCGCGGCGCAGTCGATTGGCGAGCCCGGCACGCAGCTGACGATGCGCACATTCCACATCGGCGGCACGGCGCGCCTGGAAGAATCTTCCAAGCACGAAGCGCGCGTCGAAGGCACGGTCAAGTACATCGATTTGCAAACCGTGAAGAGCCGCAAGGGCGAGCGCGTCGCCATGAACCGGATTGGCGCCCTGACCATCACTGACGAACGCGGCCGCGAAGCCGCGCGTTATCAGATCGTCTATGGTGCGCACATCCTGGTTGAGGACGGCGCACTGGTGGCGCAGGATCAGTTGCTGGCTACCTGGGACCCGTTCACCTTCGCAATTCTTACCGAAGTTGCCGGGCGTTTGAAGTTCCAGGACTTGAAAGAAGGCGTCACCTTCGACGAAGAGACTGACCAGGTGACGGGCCTGTCGCACATGGTGGTCAAGGATTCGCCCGATGAAAAGAAACAGCCGCGTCTGGAAATTCGCAACGCCAGTAACAAGGTTTTGAAGACTTACCAGATGCCGGTGCGTGCGAACCTGATGGTCGGCGACGGCGAAGAAGTGGAACCCGGCGATGTCATCGCCAAAATTCCGCGAGAGACTACCAAGACCAAGGATATCACCGGCGGTCTGCCGCGTGTCGTCGAGCTGTTTGAAGCTCGCCGTCCCGGCGAAGCTGCGGTGATGTCTGAGATTGACGGCACAGTCAAGCTGGGTCCGATTTCAAAGGGCAAGCGCAAACTGATTATCACCGGCGACGACGGTGAAGAGCGCGAGTACGACATTCCGCGCGGTACGCACATCAACGTGCAGGAAGGCGATCGCGTGCGCGCCGGCGAGGCGTTGCAGGACGGGCCGCTGAACCCGCACGACATTCTGCGCGTGCTGGGCATGAACCGTTTGCAGGAATACCTGACCAACGAAATTCAGGAGGTCTACCGGCTGCAGGGCGTGAACATCAACGACAAGCACATCGAAGTAATCGTGCGTCAGATGTTGCGCTGGGTGAAGATTAAAGAAGTCGGCGACACGGAGTTTCTGCTGGAAGAGCAAGTCGATCGCTTCCGCTTCACGGACGAGAACGAACGCGTGCGGGCCGAGAAGGGCGAGGTCGCTCAGGCCGAGCCTTTGCTGCTCGGAATCACGAAAGCGTCGCTCTCGACCGATTCGTTCATCTCGGCCGCTTCGTTCCAGGAGACCACGCGTGTGCTTACCGAAGCCGCCATCTCCGGGCGCATTGATTACCTGCGCGGCTTGAAGGAAAACGTGATCATGGGTCGCCTGATTCCGGCCGGCACGGGCATGGAGTATTACCGCAACGTCGATATCGATCGCGACGACACAATCGGCGAAGCTCAGCGCGAAGAGCTCGACGAGCTGCCTGAGATTCTCGGCGGAGCTGAACTGCCCGCGCCTGAGCCGCACGCGGTTTTGGTCACGGCCGGCGATGATGACGTCATCGAAGAGAGTGAGGCCGGCGCCGACGAGGAGTGATTCTGCTCATCTCGGACTCTGACAATCGGTTGAATACCAGGCCGGCGGGGCATCAAGCCTCGCCGGTCTTTCTTTTGGGTTACGGCTCACTGCCTTGACGACTACCCACCGGGCACAGCCGTATCGGCCTGCGCATATTTTTGGGAAGCGTATATCGCGTCGCAGCGGTCTGTCCGTTAGTCGCTAAGAGTCTGTTGCACATTTCTGGCATGGGCGGCTATTCTGTGCGCACTGTTGCGCTTCGAGTACTTGAGTCAGCCCGATTGCAGAAAGCCTTACAATGGTAACTTTCAAGAAAGCCGATCCGAAAAGCGCCAAGCCTAAGTTGAAGCCTAAAGCTCAACTGAGTCTTGGTGACGGAAAGCCCATAGAGCAGTACACCCACAAAGGAAAAGATCGGGTTAACAATCCACCTGTTGGCTTGGTTACGCCTGATACCGATAAGGATATGGGGAAGAAGACATATTCATACGATCCTCATTTAGATCCTACACTCATCTGGGCCGGCAAAGCTGAGCACACATCGTTTGAAGTCCCGACTGTCTCACTGCACGTACACGAGCGCATTGACCCGCGCAGGATTATTGAGGTCGTGCAGAAGCGTGATGAAACGCCGCAGCCGTCGCAGGGCTCGCTCTTTGAAAGCAAAGAAGAGAATCCTCCGCTGCGTCAGGCGATTGAGTTTTACAAGCATCGTCACAACTGGTCGAACCGTTTGATCGCCGGTGACAGCTTGCTAGTCATGAATTCGCTGCTTGAGAAGGAAGGGATGGCAGGCCATGTGCAGATGGTTTACCTCGATCCGCCGTACGGAATCACTTATGGATCAAATTTCCAGCCGTTTGTTAATAGAAGGGACGTAAAGGACGGTAAGGATGACGATCTCACGCAAGAACCCGAAACTATCCAAGCTTTTAGAGATACGTGGGAGTTGAAGCTTCATTCTTATCTTACCTACATGCGCGATCGCCTTCTGCTTGCGCGTGAACTACTCCATGAATCAGGCAGTGTCTTCGTACAGATTTCGGATGAGAACCTTCACTTGGTGAGGAACTTAATGGATGAGGTGTTTGAGGCCAAGAACTTTGTCGCCCTCATAACTGTTCAGAAAACAGCTGGCCAAACATCAAAGTACCTAGCGGGGACGAGTGACTACGTACTCTGGTACGCCAAGAAACTTGACGCCCTGAAGTACAGACAACTCTTCGTCGAAAAGGAACTTGGTGGCCTTGGAAGCTCGATGTACCAATTCGTCGAGCTTCCCGACGGAACGCGACGTCGATTGACTAACGCTGAATCAGCAGATCCAAGTCTATTACCGAAAGAGGCACGACCATTTCGCTTGGGCGATGTAACTTCGCAGCGCCAAGGCCGACCTTCCGGCGCAGGGACAGCAATGTTCTTTCCCGTCGAGCTCCGCGGAAAGGAATACTTTCCACCCGGTTCGCGTGGGTGGACTACGAAGAAGGATGGAATGGAGCAGTTGCGGAAAGCTAATCGACTAGTCGCACAGGGCGACCGCCTTGCTTATGTACGCTATCTCGACGACTTTGCGGCCTTCCCGCTAGGTAATAATTGGACAGACACGGGTGGTGCTAGTGGTCGCATCTACGTGGTCCAAACGGCATCAAGAGTTATAGAACGTTGCTTGCTGATGAGTACGGATCCGGGTGACCTCGTAGTAGATCCGACGTGCGGTAGCGGAACGACCGCCAGTGTCGCGGAACAATGGGGCCGGCGGTGGCTCACTTGCGATACGTCCCGAGTCGCCGTCACGCTTGCTCGTCAGCGATTGATGACTTCCCTGTTCGATTACTATCATCTTGCTCAGCCTGCAGAAGGTGTTGGCAGCGGTTTCAAGTACAGGACCGTTCCCCACACCACGCTGAAGTCCATAGCCAGCAAGGAACCGCCGAAGCCCGAGACACTTTACGATCAGCCTCTCGCAGATAGCTCAAAGTTGCGCGTGACCGGACCCTTTACAGTTGAAGCAGTTCCCGCCCCGTCGGTGAGGTCGCTCGAAGAAATCGAGCCAGAACGAGAGCAACTTCAAGCCGATACCTCGGTTGCTCGCTCGGGCGAAACACTCCGACAAGCTGAATGGCGCGACGAACTCCTCAAGACCGGTATTCGCGCCAAAGGCGGGCAGAAGATTTCGTTTTCACGCGTCGAACCTTTGCCGGGTACGCGTTGGTTACACGCCGATGCCGAAACGATCCAATCAGATGAACAACCTGCGCAAAGAGTCGCGGTTTCTTTTGGACCTGAGCATCAGTCTTTAGAGCAACGGCAGGTTGCTCTGGCACTCGAAGAAGCGCAGCAACTGATTCCGAAACCCAGGATTGTTGTCTTCGCCGCGTTTGAGTTTGACCCCGAAGCAGCGAAGGACATCGACGAAACGGATTGGCCCGGCGTCACGATGCTCAAAGCGAAGATGAACGGCGATTTGCTCACGGAAGACTTACGGAAGAAGAGATCCAGCAACGAAAGTTTCTGGCTCGTCGGCCAACCTGACGTTCAGCTCACCAAACAAGACGACCAATACATAGTCAACGTTTTCGGCTTTGACTACTACAACACCAAGACCGGCACCATCGAGTCAGGCGGTCCGCGCAACATCGCGATGTGGATGCTCGATCCTGATTATGATGGACGCAGTATCTTTCCACACCAAGTCTTCTTCCCAATGGCGGGCGAGAAGGATGGATGGTCGCGCCTGGCGAAAAACCTCCGCGCCGAAATTGACGAAGAATTAATTCAGCAATACCACGGAACAAAGTCGCTGCCGTTCAATGCCGGTGAGCGCCGTCGCGCAGCAGTGAAGATCGTCGATGACCGCGGCATCGAGAGTTTGAAATTAATCGATCTCGATTAGATCTCCTCATGGCAATTGATCACCTAATAATCAATTCACCTTACGAAGAACCAAAGTCGTATTGGGAATCGGTTCGCGAGACTCGGTCTCACAAGCTGTCATACGGTCGCCGGCCTGCCGGTTATGTTGTAGCGACTCCCCAGTCCAAAGCGTTTGATGATCCAGGCATCTTCGTTCCGATTCCCCTCGTCAATGCGATTCGCCCCCGCGTAAAGAAATGGCGTCAAGCTGGTTGTCCGGGTGTGACTGGAATAACCAAGAGATTACTAGAACATTGGTACAACCCGGAGGAACGTGAGAATACCCGGTTCTTCTTCTGTCAGCTTGAGGCAATCGAGACGCTCATCTGGTTAGCTGAAGCACCGGCCTCGGAAAAAGTCGGAATCGAAATTCCATCCGACGGCGGCCTGTTCAAGCGTCTTTGTTCGAAGATGGCGACTGGCTCTACGCTCAACAAAGTCACTTACCCGCAGGACAAACGGTTCGCGAAACATTTCCTCGTGATAGCGCCCGGCTTAACGGTTCGCAGCAGATTAAGAGTTCTAATTCCGACTGAAGACGACAGTTACTACAAGGAGTTCAATGTCGTTCCGCCCGGGTTGGTCGAAAAGTTGAATCAGGCGAAGGTCTTGATCCGCAACTGGCATGTTCTCAATTGGGAAACTGACGAGAAGCTTGCAAAGAAGAAGACAGTTGATAAGCGCGGCGCCAAGAGTGATGAAGCGTATGTGCGAGAAGTGCTCGGCGAGATCGCGAATGCGCGCAACATCCTGGTGATTAACGATGAGGCGCACCACGCGTGGCGTGTTACCCCCGGGGCCGCGGCGCTTAGCAAAGAAGAACTGGACGAGGCTACGAAATGGGTTGGAGGCCTCGATAGGATTAACAAGGCAAGAGGCATTCTTGTTTGTCATGATTTCTCTGCGACACCTTTTGTCCCCTCGGGCAGACAGAGTACAGAAGAAGCCCTCTTTGGCTGGATCGTCAGCGACTTCGGATTAAATGACGCAATCGAGTCAGGTCTCGTCAAGACCCCGCGAGTAGTTATCCGTGACGACGGAAGGCTCTCAAAAGATCACAAGTCTCGGTTCTATCACATCTACAACGATGACGAGGTGAAAGACGATCTTAATCGTAAGGCTTTGGAACAAGAACCGCTGCCTGACCTGGTGACGAATGGATATTACTTACTTGGTAAGGACTGGCTTGAGACTTATCGAAGTTGGAAGTCTAGAGGCATGCCGACGCCACCGGTAATGATCTCGGTGGCCAACCGAACCGAAACTGCGGCGCGTATCAAATATGCGTTCGATCACAAGAAGATTCGCGGAGGTAATTTCTGAAGATGAAGAAGCTACCAACGGCGGTGCTCGAAAACTTACAAAGAAGGAACAGGCAGAGCTCTTACGCTCGACAGTGGATACGGTGGGGCAGTTCGGAAAACCGGGCGAGGGCATTCAGAATGTGATCTCTGTCGGAATGTTGTCGGAAGGTTGGGACGCAAAAACGGTGACCCATGTCATGGGCCTGCGCGCGTTTTCTAGTCAGCTCCTGTGTGAACAGGTCGTTGGTCGAGGACTCAGGCGAACTTCGTACGATGTTGATGAAAAGACGAAGTTATTCAAGGCCGAGTACGTGAACATCTTTGGTGTTCCATTTACATTTATGCCGCACGAAGGCGGAGAAGGTCCACCGCCACCGCCACCGCCACCGAAAACGCGCATCGAACCGCTGACCGAGAAAACCGAGTTTCAGATTAGCTGGCCTAACGATCCGAATCGATCACGTGTACAACCGACTGCTTAGATTGGACATTGAAAAGATGCCACACCTCGAATTGAGTGCGTTTGATACTCCTAAGATTGCCGAGTTGGCGCCTGTGGTTGATGGGAAACCCGACCTCTCAAAGATATCTGAAATCGATTTGGAAGATTTGGGGCGAAGGTTCAGGTTGCAGAAGATTATTTTCGAAACAAGTCTCGAGCTTTATGACTTGATGCGAACTACCTGGAAAGGCAATCGTGAGACTCTCTTCTCACAGCTAATCCCATTAGTCGAGAAGTTCATTATCTCGAACAAACTCACCATCTCTCCCCCTCTGTTTGGCCTGGACGAAATAAGAAAGCGAATCCTTATCACGCTTAATATGAGTAAGGTTGTGCAGCATTCGTGGGAACAGATTCGTTTCGAGAACACAGAATCAATTCAACCTGTCTTTGATACCGAGAAGCCGATACGATCTACGGGCGACATGCAAGCATGGTACACCGCCCGCCCGTGCGAGAGAACGAAACGATCGCACATTAACTTCTGTGTCTACGACAGCACCTGGGAAGACACGGAGTCTTTTGAGCTTGACCGCAACCCCAATGTCGATGCTTGGGTGAAGAACGATCATCTTGGGTTCGAGATTATCTACATCTTCAAAGGCGTGGTGAAAAAGTACCGACCCGATTTCATCGTGAAGCTCAAGAGCGGCGAGCATCTCATTCTTGAGACCAAGGGCCAGCCATCAGAGAAGGACAAGGCGAAGCGTGGATTTCTCGACGAATGGGTACGAGCAGTGAATCAACACGGTGGTTTTGGCAAGTGGCGAGCGGAGCGGTCGGAAAATCCGGATGATTTGGTGGAGATATTGACCGCGACTTAACTTTGGAGGGTAACCGGTTGATACCTGAGATGAATGATGGCGTTCTTCCTGTAGGGATTCATACGTGCACTTTCGAGGAGATAGAGAACAACTTCGGGAGATTTGATCGCACCGACAAACGACCGCGGCTCACTGAGAGTCTGAGGCGATACGTAACTGACGCAAGGAATTCAGGCATTGCCAGCGCCGTTATTGTTGATGGCAGCTATATCACACAAAAACCTGAACCCAGTGATATTGACTTGATTCTTGCTTTGAGGGCAGACTTCGATTTGGCTCAAGAGCTACGTCCATTCGAGTACAATATACAGTCAAAACGTATGGTCAAGCGTCTCTATGGCTTCGACGTACTTCCGGCACTAGATGGGAGCGTGGCCTATGACCGTTATGTTAGCGACTTCTCACGCGTCAGGCTGGACGACGCGGAGCAGACCACGAACCAACGCCATAAGGGGCTGTTGAGGATCGAACTATGATACAGAACGAAGAACAACTGAATCATACCAGGGCCGCGATAAGTGACTTGGAAGCCGCAGTCGCGTCGTTGAAGCGCGAAGTGCTGCCGGTGAATCCCGCACGGTTCGCTCTCATGGCAGAACCTGCGGTCGATCAAATTCGTCAGCTTAGGGCACAGGTTGAAGAGTATGTAGGAATAACTTCGGCGGTATCCCAGGAAGCGGAGTTCTGGATGAGAATTGCAGGGCCCGAAATCGAAATCGGCGACGCTCCCACCAGCGTGGTAACAGCTATGCTCGATATTCTGCGCCTCGGTGTTCAGTCGGTCGCAGAGTTTCTTCAGCGCGGTGCCGTTGGAGCACGCCCTACGGCCAGTCTTAAGGAAGCATGCGACCTCAGAATTGTTGGTTGGATGCCTGGGAGTGTGCAGGTTGGTTTGAGGCTACCGGAGATCTCATCGGCAGAGCTCGGCGTTCCCAGTCCATCTGAGCGGGCTCACGAGGCGTTGGCTCTGTATCTTGAGGCAGCTTCATGGGTAGGCTCTGAAACTGAACCAGCGGAATTGGAGCGCACTATTCCTGATCCTGAACGTCGGAGACTTTTGCTGAATCAGATTAGCCGCATAGTTCCACGCCCGCGAGGAGCAGCCGAAACTGTGGAGTTGTCTGGTAGACGCCTGACTCGTGGGCCAATTCACTTGCAGAGGTCGTCTCGACAACGCGTGCGCACGGCGCTTCTTCAAACAATTCGAGAAGAGCTCGTAACTGCGCGAGGACTCTTAAGAGAGATCGATTTGGACGGAAGGTCATTCATCGTTCGCGATCCAGAGGAGGCTGGAAAGCAAACCCATTGTGAAATCTCGAACGAGGCTGATGATTTGTTAGAGTTAGCAAAAGAATCTCTGGATCACCCGGTTGAGGTTAGCGGTATTCAACGGAGAGATCCTGCCCGTCGAAAAGTGTACCGACTCCAGGTTCGGGAAATTGAAGTTCTGGATCAAACCGTCGACGAATTGTCCATAACCTAGCAGCAAATGACATGGCCGTAGCAAATTATTGAGGAATATCTAAAATTGTTGCCAAAATAACTCTTTCAAACCCGGCCGGCTTGGGTTAATATGCGCGCTGCAACGAGTCTTCCCGACTTTGGTGCCTGGCCGCACCAGCGCTGAAAAGCATCAAAGAATTCCTGACAGGTCAGCAAACTTCAGTCTATTCATTGTTTAAGGAAGTTATGTCGAGAAGAATTTTCCCCCAACTCGCTCTGGCTCTATTTGTATTCACCACCGCCCAGGTTGGGCGCGCCCAGGAGTCGCTGCCCGACCTCGTGCGTCGCGTCAAACCTTCAGTCGTCTCGGTGCTCACCTACGACGCGAAGGACCAGCCGCTGATCAGCGGCAGCGGTTTCTTTGTGCGGCCCGGCGAGGTGGTCACCAACCTGCACGTCATCAGCGGCGCGCGTCGCGTCGAGATTCACACGCTGGAAGGGAAGGGCCGCACGTATCCGGTGGCCGGAACGCTGGCCGTCGACGACGAAGCCGACCTGGCGCTGCTCAAAGTCGATTTGCCGGTGGAACGTTCGCGTCCGCTCAGTTTGTCGGCGGCTTTGCCCGAAGAGGGCGAGCAGGTTTTCGTGATCGGAAATCCTTTGCGCTTGGAAGGTTCCGTGAGTAACGGCATCGTCTCAGCCGTGCGCGAAGTGCCCGACGTCGGCCGCGTGATTCAAATCACGGCGCCGGTTTCGCATGGCAACAGCGGCAGTCCGCTATTTAATATGCGCGGCCAGGTGATCGGGATCGTCACCGTAAAAGTCACAAATGGCCAGAACATAAATCTCGCGCTCGCCGCCACGCGGATCGCCAATCTCCGCCGTGCCCAACTGATCTCGTTCAGGGATCTGGCGAATGACAGGGCTGCGACGCAGCCCGAGGGGCTGGCGGAAGTGTGGTATCGCGGCGGGCTCGATTCTCTGTGGCTGGGAAATTACGATAACGCGCTTGGCTATTTTGAAACGGCCGCCAATCGCAATCCGCGCCGGCCGGAAACCTGGATTCAGATTGGCTATTGCAAAGTGAAGCAAGGCCGCAACGACGAAGCGATCCGCGCCTATCAGCGCGCGCTGCAACTGCGGCCCAACTCTGCCGAGGCCTACAACAAACTTGGCGACGCGCACTACTACGCCGGCCGTTTCAACGAAGCGATTCAGGCTTACAAACAAGCGGCGCGCCTGCGACCCGACCAACCCGAAGCTTATTACAACCTCGGTCTCGCTTATCTCGAAATCGGCGATCGCGAAGCCGCAATGGTGCAAAGCCGTCTGCTCGAAGCGATTGACGTTGAGCTGAATAAGAAGCTGCGGGCGGAGATTCAGAGATAAGCTGCGGGCGGAGATTCAGAGATGACAGAAGCGGGGAGTAGCAGACCCCGCAACCTCGGCGGTGTTGAGCGATTCTCAGCAGGCGCCGGCGATGGCGAATTGATCGCGGTTTATGGCGTGCGGCGACTAGTCGCCGCTTTCAAACGGCGCGACTAGTCGGGCCGGCCAAAGCGCTGACAAGTCAGCGCACTCCAAATTTACTGCTTGAAGCGGTTGCGATACTCGGTCGCATCAACAAAGCCTTCGACCATGTGCCGCGAGTCGGCCGGGTTCGCATCCAGCACCGAGATCCAGTTCAGATACAGAAGATCCGGGTCGCGTCTGAGATACCCGAAGTACTCCATCACCACGAACGCCTGGTTGTAGTACTTCGCATAGACCTCGCCGCTTTCGGCAATCTGTCTGAGCGCTTGGGCTCGGGTCAGCGTCCCTGCCTCCATGGAATTAACCAACGCTTGCCGGTTCGACAAGGTCACGCCCGCCGTCTGGGCCAACGCATCCACATACTGCGAGTTACTCAGCATCCCGTATTGATTGACGAACGCTGCTCTGGTCGTGAAGTCACTGGCAAACTGCGTCTTCGCCGCTTCCAACTGAGTCGCATCCAGGAAGCCGCTGACACGTCCCAGGTCTGGCGCAAAGGCCGCGTAATCCGGTTTCTGGCCAAACGCCGTTGAGTAGAAGCGATAGACGAAGTAACCGCGTTGCTGGAACTCCTCTGAGCGGAAGAACGCCTCAGAGACATGCACCCGATCGCAACTCGCGTCTCCCGAAGCGCAGTTGTTTATCGTGTCCGTCCAGTCGTTGAAGCCTTTCTCTTCCGGTTCGCGGCCGAGGAAGTCTACGTACTGCTGGCGGACGAAGTACTCGGTCGTATCTAATGGATTGAAACCCCCGTTCGTCGACGACGCCGCAAACGAAGCTTCCGTATGCGCTCCCAGAGCACTGAAGCCACGGGTGGCGGGAGCGAAGTTGTAGTTCACCCTTGATGGGGTGACCGTGTAGAAGCCGTTGGTCTCGACTTCCGCGAAGCTGTAGTTGCCAAATGCGTCAGTGATCGTCTTGCGGTTCTGGGTCCCATTCAAGCGAATCACCGTGCCTTCCACTGGCTTGCCGGCATCGTCTGTGATGCGGCCACTGACGGTGCTGGTCGCGGCCGTTGGCGAGACGCCGCCAATCGTCCAGGGCGAGAAGCCCGTGACGCCCACGAGTTTCACTGGCGTAGTTGTTGGCCTGGTCCTGCTGCTGCCAGCCGGTGCCTGGACTGTTGATGACGTACTTGTAGAGCCGCAGGCTTACGGTCGGACCCGGCCCCGGGTTGGCCTCTGAGTTTCCGTTCAGGTCAGTAGTCAAATAGTGCAACTGCATGGTGGCCGAGAAGCCACTGCCGCCCGTCGGCGTGATCAGATACGTGCGTTTGACTGCCCCCGGGAATCCCGTGTTCGTCCCGCCCGTGGCTGCATCGGTCGGCACGGTCTTCGTCAGTCTGAAGTTAATCGACGTCGGCCGCGTTCCCGCCGCCGTGAAGTTAAGCAGCGTGTTCGGATTGCCAAAGGTGATGTTAGTCGCGGATGGGAACTGCGGCCCACCGTTCGTGCGCGTAAAGTTGCCCACCACATCGGCGCCGCCGCTGATTATGCCCGTTAGCGGCATGGTCAGCGTAAACGCGTTGGTGGTGGTCAGGTCGCTCGTCAAAGTCAAAGTCCCGTTGACCGTGGCATTACTACCGAGAGTGACGCTGCCGCCCGTGTTGTTAATGGTCAGGTTGTTGAAGGCGGTCGTGTTCGTCAACGTCTGCGCGCCCGTGCCGTTAAAGATCACCGTGCTGCCCGTCAACGTCAGCGTGCCGCCGTTGCTGAGTGAGCCGGTCAAAGACAGCGTGCGGCCAGTAATGTTCAGCGTGCCGCCGCCGTTAACGGTCAGCGAATCCATTTGCAGATTGTTATTGAGTGTTACGTTTGCGCCACTGAGCACAGTGGTGGTGTTGGTAGGCGTAATACTGCCCGTCCCGCCGGCGTTGAAGATCGTGTGCGTGCCCGTGCCAAATGACAGCGCGCCGCCGTTGATGTTTCCGTCCAGTGTCAGATCGCTGCCGCTGTTGCCGCTGATGGTCAACGTCTGGCCGCTGATCGTAAGCGTCCGCGTGTTGCCGAGGTTCAAGCTGTTGATCGTAGGACTCGAACTGCTGAGCGTCGGGTGAAAAGGCTGCGCCGCATTCGGCACCTTCACATCGCTGAACGACACCGGCACATAGTTGAAGTCCCAGTTCGAGGCGGCGTTCCAATCCGTGCTGGTCACGCCAATCCAGGTCACGTCAACGTTGATGTTGGTCTTGGTCGGAACCTGCGTGCCCGTTTCCGGATCGGTGGTGTTGATGCCGCCGCCCGGCCCGCCCGTGAACGTCACGTTACCCTGTGTCTGCACAAACGCGGCACCCGGTGGCACGTTGATGGTCGCGTCGTACTTGATGGTCACGCTCTTACCCACGTTCAAAACCACGGGGAGACTAAACGAGATCGTCTCGCCGGAGAACGGCGTGACTGGTTTCGGCGGAATCGCGTTCGAGATTGACCGGGCACGATTCAGTTTCAGTCCCATAGGGACGGAACGGGGCGGTAGTCCGACCGTCAGGGAGAGCGCAGGTACAACGCCCTTGCTTACGCGCGGGCTACTGCCCCGAAACCTCGGGAGCGCGATGTTCGTTTTCATCGCGGTAAACATTTCGCTCCTACGGAGCTCGTGATCATTTTTTGAAGCGGGAGCTA
>WNFD01002684.1_pt1 | contig 20064 bp, 16 predicted proteins | sample 5400491 | NCBI WGS metagenome assembly WNFD01 (sample SAMN13153343, study PRJNA577476) | soil metagenome | isolation source: 120 cm saprolite under Douglas fir tree site 2 hole 2 replicate 2 | place: USA:California | collected 2015-04-18
AGGGCTTCATCGTGATGGACTTCATGGATCAGCGCGACGAGGCGCTGAATGACCTGCAATCCTGGGTCGCCTCCGGCAAACTCAAAGTTCAGGAGGACGTCATCAACGGCCTGGAGAACACGCCCAAGGCGCTGATCGGATTGCTGGCCGGCGAGAACCGCGGCAAGCGGATGATCAAGGTGTAAGGCGCGCAAGGTCGAGGGGACTAAAGCGAGGACTCGTAACGGGATGGACGCCAGTTTGGGAGCTTGAATAGCGCTGATCGGTCGGAGGAGATGGTTGTGCAAGACTTCGGGAAAATACCGGCCGCAATATTCCTGCTTTTTATGCTGATGGGGTCGGCGTCTGCGCAAGTCGTCGCCCTTGGCGCAAGCAATACCGCAGGTAAGGGTGTTAGCTCCTCCGAGTCCTATCCGGCCCAGCTACAGGCAATGCTGCAAGCCCGGGGTTCTAGCCTGCGAGTCACGAACGCAGGCGTGTCCGGAGATACAACGGGCGGCATGCTGGCTCGACTGTCGAGCGCCGTTCCAGAGGGCACCAAAATCGTCATTTTGCAATTCGGAGGCAACGATTTTCGGCGCAACAATTCCCCAGCCATGCGCCAAGCCAATATCGCCAGTATTCAGCAAGAACTTCGCAAACGGGGAATCAGGATGGTCCAAGCCGATGGTCTCGTGCGATCCGCTCGGGCGGCTGGGTTTGTTCAACCGGATGGTGTTCATCTAACTCCGGAGGGTTATCGGCGGGTGGCGGCTCAATTACTTCCATCTATGCGTTGATTGCAGATGCGCTGATCTCTCGTTTGGAAACAAAACCTGCTCTGGAATAGTTTAGAGCATGATCCGGAAAAGTGGGAACCGGTTTTCCCGCGGGACAAACGCGAAGCGTTTGCCCGGAGATCATGCTCAAACAAAAGGATGAGATCATGATCCGATTCAATCTAATCGGATCATGATCTGGGCAAGACGAAAACGGTCCTAAGGGGACACCGGTCAAGCGTTGCTCCGGGAGTTATGGGTACACGCGCCAAGCCCGCAGCCATTCAGGCAAGTCTCTTTAAGGTCCTGCCTGAGAGACGGTCGGTGCACCGGTTGTTGTCGTCTTTCGCGCCGCGAGCCAGTTCTCGAACCGTTGAACCACGACAAAAAACGTCGGAACGAACAGCACGGCGAGGCAGGTGGAAGCGATCATGCCGCTGAATACGGTGATGCCGATCGACTTGCGGGCGCTGGCGCCGGCGCCGGTCGCAAGCACCAGCGGCACCACGCCGAGGATGAAGGCAAACGACGTCATCAGGATCGGCCGGAATCGCGCCCGCGTTCTCGATCCGCAGTGCCGTCAGCACCGCCATCGGGCCGAGCAGCGAAAGCGGCACGGCCAGGATCACCGAGATCGGCGCGTACCAGCTTTCATATTGACCGGCCAGCACCAGGTACACGAGCAACAAGGCAAGGCCGAACGCGTAGTAGATCTGACCACCGACAACCTTCTCCTGATACGACATCGCCGTCCACTCATAGCCGGTCCCCGGCGGCAGGGTTTTGCCGGCGATTTCTTCCATCAGTGTCATCGACTGGCCGGAGCTATAGCCCGTGGCCGGCAAGCCGATGACCGTCGCGGACGGATAGAGATTATACAGGCTGATCAGTGACGGTCCCACCGCCGGCGTAATCTTCGCCACAGTCCCGAGCGGGATCATGTCGCCCTGGCTGTTGCGCACCATCAGCTTTTCAATGTCCCGCGGGGTCAGCCGAAACTGCGAATCCGCCTGGGTGTAGACCTGGAAGGTGCGGCCGAACTTGTTGAACTGATTGACGTAGGTCGAGCCCATATAAGACGACAGCGTCGAGAATATCTGGTCGGTCGTGACATGCAGGGTCTGGGTCTTGATCCGGTCCACTGCGACGTCGAACTGCGGCACCATGGAGCGGAACGACGAACTGACGCGCTGCAGGGCGCTTTGCGTCTGTGCATTGGCGACGATGGCGCCGGCGATGGCCTGCAGTTTTCCGAAATCGGAATTGCCGTCACGGAGCTGGACCTGCATGGCGAAACCGGCCGCGTTGCCGATGCCCTGAATCGGCGGCGGCGGAACCACCAGAATACGCGCCTCGGCAATCGCGGCCATCTTCTCGTTCAAACCGACGAACAGCGATCGCAGATCCTGGCCCGCGCCGCGCGCGCTCCACTCCTTCAGGATCAGATAGGCGACGCCCGCGTTGGCGAGGCTCGAAGAATTGTCGAGCGCCGATATGCCGGCGATGCTTATCACCTGATCGACGCCCGGGGTCTTGCCGGCCAGTTCAGAGATCTGGTCGAGCACGCGCTGGGTGCGGTCGAGCGCCGCGCCATCGGGCAGTTGTGCGGCCACCAGCAGGTAGCCCTGATCCTCGATGGGAATGAAGCCGGTCGGCACCCGCGACAGGCCATAACCGGCGATGCCGATCAGGATGAGAGCCGAGATCACCGACAGGTTGCTGTGAGCGACCAGGCGACCGATCAGCCGGGCATAACCCCGCTCGAGGCGGTTATAGACCGCGTTGAAGCCGCGATAGAAGAAGTTGCGCTGCTCCGGCGGCACCGGCCGGCGCAGCCAGAGCGCGCACTGCGTCGGTTTCAGCGTGGCGGCGTTGACGGCGCTGAGCAACGCGGTCGCGGCAATCACCAGGGCGAATTGCGAGTACATCCTGCCGGTCAATCCCGGCAGAAACGCCGCCGGCAGGAATACCGAGATCAGCACCAGCGTGATGCCGACGATCGGTGCGAACAGCGCGTCCATGGCGCTGATGGCGGCGTCATGGCCGGACATGCCCTGCTCGATATTATGGGCGGCGCCTTCGACGACGACGATGGCGTCGTCCACCACGATGCCGATGGCGAGCACGATCGCAAACAAAGTCGAGATGTTAACCGTGAAACCGAGCGCCGCCATCGCGGCGAAGGCGCCGATGATCGTGACCGGCACCGTCGTCGCCGGCACCAGCATCGCGCGCCAGTCCTGCAGGAAGATCAGGATCACGACGAGGACGAGGAGGCCGGCTTCGATCAGTGTCTTGTAGACTTCCTTGATCGATTCCGAGACGAACTTGGTGGTGTCGAACGGCGTGTCGTACTTCACGTCCTGCGGAAATTGCGCCGCCAGCGCCGCCATCTTTTTCTTCACCGCCTGCTCGACTTCAAGCGCGTTGGCGCCGGGCGACTGGAATACGCCGATGCCGGTTGCCGGCTTGTTGTTGAGCGAGAAAACCTGGCTGTAGGTCTGGGCTCCGAGCTCCACCCAACCGACGTCACGGACGCGGGTCACATCGCCAACGTTGCCGGTCTTGACGATGATATCCTCGAATTGATCCTTGTCGTCGAGCCGTCCGTTGACGTTCAGCGTGTACTGGAACGCCTGTCCGGCAGGCGTCGGCGGCATGCCGATCTGGCCCGCGGTCACCTGCTGGCTCTGCTGCTGGATCGCGGAAATGACGTCCTGCGGCATCAGCCCGCGCACCTGCAGCTTGTTCGGGTCGAGCCAGACCCGCATCGAATACTGGCCGGCGCCGAACACCGTCACATTGCCGACGCCGGGCAGCCGCGACAGCTCGTCGCGAATGTTGATCGTCGCGTAGTTGCTGAGGAAAAGGCTGTCGTAGGTCGAATTCGGGGACGTCAGCGTCACGAACAACAGGATCGCCGTGGACTTCTTCTGCACGGTGACGCCCTGGTTCTGGACCGACTGCGGAAGCTGCGACAGCGCGCTCGATACGCGGTTCTGCACCAGCACCTGCGCGAAATTGAGGTCGGTGCCGATCTTGAACGTCACCGTCAGCGAGTAGGTGCCGTCAGCCCCGCTATAGGACTGCATATAGAGCATGTCCTCGACACCGTTGACCTGCTGCTCGATCGGCAGCGCCACGGTATCGATGACGGTCTTGGCGCTGGCGCCGGGATAGCGGGTCGTGACCTGCACCGTCGGCGGCACGACATCGGGATATTGCGCAACCGCGAGGCTGAACAGGGACACGCCGCCGATCAGGATCATCAGGATCGCGATGACGTTGGAAAGAACCGGCCGCTCGATGAAGAATTTCGAAATCATGACCGGTCCTATTTGGCCGATGCCGGCGGCGCTTCGATCTTCTGGAGCTGCGGATCGACCTTCTGGCCGGGAATCGCGCGCAACAGCCCGGCAATGACGACGCGATCATCCGGCTTCAGGCCGCTTTCGATGACGCGCAACTCACCCTCCACCGGCCCGGTCTCGACCTTGCGCTGCTCGACGACATTTTCGCCGTTCACGACCAGCACATACCGCCCGGCCTGATCGCTGCCCAGCGCGACATCGGGGACCAGCAGCGCGTTCGGCTCCTGGTCAAAGGGGACGCGGACGCGAACGTAAAATCCCGGCAACAGGACGCGATCGGGATTCGGCAGCACGCCGCGCACCGCAAGCGTTCCGGTCGACTGATTGAGTGTCGGCGAGATATAATCTAGCTTGCCCTTGTGCGGATAGCCGCTTTCGGTTTGCAATCCGATCTCGATCGGCAACTGCCTGAGATCGCTCACTGTCAACCCCTGGCGCCGGGCTTCTTCCCGAATCCGCAGCACGTCCTGTTCGTTGACGTTGAAATTCACGTAGATCGGATCGAGCTGCACGATGGTCGCAAGCTGGGTCGGCGATGACGCGCCGACCAGTTCTCCGACCGAGACCAGATGCGCGCTGACGATGCCGTCGAACGGCGCGACGACGTTGGTATAGCCGTAATTGACCGCCGCGATCTTGGTGTTGACCTGGGCCTGCTGCAGGTTGGCCTGGGCGTTGTCGCGCGAAGACGTCGATTGATCCAGCGTCGCCTGCGAGACGGCTTGCCTCGCGACCAGATCCGACTGGCGCTTGAAATCGGCTTCGGTCTGCTTCAGCGATGCCTGCGCGCCCGCCTCGGCCGCCTGCGCCTGCTCAAGCTTCAGCTTGTAGGTCTCGGGCTCGATCGTGAACAGCGTCGTGCCTTCCTTGACCAGTGTGCCGTCCTGATAGTTGATCGACTGCAGCACCCCCTGCACCCTTGCGACCAGATCGACCGACTTGATCGGAGCGGTGTTGCCGGTGGCGTCGAGATAGCGCGTGACGTTCCGCTGCACCGGCAGTCCGACCTCCACCTTCGGCGGCGGCGGCGGCACAAAACTATTTTGTTCGCAGGCGCTTAGCGCGACGAACCCCGATATCGCGAAAGCAATGCGGGAGACAGCGGCGGCTCCGTGCCTCACGGCGCCCTTCAGCTCGGTGCATGAACGCACTGGCTCCATTCCCGTGCCCCATTTAATCCTGTTGCAGCGCAAGCTTTCCGTTCGAAGATTTTCCGTGATACGCGAATAGCAATAATCTACTTGCAGTAGAACTCGAAAAAGAAAATGATGCTATCGAAAATTTTTTGATCGACTTTTTCAGAGTCTCATTTCCGTTGAAGCGTCGGCTCCGGCGACAGCCATAAGGGTTTTTTCAAATGATCAAGACATTGATACCTGCAACAGCGCACGCCGCATTTATCGTGACCGCCCTGTTCGCGGTGGCGACGCCGGCATTTTCACAAGCGCCGACCGACGCCCAGCGCAGCGCCATTCGATCCGAATGCCGCGCGGACTATGAGGCCCATTGCGCCAGCGTCCCGCCGGGCGGCGCAGCCTCGCTGCAATGTTTGCAGAAAAACATGTCGAGCCTCTCGTCATCATGCCAGACCGCGGTGCGTGCCGTAGAGGCTCCGGCTGCCTCCAAGGCCGAACCCGCCCCGGCCGCCGCAACAACGGCCAAGCCGGCCGCTGAAACCGCGGCCAAACCGGCAGCCGAATCCGCGGCTCCCAAAGCGGCGGAAAGCGCAGCGGCCAAGAAACCAAGCGACGCGCAAGTTGCCGCGATACGCAGCGCGTGCCGCTCCGACTATCAGAAAGTCTGCGCCGGCGTGCCGACCGGTGGCGCCCCGGCGCTGCAATGTCTCGAGAAGAACAAGTCGAAACTCTCTAGCAACTGCCAGCAGGCCGTCAACGCAGCCAGCGGCGGCGCAACGACACCCGCCGCGGGCAACGCTTCGGCAGCCGCGGCAACCACCAGCCCTGCAGCAGCGCCCGCTGCCACGCCGGCTCCTGCGCTGGTGCTGCGGCCGATGCGGCCGCGCGAAGAATTATTCGTCGTGAGATCGGCATGTGGCGGAGACGTTCGCGCGCTTTGCGGGGGCGTCGCACCCGGCGGCGGCCGCATCGCGCGATGTCTGGCGACCCAGGCCGCCTCCCTTTCCCCCGCCTGCAAGGAAGTTCTGGCTCAGTTCGCGGCGCAATAAATTGAGATACGGGCATGTTCTGCCGGTAGCCTGCATGGTTTCGCAGACCGACCGCTACTCGCCGCGAAAGGCAAGGATCAACTGGATTAATCGGACCGACAAGACGATGTAGCAGATCGACATGACGATCTGATACGCGGCATGCCAATCCAGTTTGGCAAGTTTATAAAATCCGTCGAGGAAATTCAGGACGAGAAGGACAACGCCGAACAGTTCGACGCCACGGCCGACGAGGCCGTGACGCAAATAGCCGAACAGAACGATGGCCGGCTCGGTACTCGAGACATGCGCTCCCGCCGAGACGATCAACGTTCCAACGATCAACTTTTCGACATGACCGAATATTTCCTTGGAGGTTTGCTCGATATGCTCGGCGTAGAACGTAAGCCACCTGCTTTTGATATCCTGCATGATTTCTCCTTGTGCGGTCGGCATCGAACGGATTGGCCCGATCGCGTGGCTCAAACAGCGACTTTCGAAAGTTTCAATACAACGGCTCCGCGATCAAGAAGCAAGACGGCGGATCACCTGACTTGACCCGTGCTGGGCGCATGCGGGAATCGAAATGCGTCCGTCAAAACGTTCCTTCGCCAATCAACAAGGACAAATCAGGGAGAAAAACATGCGTTCGTTTTTGCTTATTGCATCCGCCATTCTGGCTTTTGCCGCCACGATGACCATTGAGACGACTGACGCCAATGCGGTGGTTTGCGCCCGTGGCGTCTATCGCGCCGGCTGCGCCGGATATCGGGGTGCGGTTGTCGTGAGACGTCCCCCGGTTGTTGCCGCTTGCCGCAGGGTGCTGGTGAACGGTGTGTGGGTGCGCCGCTGTGTATAGCGCAAGCCGCCCCTGATCCGATAAGCTGCCGAATAAATGCTGGCTGATTACCTGGGCTGACCGCCGCGCACCGCCCTTTTGGCGATTACGGATTGACGGTCAGCTCGTTATCGATTCCGAATGACGCCTGTTTGCATGGAGGAGGAAGATCTTGCGCATCGCCGTGATCGGCGGAGGCCCCGGGGGCCTCTATTTCGCCTATCTGTGGAAAAAGCTTCACCCCGACGCCCAGATCGATCTGTTCGAGCAGAACGCCGCCGGCGCCACCTGGGGGTTTGGCGTGGTGTTCTCCGAGCAGGCGCTTGAATTCCTGCGCGCCGACGATCCCGGCACGGTCGACGCCATCGCACCGCGGATGCAAAGCTGGCGGAACATCACGCTTAATCTGCGCGGCGAAAGCGTCGAAATCGACGGCGTCGGCTTCTCGTCGATCGGCCGGCTGGACCTGCTCACCATCCTGCAGCAGCGCGCGTCCTCGGCCGGCGTCACCCCGCGATACGACACACTGATCCAGTCCGTGGATCAGCTGGCCGATTACGATCTGATTGTCGCGGCCGATGGCCTGAACTCGTTTGTGCGCCGCACTTTCGAGGGCGATTTCGGCACCTCGCTGTCGTATTACGCCAACAAGTTTGCCTGGTACGGCACGACCAAGCGGTTCGAGACGCTGTCGCAGACTTTTGTGGCAACCGAACTCGGCGCTTTCAATGCCCATCACTACCGATATGCGCCTGGGATGAGCACCTTCCTGATCGAATGCGACCCTGCGACGTGGCAGCGTTACGGCTTCGCGGACAAGACCATCGAGGAATCGCAGGCGGTCTGCGAAAAGGTGTTCGCCTCCACGCTCGACGGGCATCGGCTGGTGTCGAACAAATCGGTGTGGCGCAATTTCCCGTGGATCTGGAACGAGCGCTGGTCGTTCAAGAATATGGTGCTGATCGGCGACGCCCTGCATTCGGCGCATTTCTCGATCGGATCGGGCACACGTCTGGCCATCGAGGATGCGATCGCGCTTGTGAAGGCGCTGGAGGCGGAAGGCGATATTTCCAGAGCCCTTGTCCGTTACCAGACCGCGCGCGCGCCGATCGTGAAAAAGCTGGTGACGGCGGCGCGCACCAGCGCCGGCTGGTACGAAAAATTCCCCGACCATATGAAGCTCGATCTTCCGGATTTTGCCTACAGCTACATCACCCGTTCGGGTCGGATCGACGACGCGCGTCTGCGCGCGATGTCGCCGCTGTTCATGGCGCGATACGAGGCGTCGAAACGTTCAGGTGGGGCGCAGCGATGACACATGAGATCGCCGACCGGGTACCTTCAAACAGCCCGGGCGCTGTGGAGATCGGATTTGCGATCCCGGAACGCTACAACGCCAGCCGGATCCTGTTCGACAACCTCGGCAACGGCCGCGGCGACAGGCCCGCGCTGATCGGGCCGGCGGGAACGCGCAGCTATGGCGAACTCTGCGCGCAAGCATCAAAGTGGGGCCACGGCTTCCAGTCGCTGGGCCTCAAGCGCGGCGATCGCATCCTGATGTTTACAGACGATACGCCGGCCTATCCGGCAGCGTTTTTCGGCGCGGTTCGCGCCGGCTTCGTGCCGCTGTTGATCAATACGCTGACGCCGCCTGACCTGCTGCAGTTCTATCTGTCGGATTCGGGCGCGACCGTCGCCGTCTCCGATGCCGAATTTTGCTCGCGCTTCGATGCGGTGGCCTGCAAGGACACGGCGTTGCAAACACTGATCGTCGTCAACGGCGCCGCCGGCAATCACGCGGTGCCGAACACTTTCGCCGCAGAGCCGTGGCTGCACGGCTTACCTATCGATCTTGCGGAAGCCGACACCCACCGCAACGAGATGGCGTTCTGGATGTATTCGTCGGGCTCGACCGGCCGGCCCAAGGGCATCGTCCATTTGCAGCACGACATGGCCTATAGCGAGGCCGCGTTCGCGCGCAATGTGCTGAAGCTCAAACCGGACGACATCTGCTTTTCGGTGCCGAAGATTTTCTTCGCCTACGGTTTTGGTAATTCCATCACGTTCCCTTTCGCCGCGGGTGCGGCCGCGCTGCTGCTGCCAGGCCAGCCCAAGCCGGCGGCGATTTTCGAGGCCATCGAGCGTTTTCGCCCTTCCGTCTTCTTTGGATTGCCGACGCTCTATACGTCCTTGACCAAGGCCGAGGGCGCGGCGGCGACGGATTTTTCGTCGCTGCGGATGGCGCTATCCGCCGCCGAGGTACTGTCGGCCGATGTCTTCAATGGCTGGAAGGCCCTTACCGGCCTTGAGATCGTCGAAGGGCTGGGCTCCACGGAAGTGCTGCACATCTACCTCTCCAACCACCCGGAGCGGAAAAAACTCGGCGCCGCCGGCCTGCGCGTGCCCGGCTATGAAATTGCCCTCCGGGATAAGGACGGCCGCGAGGTCGGCGACAACGAGGAAGGCATCCTGTGGGTACGCGGCGATTCCAACACGCCGCTGTACTGGAACCGGCCGGACAAGTCAGCCGAGACCATCCGCGAAGAGGGCTGGATCTACACCGGCGATCGTTTTGTCCGCGATAGCGACGGCTTTCATTTCTTTCGCGGCCGCGCCGACGATCTCATCAAGATCTCGGGCCAGTGGGTCTATCCGCTCGAAGTCGAGCTCTGCCTCGCCGAACATCCGCAAGTGCGCGAATGCGCGGTGTTCGCGGCCGAGCTGCCGGACCGGCGCATGACTTTGAAGGCGGTCGTTGTCATGAACGACCCCGCGTTCGATGCATCCGACGCGACCAGGATGCTGCAGGATTTTGTGAAGGCAAAGCTGCTGCCCTATAAATATCCGCGCGAGGTAAAATTCATCGACGAATTGCCGAAGACCGGCACCGGCAAGATCGACCGCCAGGCGCTCTTGCGGATTTAATGCTGCAGTACCCTAATGACTGGCTCCTTCTATGTCCCGGGGCCGGCGCCGGGGCTGTTCAGCGAATACAATGCGTTTAGGCACAATGAGATCGTTGGGCTCCGCCACCTCAGGGCCAAAAAAACCGCCAGTTCTTGTACGGAGTTTTCTTACGCCGATAGAGGACGATCAGCTTGTTGATGTTTTCCTGATACCCGTATGCACAAATAAAGTTGTGCGTGACCGGCTCGCTTTTGAAGCTTTGCAGTCCAGTATCCGATCTCTTCAATATCGACCGCTTCAAATAGTCCACGGCTTAGCGCACTTGCAATAAGACTGAGCCAAGACAGAAATGCATCCTGCGACGTTCGATAGAGTTGAATACGAGGATCGTCGTCCATTTCGCCGAGTTGCAAATCTGGTCGTAAGGCGTGTGCAAATACGGTTCTATCGTGTTGAATGTACTTTTTGTCGTCTTCTAGAAAAGGTCGCAGGCTCTCCGGCACGATTAGCCGCCCTCCATTCCAATCGAGGCAGCGGCAGGCAAATACTAGCTCGGGATTCGCGTTCAGATCTCGAAGGTAGCTGTTAGCGAGCTCAGCCCGCTTCCAAGAAACCGCTTTCCAACTGTTGAAAAGGGCAACTCCGCCGCCCACCAGTCCCACAAACGCACCTACATATGCAATCGCCGTTGCGGTATCAGTTGGCATCACCAGTTCCCGCTTGCTTGATCCCGGACTTAACGGATTATTTTGGCGGGGGAATACGCCCTATTCGGAAATAGATCGTCCCCTCTTCTATCTCTGGCATTCTCCCAAGAGAGGCTGTCGGCATCAGAGTGAGCCTCACGAGCATCTCAACCAGCGCAACTACGGACGGCATAGAAACTTGCCCCGCAGCGTTGGCCACTTGTGGATTGACCAGAACCTCTATTCCGACAGCATCCCCTCCCACAACGATACCGTATCGGATTTGGTCGGTTGGCTGCCAACCAGCTTGCTGAAACGTTTCCAAGAAGTCGGTTGCAAATGGTGTGCAATCCCAAGCCGCGGTCGAACAAAAAATAAATACCTTTTGGCCGCGAAATTGGGACAGGGCCAGAACCAAAGCAGCCTTTTGATCTGCATTGAGACGGCGGCCGACGTTTTGAGATTGAAGCCCCTCAACTTTCTTGTCGGCTTCGGTAAGTCGCTTTTGAAGCGCTTCCACGTCCGTTTTGCGGCGTGTCTCTGCGGCCTCCGCCTCGCTCTTCCGTTGAGTTTCAGCGTTGCGCTCGGCAACGGTCGTCAACTCATCCTTCCGATGCCCATATTGAAAGGCGAGAATTTCAGCACCTACTAAGAGAGCCAGAAAGGCGATGCCGGATATCTCGAAAACAGTATGCCAAGTTCGGACGCTATCAAGCGATTCCCAGCCGGGGTACCAAGTCACGATTCCCTCCCATTGTTAGCAATAGGCGCGACTTATCTAGCAGGTTTCAAACTCGCCAGCTGGTTGAATCTTTGTCACGTCTCTCGAATGTTGGAGATTCGGCGCAACGTCAAGTCCGTGATCATCGCCTCCCAATGAAGAGGAGTGGACTTCCGTTGATGCGATGTCGAACAACGGCCAGTCTGGGAGGATCTAGCCCTAACTCCCCAACCCCGTCCCGCCATACAGCCACGCCAGATCGCCGTAGTAATCCTCCGACGTCTTCGCGCTCATGATGGCGTTGCGGAGGCGGGCGTGTTCGCCTGAGGGGTGGTAGATGTGCTCGCCGATGGCGCGGGATAATAGCTGTACGCGCGCGGTGCGCGGAAAGCGCTGTGAACAGTAACGCTCAAGCGCAGCAGCGTGGTCATCCGGATATGTCCCCAGCATATGCGACAGGCACACCGCGTCCTCCAGCGCCATGCAGGCGCCTTGCGCGAAATACTGCAGCATCGGGTGCGCGGCATCGCCGAGCAGCGCGACGCGGCCGTCGACCCAGCGCGCGAGCGGATCGCGGTCGCACAGCACCCACAACTTCCAGTTCTTGCCGTGGCGAATGATATCCTTTGCGCGCGTGTGCACATGCGCAAAACCCTGCATCACTTCCTCATCGGAGACAGGCTTGCCGGCGACCGGCTCCGGCGCATCGTTGTGGCAGGTGACGACGAGGTTGAACACTTTCCAACCCGACAGCGGATAATGCACGATGTGGCATTTCGGCCCGGCCCACAGCGTCGCCGCGTTCCAGCGCAGATCCTCCGGCATCTCCTCGGTCGGAATCACCGAACGATAGGTGGTGTGACCGGAAACCCGCGGCGGCCCGTCGGCAGCGACCGATTTACGGATATTCGACCACAGGCCGTCGGCGCCGATCAGCAGCGAGCCGGTGACTTTATCGCCGGAAGCAAGCCGCGCCGTCACTGACGAGCCGTCCTGATCGTAACCGATGACTTCGCTGCTGACGCGCAACTCGATCAATTCGTGATCCCGGCAGGCTTTCAGGAACACGCCGTGCAGGTCGCCGCGATGCACGACCGCGTAAGGGTTGCCGAAGCGCGAGCGGAAGGCCTCACGCAAGTCGACATGGGTGATCTCCTCGGCTGTGAGCGCGTCCATCAGCCGGAGCTGATCGATATAGACCGCCATGCTTCGCGCGGCCTCGCCGACGCCGAGATAGTCGAAGGCATGGAACGCATTCGGTCCGAGCTGGATGCCGGCGCCGATCTCACCCAGCGCTGAAGCCTTTTCCAGCAGGATCGAACGGATGCCTTTTTGCGCAAGCCCAAGCGCCGCGGCCAGGCCGCCAATGCCTCCGCCCGCGATCAGGACAGGCCGCGCGTCCAATCCCATCAGTTCGCTTTCCCCAGATGTTCGAGCGCATCTTCGGCGCGCAGCGGCACGCGCGAGGCCTCGTTATTGAGATCGACCAGTTGCGTCAGCAACGCCAGCAGCGTCTTGCGGTCCGCCTGTTTCAACGGCTGCAGCATCCGCGCCTGCGCGCGATCGACCAACGGCACGATGTTGCGCAGCAGCGCCGAGCCTTTCTTGGTCAGATGCAGCAGTTTTACCCGCTTGTCCTCGCGCGCGGGCTTGCGCTCGATGTACTGTTTGGCCTCCAGCCGCTCGATCACGCTGCCCAGGGTCGAGCGATCGAACGCGATCACGGCGGAGAGGCGCGTGGCGTCGATGCCGGGATGGGTGCGGATCGCAACCAGGGCTGCATATTGCACCGGCGTCAGGTCGTACGCCCGGCATTCCTCCACGAAGATCGCCACCGCGATCTGCTGCATGCGGCGAAACAGATAGCCCGGCTTGGTGTAGACGGCATCCATCGTCACGGCTGCGGATTTACTCGGCATCGGGCTGCCGGTCCGGCGCGGCGTCCGCGAACGCCTTGTTGTCCTTCGCCGCGGCTTCGGCTTTCAGCAGGCGTGGGAACGCCTTGAGGTCGACCCCAAAGCGCCGGGCATTGGCCAATTGCGGCACCAGGCAGAGATCGGCCATGGTCGGTGCGGCACCAAAACAGAACGGACCGGGCTCATCCGCGATCAGGGTTTCGCAAGCCGACAGACCCTCGCGGTTGGCCCATGCCGCCCATTCGGTCACCTGCTCTTCCGGCAGGCCGACCTGCCGCAGCCGCGCCAATACCTTGAGATTCTGCACCGGGTGGGTATCGCAGGCGAGCGCCATCGCGAAGGCGCGAACCTTGGCGCGGCGCAGCGGATCCTTCGGAAGCAGCGGCGGCTCGGGATGGGTTTCCTCCAGCCATTCGATGATGGCCAGCGACTGGGTGATGATCGCGCCCTGGTCGTCCTGCAGCGTCGGAACCAGCCCTTGCGGATTGATCGCGAGATAGGCGGGGTCGCGCTGTTCGCCCTTGCGCAGATGGTGCGGCAGGTGGTCCGCGCTCAAGCCCTTCAGGTTCAACGCTATTCTGACCCGGTAGGACGCGCTGCTGCGGAAATAGCCGTGCAGCTTCATCGGAACCTCCCCTAAATCTCATCGTTTTACTTGTGGCGCGCATTGACGCTATCCACTTTGTAAGTATGCTGTCAATAATTCAACCAACAAGAACCCGGGAGGCTGCCATGGAAGCCGTACAGAAGACGCCGGAACGCGAGGCGTTCTACAAGAAGATCGACGGCGAAAATCTCTCCGCGCTCTGGAACGTGATGGGCGACCTGATCACGCCGGAGCCCAGGAGCGCCTGCCGGCCGCATCTGTGGAAATTCGATGCCATTCGCGACTACATGACCGAGGCCGGCAAGCTGATCACGGCGAAGGAAGCCGAGCGGCGGGTGCTGGTGCTGGAAAACCCCGGGCTGCGCGGCCAGTCGAAAATCACCACCTCGCTGTTTGCCGGCGTGCAGATGGTGGTCCCCGGCGACGTCGCGCCGGCGCACCGGCACAGCCAGTCGGCACTGCGCTTCGTGCTCGAAGGCAAGGGCGCCTATACCGCGGTCGATGGCGAGCGCACCGCGATGGAGCCCGGCGATTTTGTCATTACGCCGTCGATGACCTGGCACGACCATTCCAACGAAACTTCCGAGCCGACGTTCTGGCTCGATGGGCTGGATATCCCGATGGTGCAGTTCTTCGATGCGTCGTTCGCGGAAGGATCGAACGAAGACCAGCAGAAGATCACCCGTCCCGCCGGCGACAGCTTTGCCCGTTACGGTCACAACCTGCTGCCGGTCGACGGGAAGCGTACATCGAAGACCTCGCCGATCTTCAATTATCCCTATCATTACACCCGCGAAGCGCTGGAACGGGCCAAAACGCGCAACGAGTGGGACGCCTGCCACGGATTGAAGCTGAAATTCTCCAATCCCGAGACCGGCGATTTTGCGATGCCGACCATCGGCACCTTCATCCAGCTGCTGCCGAAGGGCTTCAAGACCGCGCGCTATCGTTCGACCGACGCCACGGTATTCGCCGCGATCGAAGGCAGGGGTCGTTCGCGGGTCGGCGAGCAGACGTTCGAGTGGGGTCCGCGCGACCTGTTCGTGGTGCCGAGCTGGCAGTGGGTCACCCACGAGGCCGACGAAGATTCGGTGGTGTTCAGTTTCTCGGATCGTCCGGTGCAGCAGAAGCTGGACCTGTTTCGCGAAGACCGCGGCAACGCGTGATCTTTCGAATCGTCATTGCGAGCAAAGCGAAGCAATCCAGCGATCAGCGAAGCAGGAGCTGGATTGCTTCGTCGCTTCGCTCCTCGCAATGACGAGAGGCAAACAGCCGCATCCGCCTCGCACTCGAAGGCATTTCATGAACCATTCGACTGCATCCATGATCGCGCTCGCCGCGGTAACTCTCTTGTCAGCCTTCTCCGCAAGCCACGCGCAACGAGCCGATCCGGCGGCGGTGCAGCAACATATCGCCGCCGCCACCGCCGCGGCGAAATCGGATCTGCTCGGGCCGCTCGCGCTGTGCCGAACCGCGACCCCGACGCCCGGTCCCAGCTTCATGGACAACTATCATGCCATGCTGAAGGAGCCGCCGCTGGAGCCGATGCGGGTGATGGACGAGCTGTATTTCCTCGGCGCGAGCTGGAGCACGGCATGGGCGATCAAGACCTCGGCCGGCATCATCATCGTCGATGCCATGGACAATGCCGACGAAGCCGAGCACTACATCGAAGGCGGTCTGCGCAAGGTCGGCCTCGATCCCTCCGACATCCGCTACGTCGTCATCAGCCACGCCCATGGCGATCATTACGGCGGGGCGGATTATCTGAAACAGAAGTTCAACCCGCGCCTGGTGATGAGCGAAATCGACTGGGACGCGCTCGAGGAAACCCAGCGCGATCCGCTGTTCGGCACCAACCGCAATCCGCTGTTCGGCGAGCCGCCGAAGCGCGATCGGTCGGTCGCCGACGGCGATACCATCACCCTGGGCGAAACCACGCTCAAGCTCTACGTCATTCCCGGCCACACGCTCGGCACGCTGGCAACGGTGTTCACCGTGCATGATCATGGCACGCCGCACCGCGCCGTCGCATGGGGCGGCACCGCCTATAATTTCGGGCCGCTGCGCGACCGGCTGCAGCTCTATTCCGACACCACCAAAAAACACCGCGACATTCTCAGACAGGAAAACGCCGACATCTTGCTGTCGAACCATGTCAACTTCGACGACTCGGTCGCCAAGATGGCAACGTTGAAGGCGCGCCAGCCCGGTCAGCCCAATCCGTATGTGGTCGGACAGGATGCGGTGCAGCGCTTTCTGACCATTCTGGGCGAATGCGCGCTGGCGACCAAAGCCAGCATCGGCGACGACACGCCGGGCGCGAAATAGTCGCAGCTGCGCGCAAGTAATCCAGATTTCGTCATGGCCGGGCAAAAGCGCGAAGCGCGTCTTCGCGCTGGATGTCCCGGGCATGACGAGCTATTCGAGACGGACCCTCACCGCCAGTGCAGCAGGCGGGCTTCCAATAGATTGATCAGCCGTCCGACCGCGAGACCGAACAGCGACAGGATGACGACGCCGGCCAGCAACTGATCGGTCTGCATCAGATTGCCAGCCTGCAGCACGAAGGCGCCGATGCCGAATTCGGCGCCGATCATCTCCGCGCTCACCACCAGCAGCAGCGCGACCGAGGCGGTGATACGAAAGCCGGCCAGGATCGACGGCAGCGCGCCCGGCCAGATCACCCGGCGCACGATGGCATGAAACGGCACGTTGAAACTCTGCGCCATCCGGATCAGGTTGCGCGGCACCGCATCGACGCCGCTATAGACCGATATCGCGGTGGAAAAGAACACCCCGAGCGCAATGGTGGCGATCTTCGGCTCTTCGCCGATCCCAAGCCACAGGATCAGGAGCGGCAACAGCGCGATTTTCGGAATCGGAAACAACGCCGAGATGAAGGTGATGCCGACGCCGCGCGCGAGGCTTGAGAGACCGATCGCGAAGCCGACGATGACGCCGGCGATCGTCCCGAGAATCCAGCCGGTGCCGATACGCATGATCGAATAGGACAGATGATGCCAAAGCGCGCCGCTGAGCGCGAGCTTGTAGATCGCGACCGCAATGGCCAATGGCGCCGGCAGGAACAATGGATTGACCCAGCCGGTGCTGCCGGCCAGTTGCCAAACCCCAATCACCAGCACGAGCGCGATCCAGCCCGAATAGCGGCCCGCTCTTGGCGTGAACCCGGCGCCGCGAAATTTGACTGGCCGCAGCGCGATCTCGCCATCGGGTTGCGGCGCGTCGACCGGATCTTTCGGGCGCTCAAGCATGCTGGACCTCGCGCTCGGCGTCGATCGCCTCTTCGCGGATCAGCGACCACAGATCGCTTTGCAGTGCGAGTAGCTGGCCCCGCGCATCGATGTCGCCGCGTTCGCCGCGGGTCAGCGGAATCGTCACGACCTCGCGGACGCGGCCGGGCCGCCGCGACAGCACGACAATGCGATCGGCGAGCCGAACCGCTTCCTCAAGATTATGCGTCACATAAACCGCGCCCATCGAGCCATCGGCAAGCAGGCGGATGAAATCCTCCATCAGCAATTCGCGGGTTTGCGAATCCAGCGCCGACAGCGGCTCGTCCATCAACAGGATCGCGGGCCGCACCGCCAGCGCGCGGGCGATGCCGACGCGCTGGCGCATGCCGCCGGATAATTGCTTTGGATATGTGCCGCGGAAATCGGAAAGGCTGGTGCGGCGCAAGGCGTCATCGATGATCGCGCGGCGCTCGCTGATGGCCAAGCCCGTATGCAACAGCGGGAATTCGACATTCTCCTCGACCGTGCACCAGGGCAATAGCGCAAAATCCTGAAATACAAAGGTCAGCGGATTGAGACTGCCCGGCGGCGGCGCGCCGCGCAATTCCGCCGCCCCCGCGCTCGGCTGCAATAGCCCGCCCAGGATCGACAGCAGCGTGCTCTTGCCGCAGCCGGACGGGCCGACGATCGCAACCACCTCGCCCGATCGCACCGTGAACGACACGTTGTCGAGCACCTCGAGCGCGCCGAAGCGATGGGTGATATGGTCGGCGATCAGATCCATTTAGTACCCTGTTTCCAAAGCTCGTTTTAGCCCGTCATGCCCGGGCTTGTCCCGGGCATCCATGTCTTAACGGTTAGCAGCAAGAAAGACGTGGATGGCCGGGTCAAGCCCGGCCATGACGAAAAGGGCCTATTGCGCTTGCATCTCCCGCGATGACGGCCGTTAAGCAGAGATGACGGATCGGCAGCACTCGCATCAATCCGGCTTCACATAATCTTTGGCAATGATGGCGTCGACGTCAAATCCCTTGTCGACAAATCCCTGCTCCTGCAGCCAGCTGATCTGGTTGCTGACATTCTTGACGTCGAGCTTGCCGTCGGGATCGATATAGGCGCAGTTGCCGACCACCTGCTCGACCGGCAGGTTGGTGTATTTCGCGATGATCTCCAACAGCGGTTTTGTCTTGTCGTTGATCGGCGCCTTGCCGTCGGCGACGCTGGCCAGGATCACATCGTGATATTCGCGGTCGGCGCGGGTAAGCACGCCAAGAAGTTTGGTCACCAGCGGCTTGTCGGCCAAGGTCTTGGTCGAGGCGAACACCGCCCCTAACTGCCACGGCGTCTCGTCGCCGACCCAGCCCAAAAGCTTGGCGCCGCCGGTGTCCATCAGCGTCCGCGCGGTCGAGACCGGCAATAATGCGGCATCGACGGTCTCGCCCTTGAGCGCGGCGGCGGCGTTCGACAGCGATTGCAGCGGCAGCACTTTTACGTCTGCGAGCTTGAAGCCGTATTTGTCAGCGAGTAGTCCCAGCGAATAATGAAAGCTGGAGCCGACCTGTGTCACCGCGATGCGCTTGCCCGCGAGATCTTTCGGCGTTTTCAGGCCCGCGGCATAGGCATTGTTGCTGGCGAAATAACCGATCAGCGGATAGCCCGGCTTCTCGCGGCTCATGCCGCCGATCACTTTCAGGGTGCCTTTGCCGGCGAGATAGCCGATCAAGGGATAACCCGCCTTCTCGCGGCTCATGCCGCCGATCACCTTTAATGTGCCCTTGCCTGCGAGATTATAGAGCCCTGCGGTAAACGCGGTGATCCCGAAATCGACATCGCCCGACGTGGTCGCGACCGCGATCGGTTGCGCGGCATCGAAGAATTTCAGTTCGATATCGAGTCCGGCCTCGCGAAAGTAGCCCTTGTCCTGCGCAATGAACACCGGCGCCGACGACGACAGCCTGAGCACGCCGATCTTTGCTTTTAATGGCTCGTCAGCCCGCGCGTCGGGGGATGCAGCCAGAGAGAACGTCGCCAGTAGGCCCGCGAACACCAATCGCGCAGATCTCCGACGGGCCATAAGGGCGCGATAGTACAACATCATCAAGTTTCCTCCGTTTCTTACTTTTCCAGAGCTTGATCCAACTGGACTGAAGCATTAGCTCGATGTTTCGGCAACGGCAGTGAGCTCCCTCTCCCCTTGTGGGAGAGGTGGCACCGAGCATGCGGAACGACCTCACATTCACAAGCGAACTCTAAATGCCCGCAGGCACCGCCTGATCCTGTCCGATAAAGGCCCCCTGCCGTTTCAATTGCTGTTGCAGCTTTTCCACCGCGATATCGCGCGGCATCGCGTTGCCATCAAGCGCCAGCGCCGCGGCCGTCCCCGCCGCCTCGCCCATCGCAAAGCAGGCGCCGGAGACGCGCGCGGCCGACTGGCCGTCATGGGTCATCGAGGCGCAGCGCCCGGCCACCAGCAGATTGTCGATGCCTTCAGGCGTCAGCATCCGATAGGGCAGCTCGTTAAACCCGCGCGATTCCGGAATCGGCGGAAACTTGAAGATCACGTCGCCCGCGACATGGGATTCCATCGGCCAGCCGTTGACGCCGATCGAGTCATCGAACGAGGCGCAGCCGAGCACGTCCTCGCCCGAGAGCATGTAGCCGCCGACCACGCGCCTTGTTTCGCGGATGCCAAGCTGCGGCGGCAGGTCGACGATATAGGATTTCTCGAATCCCGGCACGGTGCGCAGGAACTCGAACGCCGCGATCGCCTGGCGGCGGCCGTCGATCTCGCCACGCGTGAGGTCGTCGGGCTCGAGGCCATTGATCGCGGTGCCATCGC
>WNFD01007494.1_pt1 | contig 20054 bp, 17 predicted proteins | sample 5400491 | NCBI WGS metagenome assembly WNFD01 (sample SAMN13153343, study PRJNA577476) | soil metagenome | isolation source: 120 cm saprolite under Douglas fir tree site 2 hole 2 replicate 2 | place: USA:California | collected 2015-04-18
CGGAACGCACCGAAAACAATGTTCTGCACCTCGTTTTCGACATGCCCGGCCGCGCGATGAACGTGTTCTCCAATGCGGCCATTGCCGAACTCGCTGTCTTCAGCGAGTGGCTGCGCGGAAGTGACGTGAATGGTGTGGTCATTCGATCGGGAAAGCCATCGGCATTCTGCGCCGGCGCCGATCTTGGCGAGTTGGGATTGGCCTACGACATGATCATGGCCGCGCCGGCTGAGAGGCGTGATCGCGCGGCGTTCGACCACTTCTTTCCTCTCAGCCTGGCGCTGCGCGGAATCGAAACCGCAGGCAAACCGGTTGCGGCGGCGATTGCCGGCCTGGCGCTTGGCGGGGGCGGGGAACTGGCGCTGGCTGCGCATCATCGGGTCATGGTCGACGATCCCAAGGCTGCGTTTGGCTTGCCGGAGTCACTTGTCGGGCTGTTACCAGGGGCGGGGGGAACCCAGCGGTTGCCTCGCCTGGCCGGAATTGAAAAGGCTCTTCCGGTCCTGTTGGAAGGTGCGCGACTGTCCGGGCAGGCCGCCATCACCGCCGGCGTGATCGATCAGTTGGTTGCTCCTGGCGAAGAGGTGGCAGCAGCGGAACGATGGGTGTTGTCCCATGCGGCGGCGTCGCAGCCCTGGGACCGCCCGGGCTGGCGGCCGGCCGATGTCGATCGTGTAGCTGCAATCATCGAGCGGAAACGCGCGGCTGTTCTTGCGGAAACACTTGGGCACTATCCGGCGCCGCTCGCTATTCTCGATTGCGTTAGCCAGGGATTGCCGCAGCCATTCGATGACGCGATCGGCACCGAGATGCGGATATTCTCAAAGCTCATTCAACGGCGTGAACCGCGCAACATGATCAGGACGCTGTTTCTTGGCAGGCTTGATCATGACCGCCTTCGAAAGGCGGGAGGCATTCCTGCACCTGTCGAACAAGCAGTGACTGCCGTTTCCGAGGCATTGCAAGCGGACGGAAACGCGGATGCCGTGCTTGCAAATGCCTTCGCCCGCGCGGGCTTTCGCACACCCGCGAGCCCGGCAGCGGAATTCGATGGCGTCATTGCACAGGCGGCGTTTTGGCTAGAGGCAGAGCCTGTCACCGACGGCAAACGCGCGCTGCGCGAACGTCTTGAGCGGGCGTTTTCCGTCGCAAACAAATGGCGGGACCGGCTGTCGGAGGATGAGCGCCGCGCGGCGGATTATCTGCTGGTCAAGAATTGCGGCTTTCCCGCTTATATCGGAGGCGCCTTTTCCTCCGCTCAGCTCGGCACCTGATTGGCGCCATCTTCGAAACGTGCTGCATCGCGGCTTGCGCAACTCCAATCGGGAGAAAAGCAGTGTCAAAGCCCTTGACTGGCATACGCGTCCTCGACCTGTCGAAAGTCCTGGCTGGTCCACTCTGCGCCCAATATCTCGGCGATCTCGGTGCCGACATCATCAAGGTAGAGACCGTCGGCCAGGGTGACGAAACGCGCGGCTGGCCACCTTTCCCGGCGGCCGGCCTTGGCACTGTCTTTCTCAGTGCCAACCGAAACAAGCGAAGCATCGCCGTCGACATGAAAACGGAAAAGGGGCGCGAAATTGTCCATGCGCTGGCAAAATCTGCCGACGTTGCCATCGAAAGCTTCGGGACCGGCGTCGCCGAGAGGCTGAGCATCGATGCTGCAACGCTTCGCTCTCTGAACGAGCGCCTGATCCACTGTAGTATTTCCGGATTTGGCCGTTCGGGGCCGCTGAAAAACTCACCGGGCTATGACGTGATCCTGCAGGCATTTTGCGGGATCATGTCAATGACCGGCGATGAGGACGGCGGCTATATCCGTAGTCCGATCTCTCCGATCGACCAGATGACTGGCGTACACGCGTTTAGCGCCATTCTGGCGCTGCTGTATGCGCGGGAGAAAACAGGGAAGGGAGGTGAGATCCAGGTCTCGCTCTTCGAAACCGCGCTGGGCCTGCTCGGCTATAATCTGCAGACGTTTTGGGAGCGCGGCGTTCAGCCTCCGAAATGTGGTTCGAGCCACGAGTCGCTTTGTCCTTATCAGGCCTTCGAGGCTGCCGATGGCCCAATCATGATCGGGGTTGCGAACGACAATCTGTGGCGCAAGTTTTGTGCCGTCGCCGGATTGGACGCCATCGTCGATGATCCGAAGTTCAGGACGAACGCGGATCGAGTTGCGCATCGCAAAGAAACCATCGGTCATGTCCAGTCAGCGATTGCTCAGTATTCCGCCGCGCACTGGAACGGCGCGCTTGCGGGCGTCGGCGTTCCCTGCGCGCCCATCAATTCGATTGCTCAATTGCTTGACCACCCGCACACAAGGGCAAGCGGCATTGTTGTCGAATACGAGCACCAAACCGCAGGCCGGCTGAAGGGCGTAGGTCACCCCGTTCTGATAAACGGGGCGGAGCGCCAAGCAGGGCTGCCGCCGCCGGTGCTTGGGCAGCACACCGATGATGTCTTGGGCGAAATGGGTCTGTCATCTGAAATGATCGGCGAATTAAGGCGGGATCGCGTGATCGGTTGATATTGGGACGGCGCGTCCAGCCTTCATCATTCGATTATTGATCCAGATCGTAATATAGCGTACGGATTTTCAAAATCGCCGTCGATGTAGCCGAGAACCTGAGTTTGATCGGGCCGGATCGATCATGGTCGCTGCAGTTGCCGGTGGGTGCTGAACGGGGAGTTGGATCATGGGTGCATCGACAGGGACTGCCCTTGCAGCGCTGAAAATCGGAGGACGCGTCGCTTTTGAGCGTCTCGCGCGGCCAAAGGCTCGGCGGTTCAACGATGTGCCCTGTTCGCCCTATGCAGTTACGGCGGAATGGCTGACGGCGGTATTGTGTAGCAAGACTCCCGGTGCCATTGTTACGCAGGTCGAAGTCAAGCCGGCGAGCGCGGGAACGCACGAACGCCATCAACTGATGGTGTCCTACAACGAGGAGGGCCGGCGCGCGGCGCTGCCGGTTTCGATCTTCACCAAATCGCTGCCAAGTATCGTCACGCGCATGATCGGCGGCTTCAACGGCACAGCGCGTGTCGAGGGCCATTTCTATACGCAGCTTCGACCTCAGCTCGAGATCGAGGCACCGTTGTGCTATCATTCCGCCTACGATCGGCGAACATTTGCGGCGATCCACCTGCTGGAAGATATGGTCGCCGCGAAGGGCGCGACGTTTTGCAATCACAAGACGTACGTCTCGCGCGCCATGGCAGACGACATGATCGATCTGCTGGCATCGCTGCACAGCCGCTTCTACGGCGATCCAACGCTCGGCGAGCGGTACCGATGGCTCGCCAGCTATCCACGTTGGTTTACCATTGGCGCGCAGAAAATGGGTACGGAGTATTACACCCGCAAGGCATTTGACGCCGCTGCCCACGTCATTCCAGCGGAGGTCCTTGCGCGCCGTGACGATGTCTGGCCGGCGACGATGCGCGCACTTGCGCTGCATGAAAGCGAGCCGCAAGGACTCATTCACTCCGATGTTCACATTGGAAACTGGTATCGGACAGCAGCGGGCCAAATGGGGTTGTGCGACTGGCAATGTCTTTCGCGCGGCCACTGGTCACGCGATTTCGCCTACGCCGTGACAGCCTCGCTGACGCCGGACAATCGTCGGAGCTGGGAACGTGACCTGTTGGCCCGCTTTGTCGAGCGGTTCGAAGAGAAGACCGGCGTCAGACCGGACTTCGATCTCAGTTTCCGGCACTATCGGCAGCAGATTGTGCATGCGCTCGCCATGTGGACGATCACGCTATGTCACTCGCGGCTATTGCCCAATATGCAGCCCGAGGAAACGACGCTCACGATGATCGAGCGCATTACGACGGCCATGGCTGATCTGGATTCGATCGACAGTTGATGTATTCTTTGCGTTCGTCTCGAACTTCATCGCGCGCTCCTGCGAACCCCGCTATCCCCCGCGCAGGCCGGCATTCCCGCGATCCAGCACCAGCACCTGTCGCTCGACGGCCCAGGCCCTGAAGCGAATTGCGTCGCCGCCGTCGAACATCTCAATCCTGATGGTGTCGCCAGGGAAGGCGGGCGAAACGAACCGCACCGCCATTGCGCCAAGTCGCTCCGGCCTTCCCGGCGCAAAATGCTTCAAGATCGCGCGGCAGGCCAGGCCCATAGTATTCAGACCGTGCGAGATCGGCTTGTCGAAGCCGGCGTCGCGCGCGATCGCCGGATCAGCGTGGATCGGCATGTAGTCTCGGCTGACGAGGCGATAGAGCAAGGCTGCCTGGCGAGACGTGCGGTAGTCGATACTGGCGATGGGTGACGCATTGGCGTGCAGCTTGGCTATCTCGTTTGGTGGTTTGCCGCAGCCGCCATCGCCGCGCAAAAACTCCGTCGCGCGCAGGCTCGCCAGTCGTTCGCCGGTTGTCGTATCGAACAATTCGGTGTCGAAATAGAGCAGCGCGCCGCGCGTCGGCCCCTTGTCCTCGATTGCGCTCACGCGATGATCGGCGCGGATCGAGCCCTGGGCGGGCAATGGGCGGTGAAGTTCGAGGCGCTGCTCGCCGTGCAAGGCCTGGGTCCAGGCGATGCCGGTCTGAGGCTCGGCGATCCAAAGCGGCGGCCAGCCCAGCGTCACACACATGCTCGGCACGGCGCGCTGATCGCGGCCTTCATAGACGTAGGCAAGTTCATCCTCGTCGAGTGGATCATCGCCCATGCCCAACCCGAGCGCGTAAAGCGCGGCGTCGCGCCAATCGTAGGATTGGTAGGCCGGCTCGAAGCGGCGCGCGATGACATGCTCGAGATTCATGGCCGTTGGTGCTCTCAAGTCCTCTTGCCGGCGTATCGTTGCGCACGCGTACTAATTTCGTCAAGCGAGCCCCCGGCGCGACGGCTTCCGTGCGGCAGAGCAACGCACGCCGACCGACGGTTTGCGTTTGCAGGTAATAGAAGTATATGATAAACATGTGTACTAAAATACGGGCTGGACCCGGATCTGCCCGGTAGGGCGGAGAAAAAACTTGTGATCGGTGTCGCGCATGCGGTCGGACCGTGACGCGGACGCCTCATAGCAGCGGGGGAGGGCCTTTTGCGAGAGCAGGCGCGCAGACTGGCGATGCATCGGACGAATGCGTTTCGTCCGGTGACGCATGACGAGAGGGCGCCAGCGTGATTGCGCTGCTGATCGCCAATTCGCTGGCGCTTGCCTCACTGCTGATCATGCTCGCAAGCGGGCTCGCCCTGATTTACGGGCTGCGCGATGTCATCAATTTCGGTCATGGCGCGATTTACATGCTAGTCGTGGTGCCCATCCTGCTCTCTTTTCTCGGCATCGCCTTCGAATATCTGGCGCTGCGCCCCCTGCAGAGTCGATCGCACATCGAGGTCGCGCTGGTCACCCTTGGCCTCGGCATAATCCTCGGACAGATCATCATCTTCTTCTATGGCGGCGTTGCGCGCAGCGTAGATGCGCCGGAAGTCCTGTCAGGTTCGGTCACGGTCATGAACCTGTCCTATCCCGTCTATCGGATCTTCCTCATCGTCATGGGCCTGGGGTCGTGCGCGCTTCTTGCCTTGTGGCTCAGATTCACGTCCTCGGGACTGTATGTCCGCGCGGTAAGCCAGGATCCGTCCGTTGCGCGCATGATGGGCATCAATGCCGATCGGCTCAGCCTGCTGGTGACCAGTCTCAGTGCCGCATTCGCCGGCGTAGCCGGCGTGCTGGCTGGTCCTTATCTGTCGATTGACCCCGGAATGGACGTCACGATGATCGTAAACTGCCTCATTATCGTGGTGATCGGCGGCACCGGGAGCATTGGAGGCGCGATCGTCGCGGCACTGCTGTTCGGCCTCGTGCAGGTCGCGGGATCGGTGTTCTTGCCGAACATCGCCGCGCTCGTCCCTTACATCTTGCTGATGGCCGTGCTGTTGATTGCCCCCCGCGGCATCGGACGCGGCAGGGTGCTCAATTGAATGACCGGACGACGACCGCGGAAAGCCCCCGCGCCGCCGCGATCGGCGCGTTTGGCGGTCAGTCCTCGCGCATGCCGCTGACGATTGTCGCCGTGGCTATCGTGTTTGTGGTTGGCGCGGTCGCGCCAACACGCTTCGCCGGCGACTTCGTGCTCCGGCTTGCCAACGAAGGCTTGCTGTTGGGCATGCTCGCCCTCAGCGTCGCCTTCCTGATGAGTCAGGCTGGACTGGTGGCGCTTGGCGCGGCGAGCGTATATGGCGGCGCCGGCCTTCTGTTCGCCATCGCCATGAGCCAATGGGACCTGACGCCCATGAGCGCGGTATGCGCCTCCTTTCTCATCATTGTCGTGTACGCGACGGTCCTCGGCGCGCTTATCGTGCGCACCAACCCGCTCGCTTTCATGATGCTCACGCTTGCCGCCGGCGAGATGATCAGCCACGGCGTCATGCTGGAAGGATTGCGGGACTATACCGGCGGCGCTGACGGCCTGGTCGTCAACTTCAAGGGCTCGATACTCGGCATGGAAGCCGCGGATTTCGCGAACCCTGCGCGCTTCTGGCTGGTGGCCTGGGTAGCGGCGTGGCTCGCCGGATTGGCGCTTTGGACCGTCGGCCGCTCCCGTCTCGGCGCGATCTTGCGCGCGGTGCGCGAGAACGAAGAGCGCATGCGGTTCTCGGGATTCGACACCTATCTGCCGCGGCTGATCGCCTATGTGCTCGTCAACGTCGTCGCCGCTGTCTCCGGGCTGCTGCACGTCCTTAACGCCGGTTTCGTTTCGCCGGAAAGCCTGGGTCTTTCTGTCAGCACCAATGCGTTGGTCGCGGCCCTGATGGGCGGCATTGCAGGCTCAGTGGGGCCGATCCTGGGCGGGCTGATCTTCTGCTTCGCGCAAGACGAATTCGGCGCGCGCGGGCTCACGCAGCTTTTGACTGGCATAGCCATCGTTTTGTTCATCGTGGTCTTCCCCCGCGGCGTCGTCGGGGGACTGTGGAGCGTGGTGCAGCTGCAGGCGCGAGCGCTCAGCGGGCGGAGGGAGACATCCTGACATGCTCAAGATTGAAAAGCTGTCGGTGAGCTATGGATCGGTCCGGGCGCTGATCGAGGTCGATCTGGAGGTCCGTGGCGATGGCGCGCTTCACGGCGTGATCGGACCAAACGGCGCCGGAAAATCCACACTGCTCGACGCGGTCTGCGGCCGCCGCCGTCCGACCGCGGGAACCGTTCGCTATCGGGACGAGGATATCACGCGGCGCACGGTGGCATGGCGGCGGCGGCAGGGCATGGCGCGATCGTTCCAGCGCACGAGCGTGTTCCAGGATCTCACCGTCTACGAGCAACTTCACCTGGTCGCGCAACACCTCGGCGACGAACGGCTCGACGATGTGATCGAAGTGATGGACCTGGCCGACTATCTCGACCAGAAGGCTGGACGCATAGCTTATGGCGTGCAGCGCAGAGTGGACGTCGCGCTGGCCTTGATTGGTCGGCCGCATCTTCTGCTGATGGACGAACCAGGAGCTGGTCTGTCTGCAGCGGAGACGCTCCGCCTGTTCGAGCATCTGCGCGACCTCGTGCGCGAGCGAAAAATCGCAGCCGTGGTGGTGGAGCACGATGTCGACGCCGTATTCGCTTGCTGCGGCACAGTCACGGTGCTCGATCTTGGCCGGCATCTCGCGACCGGTACGCCCCAAGAAATTCGCGCCGACCATCGCGTCGTCGCCGCCTATCTCGGAACCGCCGCATGAGCGCGTTGCGCATCGAGATGCTTGTTGCCGGCTATGGCGCCTCGACGGTGCTGCACGGCGTCGACCTTACCGTCGATGACGGGGAATCGGTGGCCTTGGTCGGCCGCAACGGGGCGGGAAAATCCACATTGCTGCTCTCCGTGTTTCGCGAGACGAACGTCATCTCCGGCGAAATCTGGGTGCATGACAACCGGATCGATCGAATGCCCGGCTATATGGCCGCAAAGCTCGGGATCTCGATTGCGCCGCAGGGACGCCGTATCCTGCCCAATCTGACCGTCAAAGAGAATTTGCTGCTCAGCAGGGCGACCGGCAGAGCAGGGCCTTGGGATCTGAGAGCTGTCTACGATCTGTTCCCGGGGCTCGAGGAACGGTCGAACCGGCCGGGCACCATGCTGAGCGGCGGGCAGCAGCAAATGCTGGCGATCGGCCGGGCGCTGATGGCCAATCCAAGCCTCATCCTTCTCGACGAGCCGTCGGAAGGTCTTTCGCCCGTTCTCATCGACGGGTTGGTCGGGGCGCTCAATACGATCCGCAAAGCGGGAACCGGGGTGCTGGTGGTCGAGCAGCATTTGAATCTGGTCAAGCGTGCGACGGATCGATTCATCATTCTGGCCAAGGGAGAAGTCGTCGGGTCAGGACCGACCGGCACCATCGGTGCGCCTGAGAACCAGGCGCTTATGGCGTTGTGATCAGAATCAGAAAACGAGGGAGAGAAACATGAGGAAAGCATTTACCGGCTTAGGCTTCGGCGCGCTGTTTTCGACAGCCCTGTCCGTCGCGACCGCACCGACCGTCGCGTTCGCCGACGATACAATCAAGATCGGCGTCCTGCTCATCGATAGTGGGCCACTGGCCGGCCTGAAGGACTCTCAGACCAAGGCGGTCAACCTGGCGATCGAGCAGATCAATGGCGCCGGCGGGGCCGCGGGCAAGAAACTGGAAGCCAGTTTCATCACCTATCCGGGCACGCCCGACACCGCGGTGGACGGCGCCACGCGCGCCGTCCAAAAGGATGGAGCGATCTTCATCACCGGGATGGACACGTCGGCGGTCTCGCCTGCTCTCGCGGCCAAACTTCCATCGCTCAAAGCCCTGATGGTGGAAGTGTTCGCTCAGGCGGATGGTCTCACCGGCAAGGGATGCTCGGCAAATTATTTTCGGGTCAATGTGAGCGACTCCATGATCATGGGGGCCGTCAAGGAGTTCCTGAAGGACCAGGGGCTCAGGAAATGGGACATCATCGCAGTCGACTATGCAGCGGGCCGGGACGCGGCGGACAAATTCAAGTCGTTGATTGCGTCGCAAGGAGGCTCGATTGGAAAAACCCTCTTCGTTCCGTTCGGAACGCCGGACTTCGGCGCCAAGATCTCCGAGTTGGGCAGTGACCCCGCCGAGGGGCTGTTCGTGACCATTTTCGGCAGCGACGCCATCAACCTCGCCAAGCAACAGCAGCAGTTTGGCCTCTTCAAGAAGTACAAGATGGTGCTCGGCAATTCCTTCGTGATCCCGCAAACGCTTCCGGCGCAGGGCGACGCGGTGCTGGGGGTCTATCAGACGCTTGGCTTCGTGCCGGGTTTTCCCGGCGCAGAGGCTGAAGCCTTCGTGAAGGCGTACAAGGAAAAGTACAACGGCGAACTGCCACCCTACACCGGCGCTGACCAGTACACCGCGATCCAGCTCATGGCCGCCGCGATCAACAAGGCAAATTCGACCGACATAAACGCGGTGCGGACCGCGCTTGCCGGCCTCAAGGCCGACACGGTGTTCGGCAACGTCGAAGTTCGCGCAGGGGACATCATTCCACCGGTCGATCCCGCCTGCAAAATGTGACAGACCCGGCGCCGATGTCGATCAAGTTCCGACGTCGGCGCCGAACCGCCTTTGCGAAGCCACGTCAGTTCGTGGTATGCCTCTCACGCTACCAGCGATATCTTGCCAAACTGCGTTCCCGACGCGAGTCGATCGAACGCCGGACGAATGTCCGCCATCTTGAAAGTTGCGTCGACGACGGGCTTCACCAGGCCGCGGTTGAACACGTCGAGCAGTTGGTGGAATTCGCTAACGCTTCCACCGGTCGACCCGTAGATTTCCAATTGGCGGATGAACACCCGTTGCAGCTCAGCCGGAGGATTGGAGCCAGTGGTCGCGCCGCAGGTGACAAGCCGCCCGCCGCGCCGCAGTGACCTCAGCGATTCCCCCCAGCTTGCTTCGCCGACGCTGTCGATGACCATATCGACCCCACCGTTGCTCATTTCCAGGATCGCGTTCGATACCCGGTCCCTTTGATAGTTGACGCCGCCGCTTGCGCCCAGCGCGATCGCGCGTTCGATCTTCGCGTCGCGCGACGAGGTGACGAAGACCTGCGCCCCTGCTAGTTTCGCCAGTTGCAGGCAAGCGACAGCGACGCCCCCGCCGATGCCGACGATCAAAACGCGCTCGCCGGGTTGCAGCGTTCTCTTCCCGAACAGCATTCGCCATGCGGTGAGATGGCCGGTCATCAGCGCACCCGCCGCGACCAGGTCGGCGTCGTCAGGCAACGGCAGGAAACAGCGGCTCGGCATGGCGATATATTCGGCGAAACCCCCATGGCGATGCTCGCCCATGATCTTCACATTTTCGCACAGCGGTTGATCGCCCGCGAGGCAATAGCGGCATCTGCCGCAATATGCTTCCGAAAAGAGAATGGCCTTCATGCCCGCCTTCAATCCGCTGCCAGGCTCGGCCTCGACAATCTCGCCCGCGGCCTCCACGCCCATGACCTGCGGCAACGCATGCGTGATCCCGGCCCCGTTGTCGCGCATGTAGAGATCGACGCGATTGAGCGACGCCGCGGCAACCTTGAGCACGGACTCACCGGGGGCAGGGGCCGGATCGGGGAAGTCCCGCCAACTAACGCCTTCGGCTCCGCGCCGCTCCAGAACTGCCGCTTTCATTTTGCCTCTCCCTTCCGGCCCATCCGTCGCATAATCGGATGTTCGAACACACGTTTATCATATACGTCGTCCTTTGCGCCCCATTAAGTGCCGCGAACATTTCCGCGGTCTGGCGCGCGTCCCACGTGTTCGTGGGCGAACGGGGGACCGATTTTGGTGTTGCGGTCCATCGCAAAACTAGTACACTAGCTAACGAAAAAGGCCCTCAAGCGCCGCGATTTAAGTCATGGAGGTAACGCATGAGCGAAAATCGATTCGATCCCGTCGCCCACGCGCGATCGATGCGCGCTAGCGGATTCTGGGTCGACAAGAGCTTCGACGAATTTCTCCAGCAGACCGTCGCGGCCACGCCGGGAAAGCTCGCGCTGCTGGCCGACCGCGCCGATCGCGCCGACGCGAGGCGCTTCACCTACGCGGAACTCAGCGATCTCATTGCGCGCGCGGCCGCCGCATTGAAGTGCCTTGGCGTCGGTCCTCGTGACGTCGTCTCCGTGCAGTTGCCCAATTGGTGGCAATTCGCGGTGATCGCGCTTGCCGCGTTCCGGGTCGGCGCCGTCGTCAATCCCTTGATGCCGATCTTTCGCGAACACGAGCTTGGCTACATGCTCGACTTCGCCGAGACGAAGCTGCTGGTCGTACCCAAGCTGTTCCGTGGATTCGACCACGAGGCGATGGGTCAATCGCTGCGACCCCGGCTGCCTAAACTTCAGCATGTGGTCGTCGTCGACGGCGAGGGGGCAACCAGCTTCGACCATGCATTGCTGTCCGGAAGCGAGCGTCTCGGCCCGCCCCCGATCGGCGAGATCGGCGCGCTTCTGGCCGATCAGATGGCGGTGCTGATGTTCACGTCGGGCACCACCGGCTCGCCCAAAGGCGTCATGCATTGCCTCAATACGCTGCTGGCCTGCAACATTGCGCTCGCCGGGCGCTTCGGCCTCGACGCGAACGACACGATGCTGGTCTGCTCGCCACTTGGCCACATGACCGGCTTCGCCGCCGGTATGCTGCTAGGCCTGAAGATCGGCGCATCGGTCATCTTCCAGGACGTGTGGGAGCCGAAACGCGGCATCGCGATCATGGCCAACGAAGGTGTTACCTACTCGGCCGGCGCGGCGACGTTTCTCGCCGACATGTGCGAGGCGGTCGCTGCCGGGGCGCCAAAGCCTAAGCGGCTGCGCAAGTTCCTTTGCGCCGGCGCGCCAATTCCGCCCGCACTGATCGATCGCGTCTATCGCGAGCTCGATCTCAATGTCTGTTCCTTGTGGGGCATGACCGAATCGCTGTCGAGCACGTTGACCGAGCCCGAGCGGGCGCTCGACAAATCCTCGAAGACGGACGGTCGTCCGCTCGACGGCGTCGCAGTGAAGGTGCTTCGCATGGACGGATCTCCGGCGCCGGTCGGAGAGAAGGGCCTGCTCAAAGTGCGCGGCGCGCAGATGTGCCTTGGCTATTACAAACGCGAGGACATGGAGCCTTTCGACGCCGAGGGTTGGTTCGACACCGGCGATATGGCCTACATGGACGACGAGGGCTACATCCGCATCGACGGCCGCATCAAGGACATCATCATCCGCGGCGGCGAGAACGTGCCGGTATTCGATATCGAGAACTTGCTGTTCAAGCACCCCTCCGTGCTTTCGGCTGCGATCGTGGGATATCCGGATCCGCGATTGGGAGAGCGCGCCTGTGCATTCGTGGTGCTGCGTCCCGGACAAACGCTCGATCTGGCTGATGTGCAGGCCCTGATGGCAGAGCACAAAGTCGCGAAACAATACTGGCCCGAACGGGTCGAGATCGTCGCGGATCTGCCGAAGACCCCGGCGGGCAAGGTGCAGAAATTCCAGCTTCGCGAGATAGCGAAGGCTTTCGCCGAACCGCCACGCAAGGCCAACGCATGAATTCCCGCCTAAAGGATCGCGTGTGCGTCGTCACCGGTGCCGCGCGCGGGATCGGCCTTGCGATCGCCGAGCGCTTCGGCCGGGAAGGCGGACGCGTCGCCTGTGTCGACGTCAGCGCGCGCCGTCTCGAACCGGCAGTCAACGAGTTGAGGCACAAGGGGTGCGAAGCCAGGGCTTATGAGGTCGACGTCGGCAAGCGCGACGATGTCCACGCTCTGTTCGCGCGGATTGAAAGCGAGTTTGCCGCGCCGGTCGCCGTACTGGTCAACAATGCGGTCTGGGCGCGCTTTGAGCCGCTTCCGCAAATCGAGATTGAGACGGTCGAGCGCATGTTCGCTGTGGGCGTGCACGGCCTGATCTGGACGACGCAGGCCGTAGCCCCGCAGATGGAGCGACGCGGCGGCGGCTCGATCGTGAACCTGAGCTCCGTGTCCGCGTTTCATCCGGCCAAGGATTCGATTGCCTATTCAGCGCTGAAGGCCGGCGTCGTCGGCCTTTCCCGTGCCGCCGCGATTGAGCTGAGTGCGAAGAAGATCCGTGTCAACGTTATCGCGCCGGGCATGATCGCCACTCCTGCTTCGATCGCGCAATTCGATGAAGCGACGCTCGCAACACGACAGGCCGAGATGCCGAGCGGGCGCTTCGGCGCGCCGGAAGAAATCGCTTCGCTGGCCGCGTTCCTCGCAAGCGATGACGCGAGCTACATCCAGGGCGCCGTCATCACGGCCGACGGTGGCTGGACGATCCCTGCCAGATAGGAGAAGCGGCATGAAGCGACTGGAAGGCAAGCGTGCGGTCGTGACGGGCGGCGGCAGCGGAATCGGTCGCGCCAGCGCGATCCGTTTCGCGCGTGAGGGCGCTGCTGTACTGGTCGTTGGCCGGGCTGGCAATACCGAGGAAACGGCAGCGACAATCCGAGGCGAAGGGGGGATGGCATCTGCGTTGATCGTCGATGCATCGATCGAGGAAAACGTGGCTGCGATGGTCGGGCGCTGCGTGTCGGAGTTCGGCGGGCTCGAAGTCTTCTTTGCAAATATAGGCGTCACCGGGACAAACACGCCGCTGCTGGAGCAGACGGTGGAGGAATGGTCGGAAGTCTACCGCGTCAACACGATCAGTTGCTTCCTCGCCATCAAATACGCCGGTCGTCACATGACGGCCCAGCGCCACGGCTCGATCATTCTCACCTCATCGGCCGCGTCGCTGCGCGCCAATGCGGGCGCGACCTCGTACAGCGCGAGCAAGGCGGCGGTCAATAACCTGGCGCAGACGGCGGCCAACGCCTTTGCCGGAACCGGCGTGCGCGTCAATGCCGTGCTGCCGGGACTGGTCGAAACGCAACTGACCCGCAAGGTATTCGAGGATGCCCGCGCGCGTGGCGTTGAAGCGAAGCTCGGCCACGTCACGCCGATGAAGCGCCCGGGACGTTCCGAGGAGATCGCGGCCGCAGCTGCATTTCTGGCCAGCGACGATTCCTCCTATGTTGACGGACAATTGCTCTCGGTCGACGGCGGCGTCAGCAGCACGCACCCATACGGACGGATTGCGCTCTAGAAACGATCTTCAACGAAACAGAGCACCAGGGAGAGGCGCCATGGACTTCGAACTGCCCAGGGAAATCACCGACAAGCTTGTCGAGCTGGACGCCTTTATCGAGGCCGAGATCAAGCCGCTCGAGCGCGAGAATATGCAATTCTTCGATCATCGCCGCGAAAATGCGCGAACCGACTGGGATGACGATGGGCGCCCGCGCACGGAATGGCGCGCGCTGATCGGCGAAATGGAGCGCCGCGCCGACAAGGCGGGGCATCTGCGCTATGGTCTGCCGAAATCATGCGGCGGCCACGCCGCCTCCAACCTCGCGATCGCGGCAATCCGCGAGCACCTCGCCGCCAAGGGTCTCGGCCTGCACAACGATCTGCAGGACGAGTCGTCGATCGTCGGCAACTTCCCGATCATTCCGGCGCTCGCCGACTACGGCACCAAAGAGCAGAAGACCTATATCGAGGGCATCATCACGGGGAAAAAGCATCTCTCCTTCGGCCTGACCGAACCGGGACACGGCAGCGACGCAACATGGCTGGAGACGACGGGCGTGCGCGACGGCGATCATTGGATCATCAACGGCCGCAAGCGCTGGAACAGCCAGGTTGCCCGCGCGCATGCCAATCTCGTCTTCGCGCGCACGTCGGGCAAGCCGGGCGAAGCCACGGGCATCAGCGCATTCATCGTTCCGACCGACACGCCCGGCCACAACGTTCTCTACAATCACTGGACTTTCAATATGCCCAGCGATCACGCGGAGACGGAACTGACGAACGTGCGGGTGCCCGATAGCGCGATCCTGCACAAGGAGGGCGAAGGCCTCGTCGTCGCGCAGCGCTTTGTGCACGAGAACCGCGTGCGCCAGGCCGCGGCGAGCGCGGGGGCGGCGCGATATTGTATCCAGGAGGCGGTCAAATACGCAAAGTCACGCGTCGCCTTCGGCGAGCCGCTCGCCAAGAAGCAGGCGATTCAGTTCCCTCTGGTCGAGTTGTGGGCCGAATACGAACTGGTGCGCAACTTCATCTTCCGCACGGCCTGGCAGATGGATCGCCAGAATCCGCTGGAGATCAGCGACATGGTGTCGATCTGCAACTTCCGCGCCAACCGGCTGTGTTGTGAGGCGGCGGACCGGGCGATGCAGGTGCACGGTGGCATCGGCTACAGCCGCGCGCTACCGTTCGAGCACATCTACCGCCACCACCGTCGGTATCGCATCACCGAGGGTACCGAGGAAGTGCAGATCCGGCGCGTGGCGCAATATTTGTTCAACTTTAGCGGCAAGCGAGCAAGCCAGTGAAGACGGAGACGGAGTCGAACGGGGCCGACCGTGGTATCGATTTCGACGTCGCAAGGCTCGACGAATATCTGAAGGGCTGGCTCGGCGGCGTCCATCCAACGCGAGTCGAACGCACGCACGGCGGCATGTCGAACCCGACTTACTTTGTCACCCGCGGCGAGTGGCGCGCTGTGCTGCGCAAGCAGCCCAACAATGTGCTGATGCCGTCGGCGCATGCGATCGACCGCGAATATCGGGTGCTCACGGCGCTGCAAGGGAGCGCCGTTCCGACGCCGAAGCCCTATAGCTACTGCGAGGATCACGAGATCGTCGGTACGCCGTTCTATCTCATGGAATGGCTGGACGGCCGTGTCTTTAACGACTTCGCGACGCCTGGCCTCACGCGCGGCGAGCGTGCCGAGCTGTTTCGGTCGATGTGCGCCACGCTCGCCGCCATTCACAAACTCGATTATCAGGCGCTCGGGCTGGGCGACTTCGGCAAGCCCGGAAACTATTTCGCCCGCCAGCTCAATCGCTGGTCGAAGCAGTGGACGCAGTTCCGCCGCGGCGACGACGACAACCCAGCCCTGGACAGGATGGTGCATTGGCTTGCCGAGCGGCTGCCCGAAAGCGAGACCATCGCGCTTTGCCACGGCGATTTCCGCATCGCTAACGCGATGTTCCACGAAAAAGAACCGCACGTCATCGGCGTGCTCGACTGGGAGCTTTCAACGCTCGGCCATCCTCTGGTCGATCTTGCGTTCAACAGTCAGGCTTGGCGCATGGCGCCGGACGAGAACGGAGGATTGCTCGGCCTGCCGCTCGATGAGATGGGCGTTCCGTCCGAGCACGATTATCTTGAACTTTATTACGAATTGTCGGGCGCAAAGGAGCGGCTGACACGATTCCATCAGGTGTTTGCAATGTTTCGCGGCGCGGTAGGCAGCGCCGGCGTCGCCGCGCGCGGGGATCTCGGTAGCGGCGTGTTGCCGGATGCCGCGCGCGTCGGACGTCATCTGGCGCGGGCCTATGCGAAGCGCGGCGTCGCGTTGATCGAGGAACAGCGATGAGCATGCACGAACGGCCCGCCATGAACGTCGACGACGCGATCCGCCACCGTCGTTCGGTGCGCGGCTTTCTGTCCGACGAGGTGCCGGAGGCGACGCTGCGCGAGGTATTCGAGCTCGCGCAATGGTCGCCATCCAATTGCAACGTGCAGCCCTGGACACCGCATGTGGTGTCGGGTGACGCGTTGAAACGGCTTCGCGGGGCGCTGGTCGCTGCGGGAATGCGCGACGAACCGATCAAGCCGGACTGGCCGGCCGATGGTAAATTCACCGGAATCTACCGCGAGCGCCAGGTGGACGCGGCGCAGAAATTGTATGGTGCGATGGGAGTCGAGCGACGGGACGTGGTCGGCCGCAAGATGGCCTATATCCGCAATCACGCCTTCTTCGACGCGCCGCACGCCGTATTGATCTTCATGCCGGAACCGTTCGACGCGCGCGAGGCGGCCGATATCGGCATGTATGCGCAGACCTTGATGTTAGCGCTGGTTGCGCGGGGCATCGCGTCCTGCGCGCAGGGCGCGCTCGGGCTGTTTCCCGAAATCGTCCGCGAACATCTCGGCATTCCCGCCAATTGCAAACTGCTGTTCGGCATTTCGTTCGGCTACGAGGACCGCAGCATCAAAGCCAACGCCGCGCGCGTCGGCCGGGCGCATATCGATGACGTCGTCCGATTCCACCGCTGAGATCGCGGGGCCTGTCGGCGTCGTTGGCACGGGCCTGATGGGACTCGGCATAGCGCAGGCGGTCGCCTCCGCAGGCTTCGCGGTCGTCTTGTGCGGGCGCAACGCCGAGGCCTCGCACCAGGGGCTGAATGAGGGGCCGCGCGCGCTCTGGCTGGGACTAGCCGAACTGTATCCGTCCGCCGCCGCGCAGCCCGATGAGGGGAGCGTGCGGCTGCGTTTGCTGGCGGCCCAAGCGCGCGAGGTTCTGCGCTGCCTCGAAGACGGCGTGATCGAAAGCGCCGACGACGCGGACGCGGCTTCGGTTTTCGGCCTCGGTTTCCCAAAACCACTCGGCGGCGTCGCCCGCTGGGTCGAGGATTTCGGTCTCGGAGAATTGGTCGCGCTCTGCCGGTGTCTTGCGAAAGCGCACAGCGGGCGGTTCGCTTCGACGTCCTGGCTCGACGGACTCGCGGCTTCCGGCAAAGGGCTTTCCGATTTCCGAAAACAGGAGATTTCATCGTGACGGGACCGTTGGATGGCTTTCGTGTCGTCGAGATGGGCGGAATCGGACCCGCGCCTTTCGCTGGAGCCCTGCTGGGCGATCTCGGCGCCGACGTCCTGCGCATCGATCGCATCGCCAGGCCGGGGGTCGAGCCGGACCTTCCGCCGCGATTCGACTTCTACAATCGTAATAAGCGCTCGGTTGCGTTCGACCTTAAGCAGCCGCAGGCAGTAGCGACCGTGCTGAAACTCATGACGGAGGCGGACGCGTTGATTGAAGGGTTTCGTCCCACAGTGATGGAGCGGCTCGGGCTTGGTCCCGAGGTCTGCCTCGCGGTCAATCCGCGTCTTGTCTACGCGCGCATGACGGGCTGGGGGCAGAAGGGGCCCATAGCGCAGGAGGCGGGCCACGATATCAACTATCTCGCCCTCACAGGCGCGCTGCACTGTCTCGGTGACGCCGACCGGCCGCCGCCGCCGCCGCTCAATCTTGTCGCCGATCTTGGTGGTGGAGCGCTCTATCTGACGGTCGGCCTGCTCGCTGCGGCGATGGAAGCACGCCGATCGGGTCGCGGACAGACGATCGACGTCGCCATGATCGACGGCGTCACGCATTTGATGTCGGCGTTCCAGGCCTTTCGTCAGCAGGGAAGCTGGACCGAGCGGCGCGCCGACAACATCGTGGACGGCGGCGCCCCGTTCTATCGCAGCTATGCGACCGGGGACGGCAAGTTTGTCGCGGTGGGAGCGATCGAGCCGCATTTTTACGCCAATCTCATGAAGGTGATAGGCATCGACGGCGAAAATCTTCCGGACCAGAACGACCGCACGGCGTGGCCGCAAATGCGCGAGCGTTTCGCGAAAATCTTCGCGATGCGGACACGCGACGAATGGGTCGCGGCTGCCGCGGGGCGAGACGCCTGTCTTGCGCCTGTACTGACGATCGACGAAGCGCCCGAGCATCCGCAAATGCAGGCCCGTGAGGTCTACGCAATGTTCGACGGGCTGCTGCATCCCAGCCCGGCGCCGCGTTTCTCTCGCACCCCGTCGAAGCTTCGCTGGCCAACGCCGGCGCCCGGGCGCGACAGCCGGCAGGCGCTCGCAGATTGGGGCATTCCGCCTGACCAAGTCGCCGCGCTGGAAGCAGCCGGCGCGATGGAGCAGGCGTGACTATCTGGGCTTCTGCACCGAACACCACTCCACTTTGCCCCTTGCTAAACGGCCGAGTGGGGCGTCCCGGTATTGCTCCCAAGCTTGTCTAAGCGTGATCCCTCCCGAAGGGGTAACCGCTTCAGCTTGCAGGGCATCGATTTGATTGCAAGGGCGACTGAACCTGACGCCTCCAAACGTCAAACGACACGCCGGTTACCTCAAAAGATCAACGACCGCCGTTAGCGCAAAGCGAACATCGGCCCGACCTGCATCTTAGACCAAAAGGATGGATCCGACCTCGCCGTTATCGCGTTTCATCTCAGCGATTACAGCGATGGTGGTTTTGCCATTTTGGTTTCGAAACCTCGTGGCGATCACAGCGGAAGATGTGTTGGCGGTTTCGAGCAACGCGAAGCCTAGTGATCGGGATTGAACAGATCGCGATTGATCCGAACCTGCTGAAGAATAAATTTGGCCGTTTCCTGTACCGGGCCGATTTGTCGACTATCCTCGTGCATCTGCATGTAGAAGGTGCGCAACAAACTAGTGTGTTCGGGAAGCACACGATGAAGCTGCGGCAGATCGCGTGTCATGAAACTCGGTAGGACCGCCAATCCTGCTCCCGAAAGGCAGGTGTTCAACTGCGCATTCAGATTGGCACTTTTGATCCTCGCCGCGATGTTTTTCGTCAGTGCCGGGAGATAGTTTAGTTCGGGCGCAAAAAGCAGGTCCTCGATGTATCCAATGAAGTGGTGTTGACGCAGGTCTCGAATGTCCTCGATCGGCTCGTTGGCGCGGAGGTAATCGCTCGACGCATAGAGTCCCAACTGATAGTCGGTCAACTTGCGAAAGATGATGCGTCCCCTATCCGAGCCTGGGATCGCTGAACCCGAATCGCAGTCCGACCGAAGTTAGTCAAGAGCCTCGCAAGGTCGGATAGCCGGGGTATCGACCTACATGCATGGGCGAATGTCCGCCAGTGGCGCAAAGCGGCCGTTCGCAATGAACGGTCAGAGAAAGCCAGACGTTTGCCGGATCTAAGCTGTGACTTATCCGGCTCCGCGCATGACGTGATAGCTGAGCTCGCCTGGATCGCTGAGATCGGGCACCTTCCAGCCATCCAGGTCGTACTCGGCCATGCATTCCTCGGCGAATCCTTTGAATTTATCGGCGTTGCCGGAGGCTTGTGCGCCGAACAGGCAGTAGCGGCGGATCTCCTCGGTCGAGCCGCCGTAGTTGATTTCGTAAAGCTCATGCCGGCCGCCGAACTCGCTCGCCAAACAGTCCCACAACAGCTTGAGCAGCTTGACGCGCTCTTCCGCCTTGT
>WNFD01007900.1_pt1 | contig 20053 bp, 15 predicted proteins | sample 5400491 | NCBI WGS metagenome assembly WNFD01 (sample SAMN13153343, study PRJNA577476) | soil metagenome | isolation source: 120 cm saprolite under Douglas fir tree site 2 hole 2 replicate 2 | place: USA:California | collected 2015-04-18
TGGGTGAATACGATTTTCGTCCTGTGCTCTGAATGCAACGGGGAACAACAGGTTTGACAACGTATCAGCGGGTTGAAGTATGTTTCGAGCGCGGTTCTCCTGACAAGATAAAAGGGCTGGTTAAGGCCGTTTGGAACGTCGGTATATTTCCTTTTCGGGAATGTTCTCTTTTGGACTCTGATGTGTGGCGCCGTTCGGCAGGCGACGATGGCCGCGACAGGCTGTTAAGCCGGCATGATACGGCCCGCAAAATGCCTTGTTCACTATTTCCTTGCTCTGGTAGAATATATTCCTTACGAAGGTAAGGAGATATTGATATGAAAATCCTTGCGGAAAGCACTCTCACCAGCAAAGAGCAGCTTACGGTGCCTAAAGTTGTGCGGCAACTGCTCGACGTTCATGCCGGCGACAGCCTGGTATGGAGCCTGGACGAACAGGGCCGGCTTGTGGTGTCCGGAGGGAAGCCCTGGACGCTGGCCGATATTCGAGCGGCCGTAGCTGCCGCAGGACCTGTCAAAACGCCGAAAGGCGTCACGGTTGAAGACATGAAGGCAGGCATCGCCGACGCGATGCGGAGCAAGCATGGCCGCCGTTGATACCAATGTTTTGGTGCGCCTGCTGGTGGCTGACGACCCGGCGCAAACCAAACGCGCTGTTGCCTTCCTGGAAACGCACCGTCCGGTTTGGATATCCACCGTGGTACTGGTGGAGACAGTATGGGTGTTGACCACGGTCTATCGCTGGTCCAAGCCGCAGATCGTTGCGATGCTGCACGTCGCCGTTGCCAGCCGGGACTTCGCATTTCAATCCCTGGCGGAAGTGCGGGCAGCCGTCCAGCTTTACGTTTCCGGCAAGGCCGATTTCTCGGATTGCCTCGCACTTGAACTGGCCCGTGCCGAAGGGTATCTGCCTTTTGCGTCGTTTGATAAGGCCACCGCGAAGTTACCCGATGCGGTCGCTCCATAGTTTCTGTGACGGCTGCAACCAGGAGATTAATCACAAAGGTCATGAAGAACACAAAGGAAAAGCGACCGCACTCCGGCGTTGTGCCTCCGCGGCCGGAATCGGTTTGTCTTCGTGCTGCTTCGTGATCTTTGTGGTCAGTTTTTTGAGGTTGGCTTAATCTGCGCAGGCAGGCAGACTGATATTTCAAGATAACATCGCGCCTGCCCTCGCATTTTCCGCGAAGGGCAGGCACAACTACAGCTTTAGTTTCCCGTTAGTTCTGAAACGCCGCCGCCACCTCAGGCTTCAGCAGGTACCAGAGGATGAGGCCGTTGATGACGAGCCGGATCAGGAAGCCGAAAAGGATGAGCGGGCTGAAGTGCAACAGCATCAACAAGGCGCCAAGGAGGCCCAACCCGGCAAAGATCAGGGCGACGATACGCGCCCAGCTCTTCAGTTTCAAGAGGCCCCAGCCCACCAGCGCGGCAATCGCGCCAAAAATCAGCACGACCACCCCGGCCACAGCTCCCAGTCCCGCCATAATCCCGGCGCCCGCAGACCCGCCGGCCCCTCCCTGTTGATTGATCATGGAAGCCAGGAACCCGCCGCCCACGAACATCAAAACTCCGCCCAGCACGCAAAAGGCGGCCAGGATAAAGTAAAGTACCGCGATAATCGTCACACCTGTCGGTCTGGCCATGCTTTTCCTCCTGTTTTGTATTTGTCGCGTATTCTACTCATATCCGGTCGAATCACAACGTGATTATTTTGGCCGGGGATAACTGTTCGGGTGTCATCGCGGTCAATTATCCCCGGGGAGCAACTGTGATATGCTCCGCGCCAGATGGAGCAAAAATGTCATGGTTGCGTAACATTATGCTGAAATCGGTTGCACTTCCCGTGAAGTTTCTGGTCGCGGTCACGCTGCTTGCGATTGCGGTTCCGTGTCCGGCGCAGGACCTGCCTGTTCCCGCTCCGCCTCATCGCAAAAAAATCGCACTCGTCCTTGAGGGCGGCGGCGCGCTGGGGCTGGCCCATGTGGGCGTCATCGAATGGCTTGAGGAAAATCATATTCCGGTGGATGCCATCGCCGGCACCAGCATGGGCGGGCTGGTGGGCGGCTTGTATGCCATGGGCTACAGCCCGAAAGAGATCCACGATACGGTGGCCGCCGTTGACTGGGACGCTGTGCTTCGCGACCGCCTTCAGTATCGCAATCTGATCTTTCGCCGCCGTGAAGACCTGCGCAGCCATCCCAACAGCCTGGAGTTCGGAGTGGTGACCGGCGTCCATCTTCCCGAAGGATTCAACCCGGGGCATCAGGTGGGCCTGCTGCTCGACCGCCTGGCTCTGCCGTATTCGACCGTGAAGAGTTTTGACGATCTGCCTATACCTTTTCGCTGTGTGGCCGTGGATATCGTCGCAAGAAAGGAACATATCTTCGGCTCCGAAACCGATCGCAGAGACGGGCTGCTGGGTCTGGCGCTGCGCTCCACCATGTCGGTTCCCGGCATCTTCAGTCCGGTGCGCGATGGCGACAAAATCTATGTCGATGGCGGCGTGCTGAATAACCTGCCGGTGGAGGTGGCGCAGCAGATGGGGGCGGAGATTGTCATCGCCGTCCATCTGAAGGCGAAGCCTCTGGACCCGCAGGAGAGTCTTTCGGTCGTCGATGTTTTGCAAAATTCGGCGGAGGTGGTGATCTCCGCCAATGAAGCGCGAAGCCTCGACAAGCTGCAGAAAGCCGACGTGGCCATCGTTGCCGATCTGGCGAAATTCACCCTGACCGACTACACGAAGTACAAAGAATTGATTGAGCAGGGGCGAAGCGCGGCGGCGAGCCGGGCGAATCTGCTGAAGATGCTGAGTCTGAACGATGAAGACTGGGCGGCTTACATCCGGCAACGCGAAGCCCGGCAGCGAAAGGCAATGGGCCTGCCGCAAACCATCGTCGCTTCCGCCGGGGACATTGAGCTCGAAGAAAAAATCAGGCACGATCTGGCCAAATACATCGGACGCGAGGTCAACACCAAACACCTGGAGACGGACCTCGACCGCCTGGTGGGCGCCGGCCGCTTCGGTCGTCTCGGCTACGGAATGACGGAGCAGAACGGAAAGATCGGTCTGGCCATCGACGCCACCGCCAAAGACAATGCGCTGGCCATCATCACGCCGGTGATTGAAATTGACGGCGGCGACTACCGCACGCCGATCTTCACCCTGGGGACGCGGGTGACGGCCTTCGATCTGGGCGGCATTGGCTCGGAGTGGCGCAGCGATCTGCTGCTGGGCTCGCATTACGGGTTTTCATCGGAATACTACCGGCCGGTGCGCGCCTTCAGCCGTTTCTTTGCTTCTGTCCAGGCGCGTCTCGAATCCACGCCCTTCAACATCTACATTCGCAACGATCATCTGGCGCAGTACCAGCAGGTGAACTATCTGGGCGCGTTCGATCTGGGCTTCAACGCGGGACGCAGCGTGCAGATACGAGCCGGCTATGAAGGCGGCCAGAGCGATCTCACGCGCATCATCGGCGCGCCGCTGCTGCGGGAGACCGCAAGCCGAATCGGAACCACTTCTCTGCGGGCGTCTTTTGAGCAGCTGGATTCCGCGGTTGTGCCGCGCAACGGCGTCGCGGTGAGTTCGAGATGGGAATGGCATGACGGATGGATCAATGCCACCGACCATTTCCCTACGGCGGAAACCCAGGTGGCTTTGTTCAAATCGGTAAGCGCCTCGGGGTCGATGTATCTTGAAGCCTCCGGCGGTTCGACCCTGGGTTTTGCCAACAACGGACTGCCGAGTTTTTCTCTGGGCGGTCCTTTTCGGCTCTCAGCCTACGGCACAAACGAATTTCTGGCGAACCAGTATTTCTACGGTCGCGCCGGATACCTGCATCGCGTCTTTGCCGTGCCCTCGCTTTTCGGAGGAACCTTCTATCTGACCGGAGCCTATGAGGTCGGAAAGACGTATGGCCTCACGGGCGCGCCCGCCCTGCCCATGGACGGCACGGCCGGAATGATTTTCGATACGGCGTTCGGACCGATCTTCCTCGGAGGCAGCGCCGGGGAGAGCGGACATAAGAAGTTCTTCTTCTATCTGGGCCGGCTGTTCTGAAATCAAGAGCAAAAGACCTTTGCACCACGGAGGCACGGAGTCACGGAGAAAAGCAAAATCGAAAGAATAATGGGTTCCTCGTTTGCTTTCGAGGGTGTGGGTTTCATCGGGCAGAAGAGGGTGCAGAGCGGGATTGGAGCTTCTTCTCCTTCACATTTTTTGATGCAGGTGCAACGATTCATAGTCCCAAAGACTTCCATTTCGTCCATCAACCGCGCTTTTCCGTGACCTCTGGCGCCCGATGAAACCCATCCACTTGAAAGTAAACGAGGAACCCATTATTTTTTGTTTTTGTTTTTCTCCGTGACTCCGTGCCTCCGTGGTGCAAAGATCTTGCTCTCGCTGACAGTTGACATTCCCTCACTCTTGTCCAATAATGTCTCTCAGGCCGATTACGGCCTGTAAACTTTATGCATTTGCTCAACTCAACTCGAATGACCATGGCCATGTGCACCCCAGGCGGTGTCCGGTCTGCGTCAGGAGTCTGAGCGAGAGCATTTCCTTCCTGTTGTAGCGGCCGCCTGGGTTCTCCGGCGGTTTTTCTGTTTCTACCCAAAACTACGCTGCATCACCACAGGAGGGCGCTATGCCAGACTTTCAGGGTATTTCCACACTTGCGATTCATGGTGGCTTGTCACCGGAAACGGCCACCGGAGCGATTCTTACTCCGATCTATCAATCCACCACCTTTGTGCAGGAGGCCGTCGGCAAACACAAGGGGTTCACCTACTCGCGAGCGGCCAATCCCACGGTGGACGCGCTGGAGCGCGCGCTGGGCTCGCTCGAAAACGCGCCGCCGGCCGTGTGCTTTTCCAGCGGCATGGCCGCCATCAGCACCTTGTTTCTGGCGCTGCTGCGGGCGGGCGATCACGTTGTGATTTCCGATGTGGTCTATGGAGGCACGGTTCGCCTGGCCCGGCAGATTCTCAGTCACCTGGGAATCACGGCGACTTTCACGGACACATCGAACATCGCGGCGGTGCGCGAGGCCATCACGCCGCAAACGCGGCTGGTGTTCATTGAAACCCCCGCGAACCCTACGCTGAAACTCAGCGATATCGCGGCCATCGCCGAACTCACGCGCGCGGCGGGAATCAAGCTGGGCGTTGACAACACCTTTCTTACGCCCCTGGGTCAGAAGGCCCTCGAACTCGGCGCGGATATCTCTCTTCTTTCGACCACCAAATACATCGAAGGTCACAACGCCACCGTCGGCGGATCGATCACCACGCGCGACACCGAGTTGCTCGACCGGCTGCGTTTTGTCCGCAAGACGCTGGGAACGATCCAGTCTCCGCAGGAAGCGTGGCTCACGCTGCGCGGTTTGAAGACGCTGCCTTTCCGGCTTCGTCTGCATTCCGAAAACGCGCTGGTGGTGGCCCGCTGGCTGGAGCGGCATCCGGCGGTGCGTTATGTCATTTATCCGGGGCTCGAGTCGTTCTCTCAGCGCGAACTGGCGGCGCGGCAGCAGCTGGCGCCCGGCGGACTGATTTCGTTCGAGGTCAAAGGCGGCGCCGAAGCCAGCATTGAGCTTATGAATTCGGTGAAGCTGTGCTCGCTGGCCGAGAACCTGGGCGCCGTGGAAACCCTGATCACGCATCCGGTCACCATGACCCATGCGGACGTTCCGGCAGCCGACCGGGAAGCGGCCGGAATCACGGAAGGCCTGGTTCGGCTTTCGGTCGGGCTGGAAGATGTCAGCGACATTACCGCCGATCTGGATCAGGCGCTGGCCGCGGCCGCGCGGGTTGCGGAAGAAAGGAGCACACCATGCGCTGTTGCAGCTCGATAGTCGTTCTTAACGTTGAAAATCCTTCTCTGTGCTCAGCGCCTGGTCTGCCCCGCGTGGTGGATGAAGCCTATCGCTGGTACCGTCAGGGCAAGCCGGTGGTGGTGGCGCTTACCTTTCTGACGGAAACGGCGGACACAGGCGCGAGCAAAGCGGGCGCTGTCAGGCTTCAGGAACTGCTGGACCGCTGCGGCATTCCGGCGGCCACGCTCTATTGCGCGGAGGAGCGCCATTATGGGGAAGTGCTGGAGGCCCTTGACAGCTTCCCGGTGGTGATCGTGCATGGTTTGAAGAAAAAGGATGCGACCACCCTGGGCGCCGCACTGTGCTCGCCTTCTTTCGCCGATCGCGCCGGACAAACGGACGCCGCCTTTGCGCACGGCGCTTTTGCACAGATCAACCTGGTTTCCTCTGCCGGCAGCGCTGAATATGGCGATTCGCCGACGCGACTGCGGGTCGGACTTCTGGGACTCGGCACGGTCGGACGCGGCGTCTTTCAGTCGCTGAGTCTGTATCCGGAGCGCTTCGAGATCACGGGCATTGCGGTGCGCGATACGGGCCGTCCGGAACGCCTTCCGCTGCTGCGCAAAGGTCTGCTCGGCAACGATCCCTGGCGGGTCATCGAGAGCGATGCGGATGTGGTCATCGAACTGATCGGCGGTCATGAGCCCGCGCTGGCATTGATTTCCGAGGCGTTACGAAGAGGGAAACAAGTGGTTACGGCCAACAAGCTGGTCATTGCGCGGCACGGCGCTGAACTGATTCGCCTGGCCGAACGGCATCGCGGCAGCCTGTTCTTCGCCGCCGCGGTGGGCGGCGCGGTGCCCATGCTCGAAACCGTCAATCGCACCGGCGGGGCCGGCCCCATCGAAAGCCTGAAGGGCGTGCTCAACGGAACCTGCAACTTCGTTCTCGATGAACTGGCGCGGGGCAGCGGCTTTCAGGATGCGGTGGCCAAAGCTCAGACACTGGGCTTCGCCGAAGCCGATCCCACGCTCGATCTCGACGGCACCGACGCGGCGCACAAGCTTACGCTGCTGGCGCGGGCGTGCGGCGCGGAACTCAAACTTGAGAATATCGACCGCTCAGGAATTCTCGGGTTCGATGCCCGGCGCGTTCATTCTCTGGCGGCCGGCGGCAAGTCGGTGCGGCTGGTGGCCGGCTTTTCGCGCGGGACTTCGACTTCCGACGCGCGGGAGCTTTGCGCCCGGGTCGCGCCCGAAGTCGTGGATGCGGAGCATCCGTTTGCCCGCATTCGCGGCGAGCAGAACTGTCTGATTGCGCGCCGCGCCGACGGCAGCGAACAGGTCCTGCGCGGCAAAGGCGCGGGACGCTGGCCCACGACGGTTTCCGTGATGAGCGATGTGCTGGCGATTTCCAGGTCCGATTCATGGTTCCGATTCAACAAGCCCGCCGCCTTCGCGGCGCCGGGTGAAACTTTTCAGCACGGAGGCGCGGCATGAAGCTGGCGACGAGACTGGTGAATTACGAGCGATGTCCAGGCGATCCCTGGCGTCCGGTGGCTACGCCCATTTATCAGACGGCCACCTTCGAGCAGGAATCCGCCACGGAGTTTGGCGAGTACGATTACTCGCGCAGCGGGAACCCGACGCGCGCCGTGCTGGAAAAACAAATCGCCGATCTGGAGAACGGCCACAGCGCTTTCTGTTTCGCCAGCGGCATGGCGGCCATCGCCTCGCTGGGCCGGCTGCTGCGCCCGGACGACGAATTGCTGGCCGGGGACGATCTCTACGGCGGCAGCTACCGCGCGTTCTCAAAGGTGTTCAATCGCAGCGGGATCCACGTGCGTTACAGCGACGCCACGGACGTGGAGGCCTTCGCGGCTCTGATCTCGCCGCAAACGCGGCTGGTGCACATTGAAACGCCGACCAACCCTCTGCTGCGCATCGTCGATATCGCCGCGCTGGCGGAAGCGGCCCACAGGAAGGGCGCTCTGCTCTCGGTGGATAACAGTCTGATGTCGCCGTATCTGCAGAACCCGCTCGACCTGGGCGCGGATATCGTGGTGCACTCCGCCACCAAATTTCTGTGCGGACACAGCGACGTGACCGCGGGCGCGATTGTGGTGAAAGACGCCGCGCTCGCCCATGAAATCGGCTTCCTGCAGAACGCGGAAGGCGCGGGACTGGGGCCGTTCGATTCCTTTCTTTTGCTGCGCGGCATCAAGACGCTGGGCCTGCGCGTGGACCGGCAGCAGCAGAATGCGCAGAAGGTAGCGGAGTTTCTGGCCGGCCATCCGGCAGTGCGGAAGATTTATTACCCCGGTCTTCAGGGGCACGCGGGGCGCGTGCTGCAACAGCAGCAGGCGCGCGGATTCAGTTCGGTGATCTCCATTGAGACCGGCTCGCTTGAGTTCTCACGCCGGCTGGCGGAAGCGACACAACTCTTCGGAATCACGGTGAGCTTCGGCGGAATCAATTCCTCCATCAGTTTGCCGGGATGCATGTCGCACGCGAGCATCCCCGAGCAGGTCCGCGCCGGCCGCGCGATGCCCGCCGATCTGGTGCGGCTCTCGGTGGGAATTGAGGATACGCAGGACCTGATCGATGACCTGGAACAGGCGTTGAAAATCGCGGCAGGGGATAGGGTGCTGAGCGCCGCGGCGGACTGAAACAAAGACCTTTGCACCACGGAGTCACGAAGTCGCGGAGAAGAACAAAAGATAGATGGATTATCGTGGACTGCTGCTCTGTGAACCCTGTTGCCAGATGGAGACATTAGGATCGAAACTGCGAAACTCTGGCTTGAATGAACCAAAGAGCCGGCGGTCCGGGATAAATCCATCTATCTTTTGTTCTTCTCCGCGACTCCGTGACTCCGTGGTGCAAAGGTCTTTGCTTTTCTCACTGCGGGCGAATCAGAAACTGCTCAAACCTGCCATCGGGCATTTCGTAGATCGAGATGGAAAGAGTTTTCTTCTGATACTTCGCGGTATAGACGCGGTCGTTCATGCCTCCGCGTTTGCTCGCGCTGGCCTGGCTCAGCATTTCCAGACTGCCGAGGGAAGAGACCGACTCCGCGAAATCTTTGACCGCCTGGTCGGTGAAGTAGGAGTTGGCGTTGTCGGTGAACAGCGATCGGTCGATTTTTCCCTGGCCAAAACCTTCAAGAACTTTTCTGACGGTGGCATCGGGGGCCGGGCCGACGCTTTCCTTTGGAGGCATCAGCAGGCGCAGAATTCCCTGGGCGATCTGCCCCGATGCGCCCGCGGCGTCGAGGTTGGTGAGCACGGCCACGGCGATTCCGTCGTCGGGCAGTACGGCGTTGCTGGCCGTGAATCCTGAAACTTCTCCGCCGTGCTGCAGAACGCGATGTCCCTGAAAATTATTCAGGGAAAGCCCAAGGGCGTAGTTGGTAGCTTCACCGTTCTTCAATCGCACTTCGGTTTCGAGCGCCTTGTACGATTCGGGCTTCAGAAGGCTCCGGCGAATGACCGAGAGGTTCCACTTCTGCAGGTCGTCGGTGGTCATGGCCAGTTCGGCAATGGCAAACAGCCAGCCCGGGCCTTCCTTGGGCGCCAGGCGCGGAGGCCCGAGGGCGTACCGGAAATATCCGGCGGCATCGGCCGGGGGAAGAGCGTTCCGGTCGACGTCGGCGACCGACTTCATCCCCAGCGGTTTGAAGATGCGGTCACTGAGAAACTGCAGCAGAGGTTTTCCGCTCGCCTTCTCGATCACCAGTCCGGCGATGACATAGTTGGTATTGCTGTACTGCCACTGCGTTCCCGGATCGAAGTCCAGAGGGATGCGCGCCCAGCGGTCGAGAATTCCCTGGGCGGTGATTTCCCTCAGCATCATCGGCGGCACGTAGTCATGGGGCCAGTAGTCCTGATAGCCCGAGGTGTGAGACAGAATCTGCCGGATGGTGACTTCATCGCCGCGGGTCAGGCCGGAAACATATTTTGAAACCTTGTCATCCAGAGAGACCTTGCCTTCTTCCGCAAGCAGCAGCATGGCCGCGGCCGTAAATTGTTTGCTGATGGAGCCGATGGAGTAGCGCATGTCCGGCGTGGCGGGCGTGGGCGGATCGAGCCGGGCGTTGCCGTAGGCCTGCGCGTAAACGACCCTGCCATCCTTCAGAATTGAAACCGAGGCGCTGGGCACCCCGGTCCTGTTCAGCACCTGGCGCGCGAGGTCGTCGACGCGGGCGCGCACGTCATCCGGCAAGCCCGCCTGCTGAGCGACGGCTGGAGCCGCTGAAAAAATCGCACAGCACAAAAGCCACAAAGACAATTTCAGGACACGGCGGGATAAAGGCATTCATTGCTCCTTAGGATTCTAAAAAGTACATGAGGACGCATGGAAAAGCCAGTTTTCCCGAACGCGATGAACCGCGGCGCAGAGACGTAACAAGTTACGTCTCTACGCTGTGGGTTTCGCGATCCTTGAGCCACTCCCAGTGCCACATCGGGAAATGAGATTTCTAACAATCCTCCTGTGGCCGCCGTACTTTTTGTCCGCAACGATACATGCAAACCCCTGTTCACCGGATTGCATCCAGAGAGAAAGGAATTTTTCCGCCTTCCGCGGGAATGCCCGCATTTGAATCGAGGAAGCCATGCAAAACGCAGCCAGAAAACTGGAAGTTGCCGCAAATATAGCGATTGTTGTTGTGGCGTGTGTCGCCGTGCCGGCGCGCAATTTGCTCTGAAGAACGCCGACTGGGCGGCCAGTCCAAAAAACCTGGTTTTTGCCGTTTCCACGACGTGCCATTTCTGCACCGAGAGCGCGCCGTTTTACCGGACGCTGGTGGAACAGTGCAGGCGCGATCATGTAAAGACCATCGCTGTGCTGCCGCAGCCGGTGACGGAGGCGGAAGCCTACCTGAAAGGCGAAGGCGTGACCGTGGATGAAATACGCCAGTCCCCGCTCTCTGATGTCGAGGTGTCGGGAACGCCGACCCTGGTGCTGGTGGACAATCGGGGCGTCGTCAGGAGCGTGTGGGTGGGTAAGCTGCCATCCGACAAGGAGAAGGAAGTGCTGAACAAGGTGGGATCTTAGCCAAAGGGGTGTCGGGATAATCCAAAAAGTGAGGGATACTATGTCTGTCCACAATCGAGCTATCGTCAGACTGCTGATTCTTTGTGCTCTCGTATTTGGCGTTGCGGTGCTGGGCAAGCCCAGCAAAGCCGGCGCTTTCACCTGCCATAGTGAGTGCGCCAATGCATGGCGTTCCTGTTATCTCGCGTGCGGGTCAGATCCGGACTGTCAGGCCGCCTGCGATGCGGACTATCAAGCCTGCCTGGCTTGTTGCGACACCGGTTGCTGATGAACCCTCGTTAATGGCGGAAATATATGCGGAGCTTCAGGCCTGGCCGTGTCCCTGTTCCTGCCGCAGAATCGCGTCCAGGTCCGCCACCGGCAGCGTTCCAAACGCATGGCCGTAATCATGATCGAGCCGTGAAGCCAGAAACGCTTCAGCCACAGACGGCTCGGCGTGCCGTATGACCAGAGAGGCCTGCAGCGCGAGCGCAAGCCGTTCCGCGAGACGCCGGGCCTGGGCCTCCGGGAATCTGCCGCTCTTCGCCTGCCCCAGATCGGCCTCGATGTTGGCGATCAGAGCGTCCACACGTTTGTCGTTGCCGGCGACTTTGATCATTTCATGCATGACCGCTTCCACTGAACCCGGTTCCTTTGCAAAGGCGCGCAGAATATCGAGACAGATCACGTTGCCCGAGCCTTCCCAGATGGAATAGAGAGGGGCTTCGCGGTACAGCCGGGGCAGGATGGATTCCTCCACGTAACCGTTGCCTCCCAGGCACTCCAGGGCTTCGCCCACCTGCATCGGAGCGCGTTTGCATAACCAGTATTTGGCGATCGCCGTGGCCACTCTGGCAAAGGGACGCTCGATCGGATCGGCGGATCGCGCATCGAACGACTGCGCCAGCCGCACCATCAGCAATGTGGCGGCCTGCGATTCGATGACCAGATCGGCCAGCACGTTGCGCATCAGCGGCTGCTCGATCAGGGGCTTGCCGAAAGCGACGCGATGGCGGGCGTGGTGCAGCGCCTGTGCGCCCGCCTGCCGCATGAGAGCGGCGGCGGCGATGGCGCAATCGAGGCGGGTGTGATTGACCATCTCGATGATGGTGTGGATACCCCGGCCTTCTTCGCCGACCCGGTGCGCCCAGGCGCGGTCGAACTCCACTTCAGAGGACGCATTGGAGCGATTGCCCATTTTGTCCTTCAGCCGTTGGATATGAAACTGATTGCGTTCCCCAGCGGGCTGCCAGCGCGGCAGCAGGAAGCACGTCAGCCCCTTCGCGGTCTGCGCGAGAATCAAAAACGCGTCGCACATGGGGGCGGAGCAAAACCATTTGTGCCCGGTGATCAGATATTCCCGCGACGAGCCGATTCGCTCGGCCCGCGTGGTGTTGCTTCGCACATCGGAGCCGCCCTGCTTTTCCGTCATGCCCATGCCCAGCAGCCCGCCGGTTTTTTCTTCGATGGGGCGAAAAGCCGGATCGTAGGTCGAAGAGAGAATCTTCGGTGTCCATTGTTCGGCCAGGCCGGGTTCGGCCTTCAGGGCGGCGATGCCCGCATACGTCATGGAAATGGGGCAGGTATGTCCCGCTTCATTCTGCGCGGTCATCATCATCAGGGCCGCGCGCGCCACCTGCGCTCCGGCTTTCTTTTCAAGCCACGGAAGGCTGTGGACCTGATGGGCGATGGAGGTCCGCATGAGGCTGTGCCACGCGGGATGAAAGACGACTTCATCGCGCCGCGCGCCATAGCGGTCGTGCGTGTGCAGCACCGGCCGGTTCTCGTTCGCCTCGAACCCCTGGCGCTGAAGCTCCTCGGTTCCCAGCAGCCCGCCAAGTTCGCTGAGTTGCGGAAGCGCCCAGCCGGCGCCGGATCGCTCCACCGCTTTCGTCAGCGTTGTGTCGCTGAGAAACAGGTTGTAACCGGTCAGCGGAGGAACCTGGTTGACGACTTCGGCGCTCTCTCGTTGCAAATCGGCGGTAAGCGGGTTCATACCCGGAAATTATAGCCATTCGCGGGCCGGAAGAATTGATGTATGTCACGGGGCAGAGTGATGGATCGCACACGGGAGAGCGGGAAAAATTAAGAAAACATCATGAATTATGTGAGATTTCAGAGACGGCATAATTCCCGAAATGAAACTGAACTTAACCCGGAGTGAAGGCAGAGACACCTGCCAACACCGGACTTGCTTCCCGCATCCTTGATATAACGTCGGCCTTCCAGGGGAAATATCCATATCCCCGGGCACTCGTTTTCCTTTCGATCGGCGGTTTTTCCGTCCGCAATTATCAAGGAGCCCATCATGATAAAGAGTTCTGTCTCTCAAATTCTGCGGCTGGGATTGGCTTTGATAGTCCTGGTCATCGCGTTTTCCCTCTGGACCGAGGCGCAGAGCGCCAGCGCCAGAATCACCGGTACGGTGAAGGACTCGCAGGGAGCGGTCGTTCCCGGAGCAAAAGTGACTGTCGTGAACGTGAACACCGGCGTGGAGAGCCACGCGACGACCGACAGTGATGGATATTATCAGGCCCTTGATCTGCCCATTGGCGCCTACAAGGTACGGGTACAGCGCGACGGCTTTACCACGGCCGAGACCTCGGCCTACACACTGGAAATCAATCAGGCCCAGCGCATTGATGTGACGTTGAAGGTGGGCGCCAAATCGGAAGTGGTCGAGGTCACCGGCGACGCGTCCCAGGTAGAGGTTGTGAACCCCACGCTGGGAGCATCCATCACCAGCCGGCCGATTGTCGATCTTCCGTTGAACGGACGCAATGTGCTGGATCTGGCCATCCTGGAACCCGGGGTCACGCCCCACAACAATGACGACACCAGCGCCGGGACCTACAACATTGCCGGTTCGCGCTCGGATTCGGTGACTTTTGTGCTCGATGGCGGGGTCGACAACAACCTGCTGAGCAACGGCGTGGTTTATACACCCAATCCCGATGCGGTGCAGGAGTTCCGCATTCTCACCAGCAACTACACGGCGGAGTACGGCCGTAACGCCGGCGGAATTGTGAGCGTGGTGACCAAATCGGGCAGCAACACCATTCACGGCTCGCTTTTTGAGTTCAATCGCAATGACGCCTACAACGCGGAAGCCTATTTCGCCAAAAAGAACGACCTGCCCAAAGACACTCTGAAGCGCAACCAGTACGGTTTCGCGGTGGGCGGCCCGCTGAAGAAGGACAAACTGTTCTGGTTCGCCAGCTATCAGGGCCAGAAACAGACCGATGGCATCAGCCGGTCAAGGGCGACTTCTCGCACGCCGGGCCGGGCGGCACAGTGGACACCAACGTGTCCAACTTCCTTGTCAATAATCCCTACTATCAGCCCAACAACGCTCTGGCGATGCTGGGTATCATCGATCCGACGAAAATCGATCCCGTGGCGCTGAACTACATTCACAAAAACCTGATCGCGGCGGCGCCCAACAATGCAATTTCGTGCTCGGATTTCTGCTCAGGCACGCTGAATGCGCAGGGAAACAATATCGACGATTTCAACGAGTTCACCGCCCGCATGGACTACAACCTGAGTGACAAAGACCACTTCAACGGCACCATCGGCGGAAGACGCTTCAACCAGACCCGGCCGCTGCCGGCCGGAGGGCCGGGGTTCCCGACTTTCACCATTCCTCACAATTATTTCTCAGGCCTGACCTATACCCACACTTTCAGCCCCACGAAGCTGAACGAGTTCCACTTTACGCTCCAGCGGAATGCCGTACAGCAGGCCATTCCGGCGGCGGCCCAGCCGACGCCCTCCGCCCTGGGCGTGGGTGTCACACCCGATCAGATCACCGGACCCACGCGTCTCGGATTCTCTTCAGGACTGGTAACCGGATTCAGTCCCCAGGGTCCCACGGCTCTGATCAACAATACTTTTTCCTATGCCGACACCTTCACCTGGGTCAAAGGCCGTCACACGTGGAAGTTCGGCGGCAGCTTTACGCCCTATCAGAACAACACGGTATTTGATTTCTTCGTCGATGGACAGTTCGACTTTGACGAGTTCAACGGAGCGTTCAATCCCTACGCAAACTTCCTGCTGGGACTGCCGGAAGATTATTTCCAGTTTGGGAGCGCGCCCTCCAACATCCGCCAGAAGTCCTTTTATACATTTGCGCAGGACGAATGGCATGTCAGCAAAAGACTCGTCCTGACTCTGGGCACGCGCTATGAATACAGCTCGCCCAAGATCGATACGCAGGGGCGCTCGTTCTCGCTGGTTCCCGGCGCTCAGTCGACCCGCTTTGTCAATGCGCCTCCGGGGCTGTTGTTCCCCGGCGACCCGGCCGCGCCCAAAGGCGCTAACTTCCCCGACAAGAACGACTGGGCGCCGCGCGTCGGCTTCGCCTGGGACCCGAAGGGCGACGGTAAAACCAGCATACGAGGCGGAGGCGGTGTCTTCTACGATGTACTGAAAGGCGAAGACAATCTTCAGTTCAACGGACAGGCCCCATTCTTTGGATTCACCAACCCGGTCTTTACCGATTGCCCCAATGGTCCTACCTCGGGCGGTCCGGGCTGCGTAACGGGTCCTACGAACTTTATGGGTGATCCGTTTGGCACGACCGGCACCGTGAACCCGTTCCCGTCGAAACCCCCGGCCCAGAACATCGATTTCGGCGCGTCGGGTTTTTTGCCTTTCGGCGGCGGCGGAGTGTTCTTCGTGAACCCCCATCTGAGAACGCCCTACACCGTGCAATTCAATCTCGATGTTCAGCGCGAGCTGGCCCGAGACCTGGCGCTGGAAGTTGGTTACGTCGGCAGCCAGTCGCGCAAGCTGACGACCCTGGTTGACAGAAATCCGTTTGACCAGGCTACGCTGGCAACTACGCCTCATCGCGTGCTGAACGAACTGGGAACGGTCGACGATTTCCGTTTCAGTTTTACTCCGGAATTTGAAAACGCAGTGAATGCCAGCTACAACGCGCTGCAGATGAAGCTGAACAAGAAGACCTCATCCACCGCGTTTCTGGGCACCACGTACTTCACCCTGTCGTATACATACGCGCATTCGATCGACAACTCATCGGGGTTCCGCAATCGCAACTCCCAGATCCCCTTCTTCGACAGAAACCTGTTCCGTACATCGTCCGACTACGATATCCGTCACCAGTTGAGCCTGAGCGGCGGCTGGGACCTGCCGTTGGAGCAGGCCTGGACGAGAGGACCGAAGCGTCTCACCAAAGGCTGGAGTCTCTATCCGATTCTGCAGTGGCATACCGGCTTCCCGCTGGATGTCTTTGCGAACCTGTCGGCCAGACGGTCGCAACCCGGCCCTTCAGGCGTGGGCGATGCCAACCTGGTCTTTGCAACGCTTCTCGGGCCCATCGTTTATATCAATCCGAGCACCTCGACGCCAGGGTCACCCGGCAACAATTACTTCAGTGCCGGCAGCTTCGGTCCCGCCGCGACTGATTCCTCCGGAAATACCATCATCACAAGAAGCTACGGCTCGGGCCGGAACATTTTGCGCGGACCGAGCCGCACCAATCTCGACATGGCGCTGGCCAAAGCAACGGCCATCAACGATCGTGTCGCATTGCAGTTGCGCGCTGAATTCTTCAACATCTTCAATCACACCGAGTTCCAGGAGCCGGACACCAACCTTTCCAGCGGCACTTTCGGACAGGTGACTTCGACTTACGATCCTCGTGTGATTCAGTTTGGTGTAAGAGTTACGTTCTGAGGTGCATCGTAGTCCTCGGGCCGGGCATGGTGCCCGGCCTTTTTCATTGCGGCGGAACCGTAGAGACGTAGCTTGCTACGTCTAAAAGTTGCGGGCTTAAACAGCGCGAGAGGGCGACGACGTGTCGATGGCGCTTCGATATTCTCAGGGGCTTGCCGGTTCCGCCTGGGTCCGGAACTCGTATCCCAGCCCCCGCACTGTGATCAGATAACGCGGTTTTGAGGGATTCGGCTCGATATACCGCCGCAGCCGCACAATGAAATTGTCGATGGCCCGCGTGTCGGTATCTTCGTGCATCCCCCAAACGTCTTCTAGGATGGCTTTCCGCGAAACGGGATGCCCCTGATGGCGAATCAGATAGCGGAGCAGCTCGCATTCCATCAGCGTGAGCTGGAAAACCTGATCGCCGTTGCGCAGCGTAAGCTTCCGGAAGTCCACGCCCCTTCCGTCGAACTCGAACAGGTCGGGCGCCGGAGCGGCGGAGGTGGAGCGCTTGTCGTCCCCGCCCCAGCTCTTACGGCGCAAAAGGCTGGCAATACGCGCGATCAGGATATCGAGATTGAAGGGCTTGGGCAGATAATCGTCCGCGCCCGATTCGAATCCCTTCAGCACATCTTCGGGGCGTCCGCGGGCGGTGAGCATGAGCAGCGGCGTGTAATTGCTCGCTGCGCGCAGCTCATGCGCAACCGCGAACCCGTCTTTGCCGGGCAGCATGACGTCGAGCACGATCACATCGAAGGCCTGACGTTCCGCGAGGACCAGCCGCAGCGCGTCTTCGCCGGTTTCAACCACCGTGACCGCGTGGCCCTCGGCTTCCAGATTGAAGCGCAGGCCCTGGGCGATATGCGATTCATCTTCAACGACCAAAACCCGGCTCATACGTGATAAACCCTCGGCAGGCGGATGGTGAATGTGCTGCCCCGGTCTTCGCCGTTGCTCTCGGCGGAAATATCGCCGCCATGGCGACGGACGATCGATCGGACAATGAACAGTCCCAGGCCCGTGCCCTTGACGTTGTCGGTGGCCCGGCTGCGCACGCGGTAGAAGCGCTTGAAGATGCGCTTCAAATCGGCGCGCGGAATACCGATGCCATTGTCCTGGACGCGCAGCAGGACCTTGTCCACGTCGGGGGTGAGAATGTCGACGACGATTTTGGGATCTGCGGCGGAATATTTGACGGCGTTCTCCAGCAGGTTGGCGACCACGGTGCGTAACTCCACCGGATCGCCCATGACCAGGACGTTCGCCGGGGGCTCGGCGCCGAAGTGGAGCGCTTCATTGGGCAGGTGATGGCGCAGCCGCGCCAGTTCCACAGCTTCCTTCACGTTGGCGGAAAAATCGATTTCGCGCCGGTTCTTCGGGCCGCTTTGGCGTACCTCGCCGGCCTTGAGCACCTGGTCCACGGTACCCAGCAGACGGTCGGCGTCTTCCAGCATGATGCGGTAAAACTCATGGCGTCGGGCTTCATCCACCTGGCGGCGTTCGAGCGTTTCCAGGTAGAGCCGAATGGATGTGATCGGGGTCTTCAACTCATGGGTCACGGCGTTCAAAAAGCTGTCCTGCTGTTCGTTGCGCCGTATCTCGCGGACCAGAAAGATGGTATTCAGCGTGACTCCGGCGATGATGAAGCCGAAGAAAATGATGCCCAGCACCAGGGGGACGACCTCCCGCCAGTGGAGGATCCAGCTCACGTTCAGGGCAATGGACAGCCCGAGCATGCACGCGCCCAGCGTGATGAAGAAGGCGATGGCTTTGGCGCGGCTGGTAATACGCATGGCGATGGACGGGTCTGCCCCGTGGCAGGATTGTATTTGATGGCGGGCGGAAACAGAAAACCCGGCGGGCCAGGCCCGCCGGGTAAAATTATCAGGGTTGAATTTCCTGGCAAAAGGTTCTTCTTGGTTTTTCCTTAGCGCCCCTTGCGGTGGAAACTCCTTTAGTCGTCCCCGGCGGCCGCTGTCGCCAGCTCGATGGCGTCGGGCGAGCTGACGGTCGGCTGGGCGACCGCCTGTTTGAGCTTCGTGGTCTTAATGTCCCAGACCAGGCCGATGGAACGCAGCGCGACCAGGCCATACCAGTTGAAATCGATTTCGTGCCATACCAGACCGTGGCGCGCCGACTGCGGATGCGCGTGGTGATTGTTGTGCCAGCCTTCGCCGAAGGTGAGCAGTGCGACCCACAGGCTGTTTTTCGAAGTGTCGGTGGTTAGAAAACGCTGTGTTCCCCACATGTGCGTGGCGGAATTCACCAGCCAGGTGCTGTGCAGCCCGACCACGGTGCGCAGAAAGATGCCCCAGAACAGGCACGGCCATCCGCCGAAGGCCAGCAGGGCCAGGCCCAGCACGGTGAGCGGGACCCAATGCCATTTGCTGATCCACGTGTGAAACTTGTCTTTGCGCAGATCGGGAACGTAAGGCAGAAGCGAGGGAGACTGATTGCTCATCAGCCGGCCGGTCATGATCCAGCCCATGTGGGCCCAGAAACCGCCTTCGCGCGGGGAGTGCGGATCGCCTTCTTTGTCGGTGTTCTGATGGTGCACCCGGTGGATCGCCACCCAGAAAAACGGACCGCCTTCCAGAGTCAGCGTGGCGCAGACCGTCATCAGATACTCAATCCATTTATAAGTTTTGAAGCCGCGATGCGTCAGCAGGCGATGGTAACCCATGCCGATGCCCAGGCTGCCGGCCACCCACCACAAAACGATGGCCACCGCCAGCGCTTTCCAGGTGAAAAAGAACAACGCCGCGATTGCGCCGATGTGAAAGGCCACCATAAAGAAAGTGGTGATTTTGTTGATTGGCTCTCTGAAAGTTCTGTCCGTCTGCAAGATACTCATGTTGGCTCCACTTATTGCTGTTAACTCAACCCTATCAGTTCATCGGCAGACCGTTTGTAATACTTATGTAATTCATCTTTTCATGTTGCAAACAGCGGGCCAAAACTCCTGTGAATTGTGCAATCCGCGACAGATCGCGGTATCGGTGGGACATGTACGGCGGGAAATCAAAACCAAAAGCAAAACCAGAAAGCCTGAAACACGGAGGGAACGGAGGAAAAAATCGGAGGAAGCGGAGGAATTCTGAATGGATTTTCGGAAGATCGAAAAAGCATCGCGGTCCGCGATGATATCGAACCGGCAGGACCTATTTTTTGAATTCCTCCGTTTCCTCCGATTTTTTCCTCCGTTTCCTCCGTGTTTCAGGCTTTCTGGTTTTGCTCTTGGTTTATTCCTCGTTGGTCTCCGTGACCGTGGCTTCAAGAGTGCCGTGGGCAACGCGCGCGGAGATGCGCGCGCCCGGCGCGGTCTGTGTAACGTCTTTAAGCAACGCGCCGCTTTCATCGAACACCAGGGCATATCCGCGCTCCAGGATCTTCACCGGAGAGAGAGCGCCAAGCTGAGCCGCATACCGGCTGAGCTGTGCCTCGTGGGCGGTGGTGATATAGCGCATAGCGCGCGCCATGTCTTCGACCGCCGCATCCAGCCGCTTGCCGTTTA